>Ga0207671_10006538_pt1 | contig 10360 bp, 9 predicted proteins | sample KBSC24metaG_FD_184352 | JGI IMG/M metagenome (GOLD analysis project Ga0207671, IMG submission 184352) | Corn rhizosphere microbial communities from Kellogg Biological Station, Michigan, USA - KBS C2-4 metaG (SPAdes) (version 2) | ecosystem: Host-associated > Plants > Roots > Rhizosphere > Soil... | reverse complement strand
TTCTCCCGACGATTTCTTCGGTAAATGGACGCTGGGAGATGAAGAGCCGGGTGACGGAGTACATTCGCTCGTAAACCTGTCAGATCTTTCGATCGTCGCGGTGCCGGATCTCTACTCGCCCGCACAGTTCCTCGAAGATAAAGAAGTGGTTGACGAATCACTCGCGGGCCCCGAATTCGAAACCTGCGTCGACCCACCGGAGAAAGCGAAACAGACTGAACGCTTATACGATCTCGCGGGCCTGCGTTTGGATCCGCGCGTGCCTTCCGAGCGCGAAAAGATCATCGGCTACCAGAAACAACTCGTCGAGCTAGCAGACATTCTTCGCTCTTTCATAGTCCTCATCGATGTGCCGCCCGGTTTGAATCAACATCAGATACTCGCGTGGCGCGCACGATTCGATTCTGCTTTCGCTGCCGCGTACCACCCCTGGCTAAAAGTCTCGAGACGTGACGACAGTCGCGATGCGCTGTTGCCGGTACAGCCGTCTGCCGTCGCCGCAGGTGTGATTGCCCGGCAAGAGTTGGCGTTCGGCGTACCGCATGGTCCCGCGAATGTGATCGCAGCCGAAGTGATCTCACTGAATGACGTGGTGTCGCCCGCGCGTCACGATGAACTTCACCCGCAGGGAATCAACGTCTATCTGCGCGAACACGCTGGCATTCGCCTGACGGCAGCTCGCACGTTGAGCCGTCTGCCGGAGTTCAGGCAGTTAAGCGTGCGCCGTTTGTTGACCATGATCAAACGCGCGCTCGAGCAACAGATGCAATGGGTTGTTTTTGAACCAAACAACTCGTCGCTGCGGCTTGAAGTGCGGTTCATGATCCAGAACTACCTGCGACAGCTTTTTCGCATCGGTGCTTTTCGCGGCGCGACCGAAAACGAGGCGTTTTTTGTCGTCTGCGACGACACCAACAACTCGCGAGCAACGATGGATGAGGGCAAGTTGATTGTCGACATCGGCGTCGCGCCAGCCGAGCCGTTGGAATTCATCGTGTTGCGTCTGGCGCGCGATGCAGACGGCACGCTGACGCTCAAGGAGAAATGAGCTAGTGGCGGATCAACTACTCAGATCGTTTCGCTTCGAGATCTCGCTGCGCAAGAGCGCGAGTGTTGAGTCAGGCACGCAGACGCCGAGTGATTCGCCGTCCGGCACGGAGCTCGGCGACGGAGCTTTTCAGGAATGTTCGGGTCTGGAAATCGAAATGGATGTTCAGGAGTACCAGGAAGGCGGCCGCAACGACGGAATCATCAGGCGCGTCGGCCGCGGCAAGTACAGCCCGATCATTTTGAAGCGTGGAATGTTTTATCCGTCGAGCGGCAGTGCGAATCGCGATCTGTGGATGTGGATTCAGGGGATCGTTTCGGGCGAACGGCCGGTCGCACGTTATGACGGCCTGATCAAGGTGATGAGCAAAGGGGACGAGGTTTCGGCGACGTGGGTCTTCGATCGCGGGTTACCGATGAAGGTTAGCGGACCTCAATTAAATGCAAAGACCGGTGAAGTCGCGATTGAAGAGTTGCACATCGCACACGAGGGGCTGCGGCTGGTGGAAATTTAAAGACTTCACAGAAGTTGCACGACGAACGAGAACCTATGGAATTGCAAAAGGCAATGATTGCTGAACTCGACGGGGACACAGAGAAAGACTCGTTCCCGGTCCAGTTCAATCCAACCACGCTGCGGTTGTCGCTGACCAATCGCGTGGAGGGTGGTGAGACGCAGGGCAAGCAAGTGCGACAACAAATTGGCGCCAGCTCGACGACACTCAATCTCGATCTCGTCTTTGATACCGCCGACGAAGGCACCACTGAGAATCCCAAATCAGTACGTGAGAAAACCAAGAAGCTGGAGAAGTTCCTCGTCGCGAAGGGTGAGGGCCAGCAGCAAAACGCGCCGCCGAGAATTCGTTTCACGTGGGGAGACCTGATTGTCGAAGGCGTGGTCGAGTCGATGACGATCGACTTCGAACACTTTGCCGCGAATGGCGTGCCGTTACGCGCGAAAGTCCCGCTTGCAATTAAGGGACAGGATCGCGAGAACGAGGTAAAGGGCACAGACGACAACCGCGCGGGCGCACCCGCGCCGGGCGGCGCCGGCGCCGGCGGATTGGGAGGCGGACTTGGTTTAGGTGCTTCGGCGGGGATCGGTTTCGGCGCCTCGTTGGGAATCGGTATTGGCGCGTCGGTGGGGATTGGGCTGAGCGCTTCGGTGGGAATTGGTATCGGCGCGTCGGCAAGTGTGGGTGTGGCGCTTGGTGGAGAGAGCGCGGGTGAATTTGCGGCGCGAGTCGGAGTCGATCCGGCGGCGTGGCGTGGTCTACAGATCGGTGGTGAGAGTTCGCTGTCACTCTCCGCGGGAGTTGAAGTCGGGTTCGATACGAATTTGAGTGCGAGTGCGGGGCTCGGAGTCACAGTTGGTTTTGAAGCCGGCGCAAGCGCGTCGGTTGAACAATCGTTCGGCCTTGCGCCGAGTTTGAATGCAGTTTCCGGTGTTGGAGTCGGGACGAACCTGGCTTCGGGTTTTGCACTCTCTTCCGCGGGTGGAGTGCGAGCGGCACTTGAAGCGGTTCAATCCGTGAAGAACGACTCAGCGGAGCAGAAGGCGCGTGCTGCGTTCAAAGCTCCGGTGAAAGCCTTGCCTGCTGCTGCGACGTCCAGCAGTGCTCCGGGTAAGAGCACATCAACTGCTGTCAGTGGGCCGGCGAGCAGTGCTTCTGCCGCGCAGCCAAAGTCTCCCGAACAAGCACGTCCACCGCTGGCGCGCACCGGTTTGCCTGGTCCATCTGCGCAACAGGCCGCGCCGCCCGCACCGCGTCCACCACGTGCGGATCCGCGTGCGAGCTCGTTCGGTTTCGGCGTGCCGCTGCGGGTGACGATGGGTGAGGCAGCAGACAGGCGTTCCGAATCGATCCAGGGAGCGGTCGCAATAAAAACGCGGATTGAGACTGGTGATCCGCCGCTGACAAACGATCCGACCAAGCCGGCGTGGATAGCTTTACCAGCGCGCGATCCGGCGCGAACAGCCGCCGACAAACTGCAAGGCAAGCTCAAGCCGAAGCAGCCGTGTGGCTGTGCGGGGCGCTGCAAACATTGAAGGGGGCGTGATGGGTGTTTACGTCGATGAAATGGTTTCAGAAGTGACTGGGCAAACTGATTCGCCTGCTGCCGGTTCACCGCAGCCGATGAAGTGGGAGGAACTGGCACGCGTGCGCGAGGCGGAAGCGCAGATCGCCCGCGATCGATTCCGCAGAGCCGCCGAAGGCTACGATGACTGAAGCATTACTCACTTACGCTGGTCCGGTATTCGAGATTGACGATGACGTCAAAGCCGATTTAGCGCGCGACGTCGTCCGCCTCGAAATCGAGGAGACCACGGCGGGACTCAAAACGATGACCGCATACCTCGTCGCACAAGGAAGAGCAAACGGTTCAGGTGACCAACAGCAACTCTACCTCGACGGAGCGGTGGTGGATTTCGGCAAGAAGATCTCGGTCGTGCTTGGTGCGACGCCCGCCGCACACAAAGTGTTCAGCGGTTGGATTAGCGGACTCGAAGCCAATTTTCAGGAAGGCAAAGAACCTGAAGTCGTTGTTTTCGCCGAAGACAAGTTCATGAAACTGCGAATGACGAGGCGGATGAAGACTTACGAGAACATGAGTGACGCCGACATCGCGAGCGCAATCGCCGCCGAGCATGGACTGACGCCCGCAGTCGATGCCGATGGTCCAACTTACGACGTGGTCCAACAATGGAACCAGAGCGATCTCGCGTTTCTGCGCGAGCGCGCGAGAGAAATACAGGCGGAGATTTGGATCGAAGACGAGACGCTCAACTTCAAGTCGCGCAGCAAACGCACGGCAACTGAGCTGACGCTGGTCCAGGGTAACCACCTGGTGTCCGTACGCTCTCGCGCGGACCTGGCCCATCAACGTACGAAAGTAAAGGTCAGCGGCTACGACGCAGCGCAGCGAGAAAAGATCGACGAGGAAGCCGGCGGTGATGCGATCCAGGCGGAAGTCTCCGAGGGACTGACTGGTCCGGCAGTGCTGGAACGCGCTTTCGGCGAACGAGTCTCGTACCGCGTTCGCGAAGCGCCGTTGAAATCCGGCGAGGCATCGGATCGCGCGCGCGCAGAGATGCTGCGTCGTGCGCGTGGGTTCGTGACGGTTGTGGCCACGACGCGTGGCTCAGCGGACATGGTGGTGGGCAGCAAACTCAAACTTGAAGGCACTGGCCGTCCGTTTGAGGGCTCCGGGTATTACGTGACGCGTGTTTGTCACACATACGATTCCACGGGCGGATTTCGCACGCATTTTGAGGCCGAGCGGGCCACGATCCAGGAGGGACCTTGAGCCAGTTAATCGAGGCATTCAGGCCGGATGGCGACGCGTCGCGTTACTTCGGTGTGTTTCCGGCAATCGTCACGGACATTGTCGATCCGGAAAAACTGGGCCGTATTCAGGTGAAGTTTCCGTGGCTTGGTGGCGATGGCGATTCAGTGCGGTCGTGGGCCACGTTGCTTACACCGTATGCCGACGACGATCAGGGGTTTGAAGTTCTGCCGGCAGTTGACACGCAAGTGGTGGTGGCGTTTGAAGCCGGGGATCTGCGACGGCCGTACATCATCGGCTCCGCGTGGAACGGCAAGGAAGCGATGCCGGAAGCGCCCGCGGCGCCAAACAACAAGCGTTTGATCAAATCGCGCGCCGGCAGCCTGCTCGAGTTTGACGATACGGATGGTGCAGCGAAAGTGACGCTCTCGATGAAGAGTGGTCACAAGCTGGTGTTAGACGACAGTGCGAAGGAAGTTAAGTTCGAGCATTCGAATGGATGCGTGATCAAGTTTGACAGCAGTGGGAATGCAACGATCACGGCGAAGGGAAGCATGACGCTCAATGCGCCGTCGGGTCTGACAGTGAATGCGCCGACGTCGACGTTTTCAGGCAGCATCACGTGCCAGCCGTTGACGGCAACATCCGTAACGTCGCCGCTCTATTCGCCGGGAGTCGGGAATGTTTGGTGATTACGCCTTTGCGCCTTTGCGGCTTTGCGAGCGAATTTCCTCGCAAAGGCGCAAAGACGCAAAGACTTAAACCGCTCTACAGTCGAGTGGTGAACCTATGAACGGAAATCACGAGTGGAAATTAGTGGCGCCGTGGTATCGGTGGCAGCGCCAATTCGACGCTGATGGCGTGAAGCCGTGGCAGACTCGTCCCGTTTTCCAAAAGTTTGACCAAAACGATTTCGTCAAGATCTTCACGAACGATCCGCAGCGCTCGCTCACGTTTTTGCCCGTGGACGACACCGTTTTCAACACCAGTCTGAAGCTCGTCGATAAACTCGCAGCCGGACCGCTCGTGGGACGTTTCACCCGGCTTTACGCGCCGAAGGGACCGAAAGGCCAAGCCGCGACCGACGCGTTCGAAGCGCTGATGGTGCCCACGGGTATTCGCAAACTCTATTTGCCGACACACAAACGCTTCTATCTCGTCGTCTGCGAGTTGCACTGTTACGTCGCTGGTTTTCCGATGGTGACCTCCGATCAAGTTTGCCAGTCGGGATTCGTCGTCCGGCGCCGTGTGACGAACATTCCTCAACCAAACGTGAAAGCCGCGAAGAAGGAATTCGACAAAATCCAGACTGCGCTCAACGCCATCAATGCAGAGATCGGTTTTTGGATGGAAACCGCGCCTGCCACTGGTCGCAAAGCAAAACAACGCGCACTGACGATAAAAAACGCCAGGAAAGACGGAACGTTTACGACGAAGCTGAAAGACCTCGAGCTGAAGGCTGAACAGCAGCAAGCGAAGCTAACCACTTGGCGAAAATCATTCGGCGTGACTTCCCGGCTTGAAGGTTGGATACCCGAGTTCATCCAACAGGCCGGCGCCGACAAAAAGCAGGCGCTGGAAAACGTCGGCTCGTGGCAACAGGTTGAAGAAACACCACCGCAAACTAAAAATGAAGAATTCCCGCGTGACGAAGCATTCTTTCCTCTGTTTGCACTGTTCCCGGATCCAAACATTCCGAAGCATTCCGCTCGCGGTAAAAACATCTACTTCGGAGTGATTCCAACCAGCAGCCTCGATACGGATCCATTCGGCGCCCCCCGTTTTGACAGCGATGCGACTTACGAGATTCGCTGCTTCGTTCGCCGGCACAAAACAGATTGTCCGCGGCTCGAGAAGACACCGGATTGTCATGGTCCACTCGTTTGGAGTGAACCCAGCGAAGTTTACAAACTCGCGGCAGCGACCGATCTGCTCGGAACCAGCAATCGTCCGATCACGATCAGAATGCCGGACCTGTCCGAGCTGGCGGCCCAGGCGGCTGCTCTGCCGGCTAACAAACTCGCGCCCGTGCGCATTGAAAAGCCGCAGAGCATGAACTTCAAGACCGATTCCGACGGAAAGCCGACTAGCGGCGGCGTCGGCGGATTTCAAATCTGCTTTTTCTCGATCCCGCTGATCACGATCATCGCAATGTTTGTGCTTCAGTTGTTTTTGCCGATCGTCGTGTTTCTGTTTGGCCTCTTCTTCTTGTTGGCACTGAAGTTTTGTATTCCACCAAGCCTATCGTTAAGTGGCGGTCTCTCGGCGGACCTCGATGTGCTCATGCCGGCGCCGTTGCTCGAACTCGATGCCAGCATCGACGTCGACGTCGATTTGGATGGTCTCTTCGGCGCCGGTTTCACCGCGCAGCTCCATGCTGACTTTCAGACGGGCATTACAGAGGAGCACGGCATCGTCGACGTCGACGTCCAACTCGACGACTTTAGTAACGCCGCGCTGTTTCCGATTGGTGAAAACATTCAACAGGCTAAGTCACTGGTGGGCGACGACGGGAAGCCGAAGCCTGAGGCTGGCGTTGACGTTACCGCGTCCCTCGACTACGAGCCGCGCGTGGAGGTGAAAGTCAAATGAGCACCTTGACCTTCCTCGGGCGCGGCTGGAACTTCCCGGTCACTCCCGACGAGCGCAACAAAAATCTCGAATACACCGGTGGACCTGAAAAGGTTCGCCAGGCAATTCAAATCATTCTCGACACCGATCCTGGTGAAAGAATCATGCGGCCTGATTTTGGCTGCGGCTTGCGTCGCTATTTGATGAAACCGAACACGACGGCGACGCGAACGTTGATTCAGCGCGAAGTTGGAATTGCCCTGCGCGCGTGGGAACCACGGATTGACGTGCAAAGCGTTGAGGTGACGCCCGGCGAGGACCCGTCGCTGATCCTGATCGAAATTTTTTACACCCACAAACGGGATGGTCGAAAGGGTAATTTCGTCTACCCGTTTTATCTGGAGTAGTTGCGCATGCCCAACGGCGTCAAACTTGGAAGAGGTCAGTACCGGAACGCGGTAGCGTCGGGTCCGTCCTCTACTTGCGATTCTCTTGGGTTACTTGAGTCGAGGACCCGACGCTACCGCGTTCCGGTACTGACCTCTTCCAACACTGATTCTGAGTTGTAGGTAAACCCATGCCGATCCCAAATCCTATCCTTGACGATCGCTCTTACCAGCAATTGCGGGATGAGTTGGTACGGCGTATTCCCGTTTACACACCGGAATGGACGGACCACAACGCGAGCGATCCGGGCATCACGCTGATCGAGCTGTTTGCGTTTCTCGGCGAGAACCTGCTCTATCGCTTCAATCAAATCCCCGAAGCTGCGCGGCTCGAATTTTTGCGCCTGCTTCAGATTCCGCTGCGGCCCGCCGTTGCGGCTCGCGCGCTGATCACCGTTTCTACTGACAAGCTCGTCAAAGACGTCAAACAGAAATGGACCGGCCAAATCGTGCCGCTCCAATCGGAACTCAAAGCCGGACCACTTCCTTTCGAAACGCAGACCGAAGTCGTCGCGTGGCCCATCTCCTTTGTGACGATGGGACGCATGATCGCGCCCAAACCGGATCAGCAGCAGGAACCGGAAGCTTTCGAGTTTGCCGTGCGCGCGCTTGACGCCGCGAATCTCGCACCGATCGACACCGCCGTCTTCTACGAAAGCAAAACCGTCGATATCAACGATCCCCCAGTCGACTTCGATGGAACAGTCGACCGGATGATCTGGATCGCAGTGCTCAACGAGCTGAAGAAGAGTCCGGACGACAAAATCACCGACATGCGTGAGTTCTTTGCCGATGCGTTGATCAACATCGGATTCATCCCCGATCCGATCCTCGAATCGATGGAGCAGGTGCCACCGTGTCCAGGTGCGGGCACGACGCTTAAAGCGCCGGCGGTTGAGTGGCAGGTTTCAACCGGAGAGATCAAGAACGGCGAACCTCAATATCGCCGAGTCATGGTGGAAGGCGACACCACGAGCGGGTTCAAGCAGGAAGGCGTTGTCAGAGTTCGGCTGCCAAACGCGGCGGATAAGTTTGGTTCATTCGTGCCTGACGATCTCGACAAGCTCGGCACGGGCCAGTTTCCGCCCGCGCTCGACGAAGAGAAAGAGAAGAAACTGCTGTGCTGGCTGCGCGCTTTTCGGCACGACGGCAGCGGCTTTGGGAAAGTGCTCTTCGTCGGCGCGAACGCAGCGGAAAGCGAGCAATCGAAAAAAGCGCGTGTCGAATTTCTCGGCAGCGGCAATGCTCAACCCGATCAGAGTTTTCACGTCGTCAACAAGCCGGTGCTCGCACGCACAGTCAGGGTCGAGGTTGAAGAGGGCCAGCGCTGGATCGAGTGGAAGGAGACGGACGGATTTCATGCGAGCCAGCCCGACGATCGTCATTTCGTCGTCGATCTCGAAGCGGGCGAAGTGCGCTTCGGTAATGGATTACAGGGTTTGCCGCCGCAGATTGGCCAAAGAATTCGTGCGCGTGAATACCGTTACGGTGGCGGCGTTGAAGGGAACGTAGCGCCGAAAGGAATTTCCAAGCTCGTTCCGTTTCCCGATCTCAAAGTCGAGAATCCGCTGCGTGCGCGTGGAGGCGCCGCTGCCGAGTCGATCAGAGAAGGACTCAGTCGTATTCCCGGCGAATTGCGTCGCCGCGATCGCGCGGTAACGGCAACTGACTTCCAGGAACTCGCGTTGGCAACACCCGGAGCGGATGTGGGCCGCGCAGAATGTCTGCCGCGCTTTCATCCACCCACCAAGAAGTCGGAGGCTGCGGGAATCGTCAGCGTCGTCGTTTGGCCGCGCGAGGATCCTGTTCGTCCGAATGCACCCTTGCCCGATCGAAGTCTGCTGCGCGCTGTCTGTGAGTGGCTCGATCAGCGACGACTGGTGACGACGGAGTTGTACGTGATTCCTCCGACTTATCACCGGGTTGCGGTCGCAGTCGGCTTGCAGGCAAAGCAGGGTTACGGAATCGAAGCCGTGCGTCACTGGGTGGAGCTGGTGCTCCGGCAATATCTCGCGCCGCTGCCGCCGTACGGGCCAGAAGGTCAGGGCTGGCCGTTAGGCAGGCGCGTACACGGTCCCGAACTCGAAGCCGCGGCGTTGCAGGTTGAAGGTGTTCAGTTCCTCAACGACCTCAAGGTTGCGGGTTGGGACGGAACAAATTGGGTGCAGGGTTCGGTGGATTTGAAGAAGTGGGAAGTGCCTGAGCTCGTCGAGATCACGGTGGTTGAAGGACCACTTGGTCCACTCGCGCCGGGACAAAGCGTCGCGCCGCCGCCGTTGTCGAATCAACTCGTTCCCATCCCGGTTATCAGGGAGGAGTGCTGAGCATGCCGGCGCCGCGTCCATTCGCACTCATCCGAACGCGCGATCAGTGGCTCCGCGCGTCGCACAACAACACCGCGCTCGAAGGCGAAGTCGTGCAGCTCTATTGGACCGACGAAGAGACGCAAAGCAGCATCGCGGATGAGGACTTCACCGAGCTCGGCGGCGGGCTGGCATTCGACGAGTATTGCCGGCTCTATCACAGCATTCCGAAAGAAGGCCGCGTGGAGAGGTTGCATTGGGCGCTGCACGATCCGTTACAACCCGCGAGCGCTCAGAAGGCGCCGGTCGATCTGTTTGAGACTGAAGTCGATGACGAATTTGGTGATTTTGTTTTATCGGGAGAACAGCCGGCTCAGTTAGTTGGACCAGCCGGACTGGCGGTTGACGATGACGGGCGACTGTTCGTCGCGGAGTCGGGCTCGAAGCGCATATTGGTCTTTGACCTGCGGTCAAATCGTTTACTGCGACGCGTACAACTGCCTGCGATGCCGGTTGATCTTGTTACCTCCGGCCGCACGGTCTATGCGCTTCTGACGTCGCCGTTCGGTCTGATCAAACTTACCGCCCGCACCGATCCGCAAACGCTCGAGTTACCACCGGAGATCACTGGACCATCGCGTCTCGCAATCACTCCTGAAGGTGAATTGTTCGTGCTCGAGAAAGCGGGTACAAAGGATGCGCGCG
>Ga0207671_10006527_pt1 | contig 10369 bp, 8 predicted proteins | sample KBSC24metaG_FD_184352 | JGI IMG/M metagenome (GOLD analysis project Ga0207671, IMG submission 184352) | Corn rhizosphere microbial communities from Kellogg Biological Station, Michigan, USA - KBS C2-4 metaG (SPAdes) (version 2) | ecosystem: Host-associated > Plants > Roots > Rhizosphere > Soil... | reverse complement strand
TTAATATGTTATCCATTTGCCTATAGTTAAACAGTCCGACAAGTACTGGAATTGCACCGGATATAACGGAAAGTATTGCAAATGTATACCCCATTGATATGCTATTATTTACATTGTTCTTCTACCTCGATCAATAACCACCAGTCAATGCATTTGAAGGACATCCGGCTGTTCCAGGGCAGGGCGTTGACTGATCACCTATAGTGGTATCATCCAATTTTGCAGCCATTAAACTAAATGTTTTTGCGCCGGTTGAAACAGCAGCTTCATTTTTCATATCTCTTGGTAAAAGATCTTCGCCTGTTTCAATCACTCCTGTTATTACAAAACGTTGCTCTCCATCGGCATTAGCAATGGTTTTTATAAAAAAATTGCCGATGGCTACAAAAAACTTTTGAAAACTGGTTAGATGTTGGCTATTGGCATAATAGATACGGATGCCCAGACAACCTTCCTGTTCCAGTATGCGATTAAGTATTACGCGTCCAAAAAACTGGGAGATAGTTGCTTTTGGGTGACGATGCCTGTAATTGGCTGTCCAGTTGGCTGCCTTATCTAATTCAATTGGGCCGCCTTCGTTACCGGTGATGACACCTCTTGCTTGTTGTGTTTCTGTTGTTGTTTCCATGATTTTAATTAATAGGGTTTGGGATTAGTTGATAAAACTAACATTAATTAGTAATTAATTCAACAAACCCAAGCCGGGAGCTAAAACTTATCCCAGCATTAACAATCACGTAACACACTCATAAACAATAAATAATGAATTTTAATCTCCCATAAGGCGCAGCAATATCACGTAATTTTACGTATCAAAAACTGTAATATTACGCGGGTAAAATATCTGTACTTATTATGTCCTATAAAGCATAATCATAAAAGCCTATGCAATCGACACAAACACTTATTAACAATATTTAGTAAGCAAATATTGCTCTTATTGATTTTATTATTTAGGTTTATGATAACTATTAACTGACCCTATAAAATAAGGGCGATGCTTTATGGCATTGCCCTTTTACATTTTAAAATAATCGTAATATATAGGAAAACTCATACACAATAAAAACAACTACCAATACGGCATGGAACGCCCGGTTGTTTACTTTCATGGCCACCATACACAGTACAAAGTGAGTAACATTACGGATGGGGTATTCAATCCCGTAGTGATGCAGGTAAGTGCTGCCTTTGATCAGGGTATCAATAATATCTAACAGATAGCTAAAACCTAATATGCCGAAGATCCATTTGCGGCGGGAGTAAAAATAGTCTTCGTAATCTTTATAATCGTTCAGGTCATCGGGATATAATAAGGCGCAAACACTATAGTATACCACAATGTAAATAATCACAAAAAGGTATTCGGCAAAAAGCCAGTGTTTAATATCGTGCAGGTTATACTCCCACCACCAAAAATGGAGCAGTAAGATAAACAGGTAAAACGACCACAGGGAATGTACCCAATAAGGCTTACTGCGCCCCGGGTGCTGAATTTGCTTAGCGGCCCCCCGGAGCAGGTGGGTAATACTCAAACCCAGTATAATACCAATTGCAGACTTAATATGGCTGAAAATATCCATAGGCAAATGTTATGGAGAATAATAAAACTAAAAATATAAATTTTCAGTCAGTATTAACCCCAAAACATTTAGGATACAGCCAATTGCTAAAATATAGCCTCGGCTATGCGCTTGGTTGGCCCGGCGTTGCTCATGGTATAAAAATGCAGTACAGGTACACCAAACTTTACCAGCTCCTTACATTGGTTGATCATCCACTCAATACCCATGTCTTTGACGTCTTTTTCTGATTTACAACCATGAATAGCATCGCACAGATCTTCGGGCATATCAATATGGAAGGTTTTTGACAGGTTAACCAGCTGCTTTGATGTGGTAATAGGTTTTAAGCCCGGTATAATAGGCACATTGATGCCGTTGGCCCGGCAATTGTTCACAAAATCAAAATATTTCTGATTATCAAAAAACATCTGGGTAACAATAAAGCTGGCGCCCATATCCACCTTTTGTTTCAGGTATTTAAAGTCGGTTTTAAGGTTGGGAGCTTCAAAATGTTTTTCGGGATAGCCTGCCACACCAATACAAAAATTGGTTTTGGCGATGTTATCATAATCTTCATGCAAATAAACACCGTTGTTCATGTTCACTACCTGCTGCAACAGATCGGTAGCATAAGCATGTCCGTTGGGGGTAGGCACAAAGGATGAATCGCTGTTGCGGGCATCTCCGCGCAATACCAGCACATTCTCGATACCTAAAAATTCCAGTTCGATCAGCGCATTCTCCGTTTCGTCACGGGTGAAACCACCACACAGCAAATGCGGAACGGTATCTACCTTATACCTGTTCATGATAGCCGCACAGATGGCAATAGTGCCGGGGCGTTTGCGATAGCTCAGTTTTTCCAATAAACCATTGGGGTGCTGTTTATAAATATAATCCTCACGCAGCGAAGTCACATCAATAAATGGCGGCTTAAACTCCATTAACGGATCAATAGCGTTGTATATGCCCTGTATGCTTTGTCCCTTTAAAGGTGGAATTAGCTCAAAAGAGAATAAAGTTTTACCTGCTGCATTAGCTATATGTTCGGTTATTTTCATGAGTATTTAGTGCGAGATCGAGTGAGAGTGTGTGATTAATTGGTTATTTGATTTTTCTGGTGATTTATTAATCCGGCTAATAACATCCTTATTTTTGTAAGCCGGTCGGTTAATAGCTTTAGTGCTACTTCATCAATAAAACCCAGGTCAAAGGAAAGATAAAGTTGCGTTTCCAATTCATATGCTGAACCACGCGCGATAAAGAAAAACCGCATCGAATCTTTAGGGTGGCTACGACCACAACCTTCCGCAATATTGGATGGAATAGAAATAACTGCTCTTTTTATTTGTGATTGTAATCCGTACATTTCCTCCTTAGGAAATGCCAAAGTAAGATCATAAACAACTTTAACTAACAGCCTTGCTTCCTTCCACGCTTCTAAATCTGTAAATGTCATTTCTTCATTTTGTTATCTGGCATCCCGCACTTTGCTCTCACACCCCACTTAATAGTTAATGTTCGGACTAAGCCAACGTTCAATCGTTTCCAGATCCATATTCTTACGAGTGGCATAATCCACTACCTGGTCTTTGCTGATCTTGCCCAAGCCAAAGTACCTGGCTTGCGGATGCGCGAAATAGAAGCCACTTACCGAGGCTGCTGGCAACATGGCCAGACTTTCGGTCAAGTGCATATGGGCGTTATCTTCTGCTTTTAGCAGATCGAACAAAGTGGTTTTCTCGGTATGATCCGGACAAGCCGGGTAACCGGGTGCCGGACGGATACCCTGATATTCTTCTTTGATCAGATCCTCGTTACTTAAAAGCTCCCCTTTTGAATATCCCCAATGCTCTTTCCGTACCAGTTCGTGCATTTTTTCGGCAAAGGCTTCGGCCAGGCGATCGGCCAGGGCTTTGGCCATAATGCTGTTATAATCGTCATGGTCGCGCTCAAACTCGGCTACCAGCTCATCGCAACCCAAACCTGTTGTTACGGCAAACCCGCCCATATAATCGGGCACACCGCTTTCTTTGGGGGCGATAAAATCCGATAGGGCATAGTATGGCTCGCCTTTCATTTTTTCGGTTTGCTGGCGCAGCGTATGTATACGGGTTAACAGTTGCGTACGACTTTCGTCGGTGTACAGTTCAATATCATCACCCACACTGTTGGCTGGCCAAAAACCGATCACCCCGCAGGCTTTTAACAGCTTCTGATCCACAATTTTTTTCAGCAGTTCCTGTGCATCGTCAAACAGTTTTTTTGCCTCATCGCCCACAAACTTATCGGCAAATATTTTGGGGTAGCTGCCACGCAGTTCCCAGGTATGGAAGAACGGTGTCCAGTCGATATAAGGCACCAACTCATCCAGCGGGTACGACTCAAATACTTTTGTACCGGTAAATGCCGGTTTTATAGCGACATCGCCATCCAGACTGATCTGGAATTTTGATTTGCGGGCATCATCAATGGTTACAAAACGTTTGTCTGATTTTTTGTTCAGATGCGCTTCGCGGGCCTTGGCATACTCTTCTTTTATACCCTGGATGTAGGCATCCCGGTTATCCTTGCTCATTAAATTACTGCACATGGTAACACTTCGCGAAGCATCTATACCATGAATTACCGGCCCGGAATAGTTCGGATCTATTTTTACCGCCGCGTGTATACGCGATGTGGTAGCGCCACCCACAATCAGCGGAATGGTAAAGCCCTGACGCTCCATTTCCTTAGCAAAATGCACCATCTCATCTAACGATGGAGTGATCAATCCGCTTAAGCCTATAATATCTACATTTTGGGCCTTAGCTTCTTCAATAATGCGCTGTGCAGGTACCATTACCCCCAGATCAATGATCTCGAAGTTATTACAGGCCAGCACTACGCCAACTATATTTTTACCGATATCATGCACATCACCTTTAACGGTGGCCATTAATATTTTACCGGCATTGGCCCTATTGCCGCTTGAATCCTCACCAGCGTCAATAACCCTTTGTTTCTCGAGCTCGATAAAAGGCAGCAGATAAGCCACAGCCTTTTTCATTACCCTGGCCGATTTTACAACCTGGGGTAAAAACATTTTACCGGCACCAAACAAGTCACCCACGATGTTCATGCCATCCATTAGCGGACCCTCTATCACTTCCAGCGGTTTGCTGTATGCCAAACGGGCTTCTTCCACATCATCATCCAGGTATTCAATGATACCCTTTACCAGCGCATGAGACAACCGTTCCTGAACGGGGCCTTTGCGCCATTCTTCATCGCGCACTATCTCTTTGCCTTTACTTTTAATGGTATCGGCGTATTCTACCAGGCGTTCGGTGGCATCATCCCGGCGATTCAGCAGTACATCCTCTACCAGCTCCAGCAGTGTTTTATCAATTTCCTGGTAAACCTCCAGCATACCGGCATTCACAATACCCATATCCATACCCGCCCTGATAGCGTGGTACAGGAATGCCGAGTGCATAGCCTCGCGCACTACATTGTTCCCCCTAAAGGAGAACGAAATATTACTTACCCCACCGCTCACTTTGGCATGAGGCAGGTTTTGTTTTATCCAGCGGGTAGCTTCAATAAAGTCGACCGCGTAGTTATTATGCTCTTCGAGGCCGGTAGCCACGGTTAATATATTGGGATCGAAAATAATGTCCTGTGGCGGAAAACCAACCTCATTCACCAGTATATCATAGGAGCGTTTACAGATCTCGATACGGCGTTGCAGGGAATCGGCCTGACCGGTTTCGTCAAAAGCCATCACTACGGTAGCAGCACCATAACTTAGTATTTTACGAGCCTGCTCTTTGAATTTATCTTCACCCTCTTTCAGGGAGATAGAGTTCACAATACCTTTACCCTGAATACATTTTAAGCCGGCCTCGATGACCGTCCACTTAGAGGAGTCGATCATGATAGGCAATTTGGCAATATCAGGTTCAGAAGCCACCAGGTTCAGGAATTTCACCATCACCGCTTCCGAATCGATCATACCTTCATCCATATTAATGTCGATCACCTGCGCGCCGCCTTCTACCTGTTGCAGGGCAACGGCCAGGGCAGCTTCATAATCTTCGGCCAGGATCAGTTTCGAGAATTTAGGCGACCCGGTAATGTTGGTACGCTCACCCACATTCACAAAGATACTCTCGGGAGTTATGGTAACGGCTTCTAATCCGCTCAATCGCAAATTCGGATCAACCGTTGGAACTATTCTTGGCGAATACTTGGCAGCCTTTTCGGCAATACACTTGATGTGTTCTGGTGTAGTACCACAACAGCCACCTACAATATTAACTAGGCCGGCTTTTATAAAATCATCTAGCTGATGAGCGGTTTCATGCGCGGTTTCGTCATACTGACCAAATTCGTTGGGTAAGCCAGCATTTGGATAAGCTGATATAAACACATCGGCTTTTTCGGAAAGCTCGGCCAGGTGAGGGCGCATTTCCCTGGCACCTAAAGCACAATTTAAACCTACCGAAAGCAGGTTGGCATGGCGCACCGAGTTCCAGAAAGCCTCTACCGTTTGGCCAGATAGGGTACGCCCCGAAGCATCGGTTATAGTACCGGAAATCATGATGGGTAAATGCTTACCAGATTCATTCGCATACCGATTGATAGCGAATAAAGCCGCTTTGGCATTCAGGGTATCAAATATGGTTTCAACCAGTAACAAGTCGCTTCCGCCATCAACAAGGCCACGTACCTGGTCGTAATAAGCTTCGGCCAGGTCATCAAATGTTACCGCACGATATCCCGGATCATTTACATCTGGTGATAGCGATGCGGTACGGTTGGTTGGCCCAACGGCGCCGGCCACAAAACGGGGTTTAGCCGGATTTTTAGCGGTATATTCTTCGGCCACTTCGCGGGCCAGGCGTGCCCCTTCGTAGCTTAACTCATAAGCCAGCTCTTCCAGCTTATAATCGGCCAGGGAAATTACTTGTGTGCTAAAAGTGTTGGTTTCAATAATGTCGGCACCTGCGTCCAGGTATTCGGCATGTATAGCCTTGATAATATCCGGGCGTGTGATGTTCAGCAGGTCGTTATTTCCTTGCAGGTCAGAGTTATGATCTTTAAAACGCTCCCCACGAAAATCCTGCTCGGTTAATTGGTACCGCTGTATCATGGTACCCATTGCCCCGTCAATTACCAGTATGCGTTTCTCTAATTCTTTTCTAATATCCATTTTCTCAGTAGGCAGTTGCCTGTTATCAGTGTGCAGTAAACTCAAATATCCAGATACAGCAAAAACTGCAAACTGCTTACTCAAAACTGCCAACTGTATAATAGCTTATCTCGAAAAGTCGGGTATATGACTGACTTTCGCTTATCTTTCCCAACGCTTTTTGTGTTGTTGAGTAGAATGTAGCACCTTGTATGGTACAGGTTGCTAAGACATCGCAGGGTCTAATCCCTCCGCCTTTCTCTATAAGCAATGCAAAGGTGCACAATAAAGCTTTAATATGCAATAGTTTTGCCCCCTTCTGTTGTGTACACCAAACGTGTTTACAATTGCATGAATATTTGACATGAGGTGTTGATAGATTATGTCATGAAAACACAGCAGCCATGCTCCGGAAAAAACTTTTTAAACCTATAATTTTAACACTTTTTTAGTCAAAAACGGGGGTATAAGCTTGCCTTGGGGTCATTTTAACAGCTTTTTAACGCCGTTTTAACACTTTTTAACAAATTTTTGATGGGTTTTGATAGGTTTAAAAAGTATTAATTTATTGATTATCAAATAACTACTTGCCAAATAATCTCTTTTTATGCCTGTTTTGGCCTTAACTAAACAGCCCGGTTCTCTTTGCAAAGAACCGGGCTGTTGTATAAAAATACCTTTTGTTGACTATTATCTTCTTCTGCCGAATAAACGCAGGATCATCAGGAAAAGGTTGATGAAATCAAGATACAAGGTTAAGCCGCCCATCAATGCCATTTTTGAAGCCGATGCATCACCGTATTCTAAACCGGCACCAATACGTTTTAGTTTTTGTACGTCATAAGCGGTTAAACCTACAAATACAGCTATACCCACATAGCTAATGATATAATCTAACCTACTGCTGTGCATAAACATATTCAATAAAGATGCTACGATAATACCAATCAGTCCCATCATCAGGATTGGGCCATATTTGGTCAAATCGGTATTAGTAGTATAACCGGCGATAGCCATTACACCAAATACTATCGATGTGGTAATAAATACGCCTAAAACCGAGCCCGCAGTAAAAACCAATAGTATATAGCTTAAGCTAATACCCATTATTGCTGAAAACGCAACAAAAAGGAACGCTAACACTCCGTAAGATAGTCGGTTAAAACCAAAAGAGATGATCAATACGAATGCAAGAGGAGCAAACATTACTATGGTACCTAAACCGGTGTTGCCACCAGTAACCGGATCTCTTAGCATATTATATAATGCCTGGTTGTGTGAAAACATAAACGCGCAAAAGGCAGAAAGCCCCAGGGCTACAAACATCCATAAAAACACATTGGCTATGAATTTACGGGAAGCGTCTGTTTCGTTTAATTGTATTACGTTTTTATAAACGTATTCAGGATCTTTAGTTTCCATTTTATATTAAAATAAATTAATACTCAAATTTACGAATAAAATGTGAATATAGTGTGAAGGAGCGTGGGGAATAGAGTCAGGATGTAAGAGTCAAGAATCAGGAAAAATCACTTGTCGTATACCCGCTCTTGGCCGCGGGAGGGCCTTTACTTTTCCTTGATGAAAAGTAACCAAAAATCAAGTCACCAGAAATGCTTCTTTGCGCACATAGCCATCGCCTGCAAAGCGGGCAGAACCACGGGCAGCTAAACCTTACCTCCACATCGTTCGCTCACCCACGCTTTGGGTAAGGTTCGCTATGCCCTTACAGCCGCACCTGGCTACCATTGTTCAGCCCACTTTCGCCCGAAGCTGTTCTGCTGACGGAAAATAAAATATATCTCCCACACTCATTAAACAGAACTATATGACCTAAAAATAAAAAGCGCCGAACAAGTCGGCGCTTTTTTGTTTTACCGACGCTTGTATGTTTTATAGGCAAAGTAAAACATGCCTATAGATACAATTAACATCAATGCATTAATAATAAGATTACACAATTGCATTATTCATCCCTGGTCAACTAAACTCCCCCGGTTTATCTAAACAGGTATTATTCGGGAAAGAATTTCATGTCGGGGACATTACCTTTTTTTGAGGCACTACCTGTGATGCATTTCTTATAAATACCCACCATTTTTAAATAGTACTGATTTTATTTTAAAAACAACTACAAACAACTGATAATCAGAAATAAGAAATTAAAAACACCAGTAATTAACAGCCCATTTAAGCCATAAAATGATTGTTTTATATGCTTTTGCGCGCATATTTTCAAGACTAAAAACACCAACATTTATCTTATTGGTATAAACCGCAATATTTTTCTGCCGAGAGCAAAGCTTTCAATCGGTTATTGTGCGGCTATAAACGACATTGGAATTATTTGACTTTTGATAAAGCCCACCAAAACATAATATAATGGTATGAAGACAATCATAGACTTAACTACTGCAATTATAGGACTGATAACTGCCCTGATCGGCTTGCTGATCGCCTTCAAGAATGTTAACCCATCACGCCAAAACCGTAAAACAATGACAGAAAAAACAGTTGTGATCATTGCTATAGTAGCAGTGTTCGCCATGGTCATATTTGCAATATGTTACGTAAGTAAAAGGCCATGAAAATATTACTGAGTCAAGAAGCAATTACAACCATTTTCTACCCCTTACTCTCCAACTCCTTGCTCTTCTTCAGTAGTTCCGGATTTTGGGCGGGTAGCTCTTTTACATGCCGTTCCACTTCGGTTTGCTGTACATGCACGGCATATTCCGCGGGCTCAATGTGGCTGCCGCTGGCTTCGGCATACACCTGGGTAAACTCCGCGCCAATGTACAGTATAGCCGACGTATAATAGATCCATACCAAAATAACAATAAGCGAGCCCGCTGCACCATACACCGACCCCTGCGCCGTATATTGGATATACAGACCTATCAGATACTGTCCCAGCATAAACAGCAAGGCGGTAAAAAACGCGCCGCTGCGCACATCCCTCCATTTGATCTTCACATCAGGCAAAAACTTAAATATGATGCCGAATAAAACGGAGATCACAATCAGCGTTACGCCCAGGTTTATACCCTGCACCAATAGTTTCGTGAACTTTAGAGCTGGCAGCAATTCCTCTATTTTACCACCAATAGCATCTATAATAAAATTAACCAACAACGAGGCCAGCAGCAAAAACCCCAGGCTGATAATGAGTGAAAATGATACAAAGCGGTTGCGGAGCAGTTTGATCCAGCCGCTTTTGGGTTTGGCTTTCACCCGCCATATGATATTTAGCGAGTCCTGTATTTCCACAAATATACTACTGGCACCAACCATCAGTATAACAATACCTATAGCAAAACCAAAGCCGCTCTTCCCCTTTAATCCCAGGCTGGCCACAGTGCTGTGTATCTGGTTGGCGGCATTAGCCCCAATATAAGCACCTATTTGCTGGTAAAGCGTATCTGTTTTAGCAATAGGAACAAGGCCCACCACCGCGATCAGCAAAAACAAAAGCGGGGCTATCGAAAAAATGGTATAATAAGCCAATGACGCGCTTAATTTTAAGCCATTATCGCTTATAAAACCGCTAAAAGTAGCTACCAGTATTTTCCACAATCGTTTTAAACGTTCTTTACCGAAAAATTTCATTTGCGCCTATTTTAATTGA
>Ga0207671_10006523_pt1 | contig 10370 bp, 10 predicted proteins | sample KBSC24metaG_FD_184352 | JGI IMG/M metagenome (GOLD analysis project Ga0207671, IMG submission 184352) | Corn rhizosphere microbial communities from Kellogg Biological Station, Michigan, USA - KBS C2-4 metaG (SPAdes) (version 2) | ecosystem: Host-associated > Plants > Roots > Rhizosphere > Soil... | reverse complement strand
CGATGGAGGTGATTTCGTCTCGCGCGGTCCGGACGTGTTTCGCATCGAACCACCGGGCCAGTTCGGAGCCGTAGTCGTCGTTGGAGAACACCACGTCGACGCCGGGTGGCGCGCCCGCTGCGCGGATGCCCGCACGCATCGCCGCGACCTGGGCCGCCCATACGTTGTGGTCCGTCACGTCCATCGGTGCATCGCACCGGATTCCGGCGACCCGGACGTTCTCGTCGGGTGCATGCTCAGCCTGCAACCAGCCGACACGATCGGCCAGCGACAACGTCTCCACCGCGGCGGCCATCACCAGAACGGTGAGCTGTTCGCACCGTGCGGCTGCCGTTCGGATGACGGAATGATGCCCCTGGTGCGGCGGATAGAACTTGCCGATGAACAGTCCGTGCTCGGTCACACGGCCGCCATTGCAGGCGTATCGGGTGCGAGGGTGTGCCGCCAGGAACGCCAACCGGCTACGCACAAGCCCAGGAACAGCACGTAGACGATGGCGGTGAGATTCAGTCCCTTGCTGATGTACATCGGTACGTAGATGCAATCGGCCACGATCCAGAAGTACCAATTCTCAAGACGTTTGGCATTGAGCAGCCATTGCGCCGCGAGCGACAGGCAAGTGGTGAGTGCATCCAGGAACGGTGCCGAGTCGTGTGTGGCACGCAGGACCGCGAACAACGCGCCCGTCCCGACGACCACGAAGACAAGGCAGCCGGCGATCTCGCGCTGTCCAGCCCGGGTGACGGTCAGCGGGGTACGTCCGGCGTTTCCGTACAGCCACTGCCACCACCCGACGAAACCAAGGGTGATGAACAGGACCTGCAGCCCGGCGTCCGCCCACAGCCGACTGGACAGGAACAGCACCAAGAAGAAGGCGGAATTCGCGATCCCGACGGGAAAGTTCGCCACATGCCGGCGGACAGTGAGGAAGACGCACAGCCCGCCGGTGATGAACCCGAGCAGTTCGGCCCAGGTGACGGCGTCGTTGCCCAGCGTGAACAGCGGCGTCGTCAGCGATTGCAGCATGCGGTTCCCCCGGGTCGTGTCGTCGACATTCTGGTCGATGACACGATCCCGGGCTCAGTAGACCGCTGAATCGCTAGCCCTGCTGGGCTGCCATCGCCTCGGCGATCTCCTCCGGGCTGACCACGCGCACGGTCTGCGCCAGCGACCAGTGGTGCCCGAACGGGTCCTCCACCTGGCTGTAGCGGTCACCCCAGAACATGTCCTGCGGGGCCATCAGTTCGCGTGCGCCGGCATCGATGGCGCGCTGGTATGCCGCGTCGACGTCGGGCACCTGCAGGTGGATGGTCACGGGCGTGCCGCCGAAGGCTGTCGGGGTCTGCGACTTGCCGCCACACATGTCCGGGAAGTCGTCGTTGAGGTAGACGTTCGACCCGTTGATGGTCAGCGCGGCGTGCATGAGCTTGCCGTCGGGTCCGGGCACCCGGCCGAGCTCGGTGGCGCCAAAAGCCTTGACGTAGAAGTCGATTGCGGCGGCACCGTCGCCGACGACGAGGTGCGGGGCGAGGAAGGTCTGGGATTCGGTCATCGTGTTCTCCTCTGAGCGGTACTGCGTGGATTGCGGTCACTCGTTATGACCATTTCCAACGCTACTTCTCATCGGTGACAAAAAATCGAGCCCGAAGTGTCAGCTGTGCGCGATGCTGTCCCAGCCGGTCACCGAGTCCGCGCTGCGCGGCTGCGGGCCGACGTAGATGGCCGCCGGACGGACCAGTTTGCCGAGGCGCTTCTGTTCCAGGATGTGGGCGCACCAGCCCGCGGTGCGGCCGCAGGTGAACATGGCGGGCATCATCGCGCTGGGCACCTGGGCGAAGTCCAGGATCACCGCGGCCCAGAACTCGACGTTGGTCTCGATGGCGCGGTCCGGACGGCGCTCGCGCAGTTCGGCCAGGGCGGCCTGCTCCAGCGCGGCGGCGGCTTCGAAGCGCGGGGCGTCGAGGCGCTTGGCGGTGGCGCGTAGGACGCGGGCCCGCGGATCCTCGGCGCGGTACACGCGGTGCCCGAAGCCCATCAGCTTTTCCTTGCGGTCCAGGATGCCCTTCACGACGGCCCGGGCGTCGCCGGTGCGCTCGGTCTCCTCGATCATCGGCAGCACGCGGGCGGGGGCGCCGCCGTGCAGCGGGCCGCTCATGGCGCCGATGGCACCGGACAGCGACGCGGGCACGTCGGCTCCGGTGGATGCGATGACGCGCGCGGTGAAGGTCGACGCGTTCATGCCGTGCTCGGCGGCGCTCACCCAGTAGGCGTCGATGGCCTCGATGTGCCGCGGGTCCGGCTCACCCTGCCATCGGGTCATGAAACGTGCTGTCACCGTTGGGCATTGGTCGACGATGCGCTGCGGCACCGCGGGCTGGTAGATACCGCGGGCCGACTGTGCGACGAATGACAGCGCGGTCACCGACGTCTTCGCCAGCTGGTCGCGGGCGGTGTCGTCGTCGATGTCGAGCAGCGGCTGGAAGCCCCACATCGGAGCCAGCGTCGGTAGTGCGGCCTGGACGTCGACGCGGACGTCGCCCGAGTGCACGTGCAGCGGGAAGGGCTCGGCGGCCGGCAGGCCCCGGCCGAACTCGCCGTCGACCAGCAGAGCCCAGACATCACCGAAGGTGACGCGGTGGCGCACCAGGTCCTCGATGTCGACACCGCGGTAGCGCAGCGCACCACCGTCTTTGTCGGGTTCGGCGATCTCGGTCGTGAACGCCACGACGCCTTCCAAGCCGGCGACGAAGTTCTCGGGGATCTGCGGCGTCGACACTGACGTTGCCTCGGTCATGCCGAAATTGTTCCACTAGCCGATGGGCTGCGAGCTACCGGCCGGTAACAAGCGTTCAGGGCATGGAGAAACCGGCAGGTGGACCACCCCGGTAGTGGCCGGGATCACTGTCATCTGGTCCGCGAAAGCTGTTGCCGCTGAGGCGAATACTCCACGGTTCGGTGGTGTGTCCGGCGCCACGTCTGCATTGTGTCACCGCACCGGCGTACCGTCGCCGTTCATGGTGTCTGACCACAGTGATCATCTGGCCCGGATGCGGGTCGAATACAGCTCGACGGAGAAGGACGGCAGCGTCGACCTCGACGTGGACTGGCTGGACCGGGGCTGGCTGGCGCTGTTCCGCGATTGGCTGGCCGAGGCCGTGCAGGCCGGGGTCTCCGAACCCAACGCGATGGTGCTGGGGACCGTCGACGCGCAGGGGCATCCCGTCACCCGCTCGGTGTTGTGCAAGTCCATCGACGAGGCGGGCATCTCCTTCTACACCAACTACGACTCCGACAAGGGTGACCAGCTGGCCGCCGTGCCCTACGCGTCGGCGACGTTCCCCTGGTTCCTGCTGGGCCGTCAGATCCATATCCGCGGGGCGGTGACGAGGGTCGACGCGGAGCACACCGCCGAGTACTGGTCGAAGCGGCCGCGCGGTTCGCAGCTGGGGGCGTGGGCGTCACATCAGTCAAAATCGATTGCCTCGCGAGCGGCGCTGCTGGAACAGTTGCGTGATGTGACCGAGCGATTCGCCGACGTGCCGGAGGTGCCGGTGCCGCCGCACTGGGGCGGCTACCTCATCGCCCCGGAAGTGATCGAGTTCTGGCAGGGCCGAGAGAACCGGGTACACAACAGGATTCGCGTCACCGGCGACCGCGTCGAACGGCTCCAGCCCTGAAAAGCCTGATCGCCGACACCACACCGCTGCGGAACCCCGATTACCGCCGCCTGTGGTGGTCCAGCGTCGTCACGGTGATCGGGGCCAACCTGACGATCTTCGCGGTGCCGGTGCAGCTGTACGCGCTCACGCAGAACTCGGCGTACGTCGGGTTGGCGGGTGTGTTCAGCGTGGTCCCGCTGATCGTGTTCGGCCTGTGGGGCGTCGCTTGGGCCGACGCGATGGACCGCCGGCGGCTGCTGATCATCGCGTCCTGCGGGCTGGCGGTGGCGTCGGTGCTGCTCTGGGTGCAGGCGGCTGCCGGGTTCAACAACGTCTGGCTGGTGCTGTGCCTGCTGTCGGTGCAGCAGGCGTTCTACGCGATCAACTCGCCCACCCGGTCGGCCGCCATCCCGCGGATGCTGCCCGCCGAGCAACTGCCCGCCGCGAACTCGCTCAACATGACGGTGTTCCAGGCCGGCGCGATCATCGGCCCACTGCTGGCCGGTGTGCTGCTGCGCTGGGTGGACCTGTCGACGCTGTACTTCATCGACGCCCTCACCACGATCGTGCCGATCTGGGCCACGTTCCGGCTCGCGCCCATGCCTCCGGAGCACTCGCCTGATGACGACACCTCACGCTGGGGTTTCGCGGCCGTGCTGGACGGCTTCCGGTACCTGTCGGGAAACCGCGTCGTACTGATGTCCTTCGTGGTCGACCTCATCGCGATGATCCTCGGCATGCCACGGGCGCTGTTCCCGCAAATGGCGCACGAGAACTTCGGCGGGCCGGTCGCGGGCGGAACGGCGATGGCCCTGCTGTCGGCGGCCATGGCGGTCGGTGCGGTGGCCGGCGGGGTGTTCTCGGGATGGCTGCCCCGGGTCCGCAGGCAGGGTCAAGCGGTCGTGGTGTCGATCGTGGTGTGGGGCGTGGCCATGGCCGGTTTCGGGCTGGCCGTCGGTCATGCCACGGGCCGCCCTGACGGCTTCCTCTGGATCGCCTTGGTGTTGCTGGCCGTCGGCGGCGCCGCGGACATGGTCTCGGCGGTGTTCCGCAGCACGATCCTGCAAGAAGCCGCATCCGACGAGCTGCGCGGCCGTTTGCAAGGTGTTTTCACCGTGGTGGTCGCAGGCGGTCCCCGGATTGCCGACGCGGTGCACGGCGCGGCGGCCGCGGTGGTGGGGACCACGGTGGCGGCGACGGGCGGCGGCGTCCTGGTGGTCGTCGGCGTCGTTGTGTCGGTCCTGTTGGTGCCCGCGTTCGTGCGCTATCAGGTGGCGCGCAGGTGATGGTTGACAACGGGTATATGACGACCCGAGCAAGCACATAGTTCTCTTAACGACTACCGTCTAGTCCCGGACGTTTCACCTGCCGACACTGCAAGTCGACACCGCAAAAGGGGTTCTAGTGGCCGACACCTCCAGCTCTGACGACGTAGCCAACCTCCGGTATCCCGGGGGCGAGGTCGATCTCAAGATCGTGCGCGCCACCGAGGGTTCGGACGGCATCGAGCTCGGCTCGCTGCTGGCCAAGACCGGTTACACCACGTACGACGGTGGTTTCGTCAATACCTCGGCCACCAAGAGCGCCATCACCTACATCGACGGTGACGCGGGCATCCTGCGCTACCGCGGGTACCCGATCGAGCAGCTCGCCGAGAAGTCGAACTTCATCGAGGTCAGCTACCTGCTGATCTACGGCGAGCTGCCGACTCCCGCCGAGCTCGAGGCGTTCACCACCAAGATTCAGCGGCACACCCTGCTGCACGAGGACCTCAAGCGGTTCTTCGACGGCTTCCCGCGCAACGCGCACCCGATGCCGGTGCTGTCGTCGGCGGCCAACGCGCTGAGTGCCTACTACCAGGACTCGCTCGACCCCAAGGACCCCGAGCAGGTCGAGCTGTCGACCATCCGGCTGCTGGCCAAGCTGCCGACCATCGCGGCCTACGCCTACAAGAAGTCCGTCGGTCAGCCGTTCCTGTACCCGGACAACTCGCTGAACCTGGTCGAGAACTTCCTGCGCATGACGTTCGGCCTGCCGGCCGAGCCGTACCAGGTCGACCCGGAGCTGGTCCGCGCCCTGGACATGCTGTTCATCCTGCACGCCGATCACGAGCAGAACTGCTCGACGTCGACGGTGCGTCTGGTCGGCTCGTCGCAGGCCAACCTGTTCACCTCGATCTCCGGTGGCATCAACGCGCTGTGGGGCCCGCTGCACGGCGGCGCCAACCAGGCCGTGCTGGAGATGCTGGAGAAGATCCGCACCGAGCATGGCGATGTCCGCGACTTCGTCAAGAAGGTGAAGAACCGCGAGGACGGCGTGAAGCTCATGGGCTTCGGTCACCGCGTCTACAAGAACTACGACCCGCGGGCGCGCATCGTCAAGGAGCAGGCCGACAAGATCCTCGGCAAGCTGGGCGGCGACGACGAACTGCTGGACATCGCGAAGTCGCTGGAAGAGATCGCCCTCACCGACGACTTCTTCGTCGAGCGCAAGCTGTACCCGAACGTCGACTACTACACGGGCGTGATCTACCGGGCCATGGGCTTCCCGACCCGCATGTTCACCGTGCTGTTCGCCCTCGGCCGCCTGCCGGGCTGGATCGCGCACTGGCGCGAGATGAGCGCCGATCCGAGCACCAAGATCGGCCGCCCGCGCCAGATTTACACCGGCTACACAGAGCGGGACTACCCCAACCACTGAGTTTCACCGACACGGCCCCTTGCGCACTCCGCGCAAGGGGCCGTCTCTTTTGTTGCTCTCACCTTCCCGCGAGTGGCCATTGCTCCTATGTCAAGCAGCGAGTGGTGTTTGGGGTTTTTGGTGTGATCGGTTGAGGTGCAGGTCGGTGTGGAGGCTGCGGTAGACGGTTCGGCTGAGGTGGCGTTTGAGGCATCGTAGGGCTTCTTTGGTTGCCTTGCCGTCGGCGAGGCGGCCGCGGTAGTACTGCTGGCCGGCGCTGCCGGGGATGCGCAGCTGGGTGATGGCGATGCGGTGTAAGGCCGCGTTGAGTTGGCGGTTTCCGGACCGGTTCAAGCGGACGCGTCCGGCGGTGTTGCCTGACCAGACGGGGATCGGTGCGGTGCCGTTGTGGCGGCTGAAGGCGGCTTCGCTGCGGAAGCGGCTGATGCCGGCGGTTTCGGCGAAGATCTTGGCGGCGGTCAGTTCACCGCACCCGGGTATCGCCAGCAGCGTTGGGGCCACCGTGCGTACCCGCTCACCGATGCGTACGGCGAGGGCGTCGATGGCCTCGGTGAGACGCATGACATCGGCGAGTTCATCGCACGCCAACTCGGCCAGCACGCCCTGCTGGGTCTGCAGCCAGTCGCGCAGTGCCGCGCAGGGCTTGGCTCGGTGCAGGGAGGCGGGTTTGGGTTCGGCGGCGGGGTCGAGCTCGTGGATCCGCTGACGTAGCCGGTTGATCGTCGACGTCCGTTGTGCCACAAGGTCTTCACGACGATCAATCAACAGTTTCAGTTCGCGCGAACTCTGATCATGAGAGGCAACGGGCAGATCAGGATTGCGCAGCACTGCCTGGGCGACGGCCAACGCATCGATGGGATCGGACTTACCGCGGGTCCGCGCCGAGGCCCGGGCCTGCGACATGAGCTTGGGGGCCACCCGTACCACGGACTGGCCGGCGGTGAGCAGATCGCGCTCCAGGCGGGCTGAGAGGTTGCGGCAGTCTTCGATACCCCACAGCAGTTCTTCGCCGAACTGCTCGCGGGCCCAGGCCAACGCCTTGTGGTGTCCGATGGTGGTGGCTTTGACGACCTTCTCACCGAGCTTGCGGCCGACCTCGTCGACGGCGACAAAGGTGTGGGTGCGCTTGTGGACATCGGTTCCAACGACGACCATGAACGGTGCCTTCTTTCATCAGAGGTGGATGAGGTGAAGGTCGGGCCGGCCGGCAGGACACATCTCAGTGGGGGCGGTGCCACGCTCCTATCAAGTCACGCCGGTCGGTCCTTCCCACCTGGTATCGGCACAACGGCCGAATGCCAACCCGAAGGTGGCAGCGTCTGTAGGAGCCAAACACCAGGTGGGAAGACCCAACCACCGCACCAGCGGCACGTCCACCATGACACTGAGTGTCTGTACGGCGACACGCCGCTTTTCACGTGCACTTCGGGGCCGCTCGCGGGCGCCGAGAGCGCGCGTTCTGCTCGTGTAGCCAATGTCACTCCGAAACTCCGTTGCGTCAACAACAGTTGTAGTTTCACAATGGTTGTGTGAATACAACTATCGACGCGCTCGACTCGAGGCGCAAGACGATCATCCTGATCTCCTGCTGCCTCAGTCTGCTGATCGTGTCGATGGACTCCACCATCGTGAACGTCGCCATCCCGTCGATCCGCCGGGACCTCGGCGCGAGCGCCACCCAGATGCAGTGGGTCGTCGACGTCTACACGCTGGTGCTGGCCTCTCTGCTGATGCTGTCCGGCGCCGCCGGTGACCGGTTCGGCCGCCGCCGGGTTTTCCAGATCGGCCTGACGATCTTCGCGTTCGGCTCACTGTTGTGCAGCCTCGCACCGACCGCCGACGCGCTGATCGGCGCTCGCCTGCTGCAGGGCATCGGTGGCTCGATGCTCAATCCCGTTGCCCTGTCCATCATTTCGCAGGTCTTCACCGGTCGGGTGGAGCGGGCGCGGGCGCTCGGTTTCTGGGGCGGCGTCGTCGGCATCTCGATGGCGCTCGGCCCGACCGTCGGTGGTCTGCTCATCCACGCCGTCGGCTGGCGGTCGGTGTTCTGGATCAACCTGCCGATCTGCCTGGCCGCCATCGTGCTGACGGCGATCTTCGTCCCGGAGAGCAAGTCGGGCACCATGCGCGACGTCGACCCGATCGGCCAGGGGCTGGCGGTGCTGTTCCTGTTCACCCTGGTCTTCACCCTCATCGAGGGACCCGGCATGGGCTGGAGCCAACCCCGCACCGTCGTCATCGCGGTAGTGGCGGCGCTCGCGCTCATCGCGTTCCTGCGCTACGAGCGCCGGCGCCACGACCCGTTCATCGACCTGCGCTTCTTCCGCAGCATCCCGTTCGCCGGCGCTACCGTCACGGCCGTGCTGGCGCTGACCGCCTGGGGCGCGTTCCTGTTCATGATGTCGTTCTACCTGCAGAACGAGCGGCACTACTCGGCCATGCACACCGGCATCATCTACCTGCCCATTGCCATTGGTGCCCTGGTCTTTTCGCCGCTGTCCGGACGGATCGTCGGGCGCTACGGCTCTCGTCCGTCGCTGATGGCCGCCGGCATCCTGATGGCCTCGGCCGCGCTCATGCTGACGACGCTGACCGCGACGACGCCGATGTGGCGAGTGGTCGTCATTTTCGCGGTGTACGGCATAGGGTTCGCGATGATGAACGCGCCAGTGACCAACGCCGCGGTGAGCGGCATGCCCGTAGATCGCGCCGGTGCCGCGGCGGCGGTAACTTCTACCAGCCGCCAGGTCGGTGTGAGTATCGGTGTGGCACTGTGCGGTTCGATCGCCGGCTCGGCCCTGGCCGGTAGCGGCGTCGACTTCGCCACCCAGGCCCGGCCGCTGTGGTGGATGTGCGTCGGGGTGGGCGTGGCGGTCACTCTGCTCGGATTCGTCTCGACCTCACCGCGGGCACTGCGCTCCGCGGAGCGGCTGGCACCCCTCATCCAGGGACCGCGTGAGCCGGAGCCGGTCGGTGTCCGCTGAGTCGTTGGCCGACGAGGTCTGGCAGTCCATGGCCGCCGTCGTGGTCGAGAACCGCGACAGCTGGAAACGCGCGGTGGTCGAACGGACGGGGTTGCCCTTCAGCCGTGCCCGGATTCTGCGCAGGCTCGAGGCGAAGGCCATGACGGCGAAAGAACTCGCGGCGGCCACGGCGATGGACGCGCCGGCGACCACGGTCGCCATCAACGATCTGGAAGAGCGCGGACTGGTTGTGCGCCAACCAGATCCGGACAATCGACGGTGCAAGCTGGTGTCACTCACCGACGCCGGTGCCGCGCTGATGGGCGGCATCCGTCAGATCGATGACCCGGCGCCGTCGGTCTTTGCCACGTTGGACGCTGACGAACTCGCCACGCTCCGCGACCTGTTGAGCCGGCTGCGCCGCCACTAGGGGTGCGGTTCCTGTTCACCCGCCGCAGGTGCCCGACTACGGTGGTCCCGTGGCTAACACCAAACCTGAGATCGAATTCCCGGACGGCCCGGCGCCTGACTCGCTGGTGATCGAGGACGTCATCGTCGGCGACGGCGCCGAAGCGGTGCCCGGCGGCACCGTCACGGTCCACTACGTCGGCGTCGAGTACGACACCGGTGACGAGTTCGACAGCTCCTGGAACCGGGGCGAGACCATCGAATTCCCCCTGCGGGGCCTGATCCAGGGCTGGCAGGACGGCATCCCCGGGATGCGCGTGGGCGGCCGGCGCAAGCTGACCATCCCGCCCGCCCAGGCCTACGGCCCCGCCGGTGGCGGGCACCGCCTGTCCGGCAAGACGCTGATCTTCGTCATCGACCTCGTCGGCGTCCGCTGACCTGATCGACTTTCTGTCGGGCTTAGGGTCCGGCGGTTGTGGCGTGTCATGGCGGCAACGTGCCGTCCCCACAGCCGTCGGGCTCTAGGCTCGAACTTGTTTCAGGGAGGGTTTTCGCATGCCGGACACAGCTGACGTCACCGAGCCGTCCGGCAGCGCTCGTCGACTCGGCACGCGCGGCAAGGTGGCTGCGGTGGGTGTCG
>Ga0207671_10006522_pt1 | contig 10370 bp, 9 predicted proteins | sample KBSC24metaG_FD_184352 | JGI IMG/M metagenome (GOLD analysis project Ga0207671, IMG submission 184352) | Corn rhizosphere microbial communities from Kellogg Biological Station, Michigan, USA - KBS C2-4 metaG (SPAdes) (version 2) | ecosystem: Host-associated > Plants > Roots > Rhizosphere > Soil... | reverse complement strand
GTCGAGGTTCATGGACTGACCCGGGCGTTTGGCCTGGAAGCGCAGACGCACTTCCATTTCGGGCTGTATGCTGATGGTCAGTCTGTTGGCTCTCCATGTATCCGCTGCTTCCGGAGGGAAGGCGTAATTGGGGGCTGTCTTGAACTGTATGGTGATGTTGGTGGTCTTCTGGTTCATCCTTTTGCCCGTGCGAACGTAGAAGGGAATGCCCTGCCAGCGCCAGTTGTCGATATAGAATTTGACGGCGGCAAAGGTCTCGACGGAAGAGTTGGGATTGACGCTCTTCTCCTGTTTGTAACCCGGCACTTTTTGTCCTTTCATCCATCCATCGCCGTACTGGCCTCTTACGGCGACAGTATTGACGTCTTCCTTGTTGATCTTGCGGATGGCGTTGAGGACGTCGACCTTTTTATTACGGATCTCGTTGGCTTCAAAAGAGACCGGAGCTTCCATGGCGACCATGCACATCAGCTGGAGGATATGGTTCTGTACCATGTCCCGGAGGGCACCGGACTGCTCATAGTATCCACCGCGGCCTTCGACACCGACCGTCTCGGATGCCGTGATCTGTACATATTCTATATAGTTCCTGTTCCAGATGGGTTCGAACAGGGCGTTGGCGAATCTCAATGACAGGATGTTCTGTACACTCTCTTTACCAAGGTAGTGATCGATGCGGTAGATCTGTTCTTCCTTGAATTTGCTCATGAGCAGCTCGTTGAGCTCGTGTGCGCTCTTCAGGTCATGACCAAATGGCTTTTCGATGACGATGCGTGTCTGGCGTGTGTCGGAGCAGAGGTTGAGGTTGCCGAGCTTTTTTGCGATGTCCGGCATGAGCTGGGGCGCTACGGACAGGTAGAAGATGACGTTGGGGTGTTCGCCGAACTCTTCTTCCTTCTTTTTTACGACATCGGCGATCTTTTGATAGTCGCCGTCCTTTTCAGCGTCCATCTGGAGATAGGAGACGTGCTGGGAGAATTCCGACCACTGACCGTTGGGTTCTCCTTTCCGGCGGCTGAATTGCCCGATGCCGTCCAGCAGGCGTTTGCGATAGTCTTCGTCATTGTATGGGCTGCGGCCGATGCCGATGATCGCGAATTTTTCGGGCATCCAGTTGTCGATGGCCAGGTTATATAAGGCGGGAGAGAGTTTTCTGAAGTTGAGGTCGCCACTACCTCCAAATATGAATATAATGGAGGCGGGTGGTCTTTTATGGTTTTGCATATACTATCTGTTGATCCTACTTAATTTATTTGTCTGGCTCGTTTACTGTCTGTATCCGGCCGTCCTGTGCCGATGCCTTCGGCATCTGGCAGGGCTAATGATGGGTCTTATGGCCTCTGTTCCCACTGCGTGTGAAAAGTGCCGGGTTCGTCGATGCGATTGTAGGTATGGGCTCCAAAGTAGTCTCTCTGTGCCTGGATGAGGTTGGTCGGCATACGTTCGCTGCGATAGGCATCGAAGTAGCTGAGCGCCGCCATGTGGCCTCCTACGGGATAACCCATGTGGATGGCATGGATGATCACGTTGCGCATGTTTTGTTTTTTGGCTGAGAGGAGCTGGCAGATGTCTGCATCCAGCAGGATATTCGGGAGCTCGGGGTGTTTTGTAAAGGACTGGTAGAATGTTTCCAGGAGGGAGCTGCGTATGATACAGCCGCCGCGCCATACACGAACGACCTCGGGCAGCGGGATCTGCATATCCAGCTCGCTGCTGGCCTTATGGAGCAGGGCCAGGCCCTGGGCATAGCTGATGATGACGGCGAAATAAAGGGCGTCGTGCACCTGTTGGATGAATACTTCCTTTGGTACGGGAATGTCCACGTTGGAAGTTTTGTACATGGCGGAAGCCTGGATCCTTTCGTCCTTATAGGCGGAAAGCTCGCGCATGGAGACGGACATGTCGATGACGGGGATGGGAAGTCCCAGGTCCATGGCATCCTGCGATGTCCATTTGCCTGTGCCTTTGGATCCGGCCTTGTCGAGGATCATGTCTACGAGCCTGTTGCCCGTCTTGTCATCCTGTTTGAGGAAGATGTCGCGGGTGATCTCTACGAGGAAGGATTGAAGTTCGCCGTCATTCCAGTTCTTGTATATCTTATGCAGTTCGTCGTTGTCGAGACCCAGACCGCGGTGAAGAAGGTCGTAGGTTTCGCTGATCAGCTGCATGATGGCATATTCGATGCCATTGTGTACCATTTTCACATAGTGTCCTGCTGCGCCTTTACCTAAATGTGCGACACAGGGGGAGCCATTGACCTTGGCGGCTACTGCTTCCAGGAGAGGTTGAACATGGGGGTATGCTTCGGGATCGCCGCCGGGCATGATGCTGGGGCCTGTGCGGGCTCCCTGTTCGCCGCCGGAAATACCGATGCCCATAAAATGAAAGCCTTTCTCCTGTGCTAAGGTTACTCTGCGCAGGGTGTCGGTCCAATGTGAGTTACCGCCATCGATGACGATATCTCCTTTGTCGAGGAGGGGTATCAGATCGTGTATGACATCGTCTACGGGTTTGCCGGCGGGGACCAGCATCATCAGCTTGCGTGGTTTTTCCAGCGCCTGTATCATTTCAGCCAGTGTATTGACTCCTTTGACCGTGGTGCCGGGTGTGGCAGCGGATTCCAGGGAAGTAGTTTTTTGCGCGTCCTTGTCGAAGCCGACTACGGGGAAGCCGTGATCGGCAAGATTGAGTAATAAGTTACGACCCATAACGCCGAGGCCGATCATTCCGAATGTAAATGAATTGTTTGCCATGTTTAGAACAAGTTTGTGGACCTGTGGTCCTTCTTAAGAGGCCGTAAATTTAGGCAATTTCTAACAGATAGGGCGCCTCGGTTGAAGCGCCCTAAAATATATGAGTAGTGATTAAGAAAATATTAAATTCTCCGGGAGCTATTTTTCTTCCGGATGCGGGTTGCCGCGATGGCAGGTCATGCAGGTGACGGTGGGGATGGCTTTGCCCTGGTCATCCTTATTAAAGCTGAAATACTTTTTGTTGATCTTGGCTGTCATTTTGAACATGTGGCGGGCGATATCTTTTTCCGGCTTGGCATCGCTGGCAAAGTCCAGGTGATGGGAGGTGCTGTCGGCGGCGGGTGCGTGACAGAAGTTACATTTTACGCCCAGCGCGGTTTTCCAGTTGTCCATGACCTTGTCGAGGTCCTCATGGCTGATGTCTTTGGGGAGGACCTTCAAGTTTTTATGGTGGGGCTTCTCGTCCGCGGGGCGGGTAGCGGCCATACCTATTATCATCAGGACTACGAGAGAGGAGGCGACCATCAGTTTTTTACCGTACTGCATAAGGAGGTGATTTTTTGGGCGTTGTAGTTTGATTTATGTTCGAATTTAGGGATTTGGGCGTAGAAAATGTGCTTTTTATGACAATATTTTGACAATTGGGTCAACGGGTCGGGAGGGCGGGGACTGTTGCCGACCATTGCCAGGCGGCCAAGAACTTTTATAGTGCGGGGATTGTTGTTTGGCGAAAGTAACTTTGCACGCATTATGGAATCACCAGACAGGTTATCGAAGGGTCTTATTACGCTTATGGCCGTATGCACGGGGTTGATCGTGGCCAATATCTACTATTGTCAGCCGCTGATCGTGCTGATCAGCAAGAGTTTTGGGGTGGCAGATAGCGAGGCCGGGAAGGTGGCTTTTTTTACGCAGGCGGGGTATGCGCTTGGGCTTTTGTTCTTTGTGCCATTGGGAGACAAGCTCGAGAGGAAGGGGCAGATCCTATGGATGACGGGTTTTGCGGTGTTGTCGCTTGCCTTTGCGGCAATGGCGCCTAATTTATGGAGTCTGGAGATAGCCAGTCTGCTGATTGGCGCTACCTCCGTGATCCCGCAGCTGATCTTGCCGATGGCGGCGCATCTGGCGTCGCCGGCGCGGACGGGTAAGGTGATCGGCTCCATTATGAGCGGCCTGCTTATCGGGATCCTTTTGTCGCGTACGTTGAGCGGGCTGGTTGGGGCCTGGGTGGGCTGGAGAGGGATGTTCTGGGTCGCTGCCGGTCTCAGCTTTATCATGCTGGTGGTCATGCGGAAGGCGTTTCCTTCCAGTGTGCCTGCTTTTAAGGGGTCTTATGGGGGGTTGATGCGAAGTCTGGGAACGCTGATCCGGGAGCAGCCCATATTGCGGGAAGCCGCCTCCATCAATGCATTGGGGTTTGCCACGTTTGGTATGTTCTGGACGACGATGGTGCTGCATTTATCCGGGGGGCCATTCCATTTTAAAAGTGATCTTATCGGACTATTTGGGCTGGCCGCCGCGGCTGGAGCACTGGCGGCTCCCCTGGTGGGTGGTTCGGCGGACAAGCGTAATCCGCGTATCGCCATCGGGTATGGTCTGGTGTCGTTGTTCCTTTCTTTTATTCTCCTTTATATATTCCGGGACAGTGTGATAGGGATCATTGCGGGTATTATTTTGCTGGACCTGGCAATGCAGTGTGTACATGTGTCGAATCAAAGCAGGGTATATGCATTGATACCGGGTGCGCGCAACCGGTTAAATACTGTATATATGACCGTTAGTTTCATCGGGACCTCCCTGGGGTCTTTTATCGGCCTGTATGTATGGTCATGGGCGGGCTGGAAGGGAGTTTGTGTGACGGGGATGGCGCTGGCGTCGCTGGCCTTCGTTATTTTTTCTTTGACTTACAGGAAAGCAAAGAATGTTAAATCGTTGGCGGTTTGATCTAAATAGCGTATCTTTGTGTGGTAAATTTGAGCTTACAGCATTAGTAATTGAATGATCGCTTCCGCTAAACCATCTCCGGTATCGTTAGTTTTCTTTACTCCCTGCTAGATTTTCTCAGATTAGCATTATTTATTTTTTTAATCAGTTAGTTAATTTATGAACATTTACATTTCGAACTTAAGCTTCAACGTCACTGACGAAGACTTACAGGATTATTTTGCAGAGTATGGCGAGGTTTCTTCCGCCAAAGTTATCATGGACAAATTCACCGGCAAATCCCGCGGATTTGCATTTGTTGAAATGTCTGATGACGCAGCTGCCCAGAAAGCTATACAAGAGCTGGACGGAGCATCTGTTGATGGAAGGACTATCGGTGTATCTGTAGCAAAGCCCAGGGAAGACAGGGGCAGCAAGCCTAGCGGCGGCGGCGGTTCTTTCCAGCGCAGGAACAATAACTACAGCAATAGCAGATATTAAGTTAGTATTCCTATTAAAAAAGGGCACTCTATTTAGGGTGCCCTTTTTTATTTGGGGCTGTTTTGGGTTGAGGCTGTGTTGGGTTGAGGCTGTGTTGGGTGAGGCTGTTTTGGGTTGAGGCTGTTTCGAGGTTGCCGGACCTACGGTCCGGGGCCATTACACGGACGCTGTTTGACGGCGCTTCGCGCAGCGCGCCAGGTCGCGCCTTAGGCTGCTTTTAAGGTCAATGCGATGGTTGTGGTGGTATCCGTGTGGTAGTCGATGCTGATGGTAGCGCCCAGTTTTTCAGCGGCGTATTGCACCTGGCGGAATCCGTTGGAAATGGTACGATAGAAATAAATGCCGGCATTTCTGACGCGGATGAGGGTGGTATCTCCGTCGACAACCGACTCGATATGGATACATTCATTTTGGGTGCTGCTGACGGCTCTGTCCAGGAGGTTCCACAGGACATATGCCAGCATATTTTCGTCGGAGCCGACGCGTAAATCTCTATCTATCTGATTGATAATTATAGTCTTGCGACTAACTGCCAGGGGTAATAACCCGAGGGTCAGTTCATCCACAAAGTGGTGCAAAGAAATCTCACTGTGCATAGGCCTTAACGTCTATTGGATTTTTGAAGGTATTAAAAACCAATTAAAGTACCATAAAATAACAACTGCTAAAACGAAAAATGAGTGAGAAAATGCAAAAAAAGTACAGAATACAGTGAGGAATTATAATCGCCTACATAAAACTACTTAGCAAAGGGATGTTTGCCCGGAAAACAAAAGCCCGGCAGGAGTATTATTTGTCCTGTCCGGGCTAAAGGCTTGAGGTTCAGTCGTGCGTGGCGCTCAGGTCTTTGCCGGAGCTGCTTCAACACCCGTGGTTAGTGCCAGTGGCCTCTGTTCCAGTGATAACCTCTTGATGTGTGTGACCATGAACCGGCTTGCCAATTGCGGCCCCCCCGTCCTCTACGCCAATACCCCTGATGCCAGGTGTATGCTCCTCCTGTCCACACCCAATCCCCGTCTACCCAAACATAATCCACACCGGGTGACACCGGGCGGGTATATACTACGTCAGCGGGCTGGGTCTCGACGTACCCGTCCACTGCACAACCGGTGAGGCCTAAAAGGCTTCCGGCAATAACTATCGCTAATAATATTTGCTTTGTCATAGTCGGTGGTTTTAATATACTCCTATAAGGTCCAATAATGTGCCACGGGGTTAAAAGGCAATAAAATCAGGTTTTTGCGCGTTGGAAATCACCCATTTAGGACATGGATGCGAGTATGGCACAGCCTTTGTCCCTGAGGGGTAAATTATCTACAGTTAAGTTTTTGAAACCCTAAAAAAAGAGAAAGACATGAAATCAATCAAACACGTATTCGTATTGGCCCTTATATGTATGACCGTAGCCAGCACTCAGGCTCAGACTATCGGCTTTGGTCTTAAGGGCGGGCTCAATGTGGCGAACCTTTCGAATGCCGCCGATGACAATCGTATCAGCGGGCAGCTTGGCTTCTATCTACATACAAAAATTGCCAGGGGCTGGGCTTTTCAGCCGGAAATCCTTTATAGCGGTCAGGGCGACAAATATTGGGATGGCAGCAACCGGTACACCTGGGCGCTGAACTATATCAATATCCCAATGATGTTCCAATACTACCCTATTCACCGATTTTACCTGGAGTTCGGCCCTCAGCTGGGTATTCTTGTATCTGCGCATGACAAGGGACCGCATGGCTATAGTGCGGATATCAGCAGCGCGATCAAGAAGGCTGATGCCACCCTCAACCTGGGTATGGGTGTCCGGGCCACCGATCAACTAGGATTTTATATGCGGTATGGCATCGGGCTGTCGGACGTCACCCGGGACGACAATTATACTTATTCCAACAGGGTATTTCAGCTGGGGGTGGATGTAAGATTGCACTAGGATCGTGTACTGGGAAGGTATTCAGAACGGGCCGGAGGCTCGTTGTCCGCAGGACAGACATTAGCGGATTGCGGGAATTGGGCTATTTTTTGGCGCAGCCCAATTCCCGCACAATTAGTAATTTTGTATATTACTAGTAATACTTACTATGAGCACGACTACTTCAACCAACCCGACAAACCTTACGGCAAAAGATTTTGCGACTGACCAGGAAGTACGCTGGTGTCCGGGATGCGGGGACTACTCCATATTAGCCCAGGTACAAAAGGTGATGCCTTCTCTGGGTATACCCAAGGAAAATATTGTAATCATATCGGGAATCGGCTGCAGCAGCCGGTTCCCTTATTATATGAATACCTACGGGATGCATTCTATCCATGGGCGTGCTACGGCTATTGCCTCGGGATTGAAGGCTACCCGTCCTGAGCTTAGTGTCTGGATCGTTACGGGTGACGGCGACAGCCTGAGCATCGGAGGTAATCATACTATTCATCTTCTCCGGAGGAATTTCGACATGAATATCCTTTTGTTCAACAACCAGATCTATGGGTTGACGAAGGGTCAGTATTCACCCACATCGGAGGCGAATAAGGTGACGAAGTCCACGCCTTTCGGGAGCATCGATCATCCTTTCAATCCCCTGGCGCTTGCCATGGGTGCGGATGCCAGCTTTATCGCCCGGAGTATGGACAGGGACCCCAAACATCTTCAGCAGATGCTGTCACGCAGCTATCAGCACAAAGGGGCCAGCTTCCTGGAGATCTATCAGAACTGTAATATATTCAATGACGGCGCCTTCGAGATCTTCACAGAGAAGGCCAGCAAGCCTATGGAAGCTTTGTTCCTCGAGCAGGGGCAGCCGCTGGTATTTGGCGCACTGCGGGAGAAAGGTATACGCCTGGATGGGTTAAGGCCTGTTGTTGTTACTCTGGGCGATGGCGCTACCAGGGATGATCTGTGGATACATGATGAAAAGGACTTTTACAAGGCCCAGATCCTGATCCGCATGTTCGACAATGCGCAAACGGAAGGACATTTACCGAGGGCATTTGGCGTATTTTATGAGACGGAACGGCCGTGTTATGAGGACATGCTCAATCTACAGATAGAAGAAGTGGTACGTACCAAGGGTAAGGGTGATCTGGACAAGCTGCTCCGGGGCAGGGAGACGTGGACGATAGCCTAACATTTTCCAAAGACATAAAGGACGACATTAAATAAAAAGAGGCGGCTCCTGTTTTTAAACGGGTCTGGGAGCCTGCCTCTTTTGACTTTACTTTGGTTTTTTCACAGTGAAATATCTTCTCTTTTCTTTTCGGGATGCGATAGGGTTAAAAAGGTATAAAAAAAAGAGCCAGCGATAGAAATCGCCGGCCTGTGCTTACCTCTGAAACCACAAAAAGAAAAAGGTCGAATATATTTTTATAGAACGCATGTTCGCTTAATGTCTCTTTTCTTTGATTCTAATATTCTTCTTCTGCCGCATATCCATCCTCGTAACACGAATCCTGTTCAGCCAGAATTATGATCCGGATAAGTCTATGAGAACAAAACCGTAAGATCGAGGGTTAGATCATTGGTGGAGAGGCTTATAGTCCTATCAACCAGGGGCAAATTTCAAAAGGGTATAAGATAGCCGGCCTTGAGCCGTCGGACCTGGTATGGTCCGGTAATGATAGGACAGAAGATCGTTATATTAAATTAGAATGAAGCAATACGTCTTCACTCAATTATAGTATAAACCGGGAAGTTTTTTTGGAAATTGGAATCTTTGGACACGGAATTGGATAATCGGAATGTGGAAATTGGATCGGATGAGATTCTCCGTGGTGTGTAGCGTATCTTAAGGCGTACGCTGTCAGAGTATAAGCGGGGTAAAAATAAAGACGATTTCGTTAAAAAGCAATATTTTTTTTAAAGTTTTTTAAATATGCGTCTCAAGCTCCCTATTAGCAGCCCTGAAGGTTTTTTCTTTTTTCAGATTGAACCACCATTCGGGGGCTGTTTTTTTCATCAGGGTGTCGATATTGCGCATTCCCAGCAGATACCAGGCCCCTTTCAGCTTGCCAGTGAAAGAGGATTGTAAAGCGCGCAGGCTCATGGCAAAACCGCTGTCCAGGTATTCCATATGGTGCCAGTACCCTGCGGGCATAAAAAGGGTATCTCCGTGGTCCAGGATCACTTCATAGCCTTTTGCCAGCTTTAAGGCCGGATGACGGTCCATTTCCAGCTTATTGTCGTGGGCATCGAAATAGTGCTCGAAATTGACAAAACTGAGCACTTCGAAGGGTTTACGATAGAGTTTGTGCTGCTCTTCAAAGGGGAATAAAAGAACCCTTTTACGGCCGCCGAACTGCGTATGAACGATATGGGAGAGGTCCATGTCGAAGTGCATGTGGGTGACAGAGCCTTTGCCGCCGACAAACAGCATGGGGTAGCGTTTTACGAACCCTTTCATCAGGTGTTCGGGCCATTCGAAGTCTTCCGTGATCTGTGGGGCGTGTTCGAAGATGTTGAAAAGGAAAATGCGCCACGGTGCGGGTCCTTTCCGAACCATGTCGATATAGTCACCGAACTTCATATAGTCGTCGGCCGTATTGATAGGCGTATAAGCGTCGCTCTTAATGTTATTGTATAATCCCACCTCCACATCGCCCACAACGGATTTGAAGAAATCCCAGTCCCACTTCGTTGTTGCGGGCCAGCTCTTTGAGAGATCCCTGATCACCAGGGGTTTCATCGGGTTGTAATAATTCTCTCTAAATTCCTCGGGGCTAATATTGTCTACCCTATCTACTGCCTGTAAGTGCATAGACCTTTGAATTTTCGCAAAAATAATACTAATTCCAGGTTAAGAAACCGTTGTAAAATTGTTAGGCATCTCTTAACAATTTTTAACAATCGATGTCAAATTTCAACAACCATGGTGCAAGCAGCGGATTGTGCGTCCATATTTCCTGATTTTTGGTAAATTACCGGATGCTGCTTCATCTCCATCCGGATAACCCCCAGCCCAGGAATATCAAGACCATTGTGGAATGCCTGCTGGATGGAGGCGTTATCATCTATCCTACAGATACTATTTATGGCCTGGGGTGCGATATTTTCCAGCATAAGGCCATCGAGCGTATCTGCCAGATCAAACAGGTGAATCCCGCCAAGGCCCAACTTTCTTTTATCTGCTACGATCTCAGCGATTTAAGTCAGTATACCAATAGCATTTCCACCCCTTTATACCGGATGTTACGCAACTATTTGCCCGGGCC
>Ga0207671_10006519_pt1 | contig 10374 bp, 11 predicted proteins | sample KBSC24metaG_FD_184352 | JGI IMG/M metagenome (GOLD analysis project Ga0207671, IMG submission 184352) | Corn rhizosphere microbial communities from Kellogg Biological Station, Michigan, USA - KBS C2-4 metaG (SPAdes) (version 2) | ecosystem: Host-associated > Plants > Roots > Rhizosphere > Soil... | reverse complement strand
AGTTACCGGGTTTTCACCGATAGAGAATTTAATAGGCACATTGGATCCTGCGGGAGATACCCTGAAATAGCCCTGCATTTCCTGGTGAAGCGCTGAACAAAAGTCAGTACAATAGAAAGGAACGATACCAGCTAATCCGGGAACCCATTTTAGGGTACAGGTTTCACCCGGCATGACCAGCAGTTCTGCGTTATTCGCACCCTTGATCGCGAAACCATGCGGTACGTCCCAATCCTGTTCCAGGTTAGTTACATGCACATATACTTCGTCCCCGATCTTTATCCCTTCAATATTATCCGGCGCAAGGTGTGAACGGATAGCCGTCATATAAACATCCACGCGGTTGCCGTTTCGGACTACCTTGGTGTCTTTTTCAGACTTGGTTACATAAGCGTTTTTGTTGTCTTCCAACTTAAAGAATTTTACCTGGTTTTTAAGGATTTTGTCGGCGAGGATCATTTGCGCATAATGCGGCTCTCCTATAGTCGGGAAATCCAGTAAAAGCTTCATTTTGTTCCCGGTAATATCGATCAGCTGGCAAGCCTGGGCGAGTTCCGGACCCGTTGGCAGGTACCTGTCCTTGGTGATCTTGTTCAATGACAGCAGGTATTTACCATATGGCTTTTTGGAATCACCGCCAACAATGGATAAGTGGCCGGGTGAATAATAAGACGGTATCCTGTCGATAATTTCAAGGTTGTCCACTTTCCATTTAACCACTTCTGAAGAAACGAACATGGTCGTATAGGCGTAGCCTTTGTCGTCAAATTCTGTATGCAACGGACCTAATCCTGGTTTCTTAACTTCACCACGCAGTACTGCTTCATATTTCAATACCGGGATATTACCTTCAACCATGCCATCATATTGTTTTTTATCAATAGCGTCCAGCATTTTCTGATAAGAGAATACCGGGATAATAGCAGCCAGTTTCCCACTTGCTACAATGCTTAGGCCATCAGGGCTCACGTCTACACCATGCGGAGATTTCGGGCAGGGCATGTAATAAACCAAGCCTGGAAATTTCGTGATATCGATGGTCTGTGTTTCCGTCTCCATCACCGAAGTGGCGGTATGCGTTTTATCATTATAGACATTATGCGCATATTTCGCGGATATCTTCGTTCCCTTTCCTGCGGCGATCAGCTCTTCCGCTTTTTTCCAGTTCACCGCCATGATAAAGTCCTTGTCACGCTGGCTTGCATTCACCTCTAATAAGGTATGCGCCTGTTCGGTATTATAGCAGGTAAAAAAGATCCAATCGTGTGACGGTCCTTTACCGGCATGTGCCAGGTCATAATTGAAAGCCGGCACGATCAGCTGAAAGGCCAGGTTCATCGAACCGTTGTCTTTATTCACTTTAACGAATGAAACGGCACCTTTGAAGGTTTGCTTAAAGCTGGCGATCGAATTATCTGTTTTATTGTTGTCAAGTGGCTCGCTGAAACGTGTATTGCCTACAACGTACTCTGTATTTTCTGTGCAAAAAGGAGAGGCGTGGTTTCCGCCGATGTTTGGCAACTCGATGATCTCGGCTGTTTTAAAAGTAGCCAAGTCAATACGGGCGATACGTGGGGTATTGTTTCCATTAATAAATAGCCAGCGGCCATCATCTTCGCCATTGGTTTTTGAAAGCTCCGGGTGGTGTGAGTCATCCCAGGGTACAAACCCGTGTGATGTATTCAGCATAGGTTTGGTTTCTTCAGAATAACCATAACCATTCTCCGGATTTTGAGAAAAAACAGGGATCACTTTTAACAAGCGGCCGGACGGAATACCGTAGGCAGCTACTTGTCCGCTAAACCCGCCGGATAGAAAAGCATATACTTCATCGTATTTACCCGGTGCCACGTATACTTTTTGCGCGGCATCCGCATCAACTGAAGACCCGGCTTTTCCGGGTTTACAGCCATAAATGGTACTGCCCGCTAACAAAGCCAAAGCCGGTACCAGTAATTTATAAGGTGAAAATTTCATGATCTTTAAAAGTTTAAATGTTATTTACTGTCATTTTTTCTAAAGTATTCCAGGATCTGGCGGGTTTCGTCGTCCGTTACATTCTGGAAGGTCATTTGGGTTAGGTGTTTTTCAAGCAACGCCTTGCCAACCGGGTCCTTTGCCTCCATTTCAACGGGGTTGGTGATCTGGTTCATGATCCATTCGGGAGTGCGTCTTTTAGTAACGTCCTTCAAGCCCGGGCCAACAACCTTTTGATCGGTAATCTTGTGGCAGGCCGAACATTTGGCATTGAAAACAACCATGCCTTTATCCGCCATAGCGGGGTCAATGGCATTCAGTTTTACATCCGTGAATTTGCCGACACCTTTGCTGTCGCTTTTCGCAGCCGGGTCAATATCCGCACTTGCAGTTGCAACAGGTGTAGCGGCCGCTGTATTATCTGTATCTGAACCACCGTTTGAGGGGCCGCAGGCATATAAAAAAGTCAAACCTGACACGAGTGTCGCAATAAGTAAGGTTTTTAGATTTTTCATTTTTCTTGTGTTTTTATTTTTGATAAAACTAGGAGTAAATAGGGAGGGTCAACATGATGCCCGACAGTCTATAATATGATATAAATCATATTATATGACTAATCAACTAGTTTTATACTCTAATTATTGACGTTAAATCATATTAATAAAAGACATAAATATCTTTTATTTAATCAAATTTTTTTACTTCAAAAAGTATTTATGCTGCTGGAACTCTTCCACCAGTTCGGTTACCGGCTTCTTGCTGAACTCGGCCATTAACATGTCCCGTATCGGTTTGACCTGTTCGTGCATTGGACAGGGCTGTGTTTCCGAACATTTCTCCAGGCCAAGTACACAAGACGTAAACAGACCGTTGCCATCGATGGCCCTGACGATATCGATCAGGAAAAGGTACTGCCCGTTTTCAACATAAAACCCCCCGGTCGGCCCCTTCGCGGACGAAAGGATTTTCTTGCGGACCAGCGTTTGCAATATCTTGCCTGTAAAATGCATGGGCGAGCCAATTGCTTCAGCAACCTCGATGATCCCCGTCTTTTCATTCTTCTTGCTTTTAAGGGCGACATAAACCGTCGCCCTGATGGCGTATTCACATGATTTGGATAGTATCATTTTTTGTGCTGTTGATTTTACAAACCTAAATATATAATTATCCTTTAAGATAATTCCTTTTCGAGCTGAATGGCTTTAGGGAACAGGATATTGCTTTCCAGGTGTACGTGACGGTGCAGGTCGTTTTCATATTCTTCCAATTTCTTGTAAAGTATAGTATAGGAACTGCAGGCGTCTACAGGCAACTGGTAATTTGAAGTGATTGTCCGTATGGTTTCAAAATCGCCGCCTACCTGCTCATGTTCAGAATCCATGATCTGTATCGGTACGGAGATCCTCCCAAAGTTCGCAGAGGGGAGCATACCGCCTGAGTTGTAAACCTGTGCCAGTTCCTTGATAAAAGGGAACAGTGTTTTTTCTTCTTTGACGATATGCAGGGTCAGGTCATTTCCGATCCGGTCAAATAATTCCGCCACTTTGACCAGCTCCGGATGTCTTTCTCCGTGAACACGGGCTACCTTCTGAGCGATCTCCCGGATAAACTGGGTATTCTCAGTTACATAACGGTGGTGGGTATTAATAATGTAGTCACTCAAAAAACCCAGGTCCCAGTTCTGAAAATCGTTTTCACTGGTGGTGGATGCTTCGCCTTTAACGGCTGCCAGCTGGCGCTCCACCTCTTCAGGGCTGATCCCTTTTTTCTCGCACACTTCAGCGATGGTTTTTTTACCGCCACAACAGAAGTCAATGCCTAAGTTTTTAAAGACCTGCGCCTTGCGGTAATCCTTGGCCACGATCTCTCCAATGGTCTCCGTGTTTTCTGCCTCGGTCTTTTTGGCTATCTTCACCTGCCATACTTCCGGGCCACTTTCCAGATAATCCCAAATGAAAACCTGGCCTCTTTCAGCCAGAAGCTGATAATACAAAGGTTTAGGATCATGGTCATTGTGAATAATAAAAGCCTCGCCTGCTAACAGGGAATCGAACTTGTCAAAAATCTTTGGATGCTTAAACCGAGGTTCGATCACGGTCACGTCCAGAATGTCTAATACTTCCATTTTTTAAATTGTTAAATAATAAAAGACAAATGTATCTTTTATTATTTATTAAAAAAGTGATCGTCGTCACATATACCTATGCGCGTTGCCTTTTAGCCTTAAAAAGCAATAGGATGCCAATCGGAAGAAAGGACAGACAAAGTAAAAACAACAGGAACTGATAAGATGGGATCACGATGGCAAACAGCGCTAACAAGGGTTGTATAAAGAGCAGGCAGAGGTAAGTCACGGCGAGGATGACATAGAGGATGTTTACGGTGGCAACTAATTTACAGGACCTGATCATCCCGTTCCTTACAAATTGCCCGATCAGCAGCGGCATGATTATTCCCAGGGTAAGCAAATGGATGTAACCAATGATCAGGTTGCGGTTGAGGAATGTCCAGTCACCAACGGCAGGAATACACACCAATAGTTGAAAAATGCATTTGAAAGTCAGGCCTATGGTAGCCGCTCGTTCTAAAAACGACAAATTGAGCCATTGCGTTCTGAAATTAAAACAGAGCATAGCCCAACTGACCAGGTTTAAGCCCGCACCTGAGCAAGCCAATATCCAGCTAAGGCTACTCGTTTTGCTCCATAAGGTGAAGATAAAATAGAGCGGTATCACGGAAAAGATAAAAAAATATAACCATAATCTTGAACGTTTTACTAATGGCTTTGTCGGTAAAGTAGCAACCAATAGTCCTAAAATAGCCAGTAACATAAATCCGTTCATTTGAAAATGCAGGTAAAAATAGATCGCGTCCTGGTAGTACGGGGTGTTTTTTAGTCCTGATGCAGCCAGCGGGCCTAAGGCGAATGGCCCCAGCGCCGAAAGGCATAATAAGATCAGGCTCCCCTGGAGCAGGATAAAAGCTGGCTCATTCACACGGTTCTTTAACAAATTTCCATGAAATACGAGGTAGGTAAAGCGAAAAGTCACCAACACAAAAAGAGTTGAGAAGCTGATGGAAACCAGTTTATAGCCCTGCCATGAAAAACTGGCAAGCATACCGTAGGCGCTTATAAGCGTTAGCAAAAGTATAATTTTGAAACCGGAACCTATTTCCCCTTCATTGCATAAAGAGGCGATTAAAAATGCGATGGAGAAAAACATCCAGCCTGAAAAAGCAAAGTGCGAGTGCGCGTGCAGGATGAACTGGTAATTAAGTTTGGGAGCATCGTAAAGCTGCATATAGCGCAGTAACACGCCGAAAATGCTCAGCACGATAAAATTAATGATCGCCCAACGGGGATAATTCAGGCTTTGATACCCTTTCATCAGAGGCCTAATAATCGTTTGCCTTCATCCTTAATACTATCATAAGACCAAACAGGCTCCCAAACAAGGTCGACGGTAGCGTCATAACCTTCAAAATGGCCCTCGATGCAATTTTTAACGGCGGATATAATGCTTTCGCCCATCGGGCAGTATGAAGAAGATAAGGTCATTTCGACATTGACCAATTTTTTCGGGGCGTCTATTTCTATACCGTAAACCAGACCAAGGTCGATAATATTAATGTGCAGTTCAGGATCAATCACCAGCCGCAGTGTTTCCATCATTTGCTCTTTTAAAAAAGAGAGCGGGTCGGTAATATCAAAGTTTGCCATAAGTTATCGTTTTATGAAAAAGTACAATAAAGATGTTGGACAGGTAAAGCATCGCGGTAACCATCAGGGCTGCGATCCCGATATAGATCAGTGGCAGGAACAGCAGGTAACAGCCCGGCATAAACGTCAGGCAAAATATCAGATAGGAAATAGTTTGTGCCTTCAGGAGGTTGTCCGCGAAAAGGTCCGCAGGCATAGGGGTTTTGAACTTGCCCGTCAGGTGTTCGTAGTGTTTAACCCAAACAATAAAAGGAAGTGTCTTAAAAGTTTGCCCTAATATTAAGGCCGTGATCCAGCCCATCAGCATAAATTCGCCATAGATCATCGAAAAGCGGATGGTCACCGGGTTGTTTTTGAGGTGGAAGTAGATGATGAACGGAACGGTCAGCGTCGCGATCTTTAACAGGATAAAAGACAGAAAACTGTTCATCATCGGCAGATCGATATGTTTTCTTAACCGTGACCGCAGGCATTTTAAAATGAAGATAAAATAGCAGGTTATTCCGGTGGCACCTATTGTGAATATCAGATAAGTCCGTAGGCTAAGCCCGAAGAAATAAGAATCTACCAGGAAAGAAAGCAGCGCGCCTACGATCAGGTAATAACTGTAGGTGAGTAATTTGGTGCTTTGATACGAAGAAACCAGGAACATGGGTACCAGTTTGGAACTCACCCCAATCAGCATCAGCAGGAACCAGCCGATCAGTCCCATGTGCGCGTGCAGTTTCAGAAAATGCAGCTGATCCTGAGGAAAAATGGAAATGGTAAAATTAAAGACCAAAGCCGCGCCTAATGCGACGGTCAGGCAAAGACAGATACAGGCGCTGAATATAAAATCCTCCTGGATGGTCTCCTGCTTTTTCTTTTTAGCGGTCAGGTATACATTGAGCGTAAACAAGACAACCGCCAAAAGCAATAAAATAGCTCCGCATTGCATATGAATGCCTGGCACAAATACCCAAAATGAATACACCAATGCAACTAGCCCCGGCAAAAAGAGCGCGAAAGTTATCCAGGCCAGTTTCTCGCTATAAAGGTCTGTTTCCAACACTACCGGGATCAATTGATAAGAGGCCCCGAGAATGATCATCGTTCCCCAGCCGAGCGCGGCCATATGGGTGATAGCGAGGATCTGCGGATGGAAATAGTGCCCGGCAAAAGCTTTCACGGAGAACAGCATCATTACAGAAAGCACCAAAAAACAAAACGCGGCAGCCACATAATGGGTTACCACGATTTTGTAAAGGCCAGGGTTCTGCCTGATCCCGCTCATTTTTTATAGATCAGCATGTTGATATCGGCATCGCCGATCGTTTTAAAGACATAGGTCAATCCTTGTTTCGCCAGCTCCGGCAACAGGTATACCGGTATCTTTTTGTGATACACAAACAGGGCGCTGCCGGCAACCAGGTTCGGCGTTTGTTCCAGGATGGCCAGCATCGGTTTAGGCATCTCCAGCTTTCTAACATCAAGAAAAGTAATTCTGGCTTCGTCAAATCTTTTCAGCAGCCGGTCGAATTGGTCATTGTCAGCAGCTGGGTCTGTTAAGAGAATCGTAACCGTTTCGTCCGCAATAGATCCGGTTTTATTAAAATAAGTTACGACCAGGTTTGGTTCGGGATGTTCCACACGGAAGGAAAATCCTTTGTCTGCCAGCAAATGGATCAATGGCAACGGCTCGAACGTATTGATAAGTTTCAGTCCCTGGCCTTCTTCGAGTTTTTTTATAGCAGCTAATATTTCTTTTAGCGGGTCTTTATCCTGTGCCAGTACAGGACGTACATCAAGTTCAAGGTAATCCAAAGGTTCCTGGAAAGAAGCAGTTCGCACGGCTATATTATTTTCAACGGAAGCGTCAGCAGTTACCTTGAACCCAATTTGCTTCATGCTCCACATAAAATCCGAGATCTCGGTATTTGATATTTTGCAGGCATCGGCGATGCTAACCCTTTTAACCAATAGATTCCGTAGCAAGGGGTTTTTAAGTCTTGAAAATTTTTTATTCAAACCGACCAGTGTCCTGATCACCAGGTCACGGTCAACTTCAAGCAGTTGGCTGATCTTAGTTTGCGCGTTAATTGTAAGTTCCATCACGCAAAAATGCACATGTAAATGGGTTTAAAATATGATATAAATCATGTTATGCGATGATTTTAGTTAGGAAACAGTAAAATAACATGTTGACGCAGCAAGTCGCAGACCTGCTGCACACAGCAACTTAAGCAGAAGCTGTATATATTAGTAAGGCCGGACAATTATATTGGTATGTTAAGTGACCACATTAATCAAAGTATAATTCAACGCTATTTTAGTAATCTATAAAATGGTTATTTTTAATGCTAAGTATCCGCCAGCAAGTCAAAGTATTCATCATCTTCATTTTTACCGCCAAATCCTTTGCCGGTATGCTTATGGGTTTCTAAGAATTCTATTTTGCTGATCCATTTTACCATTTTATATCCAAGTTGATTTTCCACCCGCAGCCTTAGGGGTGCGCCGTGTGTTTCGGAAAGGGGCTGATAATTCATTTCCCAGGCAAGTATGGATTCCGGTTTCAGGCAATTATCCAAACTGTGAGTGTCATAATAAGTCCCGCCATACATCCCTTCACCAAACGAGTAAAAAACTACAGTTGTTACTGAAGGATGCGGTTTAACCAATTCCACGAGTTTTTTTATGGGTAATCCACCCCATTCGGCAATTCCCGACCAGCCTTGTATGCAGTGATGCATTGTTATGTTTTGCTCCAGATCCATTTGTTTAAGGTCTTCGAGTGATAGCTCGACCGGGTTTTCAACCAGTCCGCCAACTTGCAGCTTATAATCTTTAAATTTATTTGCCGCCAGTTTGCGCCACTCGTCTGAGTCGGGCATTTTGCCATTTACCCAGAAATAAGGTGAAATGTCTTTACGTTTATAATAATCCTTCGGCTTGAATTTGTTGATAGACATGCTCCACAATGTGCCATTGATAGCTGCATCTGCATATTGCAACGACCGGGGCCTTTGCCAGGAGATCCAGTGGGCCAGAAAACCAAATGCTATCGTCAATAAGATAACACCTAAACCAATATATATCCCCGAGTGATTGACAGGATTATCTGTGTTAACAGTGATATGGTTCATATTACGTGTAATTCCAGTAACTGCTATCATGGCCACATGGATAATAATAAAGGCCACAAAAGATAACATGACCAAAAAATGGATAGACCGCGCACCCTGACGATTACCAAATAATTTAGGGAGCCAATGCAGCCGGTTTTCAATTGCAGGCGACATGGCCATGCCGCTAACCATTGCAACAGGCGCCAGTAAAAAAACTACAGCGAAGTAAGATATTTGCTGCAGGGCATTAAAATGATAAAAGCCATTGGGCTCGATGGGCATGTGAAAGGTTGCATAATGTACAAATACATTCCATGAATCTGGTAATACCTGCCAGGACATCGGAACAAGACGTTTCCATTGGTTAGTAAAAAATAGTAGTGCAATAAATACTGCACCGTTGAACAGAAAAAAAGGAACGGTTATAAAATGCCAGTGTCGCGCCAGCCCTATAGAGTGGCGGTAACCTGGCAAGCCAACTATAGGGGTTAAATACCTTGCGTCTTCTTTTGCCGTCCAAACCCTGTCATCCGGCACTTTCACCGGTGTAAACCGTAACCATTCCGAATCAGGCGCACAGCCATTGTTCCAATATAAGCGAGCGTGATCAGCTAGTATGGAAAGCCCACTCCTGATTATAAGTATAAGGAAAAAGAAATTAACCCAATGGCTAAGACTTAGCCACAGCGGAAACCCTTTGGGATCAGCCGGGGTTATTGAAGGTAGGGATAAGGATGGATCGCGCGGCAAACCAAATACCAGGTATTGGAACCATGCAAGTCCTACTGTTGCAAGCAGAAGAATGAGAAGAATTACTATTGCGGAAAGCTTAATACCTATAAACATCCGTCTATCCTGTGGGAAACGTATCGCGCGTTCTGCTTCATTAAAATTTGTAAACATTACTTTTATAATTAAATGTTAAAATGATGATAGTAGGGAAGCCTAACTTCGGAAACTATTGTTCCTGATCTATAGACGCGTAGTTGCCTCTATGCCGGGTGTTAAACCATATTCCGGGTGACCGGCCGTTTTACTGTCCAATTGGCAGAATTGCTTAATGTCATCAAGCGAAAGATCATACCCTGTCAGATAAAGAAAGCTGTACTGTAGCATACACGCATGTCCGTTTGACATGATAAAGTGGTCGCGCATTGGCCATTGCGGATTTTTCATAAACTCTGTCCAAAGTACATGCCCCACCGGGGCAAGCGCCATAGGTGTCCCCGGATGGCCCAATTTGCTTTTTTAACGGCATCCGCCGACAATACCCTTACTGTTTTAATCCCCAAATTTTCAATTGATTGTGTATTTGAGTCCATTTAATTGTATGTAATTATTTTCAATAAGCCATTGCCATGGGGATAGGTGCAGACGGCATATTACATACAAACGACTTTTTTTATCTAATAAGTTTTCAAAACAATTTTGTTGTTCTTATCCAGGTTAAACGGGAGTTTATAAGTGTTACCGACTTTATATAGAGACAATCACAATCGCATACAGTTTTTAAAACTTCAAATTGTTTCTCATTTCTATATTCTTTTTCGACTTTTCAATTTCAAGTTA
>Ga0207671_10006518_pt1 | contig 10375 bp, 7 predicted proteins | sample KBSC24metaG_FD_184352 | JGI IMG/M metagenome (GOLD analysis project Ga0207671, IMG submission 184352) | Corn rhizosphere microbial communities from Kellogg Biological Station, Michigan, USA - KBS C2-4 metaG (SPAdes) (version 2) | ecosystem: Host-associated > Plants > Roots > Rhizosphere > Soil... | reverse complement strand
CCTATTTCCTCATTCTTTGAATGCACTAGTTCAATCAAATCATCCACCTGGGTTTTTGTTCGGGGATAGCCGTCTAATATAATTCCCTTTTGGTTCTTATTTTCGTCAATGACTTGGCCGAAAAGAGCTTTCATGATTATATCCGGAACCAGATCACCTTTCTCTTCGAACTTTGACATAATTAAACCAGTCTCAGTTCTGTTCAATTTCTCATGTCTGCATCTTTCACCTGTTGAAATATGGCTATAGCTCATTGCCTTGCTTAAGATCTCACATTGAGTACCCTTACCTGAATATGGAGGACCAGTAACAATTATAATTTTCATCTAGCTTTTTGTTCATTTATCTCAACTCCGAATAAATGTTGGTGATTGCTGCCTTTAAATTCGGAATGTCATTTCCAATAACCTACCATACTAAATTAGCATCCACTCCAAAATATTCATGAATAAGAATATGCCGCATCCCGACAATCTGCTTCCACTCGATGTCTGAAAAAAGAGCCTTGGTTTCCGGAGTAATGTAATTGGCAGCTTCGCCAATGATCTCAATTTGTTTAATAGATGCAAAACGCATCATAGAATTGGCGAGGAAATCCTTTAGCACAACATTCGCGGTATAACTTTCAATTTCGGTGATAGCATCCAGAATATGCCCAAGCCTCTCTTTATCACCAATTTTACCTCTCATTTATTCATGCTAGTATTAATAGGAAGAAAATTAAGCATGAAAAGGTGATTTCAAGTTGGAAGAGTCGTATATCAATCGCTTGTCCTTGTTGATATAAGGCAATAGCCGTTTGGCCACAGCCTGGGATGAGACCAGATCAACAGATTTTTGCAACTGCTGTTCCAGGTCCATTTTCATTTGCACGAACCCAAGCCCGATGTGCTGAGAGTAGTCGAGATCCACCAATATATCCACATCACTATTATTGTCAGCTTCATTTCTGGAATATGAACCAAATAAATAGGCCTTCAGCACCGGCTTACCGGTGAAATAGTTCCTAATGATTTCTATGTCCTTCTCTTTCAGGTACATAATACAAATTTATCCAAATTTTCTGATTTAGTTCAGCTATTTCTTAATGATGCGCTATTTCGAGAGTCGTTTAATGAAATGATTGATTTTCAATAAATCTTTGATAAAAATGTTCAAAAAGTGTCCCCTCCAGTCCGCAATTTCGAACTGATGTCCCCGCCTTTCAGGCGGGGCATTTTTGTTTCGGAGCGTCGCGGAGCTTGCTCCGGCGTAAGCGCAGAAACAAAAATGAGAGAGAGCGTAGCGAACGGGCATCCATTTGATCTGGCCTCCCCCATTTGGATCACCGTGTCACACGGAGTGTGCCGGTAATCCCGCCCTCTCCGCAAACTAAAACATATCAGTGCCCGGATAAAGGCCGGGCACTTTTTATGATCCGACCGCGAGATGAGCTAGTTCAATTGAGCGGGAGGGAAGCTACAACCTAAATAATTCATCCATTACCAAGCTATTCTGTACCAATCCAAGGGAATATTCATTTTTCGTAATTCCAAAAGTTGTGACCATGGTAAGAAATAACGTTTTGGTCGTTTTAGTAGCTTCCCGAAAGGTATCTATTTTATCCTGGAGCTCTGCATGATATTTTTTATCAATGGAGAAAGGTTTTGTAGAGAATTTCATTTCGCAGAGATTGATAACGTTGTCCTTTCTATCGATTACGAGATCAATTTGCCTTTTGTTGCCTCCACCTGTGTTAATCCACGAAGAACTGCTGGTCTGAACACCGCTGATTCCGAGTGCCTCTTTTATTTGGGGCAAGTGCGCCAGGCATACCTGCTCAAATGCATAACCACTCCAGGCTTTTTGCTGCGGCGTATCCAATCCATTAATCCAATAGTTCTCGTTCAAAGGGTGATTTGCCCGAATGAATTTAATATAGAACAACGAATAAAAATCACTTAATTGATAGAGGCTGCTTTTTTCCTTTTTCCCGAACGATAGATATTTACGAATAAAACCACTTTCTTCTAATTCTCTTAGTACCCTTGTTGTACTTCCCGCATTTGAGAGTTTGGTCATGTCAATGATCTCCTTGTATGTAAGGCCTTTGGCCTTTTTGCTTAAAGCTTCGATGATAGCGAGATGTTTCTCTGCTTTATTGAACAATGAAGTATAGAGATCATCGAACTCTTCCGATAGTATGCCTTCTGGTTGAAAACACATTCTGTTGATATTCTGCACGGCGCTCATTCCTACATCCACGTGATCGAGATAAAATGGTATGCCCCCCATAACCATATACAATTGTATAATCTGGTACCTGCTGAATACGCCAGACCGATGTTGGAAGAATGCTTCGCATTCGCTCAATGAAAAGGGTTCAAGCCGTATCCGCTGAGTAACTCTATTATGCAAACCACCTTTATTATGAATGAGGGTGTTGATCATCCAGGATGCTGCGGAGCCACAAACAATCAGTATAACATCTTTCCTCGCGCTGGCAAAAGAATTCCAAAAATAATCGAGGGCAGGGATAAACCCGGATTGCGCAGTATCGAGCCAGGGTAGTTCGTCAAGAAAAATTACCTTTTTCGGGCTTTTGTTCTTTAATATCAATTCTTCCAATTGTGCAAAAGCAGTAAACCAGCTTTCCACTGGAGTAGTTAAGCTATCGGGCCAATATTTACGCATTGCCCTGGAAAAATTGGACAACTGTTGATGCAGATTTATGTTCGGTACGCCTGTAAGATAGAATGCAAAATCGTTTTGAAAAGATTCCCTTATCAAAAAGGTTTTACCTACCCTTCTTCTTCCATAAACAGCTACGAATTCAGATTTATCAGATGTCTTGACTTTATCAAGAATGCTCAACTCTTTCTTTCTTCCTATAAGCGCTTGCATAGCATCAATTTGGCGCTAAAGGTACCTAATTATTTATTTTGCGCCAAATTGACAGCCAACTTGGCGTCAAGTCGAGATTTAACCTATTTAACGCCAAATTGCCTTAATCCTGCGCCAAGCGTTAAAATCGACGATAGTCAACTAGAAAGTTGTTGATTTTCAATAGGCCGTCGGCCAAAAAGCTGTTCGAAACTTGTCCCCAACGCCCCGCAAGATCAAATGGATGTCCCCGCCTTTCAGGCGGGGCATTGTTTTTTCGGAGCGTTGTGGAGCTTGCTCCGACAAAAGCGCAGGAAAAACAATGAAAGTGAGCGAAGCGAACGGACATTGGTCGCGGAATTGACGCCCCCCACCTTGGGATCACCGGAACGCGGGAGCGTGGAGGTAATCCCGCCCTCTCCGCAGAGATTGACTTTTATTGTTCGAAATTTAGTTCTCTGTTTTCAACGAAAAAACCAAGTTGGTGATAGTCACTTGCTTTAGGGTTCGAATCCTATGTTAGACAAGATTTGATCCACCATCTCTCCTAGTTCATCCTCTAAAAGACCTGACCTGTTGGAAAGCCAGATCATGCCAATCCTTTTACCAGGCACTACTGCGCAGTAAGTACGGAATCCCAGGGCGCCGCCGCTTTTCCAGATACGGGTGCCGTTAATGGTATTTCGTGAGATCTGCCAGCCGAGGCCCAGCGCAATATCGCTGTTTGCAAAGGTCTGCATGTGGGAGAACTGGATTGCAGGCAGGGCTTCATCGATATTCGCCGCTACATAATTCAACATATCATGACTGTCGGAAAGAATAGCCCCAGCGCCGCCGAACATGTTCCAGTTTCCATGTGGCATGGTCATGCCATCAGCGCTATAGCCTTTGGTATAGCTGGTCGTGTCACTAACCGCGAGCTCTGTCTGCGTAGAAGGCATGTCCAGTGGCCCGGTGATGCATTTTTTCAGCAATTGTTGGTATGTCAGCCTATAAACCTTTTCCAGGATAATACCCAGCAGTTTCATGCCCGCGTTGGAGTAACTATAGTTAACCCCCGGTAGTGTATCGATTTTTACCGAGCGCAGATCTGCGAAGAATTTATCATTTGCGTAATGATCATACATTTTCATCACAGCAAACTCATTTTTAAAGCTATCCAGGTTTGGCAGCTCCGCTGGGAGCCCGGAAGTGTGGTTAGCCAGATTAACGATCTTTAAAGGATGTCCCTGGTATTGCAGGTTCGGAAAATCGCCTGGCATAAATTTTCGGATATCATCGTCCAGCGAAATCTTATGATCCAGCACCGCTTGTGCCAGCAAAATGCCGGTAAAGGTTTTAGCGATTGAAGCCAGTTCAAATATCGTCCGGGAAGTGGGCAGTTGCGTTTGGCCTTTCCCCACTGTACCGTAATTGTAAACATGTTTGTGGCCATTATTGACCACACCGATTGACAGGCCTACTAAATGATGAGTTAGCATAAAGTCGACTGTGCTATAGTGGACGGCGTAATCCAGGTGTGTTTTAAGCGGATTATCATTTGGAATGCGAGCAGAATCCACTTTAAATAATGGCAAATGATACGTTGTAAAGTCAAATCCCTCGAAACCGCCCGCGGTAGATATGGTCAATTTAAAGCTAAGCATCTTTTTAGCCCCGTCCCACATGAAATATTGCGTTTTTCCGGAGTCTACATTTAAAAAGCTGCCATTGATGCGCCCGCTTTGTTCCTTCATATAACCCAGCCATCCGGCAATACCATCCGGTTGGTTTTTTGATTTCCAGGCAGAAGAACCAAGTTCATAAAAGCCCTTAAAGTCATCCCGGTTGTAACAGGCAACCAATGAATCCTGAAGGGCGGATTGCGCGTTCAGGGTGGTATATAGGAGAAGGCCTGATAAAGCCATAATTAAACTTCTCATGAAAGCAAAAATAAGCCCACTGAGATCGTTAAAATAGAACGAGATTAGCCGGCAGAAAACAACTGGTATTTAGCCGGTAGAAAACTTGTCATCTGTTTAAAGGTACGGATAAAATGGCTCTGATCGGCAAATCCACAAAGGTAAGTTATCTCGGAAAGCGAATAGTTACCCTGGTTGATCAATGCCAGCGTTTTTTCAATCTTCATCTTACGGAGGTATTGCCCTAGTGTGCAACCAAAATACTTATGGAAATATTTGGATATCGTAACTGGGTGAACACCTGAGACCGTTGAAAGAAACTCCAGGCTGGGGTTATCTGCCCAAAACTCTTCCAGCATTTGACGGATGCGCCGGATCCATACAGGTTGTTCCGGAGAAAGCTTTTCAGCATAGGAAGTAAACTCAAGGAGCAGCATCCGTATCGATACATCAGAACCTGCGTCCGCAGCGAGCAGTTCCTGCTGTATTTTTAATAAGAGGAATTTACCGTCGGGGTTTTTGATTAACGCCTGGCCAAGCATTTGTTCATTGATCTCGTAGCGGTTAAGGAATTTCTGCTCGATCTCCAAATTGATATGTTTGGACGAACGTCCGATTTGCAGGACCTGGTGAGGTTCCCCTGCATGGTAAAAAGTTAGCATACCCGGCAGCCGCTCGTAATCTTCTTTTTTCTTTTCGCGGCAGCCGCCGCGGATCACCAGACTAATATGCGTGTTTTCGTGGTAGTGAGGCGTGTTGTTAAAGTCGTTCTGGTCATAGGTAGTAATACTCGACAGTATACCCTCGCTGTCATGAACCGAGGTAACTTTACCCGAATACTGTCCTTTTTTATAACTTTCCACTGGTTTCGGCCGTCGATTATTATGCCAGTTATTTAATAAATTAATTATCAATAACTTAATAAGCATTGATTGTGCGTCTTCGTTCATTTCCGATACAAGGAATGCTCGTATCTGTACGGGCTAATTGCTGTTTTGGGGAATGACCGTTATCGGTCAACACCCATAATGGATCGTTGTAAAACAAGGGCTATGAACACAAATACGGTTATTTTGGAATCAGTAATCATTTGCCCTCTCCGCCTCCAGCATAAATGTTTTTGCAGTACTAAGGAGCTGTGTGGGGTTTTTAATGCACATTTTGTGCTACCAAATCCTATTTCTCCTAAGGCTTTCCGATAAGGCAATTTTATTGTAACTGCGAGGAACTTAATTCCTCGCCAAGTAAAGTTGCAAACCGGCCGTCATGATAAAACCCTCCTTTCGAATGTGCCCACAATCCTCGCAGGCCTTGGGTTACGTACGACTTATCAGGTGAACGGTTAGATTGAAAGTCATCAATACAGATTTCATCAGGCTTATGGGTGCTCCATCCGGGCTTGTGTCTCGTCGGTGATCAGGTCGAGTTGATCGTTTCGCATGTCTCCCTTATTTCAAGGTTTTGGCTATCCGAGGCACGCATCAGCTATGCGAATTGGACACTTGAGCAAACCATCACTCATTACCTTAATTTATTAGGACAGGTGCTGCTTCCCTACGCGACAGGTAAAGGGAGCCTGCCTAACAAAGCTGACCTTCCAGATTAATATTAACCCGCAATGCTTTCAATCCCACGACCCCTTGCAATTCCTCCAGTTCAAGAAATTCAACATCAGGCATCAGTAAGTTTTTGCTTTGGAGGAACATGATATACTCCTGGTACTCCTCCGCCTCTTTTGGGTTGGAATACACCATTGCTATTTTCCCTGGTTGTGTAAGCCTTTCCATGGTGCCCCGGATGTGTACTTTATCCAGCCGTTTTTTCATGACCTCATAGCGGATGTTGTATGAGCCTTCAACATCAAAACGTCTTTCTTCTTTCCGGAAACTGATAGAAATTGGTTGACTGTGGATCAGGATCAATTGCGTGGTTTGTAAAGGCACCTGCAATGACGGCAACAAACGATGCGTGAGGCCCGCGATCTCAGCCATCGATCTTAACTGCCATAGCCTGATGTTCTTCAGATACAACAGATCAAATTGGTTGTCTGGAGAAATGGACTGGCCGATATAGATCGTATATTCTACCCCATCCGTTTTATATTTTTCAAAATAATGCGGGTATGATTGTTGCATGACCTCTTCCTCCTGTTCAATACAGCGAAGCACTGTATTATTGATGGCTTCCATCGAGGCTTCATACTCATTTCGAAAGAGATAAAGATATCCACTGCAATCGTTCACCTGGACAAAATATTCTTCTATGATCCACTGTGTTTGGGCATTGATCTTTTGCAGGCGGTTAAAAACCGGGGTAACTTCTTTTTCCAAAAAATCGTTGATCCGTATTTCCTCTTCGGCAGGAAGCCCACTATCTATCGATGCCCGAAAATTCTGAGTTTTAAATTTCAGCCCTTCCAGCAATGGTAGCTGTATTTGTGATTGTAATTTATCCAGGGTCGCATACACCAGGTCCAAATGCGCTTTCATGTCTTTTTGAATAGCATGACTTCTTTCGGATGATGAATTGCGAATATCGATGGCTCCATACAAAGGATACACTTGGTTAAATGCAACATTCCCGGTCACTGTTTGCGGACAACCGTTGTTGTTATTATGCATGAATTCCCATGCTACTTCTGCAAACTTCCATTCTACAGAAGGCTGCAAGGCGGTAAATTTCTCTTTGATGAGCTTTTCTATCCTGTCGTTAAAAGTATCCTTGTTCTTTAAAAGGGCTAACGATAGCAAGGGCATAGCGGGTTCAATCCTTCTCATCACTTCCAGGTTGAGTTGATTAGATATGGGGGATGCCAATTCCAATACACCCAACAATCCGTCATTATCCTGGATGGGATAAGTAATATAGCTCCTCGCCCCATCCAGCCACAAGCCTTTCAAAAAAGGGGCTATCTCAAGCATTTGTTCATCCAGTATGGAAATGGGAATAGGCTCGGGATGTTCAGTGAGAAAGCCGACATACATCTGGTAGGCGGCCATGCTTTTTTCATCGATGAGTTTCCAATTTTTCCCCATCAAACCATGTTGCACGCAGGTTTCATCCAGTACGAACCGGCCGTTGAGCTTCATGAAAGGCGTCAGCCCTACCTCCACCTCATTCAAGCCAACCAATGCATGCACGCTTTTTTTCAGATCATTAATAATCCCGGTATCACAGCTTTCCTTCCTTAGCAATATTTTCTTAATAGCATCCAGCGACTCCTGTGCAGTAACATCCTCCGCGATCCATACGGCAAACCCCTCCGCGGCAAACAGGTCCAACGGCATTTTTTTCAACTGCAGCTCAAGGTCCATTATCCTAAACGTATTTAAGCAAACCGAGCAATCCTGTATGATCGGCAATTCTCCTTTCAGGTGTATGTCAATGAACCTTCGGTCATAACGGAGTTTGTAATATCTCCGCATCCCTGTATCCGTATCCACCACCGGGTATATCAGGTCGGAGCTCCCATTCAATTTTATGCCATAAAATTTCTCGAGCACATGCTCGTAAATGAGAAAACATTGTGCCTGCTTTATATATTCTGCTGGCGCGTCTGCTGGTAATAGAAAATGTTCTTCCTCGTCGTCTAAAAATAATCTTCTGAAAGGCGTTGAATAATTGAAAAAGGTGAATTGATAAGGGACCGCCATGGCGAATATGTTTTTTCCCTGCTCGCTTACTACGGGAAAAAGGGCAGTGCCCAGCAATTCGAGGATGTCCTGGTTCTCATTCAGCAGGTAAATATCTTCCGTTGGCTGCAGCAAGGCCGGTTCCGCCTCCAATCTTTCAATCAGGTAATTATAAATTTTTGAGGTCGTATTAGAGCTGCCAGTTAATTTGTCTTTTAAATAATTGACAAAGGGGAGGAAGGAAATTTTACTGTCAAAATGGAGGCTCTCATCTATACTGCCTTTTGTAGTGGCAAGCATTGTCACTTTTTTGATTGGCCGGGCAGCAGGGCTAATGTCTTCGAGCATAACACAGTATTTAAAAGTGAACAGCGCGAATAAGCAGACTGTAAAGTTAGTAATTAAATGCTTCCTCAGGGTCAAAGTTGTATACTTGAAAACTAATTGATTTTCAATATCATCTGAGTTGGCTCCCTCTACCTTAGGCTATTAATGTTGTCTGTACAACGGTTCTCATTTTTAAGATCATAGAGGGGGACGGAAGAAAATTGAGGCGTTAACAATTCTATATAGTCAGAAAACAATTTGCCACTCCCCATTTTAGTTTCGCTCCCGCCATTTTTATCGTCTTTACGATCTTTATTCGTACCTCGTCTCCGTTTATTTGGACGTTGCCCTCGGCACTTACCGAATCTTCCATTTCGCCAGGCATCCCCGTTGCGGTATGAACAAGATACTTGCCGTTTTCCGTACCTGTGAGCCTGCCTGTAATCCGCTGGCCCAACTTCCAGGTACCGGCCTTATCATTGCTGATCCGGACCTGCGACCGGATCGTCGCTATGGCTGCGCTGACCGTATGGAATTGAAAACGTTTATTGATATTGAAATTAATGTCTTCCGCATTCGTCGAGGTGTCCGTCCAATGGGCACCAGTATGTCGGACTGAATCCAGCGTAACCCACATGAAGGGATCGACATTTTTCCATATCAGCTGCTGTTCGACCCATTGTCCCCAGTATTCCCTGGCTTGTGACCTGTCCGCCTATCCGGAGGGTTGAACTGGAGATGATACGTCCTGGCTCTGGCTGGGGGTTTATCTGTGCCGTTATGGCAGGACGTCATAAGAAAGATCAAGGTCAAGAGGATAAAAATCTTGGGCATAATCGTTAGGTCCTAATTCCTAATATAAGTAAAACTTTTGCCTCGGCCAATACCTGGGTCAAATACCCAAACATACATCTATTTTTTCTTGTACTTCTTTATCCAGCTTCCATTGTCCATAATATACCGCTTTTTAGTACAACCAGTTCAAAGGACAGATTCAATGCTTATTTAATCACCTTCCCGACACCCACGGTGCCGCCTTGTACAACCCGTACGAGATAAATGCCGCGTGCCAATCCATTAAGACCTGTCAGCTTCAAAATATTGGCGCCCTTGTTCACGGTATATTTCTGACGTATCAGCGTAGCACCTGCCATGTCCTGGAGCTGCACTTCCACAGGACCGTTGTTGGGAATGGTACATATAACCTGCAGTACACTTCCGACTGGGTTGGGGGCAATTTTGAGCGTCTGCGCAACGACAACCGTGTTATCATTGATCTCTACCAATACTACATTCGAATAGGTATACTGCCCATCTTTGGTGACGAGCTTCAACCTGTAATAGAGCCGACTATCAGGCTGCATCGACACGGCATCGATGTACTGGTAAGACAGGGGGACACTGTTATTATCCGCCGCCATTACCTGCCCGGCCTTTGTCCAGGCGCTCCCGTCAATGCTTCGTTCGATGTCATAGTGGTCGGTGTTGGACTCTGATCGTGTTGCCCACGAAAGCACGGTGGTTTCGTTCGCGCGTCTGCCCGTAAAAGAGCTAATGACGACAGGCAGCACTGTCATTGAATTGGAGACGATGTATACACCTGTACCGCCGGAGAAACTGGTGATACCATCGAACTCAACGTAGTTGACCCCG
>Ga0207671_10006517_pt1 | contig 10375 bp, 11 predicted proteins | sample KBSC24metaG_FD_184352 | JGI IMG/M metagenome (GOLD analysis project Ga0207671, IMG submission 184352) | Corn rhizosphere microbial communities from Kellogg Biological Station, Michigan, USA - KBS C2-4 metaG (SPAdes) (version 2) | ecosystem: Host-associated > Plants > Roots > Rhizosphere > Soil... | reverse complement strand
CCGGGGAGATCAGCAAGATCGATCGAAAGATCTCACCGGGGGACCAGATGGGGCTTTAGCTCAGTTGGTAGAGCATTTGTCTGGCAGACAAAAGGTCAGGGGTTCAAGTCCCCTAAGCTCCACATAGTAGAAGTGGCGCCCTCAGAAACGGGGGCGCCACTTCGCTGTTTAGGGCGTTGCTCGGCAGGTCAGGACAGGTTTCCAAGCGAGCCGCGATGAAGACGTTCGTCTCACTGTGACGCACCGGCGATCATTGTTTATCCAAGATCGCGAGCCATACGCGAGCCAGTGTTGGCGTCTATCTGGCCGACCCGGCGTCGGCACTGCAACTGACCGTCACCAGTCCGGGTGATCTTCAACCGCCAAGAAGCCATCACGCGTGCGTCGTATCAGCTCCCAGCGGCGCCTCCCCGCTCGGCACGCTGGTCCGGAGATACGATGAGCGCCTCGTCGATGCGTCGCAGGTCGCGTTCTTCTTGGCCGTCGATGCATTTGGCGTAGACGGACAGTAGGACGTCGACACCGTGGCCAGCCCATTCGGCGACCTGCGGGGCGCTCACGCCCGCGTTGAGCCAGGTGGAGACGGCGGCGTGGCGCAGGTCGTATGGGCGTTTCCCCAACGGGGAGTTGAACTCTTCGGTGGTGAGCGCGGCTTTGCGTGCCTTGGACCACAAGTTGGCGAAGGTGGCGTAGCGGATGTTGTTGCCATCGGCGCGAACGAACAAGCGGCCGTCTGGTGCGGTACCGAACTGATCGATGTGGGCGCGCAGGTAGGTGACCAGTTCGGGATGGGCGGGGACGTTCCGGCTTTCGTGTTTGGCACGATGCTTAAGGGTTTTGCGGGGGCTGTCATCGCCGCTGTCGGTCCATGCGCTGCCAGCGTAAGGGCTGGATTCAGCGAAACGCAGCCGGCCCCAGCCGGTCTCGGGCAGCAGGCAGTCCTGCTTCCGCAAGGCTAGGACCTCACTGGGGCGAAGTGCCGCGAAGTACATGGTGGCGAAGAACGCGACGTAGCGCTCCCCGGTGCGCCCCTGGTCGGTGACAGCGTTGATGAGCCTTCGCGCTTGATCGGGGTTGACGACCACGCGCCGGTCGACCAGGTTGAATGAACGGGGCGGTGGAGTGCTGATGCGGTCCAGGGGGTTGCGGTCCAGCAGGTCCAGTTCGACCGCATACTTGATGGCGCCGTTGAGGCCTTTCAGCTTGTTCTTGTAGGTGTTGGCCGCGTACTGCTTGCCCGACGGGCTGGTTGTCGTCGCGTTGTAGGCAATGCGCACGGTACGAGGGTCACGGAGCGCCGCAATTGGAAGTGAGTGATTGCGGACCCACTCGATGCTCGCGGCGAATTCGGCAGGCGGTTCGCCTGCTTGGCGGGCGAAGAGATTGAACGACCAGTTGACGAGGGCTGTGAACGCCCTGTCGTAGTCGGGCATCCTGTCCGGGTCTGCGACCAGGGCGAGGGTGACGGTGGCCAGTGAGGTCGCCAACGCACGGCGGCTGCCAGCCTCAAGGGCAGGCCACTTCATGTCCAGGAATGCCACGGCGTGGTCGTACCAGACGACGTCGGCGGCGAGTTGGCGCTTCTCGGACTCGGGCAGTCCGCTCTCATCGTCGAAGGCCTCGCCGCGACGCTGGGCCAGCAGCAGTTCGGACCTGCGGCTGTCAGCGAGGGCCTTGGTGGCGAAGTCGGTGGAATGCGTACGCTTCCCGACGACCCACCGCACCTGGTATGTGGTGCCTTTAGCGCGTTGGCGAGTGAGGATTCCCCAAATGCGGACTTCATAACTGTTCACGTGGTGCTCCTTGTGCATCTGCTCGGCAGCCGATGGTGCCGACAGCGGGGTGGTACAGATGTCAGAAACGCGGCTCCTCGCAGACGGCGAGGAACGCGTCGAGATCAGATCGGCGCACACGAATCGAGCCGTTGGGCAGGCGAAGACACGCCGGCCCTTTGTGCAGGGACCGCCAGCGGTAGAAGGTCGCCCGGCTGATACCGAGTTCTGCGACGACCTGTGGGATGCTCAGCAGAGGATCATCTGCTGAGCCGCGGATTCGACGGGCTGGGAAGTGTCTGGGCGGCATGCGCGCTCCCGCTGTCAGTCCTGCAGTCCTGACGGCGGGTAACAGTCCAGCCCTGAATCTGATGTGGGGCCCAGAGGGATTGCTGGGTCCGAAGAGCTCCTTCGCTGCTCATCGACGGGTTCGGTTGCGGCCGCAAGCAGACGGTAGCTCGACTTCGTCAGGGTTAGAACCCTGTAATCAGATTCTTGTGAAGTAGTTTCCATCGGATCGAAGAGACGATCTGTAGAGGGCAAGTTCATGGCTTGCCAGATCGGATCGTCGTCTGGATCGTTGGGCACGGCGCAGGCGGTGATCACACGTGCTGTGGACGCCGGGCACGTGGCCAAAACGCGGGCTAGCTGCACCACAACCAGGCCGGTGCCGACAGCGCACATTGGGTCGACGACCAGGTCGCCAGCCTGCGCAGCAATCGCCGGCACCTCCTTCGCTCGGTGTGCATCGCGCTCCGGCAAGTATCGGCCCCAGCGCTGGGCGCATGGGCCGCTCCGCGCGGTAGTGCACACGGACAGCCGGTCGGCATTAGGCGGTTGTGAAAACATCCGGATCAGCTCGGGAGAAGAGCACATCACAGGGCTTCCTTCGAGGAATCGGCGTCCTGGCCGGGTGGCCGTGATCGCTTTCATCCCTAGAACTCCGATGTTGATGATGTTTCGGGTCACCCATTTACGCCGGAAAGGAAGCTTGGCCCAGTGCCGGTCAGGCCGCCCTGCGCACACCGCGAGGTCGACCTGCAGCAGGCATTCCCGCAATTCAGAGTGCCGGTGCCCGCCCATAGCTACCACCCACGGCACTCCGCGCACCTCCCCACCGCAGCGCAGATCTGGCGCCCAGCGTGGAACCACGCCGCCAGCACGCACGCGCTGACGGACCTGGGGCCACAGCGCCCATATATGCTCTGAGCAGGGTTTACACCTTGTTTTTACGTTCACTACGCCATCCGCGGTAGACCCAGACCAGACCCTGCGCCCCCACCCAGAGCGACCCGCCGCTGCCCACAAGCCGCAGCAGCGATCACCTTCGTCGCCGCTCAAATCCGAAACCCGTATATCTGAGACGGAACCGGTATCAACAACGTCGAAATGCGATATGATCATCTCGGATCGAGCGCAAGCCGCCTGCAATTATTCCGAAGTCGACGTCACAGGAGTCGTGACAGGCCAGCAAGAACAGAGGCGAAAGCGAATTGGAAAGCTTCCTACGGGAGACCTCCCCTTCTCTGGCGATCCCACTTCGCCCGCCACGTCTCGATCTACCGCGAGACGATCCGCAGCGTGCCCGCGGTCCTGGACGCACCCACGCCCGGCAAATTGGTCGGCTCGATCCTCTCCACGCTGGCGACCTGTTCGCCGCAGCACGCCCCACCGATCCACTATCCGTTCCACCAACCGATCCCCCCGCCAATCCGCCCTCCGATGCCCCGCGCCATACGAGTGGGTGTAAAGCCAGGTCAACGGCCTTTTTTGCCGTTCAGTGACCTGCCCGACAGATTGTCTATACACAATCTCTTCCGCCACCTGACCCGACGGCGGCCACGGGCATCCGATGCCCGTGTCGCTGTCAGCAGTTCCACCCGTGCTCTACGCACCACCCGGACTCAGCTCTGATATCTCGCGATCAAACTCTCCGCCTGCACTGTTGGGCATCCGGAATCGTCGACCCTGCCGAGGTTTCAATGGGCCCATCCCACGGCGGGGCAATCATCCGTCTAAAGACGAACTGGCAGTCACCCCAGAACTATGGAATACGCCGCAAAGCCCGATCGATAAACTCGCCAGGCGTCCCCTGCCATACACATCCTCCTACCAGCGCATCCGCCCCGATGCCGTCCGAGCGAGCGACCGCTCGTCCCCGGCCAACAGTTCAGCTGCGTGTAGCCACGCAGGGACACAGACCACTGCGAGCGAGACACCGTCCTGCTGGCCGCCCTCATGCTCGGCAGCCCCGACCGGCCATCGCTATGACCATCACAGTGCTCGAAACCGACCACAGGTCCGACCAGCATTGAGCTCATTGGTCGCTCCCGGGAGAACGATTCGACACCCGCCCACAGCCACCCGCCCGCGGCGCGACCAGCCGCCCAACGGCCTGGTCGGCGCACTTCGGCATGCCCACGCACCGCCCACGAAGGAACTCATGGGCCGACAACGCTCTGCCACCCGACCACGACCCCGACCGCCGCCGTCCGCATCGGCGATCCCATCGCTGAGTTGGTCGCCGCCATCAGCGCCACAGCCTCCGCCTCGACTTCCACCCCCGACCTCGGCCTGGTCCACCCGTGGCCTCTGCAGGCAGCCCACGACGTTTACGCGTTCGCATCCCTCGCCGTCGCCCACAAAGTCCCCGCGGACCCCGGCCAGAAGCCTGTCCGTCGCAACGCCCCCGGCCTCAACCACTTCCGGAAGGAGGTCGGCCGCGTGACCCGGTGTCACGGCCAAGACACAGACAGCGTCACATCAGAAGCTCCTACGGAAAAGGATCAGCCAGCGTGGGCGAGGACACCCTCGCCCACGCCTCGACCACAGAAACGGGGACAGAGCCTCGGCCGACCGGACACCCCGGGCAGAAAGTCGTCTGGTCCAGCCGACCAGGTTGGGTCGCCCACGGGCGCGAAGTCTTCGCTGGCCTGAACGCCCAGCTCGGCAGACGACAAAGAGGCCGCGAATTAGATAGTTATGAGAACTCTGCGTCTTTGAGATCTTCAGGATTGTTCGTCGTCGATGCTGGAATGCTCGTATGTTGCGCAGCCTGGCACGCATGGGCGTCCGGTTGGTGGACCTGGCGGTGGCAAGGTCCGTAGCCTGCATTGTGTGATGATGTCCGCCCCGTTGCCTGACCACCTGACGATCCTTCGCCGGACGGATTGGGCATCCCTTGAGCAGCCGTTTCCCGACCACATCGTCGTCGCTGACGAGCTTGTGAGGCTGCTTGACGACGATCCCGAGGTCCGCGTGAAGGCGTTGAATGCCCTGTCGGAGGCCGCGAACCATCAGAACACGATCTACGAGGTGACGCCTTCGGTGGCGCGATACCTCGCTGCGCTTCTCGTCGATCAGCGGACCGAGGCAATGGGTCTGTTTCGGCGAAACAAGCCGCTTGTGTCACTTCGTGTCGCACTCGTGGACTGGCTCGGGTACATGGCAAACGATGCCAGCGACGAAGCCGCGGCCGGTGCGGCACGGTTCGGGTTCGGCGTATCGCCGGCGATGGCTGAGTTCCGCCGCGATCAGCGCCCACACGCCGTATCACCTGGGCGGCCAACTCGACCTCGGTCCGGCCGCGGCCTGGCTGCTGCCGGCCGCACTCGACACGTACGCCTTCACAGCCCTCGCGGTCGGCTACAACCTGCCAGCTGACCACCCCGGCCAGAAACCCGTCCTCCGGAACGCACGCATGGCCTTCGCGATGACCCTCGGAGCGAACGCCCTCGACCACCTCCTCCAAAAGGCCGGCCAGCTGGTCGACCCGACCATCCGCGACCTTCTGCTCGTCGCCGTCGCGACTCTTCCGCCGCTGGTGGTCGAGAGACTGCTCAACCTGCAGAGCGTCCTGGTCGGCCACCGAAGTCTGGTGGTCGCCCAACAAGACGACCCCGCGGCCATTGAGTCCTTCGGCGCCCACCACGCGAGCGATGAACTGAATCGGAGCTCTGCGGCACCGGTAACCAGTCCGGCGGTATCGGTCAGCGAACGTCTGGACTGGTTCGAGTTCGGTCGCGAAGTCTTCGACGACTTGGGTGCCCGGCTTGCGCGAAGACCGACCGGTCGCGAGTTCCAGCATGCCCTCGCCGAGCACGGTAGAGGCATGATCGACAGCGGCCGGCTCCCGGCCGAAACGCGACCGCCGTCAGTCACGACCGCAAAACGCATCCGCGCCGCGTTGGAAGCCGAGTCGGCCGCCCGTGCGCGAGAGCGCGAGACCGTAGCCCCAGATGGGTAATCAGCCGCGCGCTGCACATCGGTGGCTGGCGCTATGAGAATTCATTCACAGATTTCAAGTTCCCCGCGAGGGTAGAAGCTCGCGCCGGTCAGCAAGTGACGGTTCCGTTCACAAAACGGGGCCTGTCGTACAACTGATTAGCAAGCGGGCTTCGGGTGAGTACGTGTGGCTCGCACCGCCGGAGGCCTTCCCCTTCCGTGTTGGCTATGCCTCATCCTCGTCGGCGAGTTCGGCCTGGAGTCTGTCGCGCAGGTTGGCCACGGCGGTGTGGGACATCGAGGCCAGACGTCCAAGCTCGTGGTCGCTGCGGCCGTCCTCCCAGGTTAGGATCCTGGTCAAGGTAGCGGCGCGACGCCCGCGGGCTGCGGTCAGCATGGCCTCTAATCGCTTAACCTCCTTGCCCTCGCCGATCAAGTCCTTGGCCAGGATCTCCCGGCCGGTCCGGCGCCGCTCGACCAACCAGGCGTTCAACCCGGTCACCAGCAGTCCGCGCTCGGCCGCCCCGGCCTGGATCCGTTCGGCCATCCTCGTCAGGCCCATGTCATCCAGGTCGATCGGGACCCCGAGTTCCTCAGACGCGTCGACGTAGACATTCTTGCCTTCGTCTTCGCCGGTCAGCCAGGTCTCGGCCGCCACAGGTTTCAGCTTGCCAGCGGCTTGCTCGCGGTAGGCGTACAGTGCGGCGCGGCCTCCCAGAAACAATCGACCCGCAGCCAGTCGGGCCCCGCTTCTGGCTTGCACCTCCAGCCAGGCCGTCTCATGGAGGCCGTGGATCATTCGGCCGTAGACGCCCCCGGATCCGTGGGATGGTTTCCAAGTCGCAATCGCATCCAGTTCCTCGTCGGAGGCCAGCGCCCACTCGACCGGGATCAAATTCGGGTGGGCCGCCATGAAGTCGGCGGTGTCGCAGATCCATTCTGCGACCTGGCTGTGCTCAACCTCGGGCCAGGTAAATCGGCTAGGACCTCCGCAACCAGCTTGGCGAGGCCCCCTGACGCCAGTCGCCGCTGACCCGCATCGGACTCGGCCTCGCCTTCAGCAGCTTCTGCGGCAGCAGGGGCCCGTCCGGCTCATCGGCTGTAGTGAGGCCCTTCTCTTCCTTAGCCTGTTCCTCGGTCAGTTCAGCCTCGGAGACGGGAAACTCATTGACCGCCGCGATGAGTTGCCCCTTCGCGTCATCGTCGGGATCGTCAGAGATCGCGGGGCCCATATGCAGTCGGCCGGTCACTGGCGTGGGAGACCAGGTGTCGGCGAGCCGGACCTCACCGTCGGTCTGGATGGTGCGTGCAGCTGCACCGGCGGACTCGAGCAGGGCGAGGGCTTTTGTGACGGTTGACTTGCTGACCCCGGCGGATGTCGTGATCTCGAGGATGGTCGCGTCACCTCGGCGAGCACGCTGGCGACCTGCCGCTGAGCCGGTGACAGTCCCGGCAGTTCGTTGGTGGACATAGCAGTGGCCCTTCGGTCGGTGTCGGATCAGCCGCACGGCGGTTGGCGGCCGGTGGAGCCGCACACCCCGACCCGCGGTTGACAGGGGAATGTCGATCAGGGTGTGTGGCTGAGACCATCGACGCTCGATGACCATGGTCCTGTCCAGCGCAAAGTGCACTCAGGGCCGTATGTCGACCGGTTATGGTGACAGAACCTTGACAGTCTCGGTCATGTCGAGCGACGCTCGTCTGCTTGGATCGTTCGCCAGCACCTCCTGCCGCGCCGCATCGAAAACGGCCGCAGTCGGTCCAGAAATGCCGTGCAGTGCGTGCGGATGGCCGCAGGCGGCGCCTCCTGGCCGCTCGTTCCCGAAACCACCAACAGAGGCCGCGCATTCGGCTGGCACAGCGATCACCGTTTTCAGGCTCGGACTCGCTGAGTAACCGCGTCGAAGTAAAGGGTTACGGTCGGTGCGGTCTGTTTTGTACACTCGTTTGCTGTTGTGTCTGGGCAACAGGCCCGTTGCTGGGGAGAGCGGCCAGTCGCGTTGTCGGCATGACTGCACACTCGCGCAGCAGCGAACACGGGGAGGGCTTCACTGATGGCGCGTCCGGCTGGCTGGGACATTCTGGGATTGGATGGGGATCCGACGCCTGGTGTGGTGGAGTCGGTGCAGGCTCTGGCCAAGAAGTTCGGCGATTTCGCCCACGACGTCGAGGCCGCATACGGAAGCCTGAACAGCTTCGGTTCGGACGCAACGGCTCTGGAATGGGTGGGTCAGACCGCTGAGGCGTTCAAGGGCCAGTTCGGCCCGCTGCCGGGGCGGCTGCAGAAGCTCTACATCTCCTACAGCGAAGCCTCCGATGCACTGTCCGCCTACGCGCCGAAGCTGTTGGACGCACAAAACAAGGCCGACTCGGCGTTGCGCCAGGCCCAAGACGCCAACGTCGATCTGCAGCGCGCGACGAGCTCGGCGAACAACGCCGCAGCCGATTTGAAAACGGCGCAGCAGAACCACGCCACCAACCCCAACCCGCAAACCGTCACCGAAGCCCAGACCGCGCACGACACCGCACAGACCAACTTGAAGAACGCTCAGGCCCGTATGGATGCGCTGAAAGCACAGGCGCAGAAGGCCTACGACGACCGCATCGCCGCCGCCAAAGACTGCGCCAAGGCGCTGAGCCACGCCCAACACGACGGCATCCACAACAAGCACTGGTGGCAGCATGTCGGGGAAACCCTGTCCGAGTGGGGCGGCAAGATCGCCGAGATCGCAGGCGAGATCGCACCAGTCCTGGACGTTCTGGCCCTGGCCACGTCCTGGATCCCCGGAGTCGACGTCGTCACCGCCAGCTTGGCCGAAGCCGACAACCTGATCGCACTGGGCGGGACGGGCCTGAAAATCGCCGGCGACACCATGCAAGGCCACTACGGCGACGCCCTGATGGGCGCAGGCATGCTCGGCGCCGGCTTCCTCGGCGGCAAAGCTCTCGGCGCGGTGGGCGGGAAAGTCCTGGGCAAACTCGGACGGGAAGCCGAGGACGGCGCAGAAGACACGGCGAATGCGGAAGCCCGCGCTGGCGAGCACGGCGGTGGAAACGACGAGCCTGCGACCGGTGATAGCAACGAGGAGAACAGCGCCGAGGAGGACGCCCCCTCCCCGATTCCCCGCACGGAGGAAGGTGGGTACGACCTCAGCGGAGGCCAGAACCCCGTAGACATCGTGCCGCCCGACGCAAGTGTGCGCGTTCTCAAACCGGACCCCAACGGCGGCGCCCAAGAAGGTCTGGAATACAAATGGACCGAGCCGACAGGCGAGGTGGACGCCGACGGGAAGACCGTCCTCGACGAGAACGGTGATCCGGCGAGCATCACCTACCGTTTGCGTGTCCATAGCGAGGACGGGACCGCGCCTGAGGGCTCGAACGCCTACAACGGGCCGACGTACCGGCTCCAGCGGGGCGCCAGGTACCAAGACCAGAGCGGCAACTTCTATCATAAGAACGTCCACAACGATAAGAGCCCATTCTTCGACCCGGATGCCGCAAACAAGACCCACATCCCATGGCCGTCGGAATATCCGCTCCCCTGGAAGAAGTAAGCGAAACCATGTCCAATACTTCAAGCCGCATCGAACCGCTGCTCACCGATCTAAACGAGGGCGGACCGGAGGAACGGGAAGAAGCCAGCGAGACGATCGTCGACTGGCTGACAACAATCACCGCCGAGGAGGCTTCCGAGCTCGCCGCAGCACTGGTTGCCGCCGCCGTCAACGAAAAGACGCTTGCTGCGAAGGAAGCCGAGCTCAACGCCCTAGGCGAACTAGCGGGCCATGGGCTGCTCACTCGCGAGGCCCTACTGCCGCTCGCAGCCTTGGAACGACCGATGCCAGGTGCTACGGGGCGCGAACATCTCGAGCTGCTCGATGAAGAGTTCGGATTGTGGTCGCAGTGAAGTAAAGCGGTGCCGCATCTGCGCCACCTACCGGCACGTCACTTGCTGTGCAGGCGGCGCGGCTCAGGGACCGAGTCTTGGGCACAATGTGCCGCTGCGCGGACAGATACAGAAGAACGACGCCGTAGTCGGCGATCGCTCACATCACCTTCTTCTTCTCCTCCGACAGCAGCTCAGCGCGCTGGCGCGACCATCATCGCGTCCAACCGTGCGTCAGGCTTCGTACCGAGCTGGATAAGGAAGTCGGCGAAGTCACGGTAGCGGCGCTCCGCAGCGTGACGTTGGCCGAGATCGAGGTGAATGCCGATCAGCGTCTCGTAGAGGCGCTGGTTCCACGGCTCCATGGCGATCGTGTGGGGCTCGGAAATACGAATCTGGGGTTGACCTGCGGTTCTCCGATGCGGAGAGCGAGGTACAGTCAGGCGGCGATCTGGTACTCGTGGGTGAGTCCGCCGAGGATGGCCTTCCG
>Ga0207671_10006515_pt1 | contig 10376 bp, 15 predicted proteins | sample KBSC24metaG_FD_184352 | JGI IMG/M metagenome (GOLD analysis project Ga0207671, IMG submission 184352) | Corn rhizosphere microbial communities from Kellogg Biological Station, Michigan, USA - KBS C2-4 metaG (SPAdes) (version 2) | ecosystem: Host-associated > Plants > Roots > Rhizosphere > Soil... | reverse complement strand
GAGCGGAGCGAGACAACTCGCGCAGCGAGCCCGCCGAGGCGGCGGGAGAGGTGCTCATGGTGGCTGGTGTATTGGGGCGAGCAGGGTGTTTGCGGCGGCAAACATTCAAAAGGGCGTTTGACTCCGGATGCGTTGGTGGCCTCGCCCCGGTTCTTCTGTTTGCGAGGATAATTGGCGACGGACGGATGGCGCGGTGACTGCGCCTGCTGCCATGTGTCTCAGGCCAAAGAACGCTTCCCGGCATCGGCATCTCAATTTCAAAACCCAAGCACCAACAGCCCTCGAGAGGCCAATGCGTGCGTCCGAAGTCAAAAGCCCTTTTGAGCCTTTTGCGCCTTTTTGCGGCCATTCCTCTGTCCTCTGCGGACCTCTCACTCTTCTCCGCACCTCTGCGGTCATTTGCCTCTTTTTTGGTTGCGACTCCAATGCGCCGGCCTTTGCGCTTGTCCTTCATCGCCGTTTTAAGGATCAGGCGATGGCTTTGACTTCGAACGCGTCGAGCGCCTTGCGCACCTTCTCCAGGTCGAACCGCACCGTGCGGTGCCCGATGGCCAGGTAGGGGATTTTCTTCTGCCGCTTGAGCGTTTGAATGCTACGAACGGGCATCGGCAATTGCGCCGAAAGTTGCTTGATATCGAGGAGTAATGGAGTGCTCATGTGAACACTATACTAAACGACACTAGCGCATACACTCAAGAAAATTCGTTGCACGGGCCGGTGTATACACTAATGCTCGGGTATGCGCCCATCCGAACTCCGCACCACCCCCGCCGTCCTGCGTTCCATCATCGGCCTCGATGCGGAGGAAATGCGGTCCCTCCTCGGCTGCAGCCTGAACACCATCAAATCCCTGGAGAGCGGCCGCTTGAAGCTGAGCGCGGCCATGGCGGCGAAAATGGCCGCGGCCACGGGAGTTTCCGAAGACTGGCTTCTTGCCGCGGACCCCAGCAAACTTCCCAGGACACCCGCCGGAGACATCTACAATACCGACGCCTTCGCGCAGCGGATGGCCGATCGACAATCCCACGAGGAATCCGGGAAGACCCCGCTCTACCTGCGCTCGCTGCATCTGGCCGGCCGCCTGGCCTCCATCCTCTCCAGGACCGTCGGCACCCCCCGATACGAGCTGGCCCTCTACAAAGCGGGACGCATGGTGGAGGAGCTCGCCGCGGAGTTCGAGGAAGACCCAGCCGCCGCGACTTTTCCCGAAAAAGCGATCAGCGAGGTGCAACTCCTGATGCGCATCTACCAGGCGGAAAGAGAGAAAACGCTCGGCGCCATGGACGCCGCGACCCTGAAAGAAGAAAAGAAACTCGAACGCGCCCAAGCGGCCCTCATCGAAGGCCGCGACAAGCTCATGCGCATGACCCAGGAGGAATATACCCGGCAGCATTGGCGCGAGCGTTCCGAGACCCTGGATACCGCCGAGCGCCGCTATCGTGAGTTGCTGGAGCAAAAACGCGCGCGAGCGGCCAAAGCAGCTTCCGCGATCGCCGCCGCCAGCCCGGCCACGCCCTCCGCACACGACGCCTTGCTTCCCGCCGGCGCCCTCGAAAAAGAGAAGTCTTCAAAGCGCGCCCGCAGAGCGTGACGGAAGAGCAGCGTTCAAGCAGGTGACCGCTGCTGAGTGACGGGTTCTGCGGGGAGCAGCAGGCCTGACAGCCCGGAGCCGTGCGCTGAAGTGCCTGGATGGCATTTCGTTCATTTTGGCTTCGCGTCGCCCGCCTTTTCCTTCGTAGAGCCTGTTATGAACTTTGCCGGCTCACATAGCGGTTACGCCGAAGGCGTTCAATAAGTCAGCCCAGCGAGGAGGCGGAGGGGAATAGGAGTGTTCGGTGGGTGGGCGAGAAGGTTGCCGAGCTTGCGAGGCTACCCTGGGTCTTCAAGCGCGCAGCGCTCAACCCTGCAAAGGGTTGCACGCCGTATGCGTAAGGCCTGGTCGGAAGTTTCTGCTGTTGGTCCGATGTCCCGATCGGAAGAGTACCACGGGCACCCGGGTGAATCCGCCTCCCAACCCTGCCAAGGGTTTCATCGAATCTGCGCGTCTTCAATCCCACACCTCCGGGGCGATTCCATCCCTTCGGGATTGGGAGGTGATTATCACGCGGGTTCTCGAGGGCCTCCTCCGATTGGACCATCGGTCCTCATGCAAAATCACCGGCGCAGCCCTGCGCACACGGCGTGCAACCCTTCGCAGGGTTGAGCGCTGCGCGCTCTGGTACCCAGGGTAGCCTCGCAAGCTCGGCAACCCTGGGCTGTCGTATTCAATGCCTTCGGCATATCCAGAACCGTGCCGTCAAAGTTCATGACACACTCTAGGCGGCATCATGGGTAATCTGTCTTCCGGTCTGCCGGAGTAAAATATGAAAAGCGGCAGCGTGTAACGCGAGTAAAATCCAAAATAGCAAGAGCGGCACTCCCAACAATTGGGCAGCCTCCACAGGTTCCTGAACCGAGCCCCCGAAGAAAATGAAATGCTGAAGCCCCAACTCCGGCATCACCGAGTATGTCAATATGTCCCAAGCAAACACGGTGGCGGTAATGCGGAGAATCGCCACGGTCATCCGGCGTCTCCTGGCAACATAAAATACCGCGCCCATCATCCCATACGACAAGAGGGCTGTCGTCCCACAACCCATCAGCCGAATAAGCCCCGTCTGCCATGACGCCGACATCTCGCCCAAATCAACCTTTCCGAGGTAACCACCATTCCAAGGGACGCGTTTCAGTTCCGGGTATACCTGCACGCCTGGCGCAAAAGTGATGGAAGCAATAGGCCGTGAGAGCAGCCTGGCTGTAACCGCATGGCCGGCCTCGTGCACACACAGACACAACACAACGGCGAATACCACCGCCATCGTAACAATTAAAATGGAGCGAAGTTTACGCACGATGCAATGCCGCCTAACGGCCGAAGTGAGCAGCCACCCGGGAACGTCAGGTGAACAAAGAAACAGACCTTGTAGCGGATTCCAAACTTAAACAGAAGGCCGCGCTGGCGGTCCGCTCGACTGACTGGTTCCGCTGCCCTGTTTTTTGGAGTTGGCTTATCATATGGAAAACTTATGAGCGATCCCCATGAATGACAGCGCGTCAGCTAAATTTTTACGGATGCGGCCCAACTCAGCTGTGCTGATCGCCACATTGTGATGCGGCGGGTCCCAACGCGAATCCGGTCCGAAGAACAGTTCCTCAGCCTTAATTCCCGGCTCGACAATAATCTTCATGATATGGGAGTCCTCTTCGTAATGGTAGCAATAGCGATCCATGCGCTGCAAAACACAGCCATTTTCGATTGAACGCACACCCTGCTTATTGAGCCGTTTGAACATTGGGATGAGAGGTGAACCGTGGGTTCGTATGCCTCACGACCGAAACCTCTGCGACCGCGGAGGCTCGCGCGGACCCTGCACGGCGGAGGAAAGGCGGAAGCCGGAAGCAGCCGCCGTGACAACCGGAGCGGTTCGCTGCAGGCCCGGATGGCACGGTTCATTTTGATTGAGTTTGCTGCTGCATAATGAAAGCGGCGAACTCTTTGAGTGTAGCGCCGCTGTCCGCAAAGTCGTCCTCATACTGATAGCCACGGTCCGGGCCGAGAACTTCGATGCGGATGTAAAATGCGGGAATGCCGAAGCCCGGTTTCTTGTAGATCGCGTCGCGCTCGGCTTGCGGCAACGCTTGCACGCGCGCCTTCTCTCCGGTTTCCTTTTGGGCTTTGGCGTAGAATGCAAGAGCGCGCTCGATGAGTTTCTGTGCGGCGTCGGAGCTTATGATCGAGCGTGCTACGGGAAGATACTCGGCTCCAACCGTATACTCGCCAGTGGACAGAATAATCCGGTCGGAATCCAAGCGCTGAAGGAGAATGAATGGGGCTGGTGGATCGTAATCGCCACCGTCGATCCTCAGGACGATGCGAACTGTCCGCCAGTTCTTGATGGTGTCTGAGATCGGAGGCTGAGTGCTCTGTGCGAGTGATGAGAAGGTCGCCAAGGCAAAGATCGCATTGAGCAAAGTTTTCACGAGTGCGCGCGGTGGTGGCCAACGACAGCAAGCTCAGCGACCGCGGAGGCTGAGGCGCTTGGATGGCGTGCGGTCATTGGGTTTTGGCTTTCCTCTTCTTCTTAGTTGGCTTCGGGAGAAATTCGCGCCAACCGCTATCGCCCACGTCGTCCTTGCGGAGGATGACGTGGAGACGAACATTGCCGCTCGTGCTCATCAGCCCCTCGAAATGGTCGTGATAGTCACCATCGGTTGACGTCTCGCGCTCCGCAAACTCGCGGAAGAACTCGGCGAGCTGCAAGTAATGCTCCCGCGCACCAAAGACGTTGACCTGAAAAGCTGCTTTCAGTGGCGGCGTTCCGTCGCGTGGGTTCCAGATGCCGTTAAGGTCGACATACTCGCGTGACACGGAGAAGTTTACGAAGGGAGGTTGTGCTTTTTTGGCTTTCATTCTCAGTGTGCGCGAGCGATGCTATATCAACGGCCTGCAGTGCCTGGGTTAGGCGACATGCCTGCAGGGCTTGGTCAGGTCTTGGTTTCAATGTTGCGGGTATATTCGCCGATGCCTTGGAGGACCGCATCACCGGCCTGAGCAGAAATCAAGCGCTTCAGCCCGCTGAGAAACTCATCCAGAGCCAGAGGCTCGAATTGCATTTCTAATCGCACACGGTGCTTTTCTTGGGGGCGATAGTTCGTCGGGACATTGGATTCGATGGTGATTTGTGCGGCTGCATGTCCGGCATGGTCGATGCAGTAGAAATCCACACTGAGGAACGAATAGGAATCGACCTTTCCGGCGGAAAACTGGACGCGAGAGGAGGCGGTTGTCGGAAAGCCAGCCAACGATGTGCATAGCTTCCGAAGCTCGTCGTAGGTGGTATAGACCTGGGTGAGTCCCGAGAACTGCTCTATGCATGCTGCAGCCTCGATCTCGACGAGATCGTCGTCCTGCCAAATCACGCCAATTGAAAAACGCGGTGTCACGTGTAGAGACCTATCAACGACCGAAAACTCAGCGACGGTGGCGGGCTGGCATGACTGCTGCGCGGCGTGCTCTGCGGGGAGCAGCAGGCACGACAGGCCGGAGCCGTTCGCTGGAGTGCCTGGTCAGCCGTTTCCGGTCTTTTGTTCATCAATGCGGGTGTAGAGGTACGCGACAAGATCGGCAATCGTGTTGAGTAACACAGTGTCCGAGTCGGGAATCGCGATGGCAAAGTGCTCCTCCAAGGCCATGACTACCTCGACTGGCTCAAGGTCGTCCATGCCAAGGTCTTCGATGAAATTGGAGTGCGGGTTCAGCACGTTGAAGTCAACGCCAAGGTTATCGCAGAGGATGTCGGCGACGAAAGCCGCAATGGAACGAAGCTCCGTGGGAAATCGAGAGGCGGCCCACAGCTCAGCGGCATTGCTCGGAATATGGGATGGCTCTGGGCGTGGAAACCAACGGAAAAAGTTCATGACGCTTTGAAAGTGGAAAGACTTCATTGTAGACGAAGACACCATCCTGCGGCTTTGCGGGAGCGATGGCCAGCCGATCCGGCTCCTGTGCAAGAGCCGAATGGAAAACAACTGCCCATACCAGCAACGCGGTCATGAGGGAATACATCAAAGTGGATTGCAGAATGCGCGGAAAAGCGGTAACGGCAAGCTCAGAGACTGCGGAGGGCGGGCGCGGTGCCTGCGCCGTGGGTTCCTCTAGAGCGTGTCATGAACTTTGACGGCACGGTTCTGGATATGCCGAAGGCATTGAATACGACAGCCCAGGGTTGCCGAGCTTGCGAGGCTACCCTGGGATGAATCCCCCAAAGCGTCCAACCCCGAAGTGGGTTGAAGAAGGCCTCAATGGCAGAACGCCTTTCTTGGACAACGCACCTTTCTTCAACTCCTTCAGAGTTGGCCGCATTTTGTATCGAATACCCAGGGTAGCTCGTTCCTCGCAACCCTGGGCTGACTTATTGAACGCCTTCGGCGTAACCAGCCGCGTTCGACCTCAAAGTTCATGACACGTTCTAAAAGCAGCAGGCATGACAGCCCGGAGTCGTTCGCTGTAGTGCTTGGATAGGCTACTTTGGTCGAGTTAGGCCCTGTCTATTCACGGAAGGCGAATTCTCTTAAAATTCCAGTTACGCCTTGTGCGTGGAGCTCTTGCTCCCGCATCTGTAGCCGTCGGACCTGATCGCTACTCTTGTGTCCAGGCTCGAGGAGTGTCGACAGTCTTGCACCCAAAGCTTTCGAACGGGCACGTAGCAGCCGCTCGGCAAGATGACGGACGGCCTTCGCCTTGGAGTCTCGCTCAGCCCCAGCTGCCGTGTCGAACGCGGCAATCGCTTGTCGTAACGAAGCCTCGATGTCTTGCACCTTGGTCTCGTGGGTCAGTCCACCGTAACCATATTGCCATTGAGCCATAGCTACGAAGAGTGCCCTCACGCCCGCAAACTCAGCGACGGCGGAGGGCTGGCATGGCTGCCGCGCGGCAGGCCCTGCGGGGAGCAGCAGGCATGACAGCCCGGAGCCACATGCCTGCAGCGCCTGGATGGCGATTCCGTCGAGTCGGAGAAAAGTTCGCTCACGAAGTGCATCGAAGGTAAATCACGTACATGTCCGAGCGAGTGCGGTCGATAAGAATGGTGTAGTCAATGCGGCCTGTGGTGACGGAAGCGGATGAGAATGCTTTGCTGGATTCCAGCTCGTTATCACGCCCTGCGGGTAGCCACGAAAGAGCAAGGAACTCGCTGGGAACGGACTTGGATTCGAGACTGGCGTCCTCGAAGGGGCTCCCGGCAAGAAACGCGGTTAATCGGTTGGCGGGCAGTTCAAACTGGATCGTAAACTGGCCGCCGGTCATGCCTTCGTCGTTGCGGACATGGAGAATTCTCGCGTCCTCGATCCTTCCGTAGGCAGGGCAATGGAGCTTGATGACATCCGGCGTAACCTGCCCTCCAGAATAATCGAAGCTCCCGGCGCTAACAGCGGCGAAGGCGAAATACTGGAGAACGAACGGAACGGACCCCAGCACAATCCCCGTGAGAACGGTGAACAGCAAAACGACTTTGAGACGCCTGCTCATTGTGGATTGGTGGGGAGCGTTTGGCTTTCGTTCACACGGGGCGCGAGGAATCGCCTAGCGACCGCAAGATCACCGACCGCGGAGTGCGGCGCGACGGCTGCGCGGGCAAAGGCGGCGGAGCCGGCGGCGTGACGCACGGAGCAGTTCGGTGCAGCGCATGGATGGCCCTTGTGGGTTAATCATGGCTATTAGTGAACACGATCTCCAAAGGTTTGGAGACGCTCCTCCCGAATGGCTTCATCTCAAACACGGCTCGCATGGTCACCGTCTGCGACTGATGGGCCGGTGGATGCGGGAAGCCGGTCCAACTCGCCGTGTCGGTATAAAACACATTGATCACGAGGCTCTCGCCCGGCTGCAGCGTCCACCAGGAATAGACGTTCTTTGCGAATTCAATGCCCACTTTCCCGGCCTTCTGCTTCTTGCCGGACTCGTCCGTCCACTCAAACGAAAGCGCGTCGTAGCCCATTGAACACCCTTCCTGTGCGATCCGCTGAGGCTTGTCAGATAGATTGGTGACGATCACGGGGAAATGAAACGGAATTCCCCCGGTGAAGTTGGGATAGACAAGCTCGCGCGCGACCGACTCGCGAATCGCGTTGCTTCGGACGGGCAAAGCAATTCTCACCGAAAGCAGGGGCGGCTTCTCCGCACAACGACCGGTCGTGAGCGTCGCCGCCAAAAGAAAGAGATGGAGAGCCAGGCATTTCATAGTGGAGTGGATATGTGGCCTAACGACTCAAGCTCACCGATGGCGGCCCGGCACCGACTTTCGAATTGCCAACTGGCTCTGCAGGGCCGCCATTCGGTGAAGCGATTGGTTCCGCACCAGGCACGCCTCTCAGTTTTAACTGCTTCAGGAGCGTATCATGTCTGGCCTTTGAGTCTCCCTGCCAGACGAAATACTGTCCTCGCTCCAGAGCTGCCATCCCTTTTGGGAGAGCGAAAATCTCATCGCTCACATTGCGCAGGCCTCCCTCCAGATAATAGTCCCATGAACCTCCTGAAGTTTCTGGCAACCGTGGCTGGCGAAAAACCACAGGGAAGGTCCTCAGCCATGCGCGAAAGCTTGTCAGCACTTTCTGGAGGCGTGGAAACGAAGACCTCATCCTCTCGGCCAGGAACTGAACTTCGCCAGCGGTCCACAAGATGCCGTGCCTGACCTGCGGCATAACGAACAACACCACGGGGGACCGCTTTGGGTCCGCTTCGTTGGTTGCAGTCATCGCAAGCGCCCCGAACTGCCGGAAGAAAAGAGCCGCGCCATCCGGCCTCGGATGCACATGCGGCGGCTCGGGAAGGCGTGCAAACCAACTCAGAACCGTCTGGGCCTCTTCAGGGCTGGCCAGGAATCGGAACGTGGTGGCCATATGCTATGGCGAACGCCAGAGGTCAGCGACTGCGGAGTGCGGCGCGAGCCATGTACGGCAAGGGACTGCCCGCGCGAACGCGCTTCGCCCAACCGCCGGAGGAGCATCTGGCAGGTCGAGGTGGAAACATGGCGACAAAGGCGGCGGCAGGAAGCATGGCTCGTGATGCACGGAGCAGTTCGCTGCACCGCTCTGGATGGCGGTCATTTGGATTTCGATATGGCAGTGGCAAGCACGCGATGAAGTGTCGGATACGTACGCTCGGGAAACGTGGAAATCAAAGGTCTGCCATTGTAGGCCGTCACATTGGGGGTGGCTCCATGACGGATCAGAATCTCGGCGACTCGTGCGTAATCGCGCTCCTTTTCGATGGGATCGATCATATAGTCGGTGATGTCCATCTCTCCGAGTCGCTCCAAATCGAATGGCCCGACCTGCGCGCCGGCTTCGATGAGCGCTTCGAGAATATCGGCCTGACCGAAAAAGGCGGCGAGACGGACGAGTGTAAGAGAAGGCGCGTGGGGGATTTCAGGGTTCGGGTCAATTCCGACGGCCAGACAATCCCTGACGGCAGTCAGGTCGTGATTGCTGATCGCATCGAACAGTGGATTGTGAACTCTCATAATCAAGATGCGTGAGCGACGCCTAACGTCAGAGGTCAGCGACTGCGGAGTGCGGCGCGAGCCATGCGCGGCGGTGGTAAGGCGGAGGCAGGAAGCATGGCTCGTGACGCACGGAGCGGTTCGCTGCACCGATCAGGGTTGAGCGTGTGCGGATACATTCGGTAGCGGGGGCAGATCGTACTTCTCGCCTACTGCGCGGAGCACTCGGACCAATTCGGGAAGCAACATGGCATACATGGCATCGACGTCTAGACAGATGTGCTGCAAAGCGCCCATGCAAAGAGTCGAAGAGACGCGGAGGATTCTATTCCTGGATGTGCGCCCAAAGCGAACGATGGGGTCGGCTTGTGACTCAAAGCGGAAAGTGTAGCTGATTGTCCTAAACGGTGCCGCGTTCAGCCAGTCGCATTCCAAAAGCAGTGCATTGAACTCGTCTTTAAGTCGTCCGATGGGAACGAGGATTTTTCCGAAGTGGCCCTCTTCGACGAAACCAATAACGCCGAGCAACAGACACTTTTCCGTGGGGATCATTTTGGAATACGCGCGGAGTCGCCTAAGTGATTATACCAGTCTGTTTATCCACCCATTTTGGAGTGATAAACGAACAGATCGCCGGGGTGCCAAGGGTGAGGCGAACGCTCATTTTCTCTGAGAATAGCAGTGATACGTGTGTTGAGAAGCGGTTTTTCCTCTGTTGGATGCTGACTGTCCACGGTGAGCCGCACGACGGCGCATTTTAGGCGCCATCCAGAGGGTTTTTGAGGTTGACCAGCCCGGCCCAACGATTCTGTTGGTTTATCACCCCAAATCGGCTGATAACTGACCACTTGCCGGCACGCGCCGGCTTCGCGATCGCGCCCGTGATCCTCGGCACCATCCGCGACGAGTTCACCGCATGCCCGTGGCGCTTTCGCATAAAAACGCGGGCCGACTCGAATGATTGGGGCTTGGCGACGGCCCTTTTTTAGACCAATGCATCTCTGTATGCGAAAGGCAATCCCGGTTTTTATGCGATGAAAGCGCGCTCTTACGCAGCTATCCCCCGGTCCCTGAATCAATGGTCAGGCCTAATAATGGCGCGTCTTGGGTTTCCTTTGCTTCTACTGCTGTGCGCGCAACCTCTCGTCGCTACGGACAATCACTCCTATAAGGTTCACGAGTATGCCACCGTCAGCGGTGGGCGTTCACCGGATGGCCGCTGGTCCATCGCGTCGCATGGCGATGGCGAAATGGGCTACGAAAATTTTGACCTCTATCTCATGCGCGAACCTGCCCACGAAAAACCGGCTCCGCTTCGCACCGGTGGTTCCCTTGACA
>Ga0207671_10006512_pt1 | contig 10378 bp, 9 predicted proteins | sample KBSC24metaG_FD_184352 | JGI IMG/M metagenome (GOLD analysis project Ga0207671, IMG submission 184352) | Corn rhizosphere microbial communities from Kellogg Biological Station, Michigan, USA - KBS C2-4 metaG (SPAdes) (version 2) | ecosystem: Host-associated > Plants > Roots > Rhizosphere > Soil... | reverse complement strand
AAAAGTATTAGACCAACGCACTGAGTTTATAGATGAACGGTTAATTAACCGCATTAACCCGTTCATCGAGTTTAAATGCCCGTTCATCGATAAAATGAAATACTATATATAAATGTAGCGGCATATCCCCATCAAAATATTAAATTAGACGATGGTTGAGAGGCAAGAAATAAGAATCAAGAACCAGGACAAACTGCAATCAAACTGATCATGTTTCTGTCTTGGTTCTTGATTCTGATAAGACTTTAAAAAAATGTCATCAGATAAACAAACACGTATTATAAAAACAGGCTGGCAGATATTCTGGCATTTACTTTTTTGGCTCGGTATTATCTCGCTCTTTTTGTCCCTGGCCCGCAGCAATACCAAGCTTAGCAACAAGGAGCTGCTCATCCTGTTTTTGCTATATCCCGCTATCAATATCAGCTTGTTTTATATTAACTTCCTGGTTTATATCCCCAGGTTTTTAGATAAAAAGCGTTACTGGGCCTATGCCTTGTTTATTATTATAACCATCATTGTTTACGGCCTGGGTAAATATGGTGTTGGGCTGATGTTTAAACAATATGTGCTGGTACGTATGAAAGGCGAAGTAATTACCTTTCCCTCGTATTTTTTAAGCACGATTTTCACCAGTTTGATATTCATCTTTTTAAGCACCGTGCTTAAATTTACAACTGATTGGTTTTTGAACGAACGGATCCAGCATGACCTGGAAAACCAACGCCTGAGCGCCGAGCTGGCCTTTTTAAAATCGCAGATAAACCCCCACTTTTTATTTAACTCCCTCAACAGCATTTATTCGCTGGCTTACCAACGATCCGAAACTACGCCCGAAGCTATCCTGAAACTATCCGAAATTATGCGGTACATGCTGTATGAGTGTAATGATAACAAGGTAGATCTGAGTAAGGAGCTGCAATATTTACATAACTACATCGACCTGCAAAAAATTCGCTTCGGCAACAAAGCTTTTATTGATTTTAAGGTGATGGGCGAGGTAACCAACCAGCAAATTGTACCCTTACTGCTGATCGCTTTTATCGAAAACGCATTTAAACACGGTGTAGCCAGCGATGTAACATCACCTATTAAACTATTGATCAATGTTGATGAGAGCAAGCTTCATTTTTATATACAAAACAAAAAGCATACCCATAACCGCGATACAATTGGGGGTATTGGTTTAAATAATGTACAAAGACGGCTTAACCTGCTTTATCCATATAAACACACTTTGAACATTAGGGATGAAGTTGATACATATACCTGCGAGTTATCCATCGTACTATAATCAGACATTGGTCTGTTATTTACGGGTAAACAAAAAAATTAACGATAAATCATTAGAACACTTATTTTTACAACATGATCCGATGCCTGGTAGTTGATGATGAGCCTTTAGCGCTGCATATATTGGAAGATTATATTTCCAAAATGCCTTTTTTGCAATTGGTAAAAGCCACCACCAATCCCATCGAAGCGCTGACCATAGTACAGGGCGGCAATGTGGACCTGGTGTTTTTAGATGTGCAAATGCCCGAGCTCACCGGCATCCAGTTTTTAAAGATATCCAATGGCAAAGCCAAAGTGATCTTAACCACCGCCTACCCACAATACGCGCTGGAAGGTTATGAACTGGATGTGGTTGATTATCTGCTTAAACCTATCGCTCTCGACCGGTTTTTTAAATCGGTTCAAAAGGCACAGAGCATTATACAACCGGTAATCAAAACCGCTCAACAGGCTGAACCCGTACAGCAGGATGATTTTTCGACCGATTTTATTTTTGTAAAAACCGAGCACAAGATTCAAAAAGTATACCTGCATGATATTTTATTTATTGAAGGGCTAAAAGATTACATTTCCATATTTACCACTGCCGAGCGCATCATTACCCTGCAAGGCATGAAGAAAATGGAAGACGCCCTGCCCGAAAAACATTTTATACGCGTACACAAATCATATATTGTGGCCCTCAACAAGATCGACAGCATCGAACGCAGCCGCATACAAATAGGCGACAAGATTATCCCCGTGGGCGACACTTACCGTGATGATTTTTTCCGGATCATTGAGGATAAGAATATTTAGGCCCCCTAACCCCCTAAAGGGGGAATTACTTTTATATAGTTGTAAGACTCTTGCTAGGATCTAGTAAAAATTGATACGGTTCATATAGTCTCACAAATTAAACGCTTTTAAAAATTAATTTAACCCTTATGGACGAGCAGATCATCATTAAAACCGACCTCGCGGGCCTACGCTTATATGCTACTGCCCAGGAAGGGTTAGAATTTTACGCAAGCCATATCGATCAGCTTAATAACTGGTATAAAGCCATTGAAGAAATACAAACATTATCGGTAGTCCATCAGATTACTACTAACCCGCATCTTGATAACCTCAAAAAGATAATTTCTGTTGACTCATTATTATCCAGGGCACTTTCCGATCTTAATCTAATTGCTAGCGAACTTTATCTTGCTAAAATCAAATTACAACAAATCTATTACATTAAACAAGCCTACCTATTAATCTATGAAACTTATGAAAATTTCAGAAAGCAGCAATCATTCATATCCGAACTAGTGAATATACTTGGAGGCGAATTTCAGGATGAATTTAAAAGCTGGCTACAATTAAAAAAGTCCTTTTTTAAAAAACATCAAATAGAAACCTCAGTCAGGACAGTAAGAGATAAACTTGCTGGTCATATTGAGCTTGACTTTCGTCTCTGGTATCAAACCACAATAGCATTAGACTCCTCCTACACTTTTAATATGATCATCGATCATTCCAAGGTATTGGAACCATTGCAACGATTATCCTCCAAATTAGTATTGCATTTAAAGGACTTAATGGATAAACAAGCTTTAGAAATTCGGCAAAATACCAATGAAATAATCGACAAGATTGAAAAGACTCTTGAAACAGTAAATGAGCGACAACCGGAAGGAATGAAACTGGATATCGATATTGAACAATTAAGAAAGCTTAATAAAAGCAGTTAACTTCTATAGTAAACATGCTATTACCTCAAGGGCCTTTGCAAGAGATTTTAATGAGACGGTTCTTTTTCCCCCGTCAGCAGATAAGCTTCGGACGAAAGCGGGCAGAATGATGTAGGCCCATGCAGAGGCGAGGGCATTAGCAAACCTTGCCGAAGCAAAGGAATGAGCGAACGAAGTAGAGGTAAGGTTTAGCAGCCCGTGGTTCTGCCTGATTTGCAGGGTAAAAGCCATGTACGCAAAGAAGCCTCTCTGGTGACAGCCTTTTTGGTTACTTTTGTGGCGACAAAAGTAACTGGCCCTCCCGCGGCCAAGAGCGGGTATACGCCAAGTAAAGCGGCTCTGTACAGCATAGAGATTGCTTCGGTCCTCGCAATGACGCTATAGGAAAGGTTTTAAAATAAGCCTACTTCACCTCTACTTCTTCAACCGTATCTTTCTCCCCAATCTGCTGGCGCCACATGGCATAGTACAGCCCTTTCTGACTTAACAGATCGTGGTGTTTGCCTGATTCAATAATGCGGCCTTTCTCCAACACATAAATGCAATCGGCATGCATAATGGTCGACAGGCGGTGAGCGATCAGGATGGTAATATGATTTTCCAGTTCAGATACATTGCGGATGGTTTCGGTTATCTCTTCTTCGGTGATGGAATCCAATGAAGAGGTAGCCTCATCAAACACCAGAATATCAGGCCGGCGCAGCAATGCACGAGCTATCGAGAGGCGTTGTTTTTCGCCGCCTGACACCTTTACACCGCCTTCACCGATCACCGTACTCAGGCCTTTATCGGCACGGGCCAGCAGGGTTTGACAAGCGGCACGCTGCAGCACATTCATACATTCCTCGTCGGTAGCATCAGGACGCACAAACAGCAGGTTTTCGCGGATGGTGCCCGAGAACAGCTGAGTATCCTGGGTTACAAAACCAATTTTTTCGCGCAGCTGATCCAAATCAATGTCACGACTTAAAATATTGTTGTATAAAACATCCCCATCCAAAGGCTGATATAAACCAACCAGCAATTTTACCAGTGTTGTTTTACCCGAGCCCGATGGCCCAACAAAAGCGATGGTTTCGCCGGTATTGGTTTCAAAGCTGATGTGGTTGAGGGCGTTGCGGTTGGCGGTTAAATGTTTAAAAGTAACATCCCTAAAAGTTAAGGTGTTTACTTTTTCTAACAGCACCGGTTTCTCTGGCTTTTTATCAATGGGAGTACTTAATATACCCCTAAAATTACCCAACGAAACTTCGGCTTCACGCCATGACAAGATCACGTTACCCAACTCTTGCAGTGGGTTAAACAGGAAGAAGGAATAGAACAAAAAGCTAAAATATTGTCCGGGAGAGATGGTTTGTTTAAAAATAAGCAGCAATAATACCACTACCATTACGCTCCGTACCAGGTTAACCGTAGTGCCCTGCACAAAGCTCATACTGCGTACATATTTTACTTTTTTAAGTTCAAGGGCCAATATTTTGTAGGTAGTATTGTTTAAACGTGCAATTTCCTGCTTAACCAAACCTAAACTTTTTACCAGCTCAATGTTTCTTAATGATTCTGTAGTTGAACCAGCTAAAGCGGTGGTTTCTGATACTATCTTTTTTTGAATGGTTTTTATTTTCCGGCTCATGGCCATACTCACAAAAGTAATAATGGGTATAGCGGCAAAATAAACCAACGTTACCTGGTAGCTAACACTTAACGAGTACACAATAACAAATACCATCCCGATGAGCGATACAAAAAGGATCCCGATAAACGAGGTAATGAACTTTTCGCAATCGAGCCTTACTTTTTGTAAGATGCCCAAAGTTTCGCCGCTGCGCTGATCTTCAAATACCTGGTAAGGTAATTCGAGCGAATGTTTCAGGCCATCGGCATACATTTCGGCACCCACTTTTTGGGTAATGATATTGGTAAAATAATCCTGGAAGTTTTTTGCTATACGCGATACCATGGCCACGCCAATGGCTGCGCCAATGAGTATTAACACCTGATGCAAGTATTCCTGATATTGAAGGGTGTTGCGTTTTTCGATAACACGGTCAACAATGCGCCCGGTTATCCAGGGATCAAGCAGTGAAAAACCAATGTTCATGGCCGCCAGGAACAAAGCCAGCACAACTATCCAGCGATGCTTTTTTAAGTAAGAAATGAGTATATTCATGTTTTATGTAAGCGTATCAAGTAGTTAGTATCAAGTATCAAGACCGAATCTGTTAAGTTCAGATACTAAGGCTAAGTAAAATCTTGATACTTGATACTCGCTACTTGATACTAACCTTGCCAAAAATAAAAAAAGGGAATGGCTAAGTAGCTCATTCCCTTTTAATTTGACATAAGGTTAATATTTAAACCGTCATGATATCTTTTTCTTTGGCTTCAGAAAGCTGGTCGATCTTGATAATATAAGAGTCTGTTAGTTTCTGAACATCAGCTTCACCTACTTTTATCTCATCTTCAGAAACACCTTCTGATTTTAATTTTTTGATCTTCTCGTTAGCATCTTTGCGGATGTTACGGATAGCTATTTTACCGGTTTCGGCTTCGCCTTTGGCTTTCTTAACCAGGTCGCGGCGGCGCTCTTCGGTCAATGGCGGTACATTAATGCGGATGATAACGCCATCATTTTGAGGATTAAAACCAAGGTTTGATTCTTTAATGGCTTTTTCGATAGCACCCAATAATGATTTTTCCCAGGGTTGTATAATAATGGTACGTGCATCGGGCGTGTTAACATTACCTACCTGGCTTAATGGGGTTGGTGTACCGTAGTAATCAACCGAAATATCATCCAGTAAAGATGGGTTTGCTTTACCTGCCCGTATCTTATTTAATTCACTATCGGCGTGGTCAATGGCTTTGTCCATTAAAGCCTTTGCATCAGTCACTTGTTTTTTAATGAGTTCGCTCATTGGTTTTAAATTTTCACAAAAGTAATAAAATCTATCATTTTCCTTAGTCTTGGTGCAAAATCAAATTGGGAGGGGGCTTGAGTATAATGCAGACGACTCACTCCGACATCACCCCGACATCGCTAACGCTCGTCACCCCTCTCTCCGCCTACGGCGGAGAGAGGGGCTTGAAAACAGATTTGTCATGCTGAGCGAAGTGAAGCATCTATTATGCGCCAGGCATGCTGAAGAAGACCCTTCGCTATCGCTCAGGATGACAAATTAAAATATTCTACTCTTTGCGGCGAAGCCGGAGAGAGTGGTCAAATGAAACACCGGAGGTGAGTCGATTACACCAGTTATTGAAAATATCCCATCCTCAATTGCAACATATTGAAAAACTGCGACGTCCTATAGGTCTATCCATCTTGATTTATGCTGATATGAGATCAACCCAAACTTTTTTATTGATTTTACTGTTTGCAGCACAAAATAGTTTAGGGCAGCCTCCCTCAGTGGCCATCGAAAAACAGGTACATGAGATAGCCAATATCCTGCAATTACCCGGGTTTAGCCTGGCCGTAGTGAAAGATGGCAAGGTAGTTTACCGCCAGATGGAAGGCTATTCGGACCTGGAGAAAAAAACACCTGTAAAAGACGATGACCTGTTCATGATCGCCTCGGTGACCAAAACCATGACCGCCAACCTGATCATGCAGTATGAACAGGAACATAAAGGGGTTTTGGATAGCTATGTGCTCAATTACCGGTACATTGATATTGGTTTCGGCTGGCCCTATAATGTGGATGTGAATACCAGGATCAGGCACTTCCTTTCGCAAACATCCGAAGATGGCCCGGGAAATTCATTCGTTTACAATGGTACCCGGTTTAATTTTATGTATGGGCTTTTTGAAAAGATGGGTGGCCATACCGCTGATGTAGACGCCTATCAGTTAGAGTTGCAAAAACGCGTGCTGACGCCACTGGGGATGCAGCATACCATTTTTGGTTTCCCTAAAAGCCATATGGATACCCTCTTCCGGCATATCGCCAAGCCTTATATCTATGACCAGGCCAACAAGCGTTTGGTCGAAAACACCGGGAATTATACACGCTGGACAAGAGCGTTCCCGTCTGGTGGCCTTTTGTCGACCATTGCAGACCTGGTTAAATATACCAACAGTTATGATCAGCATACCCTGATCACCGAAGCCAGCTATCAGAAAACAACCGCGCCCACGGAACTGAATGATGGTTCGTTAAGTCCTTATGCCCTGGGTTGGTTTAGTGAAACATTTGGCGGCAAAACTATCCACTGGCATTACGGACAGGCTGATGATTACGCGGCCCTTTTTATCCGGGTACCGGAAACAGGCTATACTTTCATCTTCCTGGCCAACTCCAATGCGCCGTCGGAGGCATTAAGGCTGGGATCAGGGCAGATCTGGGAGTCGCCGTTTGCAGCGGCATTCTTCAGGTACTTTATATTCAATAACAACACCCGGGCCCGGCAACAGTTGGAATCCGAAGAACTCATAGGTAAAGCGCTCTGTTTGCGCTACACCGAAAACAGGGCGGGCATTTACAAAGGCGAAGCCGCAAACCTCATTACCCAACTGGCCAAAACACACCCCGAACGTTTTAAACGTTACGACCCCGGTCTTATTTATTTGTTGACAGATCTGCATGAACCGGCATTTCGGCCATTGATCGATCAACTAACAGACGCTTACCGGGCAAATGGCCATGTACAACCCTATGTAATGACCGATCTGGCCAACTATTATCTATCCATAGGAATGAACGCCCAGGCGCTGGAATTTTACCAAAAGCTGGCCGATGCCAAAGGTTTTGAATTCTGGCAGCTCTCGGCCGAAGCGGCCCGTAAAGCAGGAAAATTACTGATGAAACAGGGCAAAACAACTGAGGGCCGCACGTATTACTGGAAAGCCATTAACGATATGAAACTGCAATACGCCGATGATAATGCTATTCGGGGGGTGATCAAAGAAATGAATTCTTTGTAGCTTCCCTGCTTCCGGTTCTGCTGATTTTTTCGTATCTTTATGTCAAACAACGGCCCGGCCTTCTGTAAAAACAGGAAGCCGGGCTGTTTAGTTAAGGTCAAAACAAGGCCAAAAACCGGTTGATTTCTATTTAATTATTTGACAATCAATAAATTAATACTTTTTAAAGTTTCAAAAACTGCTCAAAACTGTGTTAAAATTTGTTAAAAAGTGTTAAAATGAGGATTTTTTGAGCGTTTTTGATTCATTTTTAACTGTTTTTGAGTCGAAATTTGTTAAAATCAGAGGTTTAAAAAGTATATCGGGCTAAACATCAAATGTTAAATAATATTTTTTAACATTTAGGTTTCCCGGGATAATCTTATATTTATGTAAATCTTTTTATCGCATGAAATCAATTTGGCTATTTATACTTATGGTAGGTGGTGTTACCCAGTTAAAAGCGCAGCAACTCACCACCCCATTGCCCGGTAAAAACCCTGATAATTCTATCTATCAGCATTTTAAGGTAAAACCTAATGATGGCCTATTAAAACCAACACCGGTTATACCTAACGTACTTCAACCGTTACAAAATGTGCAAACCCTAAATAATATAATCGCAGCTGAAATAACCGACCGTATGCCGGTGGCGAAATTACAGTCAACTGATAAAATGCCGGTTGTAAAAACAGATGAGCCTAATGTGCACTATACCATGTTAGTCAAACGACTTGGCGAAGCGAAACCTGATTCGGCAATAAAAACTATTCGTCCTTAGTTATCAGGCAGTTAAAAATCCTTGTTCAGCACTTTTTCCAGTTCGGCAAAGCTGATATTCATTTTAACACGGCCTTGTTTGGCATAGGATAATTCGCCGGTTTCTTCGGATATAATAATGGCGGTGGCCTCGTTAGCCTCGGTTACACCAATACCGGCCCGGTGGCGCAAGCCGAATTGCGCAGGCAGGTCTGTTTTTTCTGTAAGTGGCAAAATGCAACTGGCCGATTTAATCTTATTTTCCGATATCACCACAGCCCCATCATGCAGCGGACTGGTTTTCTGGAAGATACTCTCTAGCAAGCGCTTGGATATCTTGGCGTCCATCACCTCGCAGCTGTTTTGGTAAAACTGCTCGTCGTAATATTTAGCAAATACAATCAAGGCACCGGTGCGGGTTTGTTTCATGCTTTTGCAAGCATCTATAATAGGTTTTATACGGGCGTAGTTATTTTTCTCGGCCTCGGCCTTACCAAAAAAGTATTGCCACCAGGCCTTATTCCGTTGCAGCGAAGCGTTTTTACCTACAAGCAATAAAAAGCGCCTTACTTCCTGCTGAAATACCACGATAACCGCTATGATACCCACATCAACAAACTTGCCTAAAATGGCGGTAAGCAGTTTCATGTGCAGCGCGTTCACCACAAAGTTCAATGCAAATATCACCGCGAAGCCGATAAAGATATTGGCCGCGATAGTACCCCGGATGAGATTATAGAGCTGGTATATAATAAAAGCCACCAGAACCACATCAAGGATATCAAAAAATGTGATCTTGGGGAAGCTGAGGAATATAGATTGCATTTACGAAGTTAATAAGTTTAAGGAGAAGTTAAAGCCGGGCTATCCCTGCACAACAAGCAACGTTCTTTTTTTAAATAGCCATGACTATCCTTCTGAAAATTCAGGGGATGTAAGGACCGCCAACTACTCCCCAGCCCCACTCCGGCATCGGAACATCAGTAGGTTCTGTTACCTCATCGGTTTTGGAGTTAATGACCGCGATACGGGTTCCCCATTCCAGGTAAGCCACAAAGGCAGAGCGAAACTCAGGATCGTCTGGTAATGCAAATTCGTCGGCGGTTTGCAGCAGCAGTTCTATCCAGCGCTTGCGGTGCGCTTCGGTCAGATATTTTTGGAGATGCTTACTGATCATGATAAAATGGCTGCCCTCCTGCTCACTATAGGTTTTGGGACCTCCTAATACCTCGGCTACAAAATGAGCCACGTGCAGGCGGTGCTGTGGGCTCATATGCTTAAATACAGGCTCAAGCAAGTCGTCGGCCAGCACTTTATCATAAAACTTGTCAAAAAGGTTTTCAAAGGCTTTTGTACCACCAGCCCACTCAAAAAGTGTAGGCACGCCGGGTTTACTTGTTACATCCATAATAAAACATGTTTTAATTGATGAATAAAGATAGTACAGCCAAACCAAAGTTAAAAGTATATAACCCGGTAATGATAAAGATGATAAGATGCTTATTTGTTACGCTCGGTAGTAAACCTTACCAGCTGCTCCAATCCGCGGTGCGAGTCGCTGTCGGGGAAAGTATTGAGGATTTCAAAAGCTTCGTCCTGATATTTTTTCATTTGCGTTTCGGCATATTGCAAACCGCCGGTGTCATTTACAAACTTAACTATCTGGGCAATCTTAGCCGGATCGTCATTATGGTTTTTA
>Ga0207671_10006511_pt1 | contig 10383 bp, 8 predicted proteins | sample KBSC24metaG_FD_184352 | JGI IMG/M metagenome (GOLD analysis project Ga0207671, IMG submission 184352) | Corn rhizosphere microbial communities from Kellogg Biological Station, Michigan, USA - KBS C2-4 metaG (SPAdes) (version 2) | ecosystem: Host-associated > Plants > Roots > Rhizosphere > Soil... | reverse complement strand
ACTTTACTGGCCACCAGCGATAATTGTTTGAGTTCTTTTACAACCTGCTTCTGATAACTTACATCCCTGCCGCTGGCAAACCATTTATCGCCTTTAAATGTTGCCGCCCAGCTTAACCATTTAACAGCATGATCCGGCGCAAAAATGGGTGTTTCAAATTCAAATTTATCCTGCCCATTTAACCCCTCCCGCAATTTATTCAGAAACATATCCCTTTCCTTCTCTCTGAAGAAATCCCATATCGGTTTTCCGGTTACCTCATCTGCAGTGTACCCTAAAACCTGTTTAACAGACTGGTTGATCCGCTCAATTTTAAAATCGCGATCCAGAATACAATGAATGTCGGGAGAGCTGTCAAAAAGGTCATGAAACTCTTTATGCACTGCAAAGCTTTCTTCAAGATCTATATTTCGTTTGCGCAATAGAAAATGCGACATCACCTTATCTGCCAGTATACGCAAAGCGTCGCGCTGTTCGGTGCTGAGCGTGTGGGGTACGGTATCAATAATACAAAGGGTACCTAAATGATGTCCTTTCGGGTCAATCAGGGGTGCACCGGCATAAAACCGTACATGCTGACTCACAACTTCAATATTATCCTTAAAGGTTTCATTAAGCAGGGTATCACTTATCTCCAGTATCTGGTCGGTGAGGATGGTAGAATTGCAAAAAGCGCCGGCACTGATGATTTCATCAGTACCAGCGCTAAATTTAGACTTAACCCATTGCCTGTCGGCATCAATCAGGGTGATGAGCACAACAGGGACATTACATACATAGGATGTAAGGCGGGTAATAGCATCGTACTCCTTTTCAGGAGGCGTATCTAAAATATGATACGACCGCAGGGCCTCTAAACGTTCCTTCTGAGTTATTAAATTTTCCTGCTGCCTTTGGGTCATTAATTATTCCGCGCTGCTTTCTCTGTACAATGGATAATCGTACATCAGCTTGTGGACCTTTTTACGTATTTTCTTTAAAGAAGGTTCATTTTCCGGGTCAACAATTACCGCATCTATCAGCTCTACAATGTGTTCCATTTGCTTCTCTTTCATGCCGCGGGTGGTAATAGCTGCAGTGCCTACGCGTATACCAGAAGTAACAAACGGCGACTTATCATCATAAGGAACCATGTTTTTGTTTACAGTGATATCTGCCGTTACCAAAGCGTTTTCGGCCGCTTTACCGGTAATGTTTTTATTACGCAGATCGATCAGCATTAAATGATTATCTGTACCGCCTGATATGATCTCATAACCTCGCTTAACAAAAGCTTCGGCCATAGCGGCGGCATTTTTTTTAACCTGCAGAATGTATTTCATATAGCTTTCGCTTAAAGCTTCGCCAAAGGCTATCGCTTTTGCGGCTATGATATGCTCCAACGGACCACCCTGTGTACCCGGGAAAACAGCCATATCCAGTAATGACGACATCATTCTTATTTCGCCTTTAGGTGTTTTTATACCGAATGGGTTTTCAAAATCCTTACCTAACAGGATCAGACCACCGCGTGGGCCGCGTAATGTTTTGTGTGTTGTAGTAGTAACAATATGGCAATGCGGCAGCGGATCGGCTAATAACCCCCTGGCAATAAGGCCAGCCGGGTGTGATATATCTGCCAATACCAGAGCGCCTATTTTATCGGCCACCTTGCGTATAAATTCATAATCCCAATCGCGCGAGTAAGCCGAAGCACCGCAAATGATCAGTTTTGGTTTTTCTTTCAGAGCAACTTTTTCCAGTTGTTTATAATCAACCAAACCGGTTTCTCTAACTACGCCGTAAAAATGCGGCTCATATAATTTACCAGAAAAGTTAACCGGTGAGCCATGGGTTAAGTGGCCACCATGTGACAAATCAAATCCTAATATTTTGTCGCCCGGTTGAAGAACTGCCAGCATTACAGCTGCATTAGCCTGAGCGCCTGAGTGTGGCTGAACGTTTGCCCACTCGGCATTGAACAGTTGTTTAGCTCTTTCAATAGCGATGGTTTCAATTTCATCAACTACCTGGCAGCCGCCATAATAACGTTTGCCCGGTAAACCTTCGGCGTATTTATTGGTGGCAACAGAACCTGCAGCTTCCATAACCTGACGGCTCACAAAATTCTCAGATGCTATCAGCTCAATACCCTCTTCCTGGCGTTGCTGCTCTTCATCCAATAACTTAAAAATTAATTTGTCTCTTTTCATTATATATAATTAAAACGGCACTATGTATAAAACGGGCCTAAGTTAGCAAAAAGCCTAAAGCCTAAGGCTAAAAGCTGAAAGCTTTTTTGTATTGAGCCTTGACCCTTTGCTTATTACGCAAGTTTTGCAGAAAGCTTAAAGCTAAAGGCGGAAAGCTCAAAGCTTTTTCTACTGAATTCAGCATCTTTAGATATTACAGAGGTCTTCAAGGCCCAAAGCTTTAAGCTTTGGGCTTTCCGCTTTAAGCTTTCTGCTCTTAGCTTTCTGCTTTAAGCTCCTCTCTGGCTGATATCCAGAAATTATTATATCCTAACCCAATCTGTATATCTATCAGCTCCTGCTGCAGCATTTCTAAAACAGCCAGGAAATTATAAACAAAGTGTACTTTATTTTCTGAATGCCCGGCAATCGCTTTAAAATCAAGCATTTTATTGATCTTAAGCAGATCACTTACTGCTTTCTTTTGCTTTTCGATAGTGTAAGGGTATTGAACAACAGTGTGCTTTACCTCTTCGCTGCGGTTAAGATAATTACGCATCAACCGCTCATGCACCATCATCAGCTTATATAAGCTTAACTCCGATAATTCTTCGCCGGGGTGGGTAACCTTTTCTACCTGCTCCAGGTCGTGTTTAATATTACCCCGTTTTTCCTGTTTAAAACGCTCTTCTTCATAAGGGCGTATCTCTTCACACAGTTCCTTGAATTTTTTATACTCTATCAGTTTCCTGATCAGGTTTTCTTTGGTATCGGCTTCGTCGCCGGCATCATCAGCTTCATAACGGGGTAATAACATTTTTGCCTTGATACGCATCAGCGTGGCTGCCACAAAAATAAACTCACTGGCCAGCTCCATATTAAGGCTGGTCATTTGGTGTATGTAATTTAAAAAATCATCGGCTATGCGGGCTATAGGGATATCATGTATATCCAGCTCATCCCTTTCAATAAAAAAAAGCAGCAGATCAAACGGACCTTCAAATTGGGGTAATTTTATAGCAAAGCTGTCGTCGGTCATAAATCTGTTGTAAAAATAAGATTTTTTAGTAGAATAGGGTATCAAGTAGCTAGTATCAAGTATCATGACTTTTTCTTTTTCCTGAACTCCCCAAGAATCTTGATACTTGATACCAGCTACTTGATACTATCCTGAAACAATAAATACATTTAGATAACCTGTTTTTATAAATAAATAACTTACTTTGTAAGTTAAATATTCTTACAAATGTCAATGCAGGTACCAGCCGGGGATTTATTAAAAACGATAAATTATCCATCTGATTTAAAGCGACTTAACGAAACTGAGCTTGAACAGGTTTGCCAGGAACTGCGCCAGTATATTATTGATGTGGTATCGGTAAATGGTGGCCATTTTGCTGCCAGTTTAGGTGTTGTAGAGTTAACAGTGGCCCTTCAATACGTACTGAACACCCCCTATGATCAATTAGTTTGGGATGTAGGCCACCAGGCTTACGGCCATAAAATACTGACCGGCCGTCGTGACGAATTTCATACCAACCGCGTATATAAAGGCCTCAGCGGTTTTCCAAAACGTTCAGAAAGCGAATACGATACTTTTGGTGTAGGGCACTCCTCTACCTCTATTTCTGTGGCGCTGGGTATGGCCGTGGCTTCGCATTATAAAGGCGAAACCGACAGGCAGCACGTTGCCGTTATTGGCGATGGCGCCATGACCGCGGGTATGGCCTTTGAGGCGCTAAACCATGCCGGTATCGAAAGCTCAAACTTACTGGTAATCCTAAACGACAATAACATGTCTATCGACCCTAATGTGGGCGCGTTAAAGGAATACCTTACAGATATCACTACCTCCAAGCCATATAATCGTTTCAGGGACGATATTGCCCATGTACTGGCCAAGTTATCGGCCATAGGCCCAGATGCCTTTAAAATAGCGCAGAAGATAGAAAAAAGCATTAAGGGCACCCTGCTAAAACGCAGCAACTTTTTTGAGGCCCTTAAGTTCAGGTATTTTGGCCCTATTGATGGTCATGATGTAAACCACCTGGTAAAAGTGCTCAAAGACCTGCGCGATATACCAGGTCCTAAATTATTGCATTGCATTACCACAAAAGGTAAAGGCTATGCCCTGGCAGAAAAAGACCAGACCAAATGGCACGCTCCTGGTTTATTTGATAAAATAACCGGCGAGATCAAGAAAACCAAGTACGATAAACCACAACCTCCTAAATACCAGGATGTTTTTGGGCACAGTATTATTGAACTGGCCGAGCAAAATCCAAAAATTATGGGCATTACGCCGGCCATGCCTTCGGGATGCTCGCTTAACCTCATGATGAAAGCTATGCCAACCCGCGCTTTTGACGTGGGTATAGCCGAACAACACGCGGTTACATTTTCCGCAGGATTGGCTACGCAAGGTTTGGTACCTTTTTGCAATATATACTCCAGCTTCATGCAGCGGGCATATGACCAGGTGATACATGACGTGGCCATTCAAAAACTCAATGTGATATTCTGTTTAGACAGAGCAGGCCTTGTAGGCGCCGATGGGCCAACTCACCATGGAGCTTATGACCTGGCTTTTATGCGCTGCATACCCAATATGACGGTATCAGCTCCTATGAACGAAGAAGAGCTGCGTAACCTGATGTTTACCGCTCAGCAGGAAAACATGGGCCCCTTTGTGATCCGGTACCCGCGTGGTAACGGTGTAATGGTCGATTGGCAACGTCCGTTTAAAGCCATACCTGTTGGTAAAGGCCGCAAAGTTTGCGATGGTGACGAGGTTGCTATCCTATCTATAGGCGCCATAGGTAACGAAGTAGTAAAAGCCACTGCCGCCCTAAATACGGAAGGCTATTACCCAGCGCATTATGACCTGCGCTTTGTAAAACCGCTTGACGAAGCCTTACTTCACGAAGTATTTAAGAAGTTCAGCAAAGTAATTACGGTTGAGGATGGCTGTCTTGAAGGAGGCATGGGAAGCGCGGTGCTGGAATTTATGGCCGATAATGGTTATCAGAACACAACGGTAAAACGTCTGGGCATACCAGATAAGATCATAGAGCACGGCGAACAACCCGAACTTTGGGCCGAATGCGGCTATGATGCGCAACACATCATAGCACAAGTTAGAAATTTAGGTGCTAAACATAATACACATACTATAGCTTCTTAAACTAGTTGATCAAGTGAGTGGTTGATTAAGTTTTCAAACCATTCACTTAATCAACTCAATCAACTACTACCCCTCTTTAATGAGTCTTATAACTCGCTAAATCATTATAAATAGCCCGGAACGAGCTGCGTATACCAAAAGTAATCATCCCTGTTTTGTCATGAAACTGACTGTTCTTTTCAGAACGGTAAATTCCGCCTAGTTCAAAACGCAGGTTATATTTAGGGTTTAGCAAATAGGCTACTTTACCTTCTACATAAACCATATTGGTTGTTAAGCCCTGGCCGGTATAGTTGCCCAAAGCCCTGGCCGGATCTATATATTGCTGAAAGAGATCTTTACCGAAGTTAAGATTATCCGTATCTAAGCCATAGTGCCCGTAATCAAGCTCGCCTGAAAAGTCAAACCTTTTATAAGAGTAATTCAGCAAGCCAACCACTTCACGAAAGTTTGCTCCCCATGGATGCGCCAAAGGTTCGCCATTTTCAGAATAATTAACTATAGAACTTCGCTCCGAATAGGTGTATGGCTTTACGTTATTCGTTTCCAGCAGGTAATTCAATCCGCTTACATTGAAAAGGTTTGCACCTCTAAGTCCCAATTGCCAGCCATATTTATTTCGAGAGCTACCATTGCTGGAGAAAAAGTTCTTCGCTTCAAATTCATCAAGAGCAAACTGACCGTAGACTGTAACGCCGTCTGTAAGTTTATATTTACCCGTTAACCCGATCAAAGCATTATCCGGTGAACCGTTTGTTGCCTCAACAGGCCGTAAAAATATAACCGGGTTGATATAAGTAAAATCAAAACCGCGCTCATGGCCAAGGTCGTCTTTAGCAGGCCAGATAACCGCATCAAAAAAGCCTAACGAAAGCCGGTTACTTACATTCCAGTCCAGGTAATGGAATACGCCATATTTTTTACGATCGCCGTTATCTACTTTAACAGATAGCGGATCATTAAAATAGGCCCACATCGCCATGTATCTTACATTGCCCAGGGTGGCGGTTAATTTAATAAATGGATATGGTGAGGCATAATCTGATAAAAGCTCAGAGCGATAGCCATCACCAATAAAAGTTTTATCACGCCCGGCGGTTATGTTCAAATATTTATTGGGCGTGTATGATACCAACGCGGTAATGTACGACCAACGGTACTCATTGCCATAAATACCCGCATAGGCCTGCCCGGGAGCTATACCTACCTGGTTGGTATATGTGGCCAGGTAATCAGGCAGCACGGCCCTGTTTTCATAAGCGCTCACATTATAGGATAACTTATTACCAACGGTACCCCCTACCTGCAGCCCAAGTGAGCCCGAGTTGGTATTCTTTTTATTGGAAAAATCCCGGCTCAGGTTAAAATCGGGCAAAAGATCGGTGTAAAAAGTATAACCTTTCCCCTTCACATCAATCTGGTGCTCGGTAAAGAATTTTCCTTTAAGCCCATTCAAGTTCATTAAAGAATCATAATGAAACTTTATCAATGAATCATCAACAAAAAAGGGTTTTATTGAGCTATGTACACGGGTTTGTGTAGAATAAACATCGGCATCCAGTTTCTGATAAAACTGATACGAGTAAGGTTGATATACTGATTGTGCCTTTACAATCCCGCTTATTAAAAATAATAGTATAACGCTGGTAAATATTTTCTTCATGCAGAATTGATAAATTTTATTCAAAGTAATTAAGCGTGTTAAAACCGCCTTTTTTCAGATATTCATCCTTTTTAACCAGGTGCAGATCTGATAACACCATATCTGTAACCAGGGCCTGAAGGTCATATTTAGGTTTCCATCCTAATTTTTCAAAAGCCTTTGTAGCATCCCCAATTAACAGTTCAACTTCGGTTGGCCTAAAATATTTGGCATCAACCTTTACTACGGTTTGCCCAAACTTAAGGGCATCTGTATTTAAGCCCAACTCTTTCGCTTTTTGCTCATCAATATCAATAATCACGCCACGCTCATGTTCATCCTTGCCGCTAAACTCTACTTCGATGCCTAATTCATTGAAAGCCATTTTTATAAAATCACGAACGGTAGTGGTAACGCCTGTGGCTATCACAAAATCTTCGGCCTTTTCTTGCTGCAGCATGAGCCACATGGCTTCAATATAATCTTTAGCATGTCCCCAGTCACGCTGTGCCGAAAGGTTACCCACATACAGGCAATCCTGCAAACCTAAGGCTATTTTTGAAGCCGCGCGTGTAATTTTGCGGGTTACAAAAGTTTCGCCACGGATAGGGCTTTCATGATTAAACAGGATGCCATTACAGGCATACATATTATATGCTTCGCGGTAATTTACAATGATCCAGTAGCCATATAGTTTAGCTACGGCGTATGGCGACCGTGGATAAAATGGTGTAGTTTCACTTTGCGGAACAGCCTGTACCAAACCATAAAGCTCAGATGTTGATGCCTGGTATATCCGTGTTTTTTGGGTTAGACCTAATAACCGTACAGCTTCCAGGATTCGCAGTGTACCAATGCCATCGGCATTGGCAGTATATTCTGGTGTATCAAAACTTACCTTTACATGGCTTTGCGCTGCAAGGTTATATATTTCATCGGGCTGCACTTCCTGCACCAACCTGATGAGATTGGTAGAATCGGTCAGGTCGCCGTAATGCAGCTTAAACTTTACATTGGGTTCATGCGGATCATGATAAAGATGGTCTATACGGTCGGTATTAAATAAAGACGACCGCCGTTTTACACCATGTACAGCATATCCTTTTTTCAGTAAGAATTCGGCTAGATACGCTCCATCCTGACCAGTTACCCCCGTTATTAAAGCTGTTTTCATAAGTGTTTATTGGCTATAACTTATAAGTTACAATATTATCCAAAAACAATGAGAATTAAGAGAAAAAGAATCAAGAACCAAGAGGCAAGAGTTGAGACATGTAACAACTCTGATTTTGCTTTAGTTTAATTAAGAAAATTATTAATTAAACAGACGGTCTTGACTCTTGATTCTAATATCTTGACTCTTATCATCAGATGCCTGAAACCTCATTCTCCAGTTCCTGGTACCATTCCTTCCCATATTTGCGTATCAGGGGATCCTTTAAAAATTCGTGTACCCGTACTTTAAGCTCATCGCCGAATGAACATGCAGGGCTGCAAATACTCCAACGATCGTAATTCAGCACATCAAATTCGGGATAGGCGGTAATGCGTATAGGATATAAGTGGCAGGAGATAGGTTTTTTCCAGGTGATGGCACCCTGCTCGTAAGCTTTCTCGATACCACACTTAGTAACACCGTTTTCCCATATTACATAAGCGCACTCTTTATTTACATCAACACAGGGCGTGGTATAATCGCCTTCAAAATCTTTTACATAAGTACCTACCTTTTCAATGGTTTTGATCCCCTTTTCGGTAAGGTAAGGTTTCACTTTAGGATATATCTCTTTTAAAATATCAAGCTCATCGGCATTTAAGGGCGCACCCGAATCACCTTCTAAACAGCAGGCGCCTTTGCATTTGTTAAGGTTACAAACAAAATTCTCTTTCACTACATCCTCGTGCACCAAAACATTACCAACCTCAATCATATTCTTTTAATTATTTTTTTATAGGGTTTAGTGGATACTTTAAACCGCTGGCTGCTTGTAGATCCATGGTTATACTGCCCAGTATAACCTCCACATGCGCCTTTACAGGTATCCTGTTGCCATCATTTGTTATCCAAAGGTACAATTTACTATCCTTTCTAAAAATACGCCCAGGGATGATTGTTGGATTAAATTTAAGGCAATTGAATTTCCCCATCGAACAACTCACCACTTCGGTGCCCACATAAGTGATACCCATGGAATGGAAGCCATCTTCCAGGAAATACTGTAGCTCAAATTTCTCCCCTACTTTCATTTTGGAAACATCAATAGTGCGGGCAAAATAATAGGCCGATACAAAATCAAATGTTTGTCCTTTAAACGTAAACACTCCTTTATTGGCGGTTACCTTACTATCCTTATGATCAAAGCTCACATTATCGCTATGCTTCCATTTCCCCTCCCGCCTGTTCTCGGTATAAAAATAGGGCATCAGGGTATTTTGATCAACGTATGATTCGTACTTATTGCGCACTTTGTAAAAGAAGTCAAAAGAACCCGCAGTTTTACCTTCTGCTATTAAGTGGAAGGCGGGGCCGTCAAGCTTTTTATCGCTGGCTTCTACCCTGATATCGGCCTCGGCAGCGGTAAATACACCATACTTCATTTTATAGCTTAGCTTTTCGCCTACTTTAAAAACAGGTTCGCTGATTTTTGTAAGTTCCTGCGAAAAAACTTTGCTACCCCATAAAAAGAATAGCACGGTAAATAAAAGGGATTTTCTCATTAGCAATAATTGCTTTTTATATCAATATACCCGCCGACAAATAACGGGCCGAAGATATGACAAAGCTTTACTATAAATGGTTTAATCGCTCTTTTATTGTGTTGGGGAAGTATCAAGTAGCTAGTATCAAGTATCATGACCCTAAAAAAGAGCATTTGCGGCCTACAAGAAATCTTGATACTAGCTACTTGATACTCTTAAAATTAGTCTTTTCGCTTATAAATGGGTACGGTTGAGCAGGGTTCGCCGAACATCAGGCTTTTTACTATCGGGGTCAGTTTCTTGGTTAGTTCCACATAGGCCGAAACTGGTACTTCGGTATCACCACAGCCTTTTAGTACAATACGTTGATCACGGTATTGTTCAAAATCGGCTTTGGCTATTTCCTTTTCAAACAATACGGTTTCCAAAACAGCCTCGTCACCAAAAACAATCTCTCGCGCATACGGAGCCATACGGTTAGCTAACAACATATAGGCCCATGCGGGTACAATGGCATCAGCGGTACAGGTGATGCCCACATTTTTGCCGGTATATTGTGCCCAGTCGTGTTCTTTTATAAACTCCCTGAAATCTTTTTCGCGCAGCATCAAACCGTGGAACAGGTTATCTTTAATATCATAAATAACACGCTCGCCGGCGGGATAAAAAGCAGCAGGATCCAAAGT
>Ga0207671_10006507_pt1 | contig 10387 bp, 6 predicted proteins | sample KBSC24metaG_FD_184352 | JGI IMG/M metagenome (GOLD analysis project Ga0207671, IMG submission 184352) | Corn rhizosphere microbial communities from Kellogg Biological Station, Michigan, USA - KBS C2-4 metaG (SPAdes) (version 2) | ecosystem: Host-associated > Plants > Roots > Rhizosphere > Soil... | reverse complement strand
GGATGTCTGTTTGTTCTTGGGCTGATGTGTGGAAGTGAGCTAAGCGTGGCGGCATTTATCCACCCGGCACTCAACCGTCAATCAAAGGACGTACATATACTGGCGCGTTCATCTTTCGGCGCCCGGGCCAACTAATGCCGTATTGGATGGCAGGTTCCGTTCTTGTTGTGGTGTTCTCGCTCGCCCTGCCCGTGCCTATCAACAACCGCCTGACGAATGGCGAGCGCAGGAGCATCGCTGGGGATGTATATCATTGGCTGAGGACGTGCGCATTGGTCGTAGCGTTTGTAATGCTTTTCCTGAGCGTTGGCGTTCTTTGAAAGGTCCTACGGCTGTGATTCCGGTGTGACGAACCCGCGTTCGATCAGCCTGCGGATCACTGAGACGCATTCGCGCTGAACTTGTTCGGGACTCGCTTTCACCTTGGCGCTTAGCTCCAGAATTAGCTCACCAAGAGACCGCGTGCCATCACATTTCGCGATGAATTCGGCCACCAACGGCTGAATTCCGATGGAAAATGGAAGCCCGTCGGTTAGAACGAGCCGAAGGGAAGTCGATTGCCAACTGCTTTCGGCGAGCTCAAACAGTTGCTCCAGGCGAACGTCTCTGGAGAGCTTCGGTTTGATGCCGGACAAGTCCCCCTCCCCTGGGTGCGACTCCACAAAATCGCGGCCCTCGAAGCCTCGCAGAATTGTGCCGCCGAATGGTGTTTTCGGGGAGACGGTGATCTCGTCCCAGCGGGTCCAATTCGTTCCGGACCGGCGGTGCAGGGCGATTACGCCTCCGTAGATCGCCTCCACGTTCAATTTATTGTAGTAGTCGATCCACTGCCCGTAGGTCTTGCCGTGGTCGTCGACGGGCTGTCCGCCCGATGTCTCGCGAATCCGCTTTTGCGCATACTGCGAGGGGTCTTCGGTGTACCCTTTGAGGACCCAAGCATCGCAGCCAGCGCCCTCGAACCATTCCGCGACCCTCTCCTTCCACGGTTGCCCTTTGACTTGCGCCCATTCACATACCAATTGCAGGTAGCCGCCTTCGTTCAGCCGCTGAGCGCCCTCTCGGACCACGCGGCGGCAATACTGATCCAGCTCCATGGGATTGTCGCAGAAAAGATCCCGGTGTACCGGACTAATGAAAAAGGGAGGATTACTGACGATCAGATCGAATTTATTTTGACCGAGCGGTTCGTAGGTGTCACCGGCCAGGAATTCGACGTTCTCCACACCGTTGAGCCACGCGTTGAATTGCGCGAAACTCACCGCCCTGATATTCAAATCCGAGCCTTTCACGCGCACGCAGTGCCGGGCGGCCATCAGCGCCAGAACGCCGCTCCCGGTCCCGAGATCGAGAACGGACTCGAAAGGTTTTTGTATCGTGAATCGCCAGAGCAGCCATGTTGTCGGATTGGGCCAGAGAACAAGATCGGAGTGTTCCGGATTTTCCGTCGTCAGCAAGCTATCGGAGGCGACTACAAGGTGTTCAAACGGCGCCAGCATCACCGCTGGAGCGAAATGATCGCCGGAGATTGAGAGCAAGCCGCAGTCGAGAAGGATACGGAGCGCCCTTTCCGGAATAAGCTCCGTGGCAGTGGGAACATCGACCGGGGCGCCGACAAAAAACCATCGCAGGAGCGTAGAAAACCGCGTGCGCTCGCGCGTCCGGTGCATCAGGTGAGGAAGGTTTCCCAGTTGCTTCGACGGCAGTTCCCGAAGGGAAAGCCCATCGCGAATCTCGGTTTGTTTATAGTTCGATTCGAAGAGGAAATCGTGCAAATACTTGGCGTCATCGGCCGATAGCGTTTTTAGCATTGTCCCGTCTTGCAGTATAAATGGTTGGCTGCGGATATCGCTGCAAAGCTGATACCTTGAAACGTATGAAAAGTTTACAGCCGGTGATCTGGTCGAAGGGCACGTTCCTCACTCCTCAGCACCTCCAAATGCAGGATCGCTTTATTGAAAGCTCGCTGCTGTTTCGGCTGGAGGCTTTGAACTTTCGGCCGTGGGGTTTCCAGCGGTTGCAATTGGATTACGCCAAGCTCGCCGCCGGAACTTTTGCGATTACGAGCGCGACTGGAATTCTGCCGGACGGTTTGCTTTTCGACATGCCAAACGCGGACCCCGTGCCGCCTTCGAAACCCCTGGCGGATGCGTTTGAACCGGATGAGGACACTGTCGATATCTACATGGCGATCCCTGTTCACCGGGAGCGCGGCATCAATGTGGCTGTCAATCAAATCGAGAGCAACGCGCGATACAGCGTGCAAACGGTTGCTCTGCGGGATGAGAATTCCGGCCTGTCGGAGCGGCCGATACAAGTGGCACGGAAAAACGTCCGATTCCTGCTGAAAGGAGAAATTCGGGAGGGTACAACGGCGTTGTGCGCCGGCAGAATCAAACGGACCAAGGCAGGAATGTATCAGGCTGACAGCTCGTTTGTTCCTCCGCTGATCGATTACACGGCGAGCGAGTATCTGGTGTCGATCGTGCGCCGACTGGTCGAGATCCTGTCGGCGAAGAGCAGCCAGTTGGCTGGCGCACGCCGCCAAAAGAACCTGACGCTCGCGAGCTTCACGGCTTCGGACATTCCGAATTTCTGGCTGCTGTACACGATTAATTCGTATTTTCCGTGGCTCAATCACCTGTACGAATCGAAGACCGGCCATCCGGAAAGTGTGTTTCTTGCCATGCTGGCGCTGGCGGGTGCGCTGACGACTTTTTCGACCGATCTGCAACCGCGGGATTTCCCTCTTTACGACCACGATAACCTGACATATTGTTTCGCCGACTTGGACGAGAAGCTACGGCTGCTGCTGGATACGGTGATCCCGAGCAATTACGTTGCGCTCCCGTTGAAGCTGGTGCAGCCTTCCATCTATGCGGTTTCCATTGCGGATGAGAAGTATTTCAACAAGACCAGAATGTACCTGGCTATCAACGCGGACGTGAATCAGGCGGACCTGATTTCGAAGACGCCGCATCTGGTGAAAGTCGGGTCGGCTGGACATGTGGAGCACCTGGTGCGGCAGGCGTTAATCGGACTGACGTTGACCCATGTGCCCTCGCCGCCTTCGTCGATCCCGGTGAAGCTGAACTATCAGTACTTCTCTTTGAACCAGGCGGGCGTGGCTTGGGAAGCGATCGGCCGTGAGCGGAATCTCGCGGCCTATGTTCCCGGCGACTTGCCGAATCCCCAACTCGAGCTCATCATTCTATTTACCTGACGGCGTTCCGCGGAACCATACGAAATAGACGATCAGCAAAATCGCCACGAATAGTATCGCGCCGGCAATCAGGATCAGAATCAGCTTCGTATTGTCCTTCGCCGGTTCCGGTGCGGGCGGCGGGCTGACCACGGGTTTGGGTTCCTGGAACGAGACCGGGGCTGGCGCTGAGAACATTTTGGTGTATTCGCTTGCTCCGCCCTGGAACTGCGCGGGTTGAGGCCGCGAAGACTGAAAGACTCCAGTGGCCTCTACTGACCCGGATGGCCGTCCGTAGCCGGATGGCGCAGGTGGTGGTGGAAGCGGATCATATGGCATCGGGGGCAAGGGCGCTGCCTGCCGCGAATCGGCAACTGGAGCAGACGGAAACGCCGGGCTCTGAAAGAACTGTGTGAATGATCCGGGAGCCGCTTGAGCTCCGCTGGCAGCTCGTGGCATGTCGGGGAAAATCTGGTTAGAACCGAACCCCGGTGGCGGCTCCGGATTTGAGGATGCCGGCGGAGTTACGGGACTTCGGAATAACGCGGTGAACTCGCCTGCTCCGGGTGATGGCGCCGGTGGTGGTGCGGCCGGGGGAGCCGGTGGGAAAGGTTGCGGAGTGGGAGTTTGCGCCGGCGTCTTAAAGAGGCCCGTGAACTCGCCCGCGGCGGGTGGCGGTGGTTGCGGAGGCGGGGGCGCGGGGGCGACGGGATGCGAGGTCCGGTTCGGTGTTTGGAAAACACTGGTCGCGTGGGTGCTGGGGACAACGGGCTTGACCGGTGGCGGTGGGTTCGGAGGCACGTTTGCAGCGGGCGTCTGGAACATTCGGGTGAATTCTCCTGCTTCGGCGGCGGGAGTCTGTTGCTCGACGACTGGAGGGACGGGGGCCGGCGCGGGGGCCGCAGGTTTTTGGGCTGCGGGTCTTTCAGATGGGGCTTTTTCAGACTGGGTTTTTTCAGATTGAACCAGAAACAGGCGGGTGAATTCGCCTTCATCTGCGGCGGGATTCGCCAGTGCGGGCGGCGGTTCCACGCGACTGCTGGCGGACGGCCCAACCTCCAGAGGAGCTTGAAAAACCCGAGTGAATTCGCCCGCATCGGAGGCAGGCTTCGCGACAGCGGGCGGCGGTTCCGCGCGACTCGTAGTAGAGGGCGCACCCCCCAGCGGAGCTTGAAAAACCCGAGTGAATTCGCCCGCATGGGAGGCAGGCTTTGCGGCAGCGGGCGGCGGTTCCACGCGACTCATAGTAGACGGCGCACCCCCCAGCGGCGCTTGAAAGACCCGCGTGAATTCGCCTGGTTCACCTGGGTCATTCGCAGGCACGTGTGCGGGCTCAACCGGGGCTGCCGCTGCGCTCGCGATCGGAACGACAACCGTGACCGTCACTTCCTTCGAACGGTCTACGGGAGGCGGCGGTGGTTGTTCCTGCTTCGGCGGAAAATCAGTTGCCTGAAAAAGACGCGTGGCCTCGGGCGCCGCAGTTGCCGGAGAAGGGCTGGCCGCGGCAGGAGGGCCGGCGGATTCCGCCACGGGCACGCTTGCTTTCCAAACGCGGCGCTCCAGAAAGGGATCCTCACGCGGGCGTTGGTGGCGCTCAATAATTACATACGGGACATCGTTGTCGATGCCTTGTTCAAGAACGATATTGCCGGATTCATGCGCCAGTGCGACGTCCAACAGCGCTTCGGAGGTTTCAATCAGTTCCAGATGAATGACCACCTGCTTACCCGACACGGCGTCCCGAGCGGCATAGCTCCGGATAGGTCCGTCACGCAAGACCTCCCCAACAACAAATCTGTCCCGCAGGCTCATCACACCTCCCTGCCTCGCACCTTCATCCTACACCGCTCCGGTGTTTCCTTAGGCCGGAAAAAGACGATTCAGAACCAATTTGGAGCTAGAATGGTTCCACGTTTCTAATGCGTCAGTTTATATGAGAACACTGTCACGAGTCGTGTGGTCGGAAGGGATGCATCTCGGGCCACATCATTTTCAGGCTCAGAACCAATACTTCGAAGATTCGGCCCAGTTTGCCACGTCGGCTCTATGGCTGGCTCCATGGGGATTGCTGGGAAGCCAGTTCGATTCCGATGCGATCGCAAACGGTACGATTGCGCTGATCCACGCGCGCGGCATTATGTCCGACGGACTGGTATTCAATATGCCGGAGTGCGACGAGCTGCCGCCGCCGCGGAATATCGCCGATGTATTTCCGCCGACTCGCGACCGGCTTACTGTTCTGCTGGCCGTTCCAAAAGCAAAACAGGATGGATTGAATTGTGCTTTATCGGAAGCCGAAATCAGCGAAACACCTCGATATATTGCGGAAGAACGGGCGCTGAACGACGACAATACCGGGCGGGATGAACGAGGGGTACGCGTAGGCCGGAAGAATATTCAGCTTCTTACCGATGTTGAGCCCACCGATGGGTTCACGGTTCTTCCCATCGCTCGGATTATGCGTTCCGGTTCGGGAAAGTTTGTTCCGGATCCCCATTTCATTCCACCGTGCCTCAAGATCAGCGCCGCGGATCAGATTATGTCGATCCTGCAACGGCTGATCGAAATCATGGAGGAGAAGAGCAGTTCCCTTTCCGCTCCGGCGAACTCCGGCAGTGGCGGGCGCGCAGCTTTCTCCAGCCGCGAAGTGGCGAGTTTCTGGTTACTGCACACTGTGAATTCGAGCCTGGCCGTACTTCGCCATCAGTTCCTCGCCAAGTACGGACATCCCGAGCAACTGTATCTGGAAATGGCCCGGCTGGGTGGTGCTCTCTGCACATTTGCGATGGATTCGCATCCCCGCACATTGCCGGCTTACGATCACGAGCGCCTGGATGAGTGCCTTTCGGTTCTGGACAAGCATATCCGCGATCACCTGGAGATGATCATCCCCACCAACTGCGTGTCCATTCCGTTGAGGCGGGTGGAGGATTATTTCTATGCCGGTGAGGTTACCGACGCGCGATGCTTCGGCCGCTCGCGCTGGGTGTTTGCGATCCACGCCGATCTGGGCCGCGCGGATCTTATTGCCTCGACGCCACGGCTGGTAAAAGTCTGCTCTCAAAAATATATTCAGGAACTTGTGAAACGGGCCGTCCAGGGACTCGGGCTATCGCAGCTTCCCGTGCCCCCGGCCGCGATTTCGGCCAGAGTGGAAACCGAATATTTCGAAGTGGACCGGACCGGCGCCTGCTGGAACAGCATTCTGGACACGCGGAAGGTGGGAGTCTATGTGCCGGGCGATCTGCCTTCCCCTGAAATTGAGCTCCTTGTAATTCTCGAAAACTAGAGTGACGAGGTCTATCCTGTGACCAACCAACCCGTAGTCAGACGCTCCACCAATCTTGCCGCTATCTTTCAGGAGTTGCTCACCGCGATTGTGAGACTGCGCGCGAACCGGCAATCGGTCTCGGACTCCGCATCGTTCCGTGCTCATATTCGCGAGGCGTTGAAAACAGCGGACCAGCAAACTAGGGCGCAGGGTTATAGCGGCGAAGATTTTCGTTTGGCGGTCCTGGCTGTGGTGGCGCTGCTGGATGAGTCGATACTGAATTCCCAGAATCCCGTCTTCGGAGATTGGCCCAGACAACCGCTGCAGGAAGAACTCTTTGGCCACCACGTAGCGGGCGAGGTGTTTTTTCAGAACATTCAGCGGATGTTGGCTCTGCCCGATTCGACGGATCTGGCGGACGTTTTGGAAATCTACGATCTTTGCCTGCTGCTGGGTTATGCGGGCCGCTATAGTTTTGGGGCGAAGGGAGAGCTGCGAGCCATTCGAGAGGCAGTTGCGGCGAAGATTCTGCGGATTCGTGGATACAACCCGTTTCTTGCTCCCGATTGGGCAATTACTGCGCAGGGAGTCGTCCGGCCTCAAGGCGACAAGTGGCTCAAGCGCCTGGGATACGCGGCACTCGCCTGCTGTGTATTCGTGATTTTACTTTTTATTGCGTTCAAGATTTCGCTAGCGTCCGGTGCAAGGGAACTGAGTTCGATTGCCGGGTCTACCAGGTAGGGGAGGACAAAGGGATGATATATAGTTTCGCGGCACTCGGGCTGGTCATATACCTCGTAATCGTGATGGCGCTGGGTTCTTTTCTGGGGTTGCAGGGCAACTCGTTGTTGATTTTTCGCGCCGGGATGGCCGTTATCGGAGTTCTGCTGGCTGCGATTTGCGTGTTTGTGATCTCGAGGAAAAAGAAACCCAGTGCTGCGGGGCAGGCTTCGAGTGGTCCGGGCGGGGCGGCCGACGATCTGGAGCTGATTCTTAGAGAAGCTGAAGCGAAGGTAGCGAGCTCGCAGCTTGGGGCCGGGGCGAAATACAGCAGCCTTCCGGTGGTGTTTGTGATCGGTCCGCAGGGTACCGCCAAGACGACCTCTATGGTGTACTCCGGCCTCGAACCGGAGCTTTTGGCCGGCCAGGTGTATCGCGATAACACCATCATCCCCACTGAGCTGATCAATCTCTGGTTCGCCGGTAGAGCTATTTTTCTGGAAGCGGGAACGATGCTGCTGGGCAACGATTCGGCCTGGTCGCGTGTGATTCGAAAGATGCAGCCCGGCAAAATGCACTCCATCTTCAGCTCAGGTGGACAATCGCCGAGAGCCGCTGTTGTCTGCCTGGATTGCGAGGCTTTTTTTACGGCGGGTGCGTCGGAGCAATCGGCCGCGACGGCGCGCCATTTTCGCGGGCGCCTGGGTGAAATCTCACGAGTGCTCGGGATCAGTGTGCCCGTGTATGTGTTGTTCACGAAGCTCGATAAAATTCCTTTTTTTCAAGACTACGTTCAGAACCTGAAGCCTGAGGAAGTGAGTCAGGTGGTGGGTGTGACGCTGCCCTTGGGATCGAGCACCACGTCGGGCGTTTATAGCGAACAGACTACTCAGAGATTGAACGATGCGCTGGATCGACTGTTCCTAGGCCTTTGCGATAAGCGGCGCGAATTTTTGTCGCGTGAAAACGATTCCGCGAAGCTACCGGGAGTCTACGAGTTTCCGCGGGAGTGGCGGAAGCTGCGCACTTCATTGGTCCAATTCCTGGTGGACCTGTGCCGGCCGAGCCAGCTCACGGTTGGTCCGTTCCTGCGGGGATTTTATTTCAGCGGTGTACGTCCGGTAACAGTGAATGAGGTTGCGCCTGCTCCTGTCGCTGTTCGCCAGCAACAGTCGTTCGATCCGGCTAGCGGGGCCACGCGTATGTTTCGCCTGGGTGAGTTCACACCGGAACAGGCTGGCGCGCCGGTTCGCCAAGCCATGGTGGGGCGGCGGGTTCCGCAATGGGTGTTCCTTGATCACATTCTTCATGACGTAGTCCTTGCAGATCACGCGGCGCTGAGCGCGAGCGCTTCCAGCACGAAGACCAGCTTGCTACGGAGAGTGCTGCTCATCACGGCTGCTACTCTTTGCATCGTGCTCAGCATCATTTTCATGGTTTCGTACTTCAGCAATCGGGGACTGGAGCGAACCGTTCTGGATGCGGCGAGAGGCATTTCCTCGGCCGATAGCGGTGGAGCGAATGTGCCGTCGCTCGATTCGTTAACGCGATTGGAAACGCTGCGGCAATCGCTTGAGACTCTGGCCGACTATGACAGGAATGGCCCTCCATGGCACTTTCGATGGGGGTTGTATGCGGGATCGGGTTTGTACCCTGAGGTTCGTCAGATTTATTTCGATCGGTTTCGCCGGGTTCTTTTCGCGGCCACGCAGGATCGAATGCTCACGACGCTTAGCAGCCTTCCTACCGTTCCGGGCCCGAACGACAACCCTGGTTATGCCTATGACACGCTGAAGGCTTACCTGATGACCACTTCGCACCACGAAAAAACGGACCAGGCGTTCCTCCCGCCGGCGCTGAACACCCGGTGGGAAGCCGGCCGTAACATCGATGCGGAACGGAAACAGCTGATACGCAAGCAATTCGATTTCTACAGCCGGGAATTGTACATTGAAAATCCGTACAGCTCGAACACGGATGCCGAAACGGTAACGCATGCACGGCGCTACCTGTTGCAGGCTTCTTCCGCTCAGCCCATCTATCGGACGATGTTGGCCGAAGCCAATAGGCGTTTTCCCACCATTAACTTCAACAAGAAATTTCCCGGTACCTCCGAGGTGGTGGTAAACAACAGAGACGTGGCCGGAGCTTTTTCCAAGGAAGGCTGGGCCTTCATGCAGGATGCGATCGCCAATCCCGACCGGTATTTCAAGGGCGAGGAATGGGTGCTGGGGCAACAGGACACAAGCAAGATCGATCGCGCGAAACTGAGCGCCGCGTTGAAGGCTCTCTACTATCCGGACTTTTTGAATCAATGGCGGGATTACATGCGCAAAGGCGCGGTGGTTAAGTACGAAAATCTGAGCGACGCAGTCAAGAAGCTGACGCGGAATGCGAGTGCGCAATCTCCGCTGCTCGCGATGTTCTGTCTCGCTTCACAGAACACGGGCGTGGACGATCCGGATACTCTGAAATCGTTCAAGCCTCTCCACAGCGTGGTTCCGCCGGCGTGCGCCGAGCAATATATCGGCAAAGACAACGCAGAGTATATGCGATCGCTGTCCGATCTGGAACTCTCGGTGGAGGATGTGGTGAAGCAGCCGCCGGGCGAAAGCGACAAGGCCGCGGATCAATCGCATGATAAGGCACGGACGGCGCTGTCGATCACGAGGCAGATGGCGCTAACGTTCGGAAGCGATGCCAATGGGGATTTGCACGATTCCGTCCGCAAGTTGATCGAAGCGCCGATTACCTACGCCGATGCTCTTCTTGGGCGGCTTGGACCGCAGGATCTCAACGCTAAAGGCAAGGGGCTTTGTACGGAGATCCATCCGCTCTTCGCGAAATATCCTTTCGCTCCAAAGTCTCCGGTGAAGGCGACTTTGGAGGACGTCAATGTAGTATTCCGCCCTCAACAAGGAATCCTTTGGGCGTTTTACGATCTGAATTTGAAGAAGCTGCTTCCCAAGCGAGGCAACGAATATGTCCCCGACCCGGCCAATTCGATGAGCATCACCAGGGGATTCCAGATCTTCTTCAACAACGCGGCGGCTTTTTCCAATGCGATTTACGCCAGCGGACCCGATCCGAAACTGTCGTACGCGATGCGGCCGATCCTGTCGCAGGATATTCAAAGCGCGAAGATCAGCATAAACGGAACCGCCGCAGACTATGCCGGCCAGAATACTGCCGCCAAG
>Ga0207671_10006504_pt1 | contig 10390 bp, 6 predicted proteins | sample KBSC24metaG_FD_184352 | JGI IMG/M metagenome (GOLD analysis project Ga0207671, IMG submission 184352) | Corn rhizosphere microbial communities from Kellogg Biological Station, Michigan, USA - KBS C2-4 metaG (SPAdes) (version 2) | ecosystem: Host-associated > Plants > Roots > Rhizosphere > Soil... | reverse complement strand
GTCGTAGTGCGCCGCGCGGCCGGAGGAGCGCGTGTAGATCGGCTCGCGCACCTGCCAGACACTCGCTGTCTTGATGGCTTCACGACGGGATTCAACGGCAAGGTAGCGCTCGTCCCATTCCAGCCCGAGGAAGTTGAACAATCGGGCGGCCTCCCGCGCCGGCTGACGCACGAACGAGTCGTAATGCAGCTCGAAGAGGTCGGCCCCATAACAGCGCTGCCAGTGTGCTATCAGGCGCCGGTACTGGCGGAAATAATGCCCGATATCCAACAGGTTGAGTGCGTAGCTCATGCTGTGATCCAGGTGCAGGAAGAAGATCGACAGGCAGTTGTCCAGTGGGTCGCGGGTCGTGTGCACGATGCGACTGTCCGGAAACAGGCGTTTGATGAGCCCGATATGCAGGAAGTTGTCGGGGCGCTTGTCGGTTACATAACTCGCGCCGGGAAACATCCGCCGCAGCTCGTCCCGGTAGCTGTTGGCGAGGGAGGCAATGAGCTCGGGGGCGGCCGCCGCGACCGGGTCCGCCGGCAACTTCGCGGACAATCTCTGGAGGATATCCAGCTCGCCGCCGGCAACCACCCGCGGGTGGCCGGCCAATAGTTGTTCGGCCAAAGTGGATCCGGATCGGAACAACCCGCAGATGAAAATCGGCTGCGGACCCGTTTCAGCGCGGCTCGCCGTTCGGACAGGGCGGCTTCCACGGTCCGACGGCCCCGCCTCGCCTGTGGCCGCCGCCTCACCGGTCGGTGTGGACGCGCCGCCTGCGACCGCCGCCTCGCCTGTTGGCGTGGCCTCGCCTGCGACCGCGGCCTCACCGGTTGGCGTGGCCTCGCCTGCGACCGCGGCCTCACCGGTTGGCGCGGCGCCGCGCGGCCGTGTTTGCGGGCAGGCCGAGATCAACTGGTCGACCAGTTCCTCCTGGCGCTTGCGATCATAGATTCCGGTCCCGGGCGCCGCGCTGGCACGGCTGTTGGCGTTGGCGGCGGTGTAAGCCTCGAACGCCGCGGCGAACTGTTGCTTGCCATCGAGGAGCCGGCCCAGCGCAAACAGGATGCTCGCGCGCTCTGCCGCCGAAGCGGGCATGCGAAGGGCTCCCTGGAGCTGGGCGATGACCCGGTCGTCTGCACTGGCTGCAGGCTGCAGGTTGGCATAACGCGCGAGCGCTTCCAGACAGTTCGCATCGACCGTCAGGACACGTTCGTAGAGTGCCCCGGCTTCTGACCTGTTGCCCAGGTCCTCCTGCAGGTTGGCGAGATTCAGGAGGGCCGGGATGTAATCGGGATTCAGCTGCAGGGCACGCTTCAACTCCTGTTCCGCGGCCGCATCCTGACGCAGGTAGTCGGCGTAGATAACACCGCGATTCAGGTAGACTTCCTCGGGGCCGGAGATGCCGTTGTCGAGGGCGCGCTGGTAGGCGGCGAGGGCCTCCGTGAACTGACGCTGTTGCCTGAGCAATACTCCGAGATTAAACCAGCACTCCGCCAGGTCAGCTCGCAGGGCGAGAATGCGTGTATAGGCTTCGATGGCTTCGGGCACGCGCCCGAGCCTGTGTAGCTGGTGCGCGTCGCGTAGCAGTGCCTCGAGTGCCACTTCCGTCAAGATCCACTCCACTACAGTATCGGGCCGCCACCTCGTCTATACCACGGCGAATCGTGTGGGTATCCAATACGATGCAGCCGATAAAGGGGGCACCTTGCCGAGAATTCGATTATGGAGCTGGTTGCTGCTGCTCGTTCTGTCGGCAGCGCAGGCGGCTGATCTGCCGCAGATCGCACCGCCGGATGACGCGACGCTCTTTGCCTCTCCGACCCGCAAGGACCGGATCGGCCGGATTCTCGTGCCAGTCATGATCAACGGACGAGGACCCTTCCGGCTCATCGTCGATACGGGCGCCAGTTATTCCACCATCTCGCCCCAGCTCGCCCAGACACTGGCGCTGCAGGCGAGTGATGAATACCCCTTTCTCGTGAACGGCGTGACCGGGTCCGCCCGTGCACCTTCGGTGCCGATCGATCTCCTCGAGGCCGGTGACCTGCAGTACCGGTCGTTGCGGTTGCCGGTCATCGAGCCGGCCATCATGGCCGGTGCCGATGGAATCCTCGGTGCCGCGGGCCTGAAGGACGAGCGGATCATGGTGGAATTCATGCACAACCGGGTCACCATTACCCGCTCGAAGATCGGACTTGCGCCGCGCGGCTTCCAGAGGGTTCACACGAACGTGCTGGAGAATGGCCTGATGACGGTCGAAGTGACCGTCGGCGGCGTTCGAGCGACAGCGGTCATCGACACGGGTGCCGAGCGCTCTCTGGGCAACCTGGCACTGCGTGAAAGATTGAACAGCTGGCAGAGCAGGAAAAAACAGCCGCTGTTCACGGACGTCTACGGCACCACGAGCGACATCGCACGCGGTGAGCATGGCCTGGCGCCGATCATCGTCCTGGGTCCCCTGAAGCTGCTCGACGTGGATCTCATCTACGGTGATTTCAACATCTTCGGGGTCTGGAAGATGCGCGACCGCCCCGCCATGATTCTGGGAATGGACGTGTTGGGAACCGTCAGGTCACTGGGAATCGACTTCCGCAACCGCGAGTTGTATTTCGAAGGCGCGTACCTCGGAACCGGTTGAGCCCGAGTCGATCGCTACCTGCGGCGGCCGCCGCTAGGCTGTGGGATCGTTCATCGTGAACCAACAGTTGAAGGCAATCGTAATGCGCTCGCCTTCGCCTTCGAAGGGTTTCACGTCGTGCAACAGCCACGACGGGAACAGGATGAGCTGCCCGGCGTCCAGGGCCACGCTGGCGATCTGCGTCGAGAAAGGAAGCTTCAAGCCCGCATTGGCGGCATCCACGTACATGCCGCCCTGGATCATCGGATTGACGAAGGTCAAGGTGCCGCTGGCCGTATTTCCGGGATCGCTCCCGCCGGGATCCACGCAGTAGACACCGCTCCAGGAGGCATTCGGGTGGTTGTGCAGTCCGAAGAAACCCCCGCGGCGGGTGATATGGAACCAACAATCGTTGTAGATGTTCAGGCGCGCAATGGCGGCCTGGTCATAGCCATTCAACCTGGCAATCACCGAGAGCAGTTGATTCCAGCAGAATGCCTTCAGCTCCTGCATCGCCGGCTCGTTCAGCCGGAACAGGTTGAAATCACTTTCGAACACGGCTGCGTTGCGTTGGGTGAGCGGGCGCGGATTGCGCGGGCCGCTGCGCTCCTGCGCATGGATCACGCGCTTCAATTCCTGGTTCAACCGCTCGAAGCCCGCATGGCGGCTCCTGCACAACGGCACACTGAACAGGTGGAGGATTTCAGGATTTTGCATGAGGATAGTCATCGATGAGCTCGCCCAGCACCGCCTTCAGCGATCCCAGCCAGGGCTCGAAATGACGCCATTGGTCGATGCCGCTCGCGTACAGGGGTTGGCGCACCTGCTCCGAGCTCGCGGTATGGACGATACGCCGTGTTTCATGGAATCGCAGGCACTGGGACTCGAAGGGCAGGCCGCAGTAGTCGAGCAGCCTGCGCACTTCAGTTTCGAGGTTCGTAACGAGATTCTCGTAGTAAACGCGGTGTACCCGGCCGGGTAGAACCGAGTCGAAATGTGCCATCAGTCGCACGTAGTCGCGATAGTAGTGGCCGATATCCTCGAGGTCGTAGCTGAACCAGACGCCTGACTGAAAGTGCTGTTTGAAGTTGGCAAAACAACAGGCGAGCGGTGAACGCCGTGCATCGATGATTCGCGCCCGCGGCAGGATGAGGTGAATGAGCCCGGCGTGCAGGAAATTACTCGGCATCTTATCAATGAAATGCGGCGCGGCACTGTGCCTGCCCGGGCGCGTCTGCGCGAGGTAGCGCTCGCCCAGATCACGGAGCTGCCTGCGCGTGAGGCGTGCGATCGGTTGTGGGTACGTCGATGGCTGCGTGGGAGCGTCACGCAAACCGAGCTCGAGCGCGAAGCCCGGGATGTCAGGCAACTCGCGCGTACCTTCCACCTGGGAGTGACTCGCCAGAATCTGCTCAATCAGTGTTGAGCCGGCCCGCGGCATCCCGAGTATGAAGATAGGGTCCGCCGCCGGGTGGCCGGCATCGGCTCGCGCGTCGATAAACTCGCGCGTAAACAAGGCCATCGTGCGTTGAGTGAGCCGCGAGTTGCCGGCGCGATCGAAAGGAACCTGCGCCCGTCGCAGCGCATTGCCGCGCGCGTAGTGCTCGAAGGATTCAGCGAACTCGCGTTCGTCCTCGAGAGCTTTGCCGAGGGCAAACTCGAACTGCAGGCGATCACCGTACGCCAGTTCTTCGCGCGCGAGCTGCCGGCGCATCTCGTCGATATCGGCGGTGGTGAAGTGGAAAGTCTTGAGATTGGCGAGGCTGAACCACGCTTCGCCGAATTCGCCCCGCAGCTCGATGGCCTTGCGGTAAGCATCGACCGCGTCCCGGGAACGGCCGGCAAAGCGCAACGCATGGCCGTACGTGAGCCAGACCAACTCGTTGTCTGGAAATTCCTGCACGAGTGACGTCTGGATCTGCATCGCCTGATCGTACTCACCGAGCAGGCTGTACGCGGAAGCCAGCAGCGAGCGGTACTGCAGGTTGCCGGGATCCAGGGCAAGGAGCCTGTTGACCAGCGGGAGGATGGGTGCCGCTTTCTGTTGCGCGTGATACATCCGCGCCAGTTCGAAGCGCGCAGCGCTGTAACCCGGTGCCAGGCGCAAGGCGTCGCCCAACAGTCGTTCCCCTTCGATGTAGTCTTCCCGTTGGTATTCGACTTCGGCCAACATCCGCAGTGCGACGACATCACCGCGGTCCTGGGTGAGGCGCCGCTTCAGCAGAGCTTCGGCCGCGCGGAATCGATCAATGGTCAAAGCCGCCGCGGCTTCGTGCAGATGCCGTTCCGGATCAGCCAGTCGTACGAAGTTTGCGTACGTACGGTCACAGGCGAGAGTGTCACCGCGCGCAGAATGAAGCAGCGACAGTTGGCGCCAGACTTCTGCAAGATCGGGCTCGAGCTCGCAAGCCCGGGTGAGCGCGCGCAGTGCCTCTTCTGTGCGACCCTCTGCGGCCAGAGTGCGTCCGAGCTCCAGTTGGAGCACCGCGGAGTCCGGGCTCGATGTCGCCAGAGACACAAACGTGTCAGTTGCTTTTTCGTCGCCGCAGGCCCGCCGCGCGGTTCCCAGCAGAAGGGTGGCGGTCGTGTGTCCCGGGTGCTCCGCGAGGATAGCCTCCGCGGCGCGTGCGGCTGCTCGGGGATCTGTGTCCAGCAAGGCAGCGACTCGAATGATCTCCTGCTCGACAGCGGCATTCGTTCCTGAGGACATTCTCCGTCTCAACCCGCGTAGAATTGCGGAAATGCAAACCCAACAACATAGGGGAATCGCTTGAGTAACGTCAATCCCGCCGCGGCCGATCCGACTGCGATTTTGCGGCTCATCCAGGGATCCCGGGCGGCGCGCGAAGCTGGGCAGATACAGGAAGCCGATCAGCTGCTGGCACGGGCGGGCCAGGCGGCTCCTGGCCACCCGGCCGTACTGAACGAGCTCGGCGTGCAGATGCTGAACCGCGGCGATGCGGCGAAGGCGCGCGAGTTGTTCCAGCGAGCCGTGCAGGCCGATCCGAAACATCCGTCTCTGTGGTCGAACCTGGCCGCCAGCCTCGATGCCCTCGGATTGCTCCAGGAGGAGCTGGAAGCAATCGATCGGGCGTTGGCCCTGGAGCCGCGCCACCTGGCGTCCCTGCTTCAGAAGGGCACTCTCATTGAAGCGAAAGGAGATGCGCGCAATGCCGCGCGGGCGTATCGAAATGCGCTCGCCACCATTCCACCCGGTGCCACACCGGCGCCCGCCGTCGCGGCGGCGGTCGCCCGCGCTCGCGAATTTGTCCGCGCCGATGATGATGCGCTCGCGAGCGCCATCGAGGCGAAACTGGGGACAATTCGCAGCCATCATTCGGGCGCTTCGACGCGACGCATCGACCGCTGCCTGGACCTGGTGACGGGCAAGCGCAAGCGTTTCAATTCAGAACCCACTTTCATGTATTTCCCGGAGCTGCCCGCAATCGATTTTTTTGAGCGCGATGAGTTTCCCTGGCTGGACGCCATCGAAGCGGGCACCGAGGAAATACGTAACGAGCTGTTGACGGTGCTCGTCGCAGACCGCGCGGGACTCGAGCCCTACATTCAATATCCGGATACCGTGCCACTGGATCAGTGGCGCGAGCTCAACAAGTCACGCCGTTGGAGCGCGTACTTCCTGTGGAATCAGAGCGTGCCCCAACAGGACCACCTCGCGCGCTGTCCGCGAACGGCGCAACTTCTGAAGACCGCTCCACAATGCGATGTGACTGGACGCGGGCCGACGGCTTTTTTCTCCATCCTCGAGCCACACACGGAGATACCGGCCCATACGGGTGTCACCAACACGCGGTTGACGGTGCATCTCCCGTTGATTGTGCCGCCGGGTTGCGGCTTCCGGGTCGGCAGCGAAACCCGCGAGTGGATTCCAGGCAAGGCCTGGGTTTTCGATGACACCGTGGAGCATCAGGCCTGGAATCGTTCGGATTCGCCTCGTGCGGTTTTGATTTTCGACATCTGGCATCCGATGCTGAGTCCAGCCGAGCGTGACCTGGTCCGGGCGGCAACCGAGGTGGTTGCTGAATACTATGGTTCCGGATCCGGGAGCGCGTTATGAGCCGGTCGCTGTCACTCACCGGATTGACTCTGCTGGCCCTGCTGGCACCGACCGCCTGGTCCGCCGACCCTGCAGGGGAATTGCATCACTGTGCGGGTATCGATGCAGCGACCGAGAGGTTAGCCTGCTACGACAAGCTGGCCGGGAGGCCATCGCCGGCAACGTCGCGGCCATCACAACCGGTCCGCTCTGATAATCCGACGCCGGCTCCGACCTCGGCCTTCGCCGATGGCCCACAGGCTACTCAGCCGCCGGCCAGCGTTGGAGGACCGACAACTCCTGCCGACGAGCCTCTGACGAAAGAAACATTCGGACTGTATGCCCGGGAGCACCCCGCCGCACCACGGGCTTTCCCTGAATTGACCGCGGCCGTTACCCGGGTATCAACCGATGCATCCGGCGCGACGTTGATTTCTCTCGAAGGCAATCAGGTGTGGCGTATCGCCGATGCGGATCCATTATTGGCAAAGGGTGACATGGTGAATATCAAGCGCGGCAAGCTGGGTTCCTTCCTCATGACCACGCCCACCGGACGCGAACACCGCGCACGGCGCGTAAAGTAACCGCAGACTGAAGGCATCACCCAAAAAAACGGCGGACTCGCGTCCGCCGTTGAAGTTGGATGATCTCGTTTGAGCTTTAGAACTGTACCGACGCGTGGGCGAAGAAGAACCGGCCCAGTGCATCGTACGTACCCGGGAAGGTATTTCCGTTGCAGGAGCTACCCCGCGGCGTAATGGTCGGACAGTCGTTTCCGTACCCACCACCGTTCGTCGGAATGATCGGCGGATCCTTGTCCGCAAGATTGTTCACGCCAACCTGCAGCATGACACTCTTGTAGACCCGGATGCGACCGGTCAGATCGATATAGTTGTAGGCCGGAATATGCGACGTCAGCGGCAGTGGATTGCCCGTCAGCAACAGGTTGGAGGTCGTCTGTTGCGAACTGGCGGAACCGATATACCGCCACCGAGCTGTCAAGTCGAGCGCACTCCACGGTGTGTGCCAGGTTGTTGAGAACACGTGGCGCCACGCCGGCTGAGGAGCGCCGCAGGTCGTGCCGAAAACCCCTTCGCAGTTGTATGAGACCGGGAAGGTCGACAGCGGCTGAGTGGTGATGTCGACCAGCTTGGTGCCTTCGAGATTGAAGCTCACGCTGCCCAGAGCAGGCAACGGAACCCGGTAGTCGGCCTTGATGTCGATGCCACGCGTCAGCAGCTTGCCCTGGTTGACGTTCGGATCCGTCACGAAGCCGGCATTTGTCTTGAACAGGGAGCCGTTCGCGTCACGATGGATGGCGCCACAGTATCCCGGGTTGCCGGTAAAGATACAGTCCAGCACGATCGTGTCGCCACCGACCGGGCCGATGACGTTTGCGACCTTGATGTTGTAGTAGTCCACGGCGAGATTGAGGTTCTCGACCCAATGCGGTGTGAAGACGATACCAGCGGAGTACGTATCGGCCTTCTCAGGCTGCAGGTTCGGATTGCCGCCGATGAAGCCGTTGTACTGGCCGGCCGGATTCGTCGCAATGCTGCCGTATTTGTCGGTGACGCCCGCCAAGGCGCACTGTGCCGCCGTTCCCACCGGGGTGGGTCCGGCGCACGGATCCTGCGAACCGTCGAGCCCCACCGTCTGGGGGCCATACAACTCCAGGATGTTAGGCGCGCGCACGGCTCGCTGATAGCTCGCGCGGAACCGCACGTCCCCCACGGGCGCCCATTCCAGGCGGGCCATGTAGGTGTTGGTTTTGAAGCCTACGCTGTAATCCGAATAGCGATAGCCGCCGTTGAATGTCAGCGACTGGGCCCACGCCTGCTCATTCGCGATCGGGAGGCTGAACTCCGTGAACAGCTCACGTACGTGGAACGCACCGCGGTTGGGCAGCGTCGAGCCGCCCGCGCCTTCTGCATTTCCCTGGATGCTCAGGTAGTCAGGAACGAAATCAGCACTCTCGGAACGCCACTCGGCACCGACGTTCACCTGCAGGCCGGCCGAAGCCGTCGGCAGTTGAATACCGTACTGGCCGAGGTTACCGGTGACCGAACCGGACACCACCTGTTCGGTTGTAGTCGCTTCAACCAGCAACGGAACCTGCAGATAGTTCAGTGCTGCCTTCGTTACGCCGTTCGGTACCCAGATGTTCCAGGGCACGCATAGCGGGTCAGTCCCGTTGAGCACCGATTGACACGTTGGCTGACCGGTTGCCGGGTCGGTAACGACATTCAGGGCGTTCGCAACGTTGGCGGCGCTGAAGTAGTTCAGGTTGCCATTGCTGCTGTCGACACTGCTGCGCTGCGCATACACGTCGAAATTCCAGCCCTCGGCGATGTCGCCCCTCAGGCCGGTCAGGATGCGCATCGTGTTGCTGTTGAATGTGGCAACACGGCCACCGCCTTCCACGTTGCGACGTCCGATGTACAGGTTCATTCCGGTCGTCTGACCCTGAGCGGCCAGGTTGGCGGGCGAGCAGATCACGCCTCGCTCTTCCGCTGTCAGCAGCGGATTGGCACACGGAATGAAGGTCGTCGTGAAGAAGTCGCCGCTCGCCGCGATCTGTGCCGCCGAGGTGTTGCGCGAGAACATCGCTTCGCCGTAGGCGGTCAGATGCTCATTGATGTCGTAGTTGATGAAAGAGCCGGCGGTCCAGCGCTCATTCGGACGCTGATAGAAGTTCAGCGGACCGTAGTTGTAAAGATCACCGGGCACCTGAAACGGCCGGAATGCGCCGGTTTTTCCGTCCACTGTGTTGGTGAACAGGGCTGTGCCGTCCGAACCGTAGGCCTGGAAGTATCCGCCGGCGCCGTCCTTCGCCGAGGTGCCGGAACCACCGCAGGCCAGGGTATTGCCCTTATGCGCATTCAGCGTACAGGCGGCGTAGTCGTACTTACCTTCGAGCACCGCTGCAGCTTTGTCGAACGTGGCATAGAACGTCGCGTTGCCCTTGTTGTCGTCGAAGTTCGCGCCGATCAGCACGGACACGTTCTTGCCGAATCCGGTGTTCACGTTCGAATCCGGTGTAGCGAATCCGGAGGCCTGAGGGAACTGCACGGCCGCGTTGTGCTGGTGATGCTGATGGAAGTCGTAGCTGGCATCGACCTTGATGCCCTGGAAGTGGGTATCCAACACGAAGTTGACGACACCCGCGACGGCGTCGGCACCGTAAACCGCGGACTCACCACCCGTCAGCACATCGACGCGCTGAATGAGCTGTGCAGGAATCTGGTTGATGTCGGAGAAGTTACGGCCGTCACCAAATCCGGGACCGAGCCGGCGTCCATTGACGAGCACCAGCGTGCGCTCTGGCCCCAGACCGCGCAGGTCGACAGTCGCTGTACCGTCGGCACCGTTTGATACTGTTGAGTTCTGCCCCGCGAACACCATGGGCAGGTTGTTCAGAACATCCTCAACGCGGCTGTAGCCGGTTGCCTGGATGTCGTCCGCTGAAACCGTGCTGATCGGGCTCATCGATACCAGGTTGGGGTCCCTGATGCGCGATCCCGTGACGATTACCTCCTGCACGGCGGGCGCGGATGCTTCAGGGGCCGCAGGCCCCTCAGCGTCGGCGGCCATCGCAGGTGCTCCGGCAGCAGCCGCGGCCGCAACCGCACTCAGAAAGAGTGCGCTACGGACGGCGCTGGAGACCTGGTTACTGGATCTGGTCATTGAATCCTCCTGCAAACGGTTGAAACCGTCGGACGAATGGA
>Ga0207671_10006502_pt1 | contig 10394 bp, 9 predicted proteins | sample KBSC24metaG_FD_184352 | JGI IMG/M metagenome (GOLD analysis project Ga0207671, IMG submission 184352) | Corn rhizosphere microbial communities from Kellogg Biological Station, Michigan, USA - KBS C2-4 metaG (SPAdes) (version 2) | ecosystem: Host-associated > Plants > Roots > Rhizosphere > Soil... | reverse complement strand
GTGCTGTATGCTGGGTTATGTGCTGTTGACCGGACTGTTTGCCGGCAGCCGTCCTGCCTTTTACCTGTCGTCCTTCAATCCTGCCAAAGTGCTGAAAGGCACAGTTACCTCCGGCAGAACGGGCAGCCTTCCGCGAAAGATGTTGGTCGTGCTGCAATTCAGCTGCTCTATAGCGTTGATCATCGGCACTATTATCGTATACCAGCAGATACAACATGCCAAAGACCGGCCGAAGGGCTATGATGCCAACCGGTTAATGATGACCGATATGAGCTCCGACCTGGTGAATAATTTCACCGCGTTGCGGCAGGAGATGATCCAATCGGGTGTCGTTGAAGATGCTGCCACTTCCTCCAGCGTCGTCACCGAAATGCAAAGCCATTGTACGCTCCAAAACTGGCCGGGTAAGACGGCAGGCGACGAAGAGGTCGACATTGGCTCGGTCTGGGTCTCCGGCAACTATTTCAAGACGCTGGGCATGAAGATCGTCGAAGGCAGGGATTTTGCCGATGATATCCATGTCGACTCGGGGGGCGTGATCCTGAACGAGGCAGCGGTCCGGTGGATCGGCCTGAAGAACCCGGTCGGCCAGATGGTTACCTGGAATTGCTTTGACCGCCCCGTTCGGGTCCTTGGCGTGGTGAAAGATGCCTTGATGGAGTCGCCCTTCAAGCCCGTTGCTCCAGCTATCTTCTACCATAGCCAATGGGGGAACAGTGTTTTATACCGGCTGTCCAGGAATGTAAAGACGCAGGATGCGCTGCCTGTGCTGTCCCGGCTTTTTGAGAAATATAATCCCGCCTACCCCTATAGCTACAAGTTCGTCAATGAAGAGTATGATCATAAATTCAACATGGAGCTGCTGGTAGGAAAGCTGGCAGGAATTTTCGCCTGTCTCGCCATCCTGATCTCCTGTCTGGGCTTGTTCGGCCTGGCTGCATATGTCGCCGAGCGGCGGACCCGCGAGATCGGAATCCGCAAGGTGCTGGGCGCTTCTGTTTCACAGGTGTGGATGCTGCTGTCCGGGGATTTCCTGCTGCTGGTTGGGATCAGCTGCACGATCGCATCGCCTGTCGCCCTCTATTTCCTTCATGGCTGGCTGCAACAGTACGACTACCGCATTTCGATCGGCCCCGGCGTCTTTGTGCTGGCTGCGGCAGTGGCTTTCCTGATCACCTTACTGACGGTCAGCTTCCAGGCCATTAAAGCGGCTTTAGCTAACCCTGCGAAGAGTATCCGAACGGAGTAGTGGGAAGGTAATCAGCTTGTTAGGTTCGCTACCAAATTTAGATCGCTCAAAACCGGTTCGAGAAATTTCCTGTTAGGTGCACAAGTTTCACCCGACGCATGTGCTTAAATTCTGGTGGCTTTTGAACGTTCATTCGTCTAACATTTTTTGTGTATTTTACCTCCTAAACCCCGCTCCCATGGTAGCCGCCCTTTTTAATTTCATTGCCGGCCTTCTTGGTCTTATTTCTATTGGGCTTTTACTGTTTTCGATCGTGCTTTTGATCATTGGCTTGGTCAGAAAGTCCCGACGCCAACGTATTTTGGCTTTCAGACTCATGATTGGGCCCATCGTTTACTTGGTTGGAATGATCAGTCTGTTCCGCTTTTCGGATTGGCGTTATAACAGAAAAATGATGCCGATCATTGCGGGGACTTATCAATATTCTTTAAACAATACCTTTCGGTTGACCTATGAGCTTAGGAGCGATAATACATTTTCGATAAAAAGTCCGATCTTAAATGATTCGGGCACCTGGGCGATCGGAGCGAACACTTACATCATTCGGTTTTACCATCCCGACAAAATAGAATTCACAAGATCATTCCTCAAAATGACTTCCACTGAACCATCGCTTCTATTCCTGAACGGAAGAGACACGATCGAGTTGATCAAGCGGCGGTAGATAAATCTAACATTTGCAAATTAGTGTCTTCTGCGAATCTTTGACGTTCCACTTTGGCAATTTGTTTCAGATGTGCCTGCATTACTTCACGTGCGAATATTTTCTTGGTTCTTATAAGGAGTAAACAGCTTCCACCGTCCCTCGGAGATAACTTCGATATTGCTGTCTGTCACCTTGAGGGCGGTATCCTCGTCAATCGCATAAACAGGAACGGGAAGCCTGGAGGCCCACTTTTCTGCGTTGGTCGACGATGAGGCAAAGTGGGCCTTATTCTCAAAGTGAGGAATTACTGCGAACTTGGTTAAACCCATCCCGTTTGCAGTAACGAGAGTTGCACTTACTTCTCCTTTGGCCATGGGAAAAACGATTTCCTCAGATTTTAATGGGTTGCCGGCGCAAGCGCGTTCTGCACTGTAAGTCTCAGCGAAGAGGGAGGCTACAGCAATGCTACCGGCGCTAACGCCCACGTACACCAGGTTGTCAAGTAAGGAAGGCAATAAATTGGTAAGCCCCGATTGCTGCATCCAATAGCTGATAAAAAGAGGATCGCCGCCCCAAACGAGCAGGGCATCTGCTTCCGCAAGGGTTGGTAGCCACTTGTCCCTATCGATGCTGGGAAGTACGCTTAACTCAAGTATTCCTATGGATTTCCAGCCCAATTGGCACATGCGTGGTGCGGCATCTCCGCCGATAGGATTCCAGGCATAATACTGGCCGCCCCGAAACGGGTATACGCCTATAGGAACGAAGAGAGCATTTGCTTCAGCGATCGGCTTGCCCAAGAGTTCAACCAATGCATTATGAATGCTTTTGTTACTGATACCTGAAGAAGTTAAAAGAAGTTTCATCGTAACTAACCTGAATTATGTTTTTATACAATGACCGCTAACATTATATTTCCGCTATTATGCGCTATTCTTAGCGGGAAACAATTTTCGGAATTTATTCATTTTTTAGCTACTTAGCAAAAATGTTGGAGATAATTGCCGGCGATTCATTGACCTGAGCCTACTATTTAATGCCGTTTTGAAAAATATCATGGAATTAAATGTTGAGTACGACAATGAAACAAATCATAAACACTTGATCAAACCGCTTGAGTGATGGGCGTATTTTTTCTCCTGCGGATGATGAGCAAGGCCACGATCAGATTCGGCGCCCAGCACCACCAGGATATAAAACGGTAAGCAAGGACAAAGTCGATATGCAGTATAAACTGAGCAATTGGAAGCCAAATACGTAGGGTGACAGCTGCAAATGTAAGGGAGTAATTTACAATCATCCAACTCCGATGACTGAGGAAGTCTTTTTTTAGAATGGCTGTATATGCTTTTATCGCCGTTCCCAGCCACAAGATTGCTAATGTCCCAAATCCCATGGTGGAAACAATGCCTCCACTGGCGTATAAAGCAATGAACAATCCTGTCAGGCTGCTTAGCAGGACAGATCCAAGATAGGTTTTGCCTACCATCCGGTGCACCTTCAAATAGCGGTTGCGTATTTTTTGGCTGAATTGCATCCAGCCGATCAGCAAGGCCAGACCGCCCAATGAGATATGCGTATAAAAAGCAAAATGCCATACCTGGCTCGCTTTTATCGCCTCCGGTTTGCTGCTAAGCAAACCTTTGTCGTGCATGTCAACCAAATAATAGATCAGAGGATAAAGACCGGTCCCTATTGCAAAAAACACGAAGAGTACCCACGGCAAGTTCTTGATTCTCATGAGTCATGGATTGTTACGGTGTATATGTTCATAATAATGTAGTTGTATTGGTACATATCTAACTCCACTGTCCAAAGTCGATGCCTTTTTACATCAATCTGATAATCAGATTAATGAAGATCTAATCAGGTATCTTACTGTCCGCTTCCGATACAGAAGCTGTCCGGATTCGCGGTCACGGAGCTTAATGCCAAACAAGCAGTTTCCCACTCCTTTTGCTCCTCCCATCATATCCCTGCACGAGGTAAAACCCGTCGGGTAATACAGACAGGTTGGTAAGCAGTAATTCATTAATACCGGTTCTTACGGTGTATTGCTGCCGGAACACTTCATGGCCGGTTGCGTCAAACAAGCTGATAGTCACAGGAGCATTGCCGGCAGCGGACCAATAAATGACCGACGAACGGCTGGCCGGGTTGGGGCTGATAGTCATGGCGCCGGTGCCTGCAGTTGCCTCCATCGCGATTATTTTACTAACGATATAGCGGCCATCCATATCCTCTGCTTTAATGCGATAATAGATAGTTCCATCTTTAGCCGGTGATGGATCTGAAAAGCTATACTCGCCAATAACGCTATCACCTGCTTTATAGTCCACCGTTCCGGTGGTGAAAAAGGCGCCAGTGTTTTCAGCGCGTTCAATGATATAGTGCCGCACATTTATTTCATTGGCCACCTGCCACTTGACGCTTATCCGCCCGTCGTTATTTACCCCTTCTACCGATAGAAAGTGCATGGGCAAAGTTGTGCAGACAAGAGGAGCAGCGACTGTGGCGCCAGTATTTATTATGCCCGCTGTGCCGGCAGCCGCGCCATAGTTGCCTATGCCCATCCAATCATCCTCAGTACTGCCGGGCAAACCGCCGTCGACCGAAGAAGCCGCATTCACCGCCCCATCGGCGTAAATAACGCCACCACCGCCGCCGCCACCGGGACCATGAGCATAATGAGCTGCTCCATCAAAACCACTGTTAGTACCGCCATTGCCGCCATTGGCATATACCGTTATATTGGCATGCCCGCTGCCGGCATGGAGCAATACGCTGCCGCCTGCACCGCCGCCGCCCGCACCATCATTACCTACTGAATTGTCGCCTGCAATGCCATTGACATTAATGATGCCCGGATTGACGATGGAGCCTGCGTAGATAATAACGATGCCTCCTCCTGCCGCGCCGCTGGAAGAAAATGCGCCCAGATTTCCTGTATTGTTATTGTTGCAGCCCGCCCCACCGCCACCGCCCATCACCAGCAGCGAAGGGCTGCTTTGAGCAAAAACGGCCCCCGGGTTCCCGCCCACCGGCTGGTCAGACCAAAAGCTATTGCCGCCTTTTCCGCCCTGGCCGCCATTGCCACCGCCGCCACCACCACTGTTATCATTCTGGTAAGTAGGAAAAAAATCCGTGCCGCCGCCGCCCGCATTACCCGGAGCCCCCATAGCAAAACTACCATTGGGATATCCTTCTGCAGTATTAATGGTCAGAAAACCATAATTGTTGCTGTTAACAAGCCGGGGTGTACCTGCTATTCCTTCTCCTTTGGAGGCATGGTCGCCACTGTCGACACCCAGATAGAAATTGGTGGGCGACATAACCACAAAATCGGTACCGTTATCATACCAGCCATTCACCAATACCCCTCCGCCGCCACGGAAACCGGCCCCGGACGCATCTATTGTTTGTCCGTTCATATCGAGGACATTTACTACATTCACCACCAGCACGCCGCCCGTTGCACCATCCCAATCAGGTGGCCGCAGTGTGGAGCCAAGGCTCAGGTTATAATAAGATGGGACGTGAATCACCTCGTAAGTATACTGACCATCCGCTCCAAACCCCGCATTTGCATAGGTTTTCGTTGTTGGCAATTGCAGTGACAATGTGCCGCCGGATAATGGAACGGCGTTGGCCGCCACCACATATTCCATATTGCCGGCCAGTAGCTGTGCATTGGCCAGGTAGCCGCTTCCGCTTGCGCCATCACCATAGGATCCATCGTTGGTTGAAACCAATTGAGCTCCCTGTACCTGAATGATCAATAATATGTCACCGACGCTTATAGGAGTGGACCCATATGTTGCCGCACCAATGACAATAGAGGTGCTCCCGGCACTTACCGTGGCCTGCAGACCGGGATAGTACGTATTGGGATAAGAGCTGATAGAAGTGCTCACGCTGGCTGGGCAGCTTTGCGCCTGCAGCACCGAATTTCCGGATAAAATGAAACAGAACAATAAATAAACGTGCAGGCAATGTTTTGTACGGCGCTGACAAACAAGGTGTCTCATCGGTAAAGGATTTTTATTATGCAACGAGCGTCACATATTAAATAACAAAATAACATGTGAATTCCATTCTATGGAGGCTTTGTATGCGAACAAATCGTTTGTTGTGGACGAACAAAGGAAACTCAATGATAAATATTGATTATAATAGGTAATCCTGCTCAGGGTATGGTAGCGATACAAGCTCATCATTGAGTTTCCCATTTCTACATACAACAAACATTCTATTGGCATACAATGCGGCGAATAATAGTATCAGTTACATTACTTTGTAACAGCAATATTGTTTTATATCAAAAATCCGTTATCCATGAAACCCTTTGTTTGGCAGGGCTGTGCAAAAGTATATTTACCCGCTTGCTTATTGCTGGCTATAGTCGCATCCCGACATACACCATTGCAGGCACAGAGTTGTCCCCCCGCCGTCACTACGACTATAACCACTTATCCCAATACATTTTATTCCAGTCAACAGACATCGATCCAGGCCGGAAGTTCATCCATGGTCATCGGCCCGGCAAAGTATGGGTCGAATCCCATCAACGCCGGGGATATATTATTGATCATCCAGATGCAGGGGGCTCAAATCGACACTACCAACACCAGTTCCTATGGCAGCGGCGTGGCCGGGCCTGCAAGCGGATACCTGAACAATGCCAACCTCCTCGCGGGCAATATGGAATTTGTGGTGGCCGCTAATTCTGTTCCCGTAAGTGGAGGCACCCTGAACTTTAACACGCCACTCGTCAACAATTATCAAAACACCGCTTACGGCACGGATGGGCAATATAGCTACCAGGTGATCCACGTACCCTTCTATTACAACCTCACATTGGGTGCTACTGTTACAGTCCCTCGCTGGAATGGTACGGCCGGAGGTGTTGTCGTGCTGGGTGCGACCAATGTGGTGAACATGAACGGTCAGACTGTCGATGCCTCGGGCGCGGGATTTCGGGGCGGCGGGGGCGTTCAATTGGGGGGTGGAACCGGCTCAAGAAATGATGTAGCAGCGATGTCCACCAATAATGCCTGTGCGTCCAAGGGAGAAGGCATTGCGGGAACACCCCGGTATGTTAACGATAATGGTAGTTTGCTGGTCAATAACGTAGAAGGATACCCCAATGGCAGTTTTGACCGCGGAGCACCGGGAAATGGCGGTGGTGGCGGAACAGATGGAAATCCCGCCAATAATGCGGAGAATTCCGGCGGCGGCGGTGGCGGGAATGGCGGCGCAGGGGGCAATGGCGGGAAAAGCTGGAGCAGTAATTTGGCCATTGGTGGGGCGCCGGGAGCTTTTTTTAGCCAAAACAGTCCTTCAAGGCTGGTAATGGGCGGCGGTGGAGGCGCGGGCACCACGAATAACGGTACCGGAACGCCTTCGGGTGGTTTTGCCAGCAGCGGTGCCCCCGGTGGCGGCATTGTGATCATCTTCGCAGGTTCAATAGTAGGCAGCGGCACCGTCAATGTAAACGGCGCCAATGCCAATAGTACGGTGCTCAATGATGCGTCGGGTGGTGGTGGTGCAGGCGGAAGCGTGCTGATTAATGCTGGCAGCGGCCATTCCGGCCTCACCATACTAGCCAATGGAGGAACAGGTGGGAATAATAATGGCGGGGGCTCCGGCGCGCACGGACCAGGCGGCGGCGGCGGTGGTGGTGTCATCTATTCCAACGGCACCGTTAATGCCGCCAGCAGCGTCAACCCCGGGCTGCCGGGCACGGAAGTAGGCGGCACCGTCTACGGCGCCACAGCAGGTACAACAGGCGTATTGAACTCAAACGCCATGATCGTCACACCGCTTTCCTGTTCGGTTCTGGCGGCGGAATTCATATCGGTAACCGCGACAAATAATAGTGGGCGGGTGTGGATCAACTGGCAGGTGAACAATGAAATAAACATAATGCGCTATACCATTGAAAAAAGTAGCAACGCGATTGATTTTTCAATAGCTGGAACAGTGGATGATACGCCGGGCAACAGCAGCGAGGGCAACTATAGCTTTTTAGATCCGTCAACAGGTGAAGAAGGATCTGTCTATTACCGTATCAATGCATTGCATACGGACGGCCATTATAGCTTTAGCAAAATTATTGCAGTAAAAACAGCCGTAGCCACCGATGCTATGACCATCAGCCCCGACCCCGCCGGCAGTGCGTGTACGATCAAATGGTTCTCTGCAGGCAATGACCATGTCGTTATCAGCCTGTTTGATGCAACAGGCCATAATGTTCTTCGCCGGCGGTACCAGGTGAAAGCCGGTATAACTGCGTTACCGCTCACTAACCTGGCTGCATTGCCTAACGGGCTATACCTGGTGAGGGGAGATGATGGGACAGGCAGTAAAAAGGGGAAACTGCTAATTCTGCATTGATCCTCTGCCGCGCTACCCGAACAACCGGTCCATATTGCACAGTTCAACCATACCGGATACGTCCAGCTTTGTTACAAAAACTCCAAATATTACTATATGCAGGCAGCCCGTTCTCTCGCATTTTTGCAGGACGCTAATTTCAACACAATTGATTGCTAATTGGTTGTATGTTTGGCAAGCTAACCTAAAGGGAAAAAGAATAATCATATGATTGACCAGGAATCCATCCTTCGGCTGGCCGATTGCATTTTTGTCAAACGAAATTTCCGGTTTGTAAAAATCAGGCTTGATGAAATACTTTATCTAGAGGCGGCTGGCAATTATGTGCACATTGTTACCGGTGATAAGAAATTCACTGTCCGGCTATCCCTCATCCAGGCAATAGAGAAGATCCACTATCCAAAACTTGTTCGTATCAATCGTTCCGCGGTTGTGAACGTTGATGCCATTCAATCGTTTAATAAAGAACAAGTAACCGTAGGAAAACATGAGATTTCCATCAGCAAGAACCATAGGGGAGCTTTTTTCAGGCAATTTAGTCTGGGGCATACGTCAGCCGATTTTCCGGAAACCTAGTTGCTTTCCGTAAGATATATTTGTGCGGAGGTCCAGGAAATCCGAAAGTCAAGGGTCATCTCCTGATAATCTCCAGCACTTTCAGATCTTTTGACGTCGCGGCCTCCAAATAATATATAGCTGCAGGAAGCGTCCGCATCGGGATCGAGACGGTACCGCTGAATGCGCCTGCAGATTGCCAAACGGCCCTGCCGTCGACACTGAGTAATGTCAGTTTCCTGATGGTCATTCCGGCCGGGATGCGTACAGAGGATCCGCATGTTGGCAGGAGCGCCTGAACCTGGCTGCCTCTCCGGGGAAATGTCTTGTTGTTTACCGGTCCCATGTTTCCTGGTAATGGATACGGCCCAGGGTCACAGCCGCCTCACCTAAACAGGCACAGCTTCCCTCCGTATTGCCGCGGATTCCAATAATGGCTGTAGCAGCATTAATGGGCACAGTGTCTACCAATTGCCTGTTCGTAACGCCCATAGCCGATCGAACATCTACAGCATGAACGAGGATCTTCTCATCCGGGACCCCCTGGCCATTTTCATCTGTAAGCCGGCCTGATATCCCATCCCCGTCAATGGATAAATGCAGGGAGGATCGTGTGCGGAGATACTGGAGCACCAGGTTCGTCAACGTACCAAATTGATGTTCGGGGCAGCCGGTGAGCAGGATGCGCAACCCAACTGTCAAAGCAAGCAATGGCAGGCCGGATACCCATCCCCGATTCGATTTCCGTATAATGGGCGATAGCGCTTTGCCCGAAGGCTACGTCCGAATTTGCTTCCGCATCGGCGTTGTAGATGAGAGCCAGCGGTATATTCCTTTGCTTCAGGATTTTTGTGAGCGGGAGCAGGTTATTTATGGCCATCGGCGACCAATCCATGTCCGTTTCGAGAAGAGCAAGGGGCTCGCCCACCGCTGCACGATAGGCATCCACCCACTGGCCTAATTCTTCTATCATAGGGCGCGAGGCGTTGACCACCTCCACGTCGGCGATCCTGCCCCCGGGAAAATAGCTGCGGGTCATCGCTACGCTTTGGGATATACGCCGGGCAATGGAATCCGCAGACTCGTTCTTTGCTGGCACGCGGGTGTTCTGGGCAGTATGCCGGTCCCAAGCGCCATACCGATATGTCGACGCCTGAGATCGCTGAACGCCACTTTGAGATCATCATCCTTGCTCCATTGAATATTGGCCGGAGGGAACAGCACAATGGAAGTATGGCTGGCTACTGTCTGCCAGGGAGCATCGGACTGCCACATGAGACCCGCGTCATCGTGGACTTTGCTACGGAGTTGGGGTGAAAGTGTCTCCAGGCGCAGGTGGGCGCCGCCTTTGATCCAGATAGCGGTTTCCTGGGCGGGGGCGGCAAAAGACATTAATGCAATGAAAAAAGTGAGATGAACAGGCAAAAGCAAAACTGGCCGGAAGTTTGTTGATCAAAAGGTTTTATTACAAACAACACTTGAAATCTATGTCTCGAAATGTATTTATTCCCTTCAGCATCATCCTTTTGCTAACAGCAGGAAAAGTCA
>Ga0207671_10006500_pt1 | contig 10397 bp, 7 predicted proteins | sample KBSC24metaG_FD_184352 | JGI IMG/M metagenome (GOLD analysis project Ga0207671, IMG submission 184352) | Corn rhizosphere microbial communities from Kellogg Biological Station, Michigan, USA - KBS C2-4 metaG (SPAdes) (version 2) | ecosystem: Host-associated > Plants > Roots > Rhizosphere > Soil... | reverse complement strand
GCGGGAATGATGATTGATAATTTTTGTATTGTCATTATTGTTTTTGTGGTCAAACTATGCTTTGTTATATATTTATACTCCGGTATAAGCTTATTATATCTTTATTGAAAATATTTTAATGCAAGCCGTACTAAAACACGTCAAAATTTATTTAAAAAAACCAAAAGTAATATTTATACTTATATTTCTGACTGTTTTAACCCTGTTGTTTTGGTTTTGTTTGCCCAATCCCCTATTTAAAAGTCCTACATCCTATGTTATTGACGATAGCAATGGGCAATTACTGGGTGCATCTATCGCCACAGATGGTCAGTGGCGCTTTCCATACAATGATAGTGTACCTTATAAATTTAAGCAATGTATTATAGCTTTTGAAGATAAACGCTTTGAACATCATCCTGGTTTTGATCCTTTGGCCTTTGGGCGGGCTATCAAACAAAATATGATCTCAAAAAAAGTAACCAGTGGCGGCAGCACCATCACTATGCAAGTCATCAGGCTGGCAACCAGGCATAAGCGCAATATCTGGAATAAGCTTTTAGAAATAATCATGGCTTTGCGATTGGAGCTTACACACAGCAAAAATGAGGTATTAGCTCTGTATGCCAGTAATGCTCCTTTTGGTACCAATGTAATAGGTTTGGATGCCGCCTCATGGCGATATTTTGGCCGGGGTCCGGATAAATTATCATGGGGAGAAATGGCAGCGATGGCCGTTCTGCCCAATTCACCATCACTGGTACACCCTGGCAGAAACAGATTGATATTACTTAAAAAACGAAACTTACTGCTTCAACGCCTTTATAAACAAGGCATTATAGATAGCACCACAAGGGCATTAGCCGAGCTGGAATCCGTACCTGATCGCCCTGTGCCCTTACCTCAACAGGCCCCGCATCTACTTCAGCGCTTTAAAAACGACCATCAGCATCATCCCGAAGGCGATACTCGGTTACAAACAAGTATAAACTCGGCGTTGCAAGAGCAGGTTAATGATATTTTAGAGCAGCATCATCAGCTTTTAAAAGCTAATGATATTAATAATATTGCCGCCATTGTTTTAGATGTGGAAACAGGAGCCACACTGGCTTATGCCGGTAATATAGCGCACCGCGAAGATCCGCAAATGGAAAGTGATGTAGATGTAATTGACGCCCCGCGCAGCCCCGGCAGTACACTAAAACCCTTGTTATATGCCTCGATGCTGCACAGTGGCTTGATATTACCCAATAGCTTGCTACCTGATGTACCTACACTGATAGCCGGCTATCACCCAGAAAATTTCGATCTGGGGTATGATGGTGCTGTACCGGCATCGCGTGCGTTATCCCGATCTTTAAATGTACCGGCTGTAAAAATGCTGCAGCAATTTAAATACGAACGTTTTTATGACTTTCTGCAAAAAGCAGGTATCACTACCCTAACCAAACCGGCAGATCATTATGGCCTGTCGCTGATATTGGGTGGAGGAGAAAATACATTATGGGAATTAAGTGGGGCCTATGCCGATATGGCCAGGGTGCTTAATCATTATGATAGGTATCATGGTCAATATAACCCGGCTGATTATCATAGTCCTGTTTATAGCATATCTCAAAAAGTTGTAAAACCAGATCTGGAAAAGGCTGGTTTGTTAGATGCGGCATCCATATACTATACTTTTCAAGCGATGGAAGAGGTAATGCGACCGGGCGAAGAAATGCTATGGCAACAGTTCAGCTCCACCCAGCGTGTGGCCTGGAAAACCGGTACCAGCTTTGGTTTTCGTGATGGATGGGCAATAGGCATTACTCCCCGGTATGTAGTTGGCGTATGGGTTGGTAATACAGATGGCGAAGGCAGGCCCGGGTTAACCGGCATTAATACCGCTGCTCCTGCCCTGTTTGAGATCTTCAGATTATTACCAGTATCTCGCGATTGGTTTGAAATGCCAACAAGCGAAATGGTGAAAATAAAAGTGTGTCATCAAAGCGGTTACCGCGCCGGGCAATACTGCGATAATACTGATGATATGCTGGTACCTAAATCAGGACTTAAAGCTCCTGCTTGTCCTTATCATAAACTCATACATTTATCTGCCGATGGCCGATACCAGGTAAATGGTAATTGCGAATCGCCGGATAATATTATAAATAAAAAATGGTTTGTACTACCACCCTCAATGGAGTACTATTATAAAGCCAGGGACTATCAATATCATGTATTACCGCCGTTCCGCCAGGGCTGTACCCAAGCGGAGAACGGTAATGCCATGGAAGTGATCTATCCAAAAGACGATGCTAAAATATATATCCCCCTTGAAGCCGACGGCAGCCGGGGCAGGATGATCTGTAACGCCGCTCATCGTGTACCGGGCATGAAAATATTCTGGCATCTGGATGATCAATATGTTGGCGAAACACAGGATTTTCACCAAATGTCGCTCAATCCGCCCCCCGGCAAACATATGCTTACCCTGGTTGACGGAAACGGCAATACCATTAATATTGGCTTTGAGATATTGAGCAAATGATGTGCTTTAGCAGTAAGCGTGGACGCTTAAATAAGCGGATAAGTCGGTTTACATAAATTTACTTACTTTTTTTCATACACAGCTAATAATCAATTAAATACACAAATATTAACCATAAATTGTGTAAACCATGTAAACCCAATTTTTAACAAAATGGCCAGTCTGTTTAGGGATTATGGTCAACCCAATTTTTAGATACAATACGTAAAGTGTCAAAAAAATCAATTGCTCATCATATAACTTAAAATGCAGAACCGATCAAGACCTAAACATTCATTATATTGCCCTGTAAATTTTAATCGCAATGCTTGAACAGTATGATCTGCATAATTTAATGGTAATTGATATTGAAACTGTACCTCAATACAGTGCACATGATCAGGTACCAGAACATTTGCAAAAGCTTTGGGAGCGTAAGAGCCAAAACCTTCGTAAGGATGAAAGCGCTGAGGAGTTTTATAAAAGCGCAGGTATCTGGGCCGAGTTTGGCAAGATCATTTGTATATCAGTCGGAATATTTACGAGCGGTAAAGATGCTGGCTTAAGGGTAAAATCATTTGCAGGCCACGATGAAAAAGATCTGCTCGCCCAGTTTTCAGCATTACTGTTCAGTCAACCGCCAAACCTGGTTTTATGCGCGCATAATGGTAAAGAGTTTGATTTTCCTTATATCTGCCGCAGGTTGCTGATCAATGGTCTGCCGTTTCCACCCCAATTACAGATAGCCGGTAAAAAGCCATGGGAAGTTGTGCATCTGGACACCATGGAACTTTGGAAATTTGGCGATTATAAAAACTACACCTCACTTAATTTGCTTACTGCCATCTTCGATATACCTACCCCAAAAGATGATATTGATGGCAGTATGGTTGGCGACGTTTACTGGAACCTGAACCAGCTCGACCGTATAAGCACCTATTGCCAGAAAGATGTAATAGCTACCGCACAACTATTGAGGCGCTACCGTGGAGAGGAGCTGATAAAAGATGAACTGATTACCATAATAGGTCAATAAATGCTGCAGGTAAACAATCTTTCGGTCGATTTTAAAACAGCCAACAGCTTATTCAAAGCAGTAAAAAACATATCATTCAGCTTAAAAAAAGGCGAAACTATAGGTATTGTGGGAGAATCCGGTTCTGGTAAATCAGTAACGTCACTTGCACTGATGCGTTTGCTGAATACCGGTCAAACTGTAGTTAACGGAGAGGTATTATTAAACGATACCCGGTTGTTTGACTTACCCGAAGCTGATATGCGCCACATCCGGGGCAATCGTATGGCCATGATCTTCCAGGAGCCCATGACCTCGCTTAACCCTGTGCTTACCTGTGGCTTTCAGCTTACTGAAGCTATAAAGCTTCATTTGGGTCTGAGCAATGCTGAGGCCAAACAGAAAACCATCGAACTGTTTAACGAGGTGCAGCTTCCGCGCCCTGAGGCTATATTCGACAGTTATCCGCATCAAATATCCGGCGGACAAAAGCAAAGAGTAATGATAGCCATGGCCCTGTCATGCAATCCGGAGATACTGATTGCCGATGAACCAACTACAGCTTTGGACGTAACCGTTCAGAAAGCCATCATCGAACTGTTGTTAAACCTGAAAAGTAAACGCTGCCGCAGTCTGATATTCATATCACATGATCTGGGTGTGATCAAAGAAATTGCTGATAGGGTTCTGGTGATGTATAAAGGACAGATCGTAGAAGAGGCGACTGTAACTGATCTGTTTAACAATCCTCAACATGCTTACACTAAGGGCTTATTGGCTTGCCGACCATCACCTGATCAGCATTTAAAAAAACTACCCATTATTGCCGACTTTTTTGATGCGAACGGAGCATCAGATACCCGATCGGCAACTATTGAAAGCATCCGCACGAAATACAGCTATGCCGAAACAGAAATGGCTGATCGTAAAAAGGCGCTCTATCAACAACAGCCTTTATTAAAAATTGATAAACTTTCTACCTGGTTTCCCATCAACCCGGGTTTATTGGGGCCATCCGGGCAGGTAGTAAAAGCGGTAAATAATGTGAGCCTGGAGGTTTACCCCGGAGAAACACTTGGCCTGGTAGGCGAATCGGGATGTGGCAAAACTACCCTGGGCAGAACCATTTTACGATTAATTGAACCCACCTCAGGTAATGTAAGTTTTGAAGGTACAGACTTGGGTAGTTTAAAAAAAGATGCTTTGCGTGAGGTCCGCAGAGATATCCAGATCATTTTCCAGGACCCCTACTCCTCTTTAAATCCACGCTTAACCGTTGGGCAATCCTTAATGGAACCCTTACAAGTGCACCAGTTTTATGGTAACGATACCAAACGTAAACAAAGGGTGCTGGAATTGTTACAAAGGGTAAATCTTTTACCGGAGCATTTTAACCGTTATCCACATGAATTTTCCGGCGGACAAAGGCAGCGCATCGTTATAGCCCGTGCGCTGGCGCTGCAGCCTAAATTCATTATTTGTGATGAGTCGGTATCCGCGCTGGATGTATCTGTACAGGCACAGGTGCTTAACCTCATCCGTGAACTCCAGGAAGAGTTTAAACTCACCTACATCTTTATTTCGCATGATCTGGCCGTTATCAAACATATATCTGATCGTATGGTGGTCATGAATAAAGGGGAGATCGTTGAAACTGGTTATCCCGACGATATTTATTACCATCCGCAGCAGGATTATACCAAACGGTTGATCGCATCTATCCCACAAGGTTAATTTTTTGAATAAGGATTTTGGAAGCAAGGATTTTTCTTTATTGTTCCTGTCCTCGCTCTATGTTCCTAAAATCTTCGTTCCTAAAAACTCGCTCTCCTAAATCTCCATCTGCTAATGTCCAAATTCCGTATCTTTGACCAAATACTTATGTATGTCTAAAAAGAAAAATAATTCTTCCATAGTTCAGGTGCTCACTCAAATGGTACTTGATATATTTGAACAAAACGGTAATACACCACTAAACTATAAACAGGTTTCTGCCAAGCTAAATGTTCGCGACCCGGAAGCCCGCGAGATCATATTTGAAATATTAAAAGACGAAGCCAAAAAATCGGTACTAAAAGAACTTTCGCCTGGTAAATTTCAACTCCTGGAGTTAAAAACATTTATTGAGGGTAAAGTTGATCTCACCAACGATGGCTCGGCCTTTATTGTTACTGACGACGAGTTTGAAAGTGATATTTTCATAGCCCCGCGTAAACTACGCAACGCTTTAAACGGCGACCGTGTTAAAGTATACGTTTACGCTAAAAGCAAAGGTAAACGCAAAGAAGGCGAAGTAATTGAGATCATCCAAAGGGCTAAAATGGAGTTTACCGGTATTGTAAAATTATCGGAACGCTTCGCGTTTTTTATCCCCGATGATCGTAAAATGATGCATGACATCTTTATCCCCATCAGCGAACTGAATGGCGCTAAAAATGGGATAAAAGCAGTCGCCGAGATTACCGACTGGCCTACCGAAGCAAAGAACCCCATCGGCCGTATCAAACATGTACTTGGAGCCCAGGGCGAGAATGATACAGAAATGAATGCCATACTAGCTGAGTATGGGTTCCCGCTTTCCTTCCCCGCCGAAGTAGAGCACGAAGCTGAAGCTATTTCTGATGTTATTTCAGAGCATGAAATAGCCAAAAGACGCGATTTTAGAAATATCACCACTTTTACCATCGACCCTTTTGATGCCAAAGATTTTGATGATGCTTTATCATTTAAATTATTAGATAATGGCAACTATGAAATAGGTGTCCACATTGCTGATGTATCTCACTACATCGCACCAGACTCTGCCTTGGATAAAGAAGCGCTGGAACGTGCTACCTCAGTTTACCTGGTCGACCGTGTGATCCCCATGCTACCTGAACGTCTATCAAACGGACTTTGTTCTTTACGGCCAAAAGAAGAAAAACTATGTTTTTCGGCTGTATTTGAGCTGGACGAAAATGCCTATATCATTAATGAGTGGTATGGTAAAACCATCATCTACTCAGACAGACGCTTTACCTATGAGGAAGTACAGGAAGTGATCGAAAATAAAGCCGGCGATTTTGTAGAGGAGATATTAAAACTTAATGCATTGGCTTACAAATTACGCGAGCGTAAATTCAAGAACGGGGCTATAAGTTTTGAGGCTACCGAAATTAAATTTAAGCTGGATGAACACGGTAAACCAACCGGAGTTTATGTAAAAGAACGGAAAGATGCCCACAAGCTTATTGAAGATTTTATGCTCCTGGCTAACCGCAAAGTAGCAGAATATGTAAGCAAACTGGGCAAAGGCAAGCATAAATACACCTTTGTATACCGTGCGCACGACTCACCTAAACCCGATGCGCTGGCCAATTTTGCGCAATTTGCTGCCCGCTTTGGTTATAAAATAAACACTAAATCAGATAAGGAAACGGCCAAATCACTTAACTTTCTGATGGAAGATGTGGAAGGTAAAAAAGAACAGAACGTGCTTACCCAATTGGCTATCAGGTCAATGGCTAAAGCTATTTATACCACCAAAACCAGTAGCCACTACGGGCTAGCCTTTGACCATTATACGCATTTCACTTCTCCTATTCGTCGCTATCCGGATGTTATGGTGCACCGGCTCTTGTTTCATTATTTGCATGGTGGCCAATCGGCCAATGCCGAACATTATGAGAAGTTATGTTCACATAGCTCGCAAATGGAAAAGAAAGCCGCCGATGCCGAGCGAGCCTCGATAAAATACAAACAGGCAGAATATTTGAAAGACCAGGTTGGCAATATGTTTACCGGCATTATATCGGGTGTTACCGAATGGGGCATGTATGTCGAAATTATTGAGAATAAGTGTGAGGGAATGATCCGCTTGCGCGATATATCTGACGATTTTTATACTTTAGACGAGAAAAACTACGCCATTATAGGTCAGCGTAAAAAGAAGATATACCAGCTGGGTGATGAGGTACAGATCAGGGTGAAAAATGTTGACCTCACCAAAAAACAAATTGACTTTTCATTAGTACAAGATTAATATATTGGTGAGTGGAGGGTGGTTGATTAAGTGAGTAGTTGAACAGACATAAAACCTAATGTCAAACTACTCACTTAATCAACCACTCTCCAAATCAACCACTTAACCATTATGAAGCAACTTACTGATTTGCAGGCATTGATAAACGAAGCTATTGATAAATTAGACTTCCCTCAGCATCCTGCAGACTTATATGAACCTATAAGTTATATACTGGCACTGGGCGGCAAGCGCCTCAGGCCGGCGCTCTTACTCATGGCCTCCGACCTTTTTGGTGGTGATGTAGAAAGTGCAGTTCAACCAGCACTGGCCATCGAGGTTTTCCATAATTTCACCCTGATGCATGATGACATCATGGATAATGCTCCCCTGCGCCGCGGCCAGGTAACGGTGCATGAAAAATGGAACGCCAATGTGGCTATCCTTTCAGGTGATGCCATGATGGTAGAATCGAACAAGCTGATGATGCAGGTTCCTGACGCTATTTTACGCCAGGTGATGGATGTTTTTAACGAAACAGCTACCGGTGTATGCGAGGGTCAACAGATTGATATGAGCTTTGAACAACGCGACAACGTGATCATTGACGAATACTTGAACATGATACGTCTTAAAACCGCCGTATTATTAGGTGGTACACTTAAAATAGGCGCCATTATAGGCGGGGCGGCATTGGAAGATGCACAGTTACTATATGATTTTGGCGTGAACCTGGGCATAGCATTTCAATTGCAGGATGACATCCTTGATGTTTATGGCGACCCAGATAAATTTGGGAAACAAGTTGGCGGTGATATCATATCCAACAAAAAAACCTATCTCCTCATCAAGGCCCTGGAACTGGCTAAAGACCACCAGGCGCACGAACTGAACAACTGGCTGACCATGCAACTGTTTGATGTACCAGATAAGGTAACCGCAGTCACAGGCATCTACAATGAGCTGCAGATAAGGAAATACGCCGAAGAAGCCATGCACACTTATGCCGATAAAGCGTTTAAAGCATTAGACAACATCAACCTGCCTGAAGAACGCAGGCAATATCTACGTCAATTTGCCGATAGTTTATTGGTAAGGGAATATTGATTCAATCCTGTTACCACTTTGAGTCATGCCGAATTTATTTCGGCACCCCATATTAAGGTGTACGCTGGTTAAATGTCTTATGGGATCCTGAAACAAGTTCAGGATGACCGAAACAGATATAAAAAAGCCCTGATCAAATTGATCGGGGCTTTTTTTATTAGGATTCCGGGACAGGGTTCTTTGTTTTCATGGTTGCTCCCGCACTCGCAATAACGATCAGCGCTACTGCTATCCATTCATTCAAAGAGAGGTATTCATGAAGAAAAACAAGACCTGAAAGTGCCGCGACGGCGGGTTCCAGGCTCATTAAGATACTGAATGTTTTTGCAGGCATTCTTCGCAAAGCACTCATCTCCAGTGTAAAAGGAATGGCACTCGAGAGTAAGGCCAAAAGAAAGCCAGATAACAACATATGAGGTCTGAAATGGGTTAATAATCCACTGCCTATAGCCACTGGTAATACTACAGCAGAAGCGAAGATCATACCGATGCTCACGGCTTTACCTCCGTCCATTATTTTTGAGATACGTCCGCCCAAAACAATATAACCTGCCCACAATGCACCGGCAAGTAATGCCAGGAGAACACCGATAATATCTAAGCCGTTATTGCTCCATGGTGCTATCAAAGCTATCCCTGCCGCTGCCAGAATTACCCATAAAAAGTCTATGCCCCGTTTAGAGCCGGCCATAGCAAGTACCAACGGCCCAATGAACTCCAGCGCTACACCCAACGCTAGGGGTATACGGGCTATAGCCATGTAAAAAATAATATTCATCGCCCCCAAGGTTAAGCCATACCAGGCCACAGCTTTCCATTGCGTATTAGACAGACTTTTTAGGTTGGGGCGGTTAAAAGTAACCAGGATGATAGCAGAAAAAACGATTCTTAATGCAGAAGTTGAAGCAGCGCCCAATACAGGAAAAATACCTTTGGCAATTGCGGCACCGCCTTGAACACTTATAATAGACAATAATACAGCAGGCACTGCTGGGATTTCGAATCCCTTTTTATTCTTCATTTAACGATGTTTAGTGATAAAAATAAAGGATTTCACCCACAACGATGTCAAGTTTGTGTAAGTTCATAATGTTAAAACTATACATCAAATAAACAAACGGATGAAACTATACGAGTCATCTCGTGATAGCATAAAAAAAGCCCTGGTCAAGTTGACCAGGGCTTTTCTATATCTGTTTAGCTTAGCTAATTACTCAGCTGCTGCTTCTTCAGTTGCTTCTGTATCAGCTTTCTTTACTTTTGGAGCTGCTGCTTTTTTTGCTTTTGGAGCTGCTTCAGCAACTTCAGCCTCAACAGCTACTGGTGCTTCAACTGCTTTCTTTTCCGCTTTTACTTTTGGTGCAGGAGCTGCAACTTCAGCAACCGGTGCTGCTTCAACCGGAACTACAGAAACGTATGAACGGTTATCAGCTTTTTTTCTGAACACTACGTGTCCATCAGCTAATGCAAATAAAGTATGATCTTTACCAATACCTACGTTAACACCAGGATTGTGTTTGGTACCACGCTGACGTACGATGATGTTACCTGCAATTGCTGGCTGACCACCGAATATTTTGATACCTAAACGTTTGCTATGCGACTCACGGCCGTTTCTGGAACTACCGGCCCCTTTTTTGTGTGCCATTTCTTAATATTTTTATGGAATTGATGAACAACCCCAGGTTTAAACTTTAATTATAATGTAATACCAGTGATCTCGATCTTGGTAAATTGCTGACGGTGACCGTTTTTCTTTTTGTAACCTTTTCTTCTTTTCTTTT
>Ga0207671_10006498_pt1 | contig 10400 bp, 10 predicted proteins | sample KBSC24metaG_FD_184352 | JGI IMG/M metagenome (GOLD analysis project Ga0207671, IMG submission 184352) | Corn rhizosphere microbial communities from Kellogg Biological Station, Michigan, USA - KBS C2-4 metaG (SPAdes) (version 2) | ecosystem: Host-associated > Plants > Roots > Rhizosphere > Soil... | reverse complement strand
AACATAGGCGGCATCCTCATCGTCGGTATCGAGCAAGGTCAGATGCGGGTCGGCGAGCCACGACCCCAGCCGGCTGCGGTCGCCGGGGGCGGCTTTCAGGTGCGAGATCAGCACGGTGATGACGAAGCCGTCTATGTCTTTGGAGAACCGGAAGCCGTGATTGAGGCGTGGCGGCACGGTGATGATGGCGGGCGGCGTGATGGGATGGGCAATTCCATCGAAGATCGCGTCGCCCGAGCCGGCGTCTATGTACAAGATCTGAAAGAAGCTCTCGTGCCGATGCGGGCGAATCTCCCAGTGATGGAGGCTGCTGCGCGAGGGAATCGTCTCACAATGCAGCCAGAAATCCGGCTTTTGGCCGGTATTTTCGCCGTAGAGCTCATAGGTCGGCACGGCCCTCGTCATGGTTCTTCTCCTCCACCATGTTCGGTTTGTGCAATTTCTTGACCGAAATGTCCATTGCGAGCCTGCTGCCAGCCGGACAGACTTAGGCAAAAGACCGTGCATGGGAGGAAACGATGCGCACCCAAGTCGCCATTATCGGGTCAGGGCCATCCGGTCTGCTGCTCGGCCAGCTGCTGACGGAAGCCGGGATCGACAATGTCATTCTCGACCGCGTCGGCAAGGACTATATCCTCGGCCGCGTCCGCGCCGGCGTGCTGGAGGAAGGCACCGTTTCGCTGATGGACAAGGCGAAATCCAGCGCGCGCCTGCATGCAGAGGGCCTGCCGCATGACGGCTTCTCGCTCGCCTTCAACGGTCGCGATCATCGCATCGACCTTCATGGGCTCACAGGCGGCAGGCGCGTTCTCATCTACGGCCAGACGGAGATGACCCGAGATCTGATGGCCCATCGCGAGCAAAGCGGCGCTCAGACCATCTACAATGCGGCCAATGTTCAGCCACACGGTTTTGATGGCGATACGCCTTATCTGACTTATGACAAGGACGGCATTTCCCATCGCATCAATTGCGATTTCATTGCTGGCTGCGACGGCTTTCACGGTGTCAGCCGCAAGTCCGTTCCGGAAAAATCGATCCGCAGTTTCGAGAAGGTCTATCCCTTCGGCTGGCTCGGCGTGTTGGCCGAAGTAGCGCCGGTCAATCACGAATTGATCTATGCCAATCATCCGCGCGGCTTTGCCCTATGCTCGATGCGTTCCATGACGCGCAGCCGCTATTACATCCAGTGCCCACTCGACGAGAAGGTCGAGGACTGGAGCGACGATCGCTTCTGGGACGAATTGCGCCGCCGTTTGCCGGCTCATCATGCCGAAGCCCTGGTCACGGCGGCGTCCTTCGAGAAATCGATCGCGCCTCTGCGTTCCTTCGTGGCCGAACCGATGCGCTTCGGCCGGCTCTTCCTCGTCGGCGATGCCGCCCATATCGTTCCGCCGACCGGTGCCAAAGGGCTCAATCTGGCGGCGAGTGACGTGTATTATCTGTTCTCGGGACTTGCCGAGCATTATCAGGTTCACTCGGACGCCGGACTGGAGGCCTATTCCGCTCGCGCGCTTGCCCGGGTCTGGAAAGCCGTGCGCTTTTCCTGGTGGATGACGACGATGCTGCATCGTTTTCCCGATACCAGCGACTTCGACCAGAAGATCCAGGAGGCCGAACTCGATTATCTCACCCATTCCCGCGCTGCTTCGACCGCGCTTGCGGAGAATTATGTCGGTCTTCCGTTCTGAGCCGATTCTAGAGCTTCTTGGCGACCTCGTTCGCCGCCTCGCGGATCGTCTGCATTAGGATAGACAGTGGCAGGGTGGGGACGGCGTCGGTACGCACAGTCAATCCGACCGGCCCTTTCGTCTCGCTGGTATCGATCGGCAGCAGCGCCAGCAGACCGTCATCGACATCACCCGCGACGACGCCGGCCGAAATGATCCAGATGGCGTCGCTGGCCCGAACGAAGGCGCGGCCGAAGGAGTCGGACACGGTCTCGATCTGGTTGGGCAGGCGGCCGGCGCCATTGGCGATGAGGAAGCTCTCGACGAAGGGGCGGATGATCGAGCCTCGCGTGGGCATCAGGATCGTATAGCGGCTGAGATCGGAAAACACCGATTGCTTTGCCGAAAGCAGCGGGTGACCAGCCCTGACGGCAAAGACCACTTGCTCGGAGTAGAGATGCTCGAAGGAGAAACCGGCCATATTGTCCGGGCTTGCCAGCCGACCGACCACGAGGTCGAGATCGCCGATGCGCAACTGCTCCAGCAATACGGCGTTCTCGCCGGTGACGATCTTGATGCGGCTCCAGGTCTCCTCGCGGAGAAACAATTCCATCGCCCTTGGCATGATCCGTGTCGACACCGTCGGCAGCGCGCCGATGCGGATCGGCGGCGCCTCGCCGGAGCGCTCCTGCGATACGGAATCCAGCCCCTGTCTTAAGGCCGAGAGTGCTGCGCCGGCGTGGCGGAGAAACACTTCACCGTAGCGGGTGATGCGAATGCCGCGCCCGTCGCGCTCGAAGACGGAGACGCCAAGCGCCTCCTCCAGCTCGCGGATCGTTTTTGTCACCGCCGGTTGGCTTATATGGAGGAGCCCCGCCGCCTTGATCACGCTTTTCTGGCGCGCAACCTCGACAAAGGTCTGCAGATGGCGGAATTTGATGCGGGCGTCGAGCATGCTCATTCATAACCCAGGAGTTATCGTAGAGCAAAGAAATATCATTTTACCTAACCGGATTATAGTTCCAATCTCGCGCTCGAGGAGATTTTCCAGTGCAGTTTGCCCGCATCAATGACGTCACGATCCACTATCAGATCATCGGCGGATCGCCCGACAAGCCGGTTCTTGTCTTTGCCAATTCGCTTGGCACCGACTTCCGGATCTGGCGCGACGTGATCGTGCGCCTGGCCGGCGATTTCGCGATCGTACTCTACGACAAGCGCGGCCACGGCCTGTCCGATCTCGGCCAGATGCCCTATTCGATCGAGGATCATGCCACCGATCTTGCCGGCCTGCTCGATTTCCTCTCGGTCAAGGATGCCGTCATTTGCGGTCTTTCCGTCGGCGGGCTGATCGCCCAGTCGCTCTATCAGCGGCGGCCGGATCTCGTGCGGGCCTTGATCCTGTGCGACACGGCCCCCAAGATCGGTACGGCCGACAGCTGGAACGCCCGCATCGCGCAGGTCGAGGCCGCGGGCATCGAATCGATCGTCGATGCGATCATGGAGCGCTGGTTCACGCCGGCTTTCCGCCGCCCGGAAAACACTGCCTTCGGCGGCTATTGCAACATGCTGATCCGTCAGCCGGTGGCGGGCTACACCGCAACATGCGCCGCCCTTCGCGACGCCGATCTGACCGAGACGGCAAAAAGGATAGCGGTTCCGACCATCTGCATCGTCGGCGATCAGGATGGTTCCACGCCGCCCGAGCTGGTACTTTCGACGGCCAAGCTCATTCCAAATGCGCGCTATGAAGTCATCAAGGACGCCGGCCATATCCCCTGCGTCGAACAACCCGAGGCGTTGACCGAAGTCATTCGTGCCTTCATCGACGTCGTTTTGCGTGGAGAACAAGCCCCATGAATGACCCCACCACGCCATCCGAGCGCTATCTGCAGGGCATGGCGACGAGACGAGCGGTGCTCGGCAACGGCCATGTCGATCGTGCCCAGCAGGGAGTGACGGAGTTCGACCGGCCTTTTCAGGAGTTGATCACCGAAGCGGCCTGGGGCCACGTTTGGTCGCGCCCGACGCTCAGCCGGCGCGAACGCTCCATCGTGACAATCGCCCTGCTGGCGGCGCTCGGCCAGGACGAAGAGGTCGCGATGCATGTGCGCGCCACCAGCAATACCGGCGCGACGCGCGACGATATCCGCGAGGCGCTTTTGCATGTGGCAATCTATGCCGGCGTGCCGGCGGCCAACCATGCGATCAAGATCGCCAAGCAGGTTTTTGAACAGATGGACGCCGAAAGGGCGGCTTGAAGCGAGGCAGACATGTCCGACAGAACCAACAGCAAGCCCGAAACGGGCGCCTTCTTTGCCAGGGATCGCGCCTGGCATCCGCCGGCCTTTGCGCCCGGCTATAAGACTTCCGTGCTGCGTTCGCCGCAGCGCGCATTGCTTTCGCTCGACGGCACGATCTCTGAAATCACCGGACCGGTCTTCGGCCACTCCATTATAGGCGAGCTGGACAACGACCTGATCCATAATTTTGCCAAGCACGGCGAAAGCGCGATCGGCGAGCGCATCATCGTCCATGGCCGCGTGCTCGACGAGCGTGGCCAGCCGGTGCCGGGCGTGCTGCTCGAATTCTGGCAGGCCAATGCCGGCGGGCGCTATCGCCACAAGAAGGAAACCTATCTCGCCGCCATCGATCCGAACTTCGGCGGCTGCGGCCGCGCGATCACCGATGACGAAGGCCACTATGCCTTCCGCACGGTCCGGCCAGGCGCCTATCCCTGGCCGAACGGCGTCAACGACTGGCGCCCGGCTCATATTCATTTCTCCGTTTTCGGCCATGGCTTTGCCCAGCGACTGATCACGCAGATGTATTTCGAGGGCGATCCGATGATCTGGAAATGTCCGATCGTCGGCACGATCCCTGACAAGCAAGCCATCGAGCAGCTGATCGCACCGCTCGACTGGGGCAATACGATCCCGATGGATGCGCGCGCCTACAAGTTCGATATCGTGTTGCGCGGTCGTCGCTCGACCCTGTTCGAAAACCGGCTGGAGGGCAACTGATGGTACAAGAACTCGGCTATCTGAAGGAAACACCTTCGCAGACGGCAGGCCCTTACGTCCATATCGGCCTCACGCCGAACTACAGCGAAATAGGCGGCGTCTATGACGCGGATCTCGGTGCCTCCATGGTCAATGACAAGACGCATGGCGAGCGCATCACGGTGACGGGCCGCATCCTCGATGGCGCCGGCGGGCTGGTCAGGGACGCGGTCATCGAGATCTGGCAGGCCGACAGTGCCGGACTTTACAATAGTCCTTCGGAACTGCGCGGCACGGCCGATCCGAATTTCACCGGCTGGGGTCGTTGTCCGACGAGTTCGGACGATGGGATTTTCCGTTTCGAAACGATCAAGCCCGGTCGCGTTCCCTTCAAGGACGGACGCAAGATGGCGCCGCACATCACATTCTGGATCGTGGCGCGCGGCATCAATATCGGCCTGCATACGCGCATGTATTTTCCTGAAGAGACGAGCGCCAACGCCGAGGATCCCTTGCTTGCCCGCATCGAACACAAGGATCGCCTGGCGACGCTCGTCGCCACCAAGGAGGGTTCGGTCTATACCTTCGATGTGCATTTGCAGGGAGACAGGGAAACGGTTTTCCTCGATATATAGGCTATGAGCATTTCTCCCTTCGATCACCCTTTTCTGTCCGGCCTCCTCGGTGACGCGGAGATTTCGGATTATTTTTCGGCCACGGCCGACATCCGCGCCATGCTTGACTTCGAAGCGGCGCTTGCCAGGGTGGAAGCGCAGCATGGGTTGATCCCGCAGGCATCCGCGCGGCGTATCGAGGAGATCTGCGCCAGTTTCGAGCCCGATCTCTCGAGCCTGAAGGCTGCAACGGCAACGGACGGGGTTGTCGTGCCTGATCTCGTCAAGCAGCTGCGCAAAGCCGTCGGCGAGGATGCCGGTACTCATGTCCATTTCGGCGCCACCAGCCAGGACGTCATCGATACCAGCCTGATGATGCGCCTGAAGGCGGTGGCCTTCCTCTTGAGCGGCCGCCTTTTTACCGTCTCTGCAGGACTTCAAAAGCTTGACAAGCAGTTCGGTTCGAACAGGCTCATGGGCCGTACTCGCATGCAGGCCGCAATCCCGATTACCGTATCCGACCGGCTGCGTGCCTGGCGCCATCCGCTTGAACAATATCGGGACCGGCTGACGCAGGAGAGCTTCGCCCTGCAATTCGGCGGTGCGGCCGGCACGCTGGAAAAGTTCGGGCCGAGGGCGGAAGACATCCGTGCCTCGCTGGCGCAGGCGCTCGGTCTGACGGATGAGCCGCAATGGCAGAGCCAGCGTGGGCGCATCGCCGAACTGGCCGGGCTGCTGTCGATGATCTCGGGCAGTCTCGGCAAGATCGGTCAGGACGTCGCGCTTCTGGCACAGGCCGGCGATGAGATCGAGCTTGCCGGCGGCGGCGGCTCCTCCGCCATGCCGCACAAGCAGAATCCGGTTGCGGCGGAGATGCTGGTGACGCTCGCTCGCTTCAACGCGGTCCAACTCTCCGGTATCCATCAGTCGCTTGTTCATGAACAGGAGCGTTCCGGGGCCGCCTGGACGTTGGAGTGGCTCCTGTTGCCCCAAATGGCGGTGGCGACGGCTGCGTCGCTACGCCACGCGCTGGAGCTGATCGGTATGATCAAGCGGTTGGGGACGGCAGCATGAGCGAGGTATTGGCCTTCAATCATAACCCATGAATTATGGGTTATGATATTTATTTCATTTTACATCACTATTTCCTATGAGAAATTGGCGATGATCGAGATTTGAAGATCAGGGGCGGCTCGGAATCCGCGCCGCCGGGAGGAGAAAGAATGAAACGGTTTGTCTTGGCCGCCATCGCGGCCGTTGCCCTTGGCGGCGCTGCCTATGCCGATACCATCAAGGTCGGGGTCATCGGACCCTTTTCGGGGCCGTTTGCGCTGCAGGGAAAGAATTTCAAGGCCGGCATCGATGCCTATATGGCTGTCAATGGCAAGAAGGTCGGCAATGATGAGGTGGAGGTGATCTACCGCGACGTGCCGCAGGCCGATCCCGCGCAATCGAAGGCGCTGGCCCAGGAACTGGTCGTCAAGGAGCATGTGCAGTACCTCGCCGGTTTCTATTTCACCCCGGACGCCATGGCGGTGACGCCGATCCTCAAGCAGGCCAATGTGCCGATGGTGATCTTCAACGCCGCGACATCGGCGATTGTCACCAAGAGCCCGCTTGTCGTTCGTACCTCTTTCACAACCTGGCAAACATCGACCCCGATCGCCAAGGTCGCCTATGACGCCGGCGTCAAGAAGGTCATCTCCGTCGTCAGCGATTACGGCCCCGGCGTCGATGCCGAAAATGCCTTCAAGGCCGGTTTCGAGAAGCAGGGTGGCGAAGTGGTGCAGGCCATACGCATGCCGCTGTCGACCAATGACTTTAGCCCGATCATGCAGCGCATCAAGGATTCAGGCGCGCAGGGCGTCTTCGCCTTCCTGCCCTCCGGCCCGACGACGCTCGGCTTCGTCAAGGCCTATAATGAAAACGGCCTGAAGACGGCCGGCATCAAGCTGTTCGCCCCAGGTGACCTGACGCAGGAATCCGACCTGCCGGCGCTTGGCGATGCGGCCCTCGGCATGCAGACGACGTTCCATTATGCGATTTCGCACGATTCCCCTGAAAACAAGGCTTTCGTCGCGGCTGGCGACAAGGCGATCGGCAATCCAGCCGAATTGACCTTCCCGGCCGTCGGCGCCTTTGACGGCATGCATGTCATCTACAAGATGATCGAGGCGACCGGCGGCAAGCAGGATGCGCAGAAGGCTGTCGATGCCGTGAAGGGTCTTTCCTGGGTCAGCCCCCGCGGTCCGGTCACCATCGATCCCGAAAGCCGTCACATCACGCAGAACATCTATCTGCGCGAGGTCACCAAGGGCGATGACGGCAAGTACTACAACAAGGAGATTCAGACCTTCGAAAAGCAGGGCGATCCCGGCCTCGCGGCAGCGAAGTAGGACGCTCTAACCGATAGCTCCTATCTGAGCAGAATTGGTTTCCGCTCAGATAGAGACCCAAAGGTCGGCGCCGCAATAACCGGACCAGTGATTTCAATGCAAACCGTGCTCAGCATAGCAGTCGATGCCCTCGCTTACGGCATGGTGCTGTTCGTGATCTCCATCGGCCTCTCCGTCACCATGGGGTTGATGCGCGTCGTCAATCTGGCCCATGGCGCCTTCGCCATGATCGGCGGTTATATCGCCTCCTATGCGGCGCACGATCTGGGATTGGGTTATGCCGCTGCCGTCTTGCTGGCCGTAATCGGCACGGTGATTATTTCCATCCCGATCGAGCGACTGCTTTACCGGCGTATCTACGGTGCGCCGGAACTGACACAGGTGCTGATGACGATCGGCATCACCTTCTGCATCATCGGCATCGCCAACTATGTCTTCGGCCCGACCTTGAAGACCATACCTTTGCCCGGCAGCCTGCAAGGCTCTGTCGACCTCGGTTTCCGCACCATCGGGACGCATCGCATTTTCGCAATCGTCTGCGGTCTTATCGTCGCTCTGGCGCTCTGGTACACGATCGAGAAGACGTCTTTCGGCGTCAAGCTGCGCGCCTCGGTCGACAATGCCTCGATGGCGGCGGCTCTCGGGGTGAGGACCGAGATCGTCTATGCGGTCAGTTTCGCCATAGCCGTCGGGCTTGCCGCCTTTGGCGGTGTGGTGGGCGCCGAATTGCTGCCCGTCGAGCCCTATTATGCCCTGCGTTACATGGTGACTTTCCTTGTCGTCGTCTCGGTCGGCGGCGCTGGCTCCATCTCCGGCGCGTTGCTTGCCTGTCTCGTCCTCGGCTGCATTGATACGACCGGCCGCTACCTTATGCCCGAGTATGGCGACTTCTTCTTCTATCTGGCCGTCATTGCTATCGTCTGCGTCTTCCCGCGCGGTTTTGCCGGGAGGATGAAGTAAGATGGCGCTGACACTGGAAAAAGAGGCCACCCCCGCCGTGACCAGACATCGTACTGTTGGACAGGATATGATTGCGGTCGCTGTTATCGTAGTGCTGGCCGCCGTCGGCTACATCCTGTTTCCGGACAATCTCGCGCTTCTGACGCGCCTGATCGCCATTGGGCTTCTGGTTCTGTCGCTCGATCTGGTCACCGGCTATTGCGGTGTGGCGACGCTCGGTCACGCGGCCCTCTTCGGCGCCGGCGCCTATGCCGCCGGCATCGCGTCTGCGCATTACGGCATCAACGATCCCCTGCTGATGACGCTTGCCGGCATCCTGGGCGGCGCGGTCGCTGGCTTGGTCTGTTCCATCGTCATTCTGCGAGCCCATGGCCTGCCGCAGCTCGTGCTGTCGATCGCGCTGATCTACCTCTTCCATGAATTCGCCAACAAGGCCTCGAGCTGGACCGGCGGCAGCGACGGCCTGTCGGGCATTTCCCCGGACCCGCTGTTCGGCAGTTTCGAATTCGATCTCTATGGGCATACGGCCTACATCTATGGCGTCGGATTGCTGCTGATCGTGCTCGTGCTGCTGCGCTTTCTCGTGCGCTCACCGTTCGGCATGCTCTGTCGCGGCATCCGGCAGGATCCCTTGCGTATTCGCGCCATGGGCGCCTCGCCGAAGGCGGCATTGATCAAGATGTATGTGATTTCCGGCGCCGTTGCCGGTGTCGGCGGCGCATTGAACGCGATTTCGACGCAGGTGGTTGGTCTCGACAGCCTGTCCTTCACGCAGTCGGCCGAGGCGCTCGTCATGCTCGTGCTAGGCGGCACCGGATCGCTGTTCGGCGCGCTTGTCGGCACGCTGATCTTCATGCTCTTCGAAGACTATATCTCGGCCGCCAATCCCTTCCATTGGCTGACGATCGTCGGCGCACTGCTGATCCTCGTCGTTCTCTTCGCGCCTAAGGGCATTTACGGCACGGCCGCCGCCTATGTCGCTCGCCGTAGGGAGGCGCGGTTATGAACGCGATTTTCGAGGTCACAAATCTGAGGAAGGCTTTCGGCGGCTTGACTGTCACCAATGACGTCAGCCTGTCCATGGCGCCGGGGGATCGCGTCGCGCTGATCGGCCCGAACGGCGCCGGCAAGACCAGCTTCGTCAATCTCGTCACCGGCAATCTGCGGCCGGATGCCGGTGAGATCCATATCGCCGGTCACAACGTCAACCGGATCGACGCCATCGGCCGGGTCCGGCGCGGATTGGTGCGCTCGTTCCAGGTGACCCGGCTGTTTCAGGACATGACCCCGGCCGAACATATCGGCATGGCGGTCCTGCAGCGGACGGGTCGCTCCGGCCGCATGTTCGGCAACTTCCTTGCCATGCGCGACGTCATGGCCGAGACGGAAGAACTGCTCGGCACGCTCGGTCTTGCCGGCCTGGCGCATCGCAAGGTCAGCGAGATTGCCTATGGCCAGCAGCGGCTCCTTGAGATCGCTGTCGCCATGGCCCTGAAGCCTAAGGTGTTGCTGCTCGACGAGCCTGCCGCCGGCGTGCCGCAAAGCGATACCGGCCGCATCGAGCAGGCGCTTGCCGATTTGCCGCCCGATCTCGCCGTGCTGATGATCGAGCATGACATGGATCTGGTTTTCCGGTTCGCCAAGCGCGTGGTGGTACTCGCCGCCGGCACCATCATTTTTGACGGTTCGCCGAAAGACGTGACGCAGGATGCGCGTGTGCGCGAAGCCTATCTCGGGAGCTATGCCCATGCCGGCCAC
>Ga0207671_10006493_pt1 | contig 10407 bp, 6 predicted proteins | sample KBSC24metaG_FD_184352 | JGI IMG/M metagenome (GOLD analysis project Ga0207671, IMG submission 184352) | Corn rhizosphere microbial communities from Kellogg Biological Station, Michigan, USA - KBS C2-4 metaG (SPAdes) (version 2) | ecosystem: Host-associated > Plants > Roots > Rhizosphere > Soil... | reverse complement strand
CGCCCGCATCGGCAACCTCACCCACTGGCTGACCGAAAGCGCGCCGGACATCGTCTGCCTGCAGGAGATCAAGACGGTCGACGACCAGTTTCCGCGCGCCGAGATCGAGGCGCTCGGCTATAATGTCGAGACCAACGGCCAGAAGAGCTTCAACGGTGTCGCCATCCTGTCGAAGCTTCCCTTCGACGAGGTCAACCGCGGCCTGCCGGGCGACGATGCAGACGACCATGCCCGCTTCATCGAAGGCGTCTTTTCGACCGACCAGGGCGCCCTGCGCGTCGTTTCGCTCTACCTGCCGAACGGCAATCCGGTCGACGATGAACGGAAGTTTTCCTACAAGCTCGCCTGGATGGCGCGGCTTGAGCGTTGGGCGGAAGAGCGGCTGCGGCTCGAGGAGGCGCTGGTGCTGGCCGGCGACTACAATGTCATTCCGGAACCCGCCGATGCCCGTTTCCCAGAAAACTGGCTGGGGGACGCGCTGTTCCAGCCGCAGACAAGACAGGCCTTCCGCCGGCTGAAGAATCTCGGCTTCACCGAAGCGGTGCGCACGGTGACCGACTCGGCCGGCGTCTACACCTTCTGGGATTATCAGGCCGGCGCCTGGCAGAAGAACAACGGCATCCGCATCGACCACCTGCTGCTCTCACCGGAAGCGGCCAACCGTTTCTCGTCGGCCTCGGTGGAAAAGCACGTCCGCGCCTGGGAAAAGCCCTCCGACCACGTGCCGGTCGCGATCGATCTCAGCCTGCTGCCGGCCTGAGACGTTCAAGCGCCCTCTGGACCCAGATATCGCCACAAATCCCGTCTTTAATGCGGGCTGCTGTGGGGGTTGAATGGCGATCCGATTTCTTTTCTGGCCGGTCGGCCTTGCTTTGGCGCTTGCCGTGCCGGCGCCATTGCTGGCGGCTCCAACCTGCCTTGCCAACGGCAAGTCTTTCAATGTCGGCGAGACGGCGTGCCTGACGCTGGCCGGCGAGAGCCACCTCGCCCGTTGCGACATGGTTCTCAACAACACCTCCTGGACCAGGATCAAGGACGAATGTCCGGGAGAAGCGCCAAAACCGCACCCGACATCACTCTCGAGCCCCACGCCCGGCCCGGCGCCAACGGAGCCGACACAGAACTGATCCCGCGCGACGATTGGTGGCGCAGGCCGAAAGCTGGCAGCTTTTTGAATTTTCCCGCGAGAAGAGCGGCGCTTACTGGTCGCCGTTATTGCCCTTGGTCAGGATGTCGTCGGCGAGTGAGATCGCGGTCCGGCGATCGGCCTCGCCGGCCGCGGCGAAAGCCTCTTCCTGCATGCTGCGTATCCAGGGCTGATCGGCCGCTGGAGCCCGCTCCAGCGCCGCCGTCATCATCGCCAGGCCGCGCACGATCTTGCCGCTCTGGAACAGAAGGTTGCCGAGCGTCGCCTGCGCGCCGGCATGGCCCTTTTCGGCCGCCAGCTGCAGCCAGCGGCCGGCCTGCTTGACGCTGGCCTTCACACCGCCCTCACCCTTGAGGAACATGCGGCCGATCTCGAACTGAGCATTCGGATTGCGGTAGTTGGCGGCGGCGCGCATGTAATATTCCTGCGCTGCGACGTCGTTTTCCTCGACCGGGGTGCCGGGAATGCCTTTGCGCAGATAGTCGCCGAGCGCCACCAGCGCGTCCGACACATAGCTTTCTTCCGGCGAGCCCGGCTCGACATCCTGGTCGACGATTTCCGAGAAGAACTTGAAGGCGGCATAGTCATCGCGCGTCACGCCGTCGCCTTCGGCATACATGCGTGCAAGCTTCCAGGTGGCACCGATCTGGCCGTTCTCGGCGGCGTATTTATAGGCTTCGACCGCCTGGTCCTTATGGCCGCTCTTGTAAGCGGAAAAGCCGAACTGGAACACCGCCCACGGGCTCGACTGCGGCTTCACGCCGGTCTTGTCGTCGAACACCTTGTCGTCGAAGGCCATGGCTTGCCCGAGGGCGCCCAAGGTCGCAACCGCGACCAGTGCCGGCAAGACAAATGACCTCAACACCTCAGATGTCCGCATAGCAGTGCGTTTCTTTGGCGGCACCCGGATGGGTCACCGCGCCATCGCGGGCCGACCCTACCGTCTGCGCATATTTCCAGATCGCGCCGGACTGATAGTCGGTCTTGCGCGCCTTCCAGCTCTTTGCCCGGGCCGCCAGCTCGGCGTCCGACAGGGCCACTTCGATCGTGCCTTTCCGGGCGTCGATCGAGATCACGTCGCCATCCTTGATCAACCCGATCGGCCCGCCGACCGCCGCTTCCGGCCCGACATGGCCGATGCAGAAGCCGCGCGTGGCGCCCGAGAAGCGCCCGTCGGTGATCAACGCCACCTTGCCGCCCATGCCCTGGCCGTAGAGTGCCGCCGTCGTCGACAGCATCTCGCGCATGCCCGGACCTCCGCGCGGCCCCTCGTAGCGGATGACGAGAACCTCGCCTTCACGGTAGTTGCGCTGCGTGACCGCTTCGAAGCACTCCTCTTCCGAATCGAAGCAGCGCGCCGGGCCTGAGAATTTCAGTTCCGACATGCCCGCGACCTTCACGATCGCGCCTTCGGGGGCAAGGTTGCCCTTCAAGCCCACAACGCCGCCTGTCTTGGTGATTGGCCGATCGGCGGGACGCACAACATCCTGGCTCTCATTCCAGGAAACGTGCTCCATATTTTCGGCCAAAGTGCGGCCAGTGACCGTCATGCAGTCGCCATGCAGATAGCCGTGGTCGAGCAGCGTCTTCATCAGGAGCGGAATGCCGCCGGCCTCGAACATGTCCTTGGCGACATATTTGCCGCCCGGCTTGAGGTCGGCGATATAGGGCGTCTTCTCGAAGATCGCCGCCACGTCGAACAGGTCGAACTTGATGCCGGCCTCATGCGCGATCGCCGGCAGGTGAAGTGCTGCATTGGTCGAACCGCCGGTGGCGGACACGACAGTCGCGGCATTCTCCAGCGCCTTCAGTGTGACGATGTCGCGCGGCCGGATGTTCTTGGCGATCAGTTCCATGACCTTTTGGCCGGAGGCGAAATTGAAGCGGTCGCGCATTTCGTATGGCGCCGGCGCGCCGCAGGAATAGGGCAGCGCCAGGCCGATCGCCTCCGCAACTGTCGCCATGGTGTTGGCGGTGAACTGGGCGCCGCAGGAGCCAGCCGAAGGACAGGCAGCCTGCTCGATCTCGAGCAGTTCGGCGTCACTGATCGTGCCGACCGAATGCTGGCCAACCGCCTCGAACACGTCCTGCACGGTGATCTGGCGGCCGCGATAGCTGCCGGGCAGGATCGAGCCGCCATAGATGAAGACCGACGGAACGTTGAGGCGCACCATCGCCATCATCATGCCGGGCAGCGACTTGTCGCAGCCGGCGAGCCCGACAAGGGCATCGTAGCAATGGCCGCGCATGGTGAGCTCGACCGAATCGGCGATGACTTCGCGCGACACCAGCGACGACTTCATGCCCTGGTGGCCCATGGCGATGCCGTCGGTGACGGTGATGGTGCAGAACTCGCGCGGCGTGCCGTTGGCGGCCGCAACGCCCTTCTTGACCACCTGCGCCTGGCGCATCAGCGAGATGTTGCAGGGAGCCGCCTCGTTCCAGCAGCTGGCGACGCCCACCAAAGGCTGCGCGATCTCCGCCGCCGAAAGGCCCATGGCATAGAGATACGAGCGATGCGGCGCGCGAGCCGGACCTTCGGTCACGTAGCGGCTGGGCAGCTTGGCCTTGGAGATTACCCTGGCGTCCATACTCGTCCTTGCCGCACACCCCGCGGCCGGTCCCATCGCCGGGCCAACCTGGCACGCATCCCGAGACCTATCCGGGTTGCTCCGGGTTTATGGCGGGAAATGGGCAGTTCCCTCGGCCTGACCTTTAGCGTAGGGGTTGTTCATAAACTGTTGCCGAAACGCCACAATCAAATTGGACGCCTGTTGTGCAGCGAATCTGCAACATCGGGTCGAAAGGCGAGGTTGAATCGCCGTTGCGCAACAAAAAGGCCGGGCATTGCCCGGCCTTTTCGATGAATTTTCAGAAACTTAGAACTTGATCTTCACGCCGCCGGAAATCGCCGTGACCAGATCGTTGCCGAAGTCGTAGCTGGCGTCGGTTCCGGCCTGATACCCGTTTTCACCGTTCACTACCCCGGAATGCCCGCTCGTCATCACACCGATGGCACCGGCCAGACGGACCTCAATGTTCGGCTGTGGGGTATAGGCAACGCCGCCCCCAATTGTCCAAGTATCAGTCTGGGCGCCGTAGCCATGTGAGGTACCGCGATCCCAGGTGAGCTGACCTGCTGCGCTCCACTGGTCGTTGAACTTGTGGCCGATACCTCCCGAAACCGTCCAGCCGTCACGGTACATCAGGTCAAGTGAGGTGACTTGGAGCGAACCAGACGCCTTGTTGCCAGTGAAGCAAGCGGCAGTGGGAGTGCCCACATAGCAGATCGGAACACTCTGCAGCACGCTCCAGTTGACCCACTTGATAGAACCGAAGGCAAGCCACCCTGGCGCGATGCCGGATTGCAATTTCAATTCCACCGAATCTGGCATGTACTGCGTGGAACCATAAATCGGCTTGACGCCGCCGCCGACACTGGACAAATCAAGCATACCGGAGATGTTGTCGAGCTTGACCTGCGAATTGTAGACCAAGCTGGCGCGAAGCGCGATCTCAGGGATTTCGTAGGCCACACCGGCCCGCCAGCCCCAGCCGCTGGTGTCCAGGTCGACGCGGCCAATCGGTGACGGCCCAAATGGATTGAAGCCCACCAAGCTTTCCTTGAAGCCTGAAATGTCCTGATAGAACACGCCGCCGATAAAACGGAGCTGGCCCTTACCGGCATCAAACTTGTAAGAGCAAGTACCGGCGTAGTTATTGCTCTTGATATCGGTCTCGATGTTAGAAATCGCACCGTTCCACATACCCGGCGCTGTATGTGCGCCCCAAGGCTGCGAGTAGTCGACCATGCAGTCAACACCCTGAACAATTTGGGCTTTGACGCCAATGCGCGGCACCCAATAGGGCTCAGCCCCATCGGCCGTAGTGCCTAAACCCAGATTCGCGCCGAACGGACCTTTTGCATTCTTATACTTGCGATCAGGCATAACATATGTGGCTTCCGCCTCCGTCGCTACCGGCGCCGGATCAAACAAAAGGTCGATGTCATAGCCGCCGCGCTCCAGGCCGCCGGCATGCGCGGGGTGCATCGCGGCGCCGATCAGGGCGATCGAAAAGCAGCCTGCCCCCGCCAGAGCCTTGAGCCGCAAAATGTTCATGGAAATCCCTCCCCGAAATACACGTGGGTCAAGCTAGAACCAATTCAGGTTAACGACGCAACAACGATTTCAAGAGCTGTACACGTACATCTTGACAGGGCTTATTTTTGCCACGGTGCGTAGCGCCGCAATTGGTGCCCGAAATCGTGCAACCGGCGTCAAGCGGCCGAAAAAATCTGAAGAAACCAGCCAAAACAGGGCAAAAACAGCCGGTTTCAGGGCTGATGGGCCCCAATGTTACATTATGGCAACAATGCGACGCAAACTTTCCGTTTACGTCAAAATTAACGTAGCGGCACGCCTGTTTTCGAGGCAGCTAACGTACCGGAAAGGGTCCCGCCGGCAGGGCGAATCTTGTCACTCAGCCGGCGTCGCGGACCCTGGTCAAAGCCACCGAAAGCTTCTCCTGCGCCTCGCGATATTCGGCGAGTTTCTCGCGTTCGGCCTCGACCACCTCTTCCGGTGCGTTGGCGACGAACTTCTCGTTCGAAAGCTTCTTGTGCAGGCGCGCGATCTCCTCGGTGACCTTGGCCAGTTCCTTCTGCAACCGCGCGGCCTCCGCCTGGAGGTCGATCAGGCTGCCGAGCGGCAGGCTCACCGTGGCCTCGTTGAGCACGATCTGGGCCGAGCCCTTGGGCGGCGCATCGGCGAGCGCGATATCGCCGACGCGCGCCAGCCGCTTGATCGCCTGGGCGTGACGCTCCAGCCGCTCCTGCGTGAGGGTGTTGGCGCCGATCACCATCAGCGGCGCGATCGCCGCCGGCGGCACGTTCATCTCCGAACGCACCGAGCGGATGCCCGAGACAAGATCGACCAGCCAGTTGATGTCGGCGGCCGCCTCGTCGTCCTCGAAGTCGGGCGACGGCCATGCCGCATGGCAAAGCAGCGAGGCGCGCTCCTTGCCCTCGCCCGCGGTCTGCGCCCACAGCTCCTCCGTCATGAACGGCATCATCGGATGCAGAAGCTTGTAGATCTCGTCCAGCACGAAGGCGACGCAGGCCCGGCTTTCGGCTTTGGCGACCTCGTCTGTGCCCATGAACACCGGCTTCAGCAATTCCAGATACCAGTCGCAGAACAGGTTCCAGACGAAGCGATAGGCGGCACCCGCCGCCTCGTTGAAACGATAGCTGGTGATGCCCTCGGTGACCGCGCGAGCCGCACGCGTCAGTTCCGTCAGGATCCAGCGGTTGACCGGCAGCTTGGCGTCGTTGAGCCAGAACTCGTCGTTGCGCGCCACCTCGTTCATCTCGGCGAAGCGCGTCGCGTTCCACAGCTTGGTGCCGAAATTGCGGTAGCCCGCGATGCGCGCCGGATCGAGCTTCACGTCGCGACCCTGGGCCGCCATCACGGTCAGCGTGAAGCGCAGCGCATCGGCGCCATATTCATCGATCAGGTCGAGCGGATCGATGACGTTGCCCTTCGACTTCGACATCTTCTGCCCGTTCTTGTCGCGCACCAGCGCGTGCACATAGACGGTGTGGAACGGCTCCTCGTGCATGAAATGCAGGCCCATCATCATCATGCGGGCGACCCAGAAGAAGATGATGTCGAAGCCAGTCACCAGCACGTCGGTCTGGTAGTAGGTCTTGAGCTCCGGCGTCTGGTCAGGCCAGCCCAGCGTCGAGAACGGCCACAGCGCCGAGGAGAACCAGGTGTCGAGCACATCCTCGTCGCGGGTCAGGATCTCGCCCGGCTGGAAATTCTCCAGCTTGTCCTCGACCCAGGCCTTCCACGGCCCTTCCAGTGCCAGGTAATATTCGATTGCCGAGGCCAGCGCCTCTTCCTCGGTCTTTTCGACAAAGACACGCCCGTCCGGCCCATACCAGGCCGGTATCTGGTGACCCCACCAGAGCTGGCGCGAAATGCACCAGGGCTGGATGTTCTCCATCCAGTCGAAATAGGTCTTTTCCCAGTTCTTCGGCACGAAGTTGGTACGGCCCTCGCGCACCGAGGCAATCGCCGGCTTGGCGAGTTCGGCGGCATTCACATACCACTGATCGGTCAGGAACGGCTCGATCGGCACGCCGCCGCGGTCACCATGCGGCACGGCATGCCGGTGCGGCTCGATCTTGTCGAGGAAACCGCCAGCCTCCATCAGCTCGACGACCTTCTTGCGCGCCGCAAAGCGGTCGAGCCCGTCGAGTTCGTCCCAGACGGCCTGGCGCTCCGGTGTGACCTCGAGACCGGCGAGGAAATCCTCATTGTCCTTCAGCTTGATGGCCGCTTCGACCGTCAGGATATTGATCGCCGGCAACTTGTGGCGCTTGCCGACCTCGAAATCGTTGAAGTCATGCGCCGGCGTGATCTTGACCGCGCCAGACCCCTTTTCCGGGTCGGAATACTCGTCGGCGACAATCGGTATCTTGCGGCCAACGATCGGCAGCACGATATTGCGCCCCACCAGATCGGTGAAGCGCTCGTCGTCCGGATGCACGGCCACGGCCGTGTCGCCGAGCATCGTCTCGGGACGCGTCGTGGCGACCGTAATGAAGGTCTTCGGATTCTCCGGGTCGAACGCCTCGCCTTCGATCGGATAACGGAAGTGCCAGAGATTGCCGTTGACCTCGTGCTGCTCGACCTCGAGGTCGGAAATGGCGGTGAGCAGCTTCGGGTCCCAGTTCACAAGGCGCTTGTCCTTGTAGATGAGGCCTTGCTTGTAGAGCGTGACGAAGACTTCCAGCACCGCCTTGGACAGGCCTTCGTCCATGGTGAAGCGTTCGCGCGACCAGTCCGCCGAGGCACCGAGCCGCTTCAGCTGGTTGAAAATCGCGCCGCCGGATTCGGCCTTCCACTCCCAGACTTTCTCGATGAACTCTTCACGCGTGAGATCGCGGCGATGGATCTGCTTTTCCATGAGCTGACGCTCGACCACCATCTGCGTGGCGATGCCGGCGTGATCCATGCCGGGCTGCCAAAGCACGTTCTTGCCGCGCATACGCTCGAAGCGGATCAGAATGTCCTGCAGCGTGTTGTTGAGCGCATGCCCCATATGCAGCGAACCGGTGACGTTCGGCGGCGGGATGACGATGGTGAAGGCTTCCGCCCCCTCCTCTGCGCCGGCGCCGGCCCGGAAGGCATCGGCCTCTTCCCAGATTTTGGCGATCTTCGGCTCGACGGTCTTGGCGTCGTAGGTCTTTTCAAGCATGGAGGAAGTCCGAACTGTCGGGAACAAGCGTCCGGTGTAAATCGGAAGGTCTTGGCCGAGTCAACCGCGAGAGCAGCGATCACCCGCACAGATAGGCCTGCCCGCGACCAGCGACAATGCCGCCCGGGCGGGCGGCAGCGCTCCACCGGGCAGACTTAAACAAAAGCACCGCCCCGAAGGCGGCGCTTGTCAGCCTGCATATCGCGACAGCTACTGCGCCCCGCGCGCCACGCGCTCGATTTCCTCGCGCACCAGCCTTTCGACCAGCGTCGGCAGGTTGTTGTCGAGCCAATCCTGCAGCATCGGCCGCAGCATCTCCTCGGCCATTTCGTCGAAGCTCTTCTTGCTGCGGCTGGCAAAAGCGTCGGAAAGCTCGCCAAAGGCAGCGGCAACCTGCCTGCCCGTGTGCTCGGAAAGGATCGCAGGTCGGACCGGCTGAGCCTCCGGTGCGGATGCCTGGCTGGCATCCGCGGAAGCTTCCACCGTCGGCTCTTCCCTCTCGATCTCGACTCGCTGCTCGATTTCCTGGGTCCAGACAGCCGGTTTCGCGGTGACCGTGCTCCCGCCCGCTGCCGCGATTTCCCGCCGCCAATCGGCGACAATGCTGTCTGCGGTCTGCGATGTATTTGCCGCGGCGGGCTTGTTCGCGGCCACCGGCTCGCTCGGCTCGACAGCGCTCCTGACACCGGCCTCCGCCAGGGTCGTCGGCGCGACTTTCACCGGCTCGGCACGAGTCTCGGCGCGCGTAAGCACCGGATCGGTCGCTGCAAGCTGGGCCTGGACTTCCGCCAGAGTCACCGGCTTGCGGAAACCGGCATCCGCGTGCAATTCGGAACGAAAGGCGTCAACCTCGACATTTGGCACGGCAGCTGCAGGCACGTTAACTGCGGCCGGTTCCAGGTCCTGGCGCAACTCACCGGCCTCGGCCGGCTGCTTGCGCCCGGTGTCGCTGTCTTCGATGATCCTTCGGATGGAAGCCAGTATCTCTTCCATGGAAGGTTCGCGCTGCGCGCTGCTTGCCGTCGCCATCGTCACATCCGCCGCCCTAGTGACCTGTTCAAGAACCTGACCTGTCCAAGAACTTGACCGTTCAAGAATTCCGTTCATGCCCGAGCCGGAATTCGAATCAATATCGACAGCGTAGCCGACCGTTCGTCATCCGAGAATCCCCAATCTGGGGACTCCTTGGATTTCAACAGATTAGAGCAATTCCAGGAAAAGTGTGTGACGGGGTTTTCCGTCCGGAATTGCGCAATGACAAATAGCCAAAGCAGCTCGGCGTTTCCGTGAAACGATGAACTGCTTTGGGCGCCGTGCGACCCGACAAGCCGAGCCATCCAAAAAGGCAAACGCCGCGTGTCCATCGGGCACGCGGCGTTTGCCTGAAGCCAATATTCCGAAATTAGCGCCCGTCAGGCGTACGCAGTCCGAACCACTTGTCCTTGACGGCGTTGTAATGCTCTTCCGGCTTGTACTTGGTGACCGGCAAGCCCAGCCGATCGACCGACAGGCGGCCCATCGCCGACAGGATGGCGTAGCTCGCCACGACCACGTCGCGTTCGGAGCTCGCCTGGTTGATCCTGGCGGTGATGACCGCGTTCTGCGCGTTCAGCACGTCGAGCGTGGTACGCTGGCCGACATTGCGCTCCTCGATGACACCGTTGAGCGCCAGTTGCGCGGCATCGATCACCTGCCTGTTGGCATCCACGCTTTCGCGCGCGGCGACGTATTGCGTCCAGGCCGAGACCACGGCCTGGCGCACTTGGTCGCGGCTGACATCGACCTGGATGCGCGCCTCGCCGAGCGACTCCTTGTTTTGCCGCACCAGCGCCGAGGTCCGCCCGCCCGAATAGATCGGAATGGTCAGCGTGGCGCCGATATTGGCTGAGGTCGAGGTGCCGTTGGAGCCCCTGATATCAGGAGCGGCGTGGCTGTAATTGTCCGAAATGCCGGCAGAAGCGGTCACTTGCGGCAGCAGCGCGCCTTCCGAGGAT
>Ga0207671_10006492_pt1 | contig 10408 bp, 11 predicted proteins | sample KBSC24metaG_FD_184352 | JGI IMG/M metagenome (GOLD analysis project Ga0207671, IMG submission 184352) | Corn rhizosphere microbial communities from Kellogg Biological Station, Michigan, USA - KBS C2-4 metaG (SPAdes) (version 2) | ecosystem: Host-associated > Plants > Roots > Rhizosphere > Soil... | reverse complement strand
AGATCGCGGCCTTGCCCGTGTTCTGCGGCTAGCCTCGATACATGCCTGAGCAGCCTTTCGTCCCCAGCGACTTCGTCGTGCCGCGCGCCCTCGCCGCCGACGGATTCCGCTTGGAGCCGCTGGGACCGCAGCACAACGACGCCGACCACGCGGCCTGGACCTCCAGCATCGAGCACATCCGTGCGACTCCGGGCTTCGAGGGCAGCCAGTGGCCGCCCTCGGCAGGCATGACCCTGGCCGACAACCTCCGCTACCTGGAGCGCCACGCCCGAGACTTCGAGGAGCGGACGGGCTTCACGTTCACCGTCCTCGACGGCATGAACGAGGTCATCGGCTGCGTCTACATCTATCCGTCACGCTCCAACCCGGCCGTGACGACCGTCCGCTCGTGGGTCCGGGCAAGCCGCAAGGACCTGGACGCACCGCTGCACCAGGCCGTCGCGGCGTGGCTGGCGTCGGACTGGCCGTTCGCGGAGGTTCGCTACCGGGCGGATGCTTAGCCGTGGCCGAGATCGCCGCTGTACGCCGTCCCGGGGCCGGGTTCGTGGTCGGCGTAGGACGCCGCACCCTGATGGAGTCGCTGTATCTCCTCACCGCGCCGGTGACGGCTGTGGGCGGCGCGCTGCTGACGGTGTGCGGCATGTGTGCCGGCACGATCAGTTCCCTGATTCCGGGCGGTTCCCCGGTGGCGGCCAGAGCTTGGGCGAGCGCGCGGTGGTCGGGCGACATCGAGTGGTGGCGGATCAACAAGGTGCGGCCCCTGACCGGCGGTCTGCGGTCCAGAACGAAAGAAGCGGCGGCCGCGTCGGATCCAGGGCTGTGGCTCGACATGGCTCACACGGTCGTGGTGTTCCCCGTCGTGGTGATCGCTTCGGCGGTGACGGGGATCATGTGGTTCGTCGGCATCGCGACCCTGTCGTATCCGCTCCGCAACATGGGCGCCAACGGCCCGCTGAAACCGATGACCTTGTACGCGGGCAGCCCCCACTCGCACGTCGCCCTGAGCCTGGGGTTCACGACGCCGACCCAGCGCATGTGGTTCGCCATCACCGTCGGCGTCGCGACGTTGGCGAGTCTGCCGCTGGTGACGCGGGTCTGCGTCGCCGTCCAGGCCGGCTTGGCGCAGGTCCTGCTCTCCGACATGTCCGCGCTGCACCGCAGGATCAGAGGGCTGGAGCGGGACCGGGAGACGGCGCGCGCCCAGGCGGTCGCGGCGGTGACGGCCGAGGCTCAGGCGCTGCGCCGTCTCGAGCGCGACATCCATGACGGACCGCAGCAGCGGCTGGTCCGTTTGGCGATGGAGCTGGGCCGTGCGCAGCACCACTTCGAGCGCCGGCCTGAGCTGGCGCGGGAGGCGCTGGCCGATGCGCTCGTCCAGACGCGGGAGGCGTTGGAGGAACTCAGGGCCCTGTCACGCGGGATCGCTCCGCCCATTCTGGCCGATCGGGGACTGCGCGATGCGCTCGGCGCCCTGGCCGAACGGTGCGTCGTGCCCGCCGAGGTGGATGCGGGGCCGGTGAACCGGCGGTTGGACGCCGCGGTCGAGACGGCCGCGTATTTCGTGGTCGCCGAGGCGCTGACCAACCTGGCCAAGCATGCTCACGCCGGCCGGTGCACGATCGGGCTGCGGTGCGCCGAGGGCACGCTTCGCGTGTGGGTGACCGACGATGGTGTGGGTGGTGCGACGTCGGCGAAGGGGCATGGGTTGCGGGGGTTGGAGGACCGGGTGCGCGCACTGGGCGGCAACGTGGTCGTCGCCAGTCCCGAGGGCGGCCCGACAACAGTAAGCGCGGAGCTGCCATGTCGGTGATTCCGGCGCCTCGGGGGGCGGCACCGCGGCGGCTGCGGATCGTCGTGGCCGACGATGCCGTGCTGCTGCGCGAGGGCTTGGTGCGCCTGCTCGCCGAGGACGGCCACGAGGTGGTGGCGGCGGTCGGGGACGGGCCGGGGCTGGTCGAGGCCGTGTCCGTTTACCGGCCGGATGTGTCGGTCGTCGACGTGCGGATGCCGCCGACCCACACCGATGAGGGGCTGCGCGCGGCGATCACCGCACGTCAGCTTCTGCCTGGTGCGCCTGTGCTGGTGCTGAGCCAGTACGTCGAGGCCTCGTACGCCGCCGACCTGCTGGCCGACGGCGCGGGCTCGGTCGGCTACCTGCTGAAGGACCGGGTCGCGAAGGTCGCAGAGTTCTTGGACGCCCTGGACCGGGTCGCGCACGGCGCCACAGTGCTCGACCCGCAGGTGGTCGCCCACCTGCTGGCCGGTAGGCGCCAGGGGGATCGGCTGGAGGCCCTGACCGCGCGGGAGCGGCAGCTGCTCGCGTTGATGGCCGAGGGGTATTCGAACGCTGCGATAGCGCGGGAGCTCAACCTGTCGGGCAGCGCGGTGGAGAAGCACATCGGGAACATCTTCACCAAACTGGACCTGCCTCCCGACGACACGCAGCATCGTCGGGTGCGGGCGGTCCTGGCCTATCTCCGGGTCTGAGGCGTCTCAGTCGCCGCCTTGGAAGAAGCCCAGCAGCGCCGGCTCCGGATCATCGGCGGTGCCGATGTTCGCGATCATCACGACCAGGATGGCGGCCGCCAGCAGCGCGGTGAGCACTCCGAGCGTTGCCGACAGGCGCCGGGCTCGCTTGTCGGAGGCGGCCTCACGTCTGTACTGCCTCCACGAGGCGAAGCTCAGGACGACGAGGCCGATGATCACGACCGCCGCTATGTAAGCCAACACCGCGTGGTAGCGGCCGAAGTCGTCGACCATGGCGGTGATCGCGGGAGGATGGCTTCCCGCCTTCGAATACCCCGCCAGGTTCTGCTGGACCTGCTCCACGGCGGTTCCAAGCTCGCCGCCGGGGTGGCCGAGGGGAAGGTTCGACAAGGTCGAGCTCAGCGGCGCCACCGCACCCTGGATGTTCGCCATCACCACGAGCAGGGCGAACAGCGCCGAGGCCAGGACGAGCACGCCACCTGCCGCGACCGCCGGACGCTTCCCCGCAGGGAGATCGCCGGGGCGCACGAACCACGTCCGGAGCAGCGCTCCCAGCAGGAGCAGCACCGTCAGCAGCAGGGCGCCGACGACGGCCTTCACGACGTGGTAGCGGAACCAGTAGTCGACGATGTGTGCAAGGCGCGGCGTCGGTGCCTTAGCTCCGGAGTGCCAGTACTCGACGAACGCCGGCCGAAGCGCCGCAGCAAGCGCGCTCTGGCCGCTGAAGCCTCCGCCCGGGGCGCTCGCGGCCAAGGCGCTCGGCCCGAGCACGAGCGCGACGCCGAGGACTGCCGCCAAGACGACGAGGAGGGCGAGGGCGCGGCTGGAGGGGCGCCCGGAGGTGGTGGTAGAGCGGGGCGGAGCCGCGGGGGTGCGCATGGTTGTACCTCGCCTGGGTCGTGACGCTTCGGACGCTGGTGTCATGCGGAGCACGATTCCGCGCCGCACGGTTCGCGGTCACTGCGGCGGGCCACTGAGTTGGGGTGTGGCTAGCCATACTTCGCGGTTCGCTGGTCCCCGGCACACGCTGCCGAGTTGACGTATAAGTAAAAACCTATAAGTATTGAGCTGTGCCCACACCCCGCGGAGGCCGTCCGCCGAAGGAGGAACGCCCTGCGGATGCGTTCGCGGCGCTGGCCGACCCGACGCGGCGCCTGTTGCTGGGGCGGCTTGCCGAGGCGGACCTGACCGTCAGTGAGCTCGGCGAGGGGCTGGAGCTTAGTCAGCCCGCGCTGTCGCAGCATCTGCGGGTGCTGCGGGAGGCCGGGTTGGTGGGCTTCACGGCGGAGGGCCGGACTCGGCGGTACCGGCTGGATCCGGCGGCTTTCGCCGGGTTCCGGGCCTGGCTGGACGAGCTCGATCGGTTCTGGCGTGCGCGGATGGATGCGTTGGGCGGATATCTGGAAAGAGAGTCATGAAGACCGACATCGATGTCACGCGGAGCTACCCGCATCCGATCGAGAAGGTGTGGGCGGCGCTGACCTCCGCCGAAGCGCTGGCCGCGTGGCTGATGCCGAACGACTTCGTCGCCGAGGCCGGACGGGAGTTCACGTTTCACACCCGCCCGCGCCCCGGCTTCGACGGTACGGTCCACTGCCGGGTGCTGGAGCTGGAGCCGCCGACGCGGATGGTGTGGTCGTGGGCCGGCGGCAAGCTCGACACCACGGTGACGTTCACGCTCAGCGAGGACGCGCCGGGGCACACGACGCTGCGGATGCGGCAGCTCGGCTTCCAGGGCCTGGCCGCGCAGCTCACGCGCCGCATCCTGGAGAGCGGCTGGATCAAGATGTACGGCGGACGGTTCCCGGCCTACCTCGATCGCGGCTCCGATCCAGGTCCCGACACGGACCGCGGTCCCAACGCCAACCCTGGTCCGAGTGCGGACCCCGCCCCCGATAACGACTGCGAACGGAGCTGACCATGGCCGTGAAATCCATCGAACTCGTCTCGATCCCCGTGTCCGACCAGGACCGCGCCAAGCGCTTCTACACCGACGTGCTCGGCTTCACCGAACTCATCGACACACCCCTCAGCCCCGATATGCGCTGGGTCATGCTCGGCCTCCCGGCCGGCGGCACCCGTATCGCCCTGGTGACCTGGTTCGAGTCCATGCCCGCCGGCTCGCTCAGCGGCACCGTCCTGGCCTGCGACGACCTCGAAGCGACCCTCGCCGACCTCGAAGCACGCGGCCTTAGCTGCGCCGAGGAGGAGATCCAGGAAGCGCCGTGGGGTCGCTGGAAGACGTTCGCCGACCCCGACGGCAACGGCTGGGTGCTTCAGCAGAGTACGGACGTGTTCCAGGGAGAGGGCTAAGCGTCTGGGTGCCCTTCGAGAAGCCCCAGAAACCGCTTCGAGAACAGATACGCATCCCCAGGCCACCGCGCCGAAACGTAGTTCCCGTCCACCACTGCGAACGCCGGGCCGTCGTCCTCGGCCGTCCCGCGGTGCGTCAGCTCCCGTGGGCCGCGGGTGAAGTCCGATGGGCTTGCCAGTGCCGCGGTGACCTCGTCCTGCACGTACGCCGGATACGTGCGGTAGTACCGCCCCAGCTTCCACGCCGTCAGCCAGTACGCCGACTGCTCCATGTACTTCGGCAGGCACGTCGTCTTGCGGCCGCGCAGGACGCTGGCGCCGGTGGCGGGGTCCGTGGTGCGGGCCAGCACCAGGACCCCGTGGCAGATGGCGCCGACGGGGCGCTCGCTGCGCCAGAAGTCCAGAACCTTGCCCCGCAGCAGCTCGGAGCCCAGGTATTGGCGCATGCCCGGGGCGTGGCCGCCGGGCAGGATCAGGCCGTCGTACTCCGCGGGATCGATGCTCTCCCAGCTGCGCGGGTTCCGAAAAGCCGAGTCCTCTTGCAGCTCACGGTAGAACTCCAGCGGCTCCTTCTCCGCGCCGAGGCGGCCGAAGATCACGCCGTCGATCAGCCGTGGGTCCGCGTGCGGCACCGCGCCGCCGGCCTCCGTCGCGAAGACCACCTCGTGCCCGGCGTCGCGCAGCAGCTTCCACGGGACCGCGACCTCGGTGACATCGAAATCCTGGTCGGGCAGGGGAATCAGCACTTTCACGACGGCGGCGCCTCCACCAACGAAGCCGAAACAACATCCGGCGCAGCGCGCCGCTCCGCACGGTACCGCCCCGGCGACGAGCCCAGGGCCCGTTTGAAGGCATGGGAGAAAGCACTCTCGGACGCGTACCCCGCCGCGGCGGCGATCGTCGCGATCTTCTTGTCGCTGTAGCGCAGGTCCCGCGCTGCGGCCCGCATCCGCCAGCGCGCCACGTACTCCAGCGGCGGCACGCCAACCAGCTCGCTGAAACGCGCCGCGAAGCTGGAGCGCGACATGCCAGCCTTCGCCGCCAACTGCGCGACCGTCCAGTCGTGGGCCGGGTTCTGGTGGATCAGCGTCAGGGCACTGCCGATCTGCGGATCCGCCAACGCGGTCAGCCACGCTCCCCCATGGGCGCCCTCGGCCGCGATGTGCGCGCGCAGCACCTGGATCAGCAGAATGTGCGCGAGGCGTTCGGTGACCACCGACGACGCGAGCCCCGGCGCCGCGGTCTCCGGCCCCAGCATCTGCAGCGCAGCACGGATCGCCCCGGCGTGCGCCGAATCGGCCGGGACATGAACCAGTGCCGGAAGCACATCGGTCAGCACCGCGGCGTTCGCCGCATCGAACTCGAACCCGGAGCCGACCACCGTTGCATCCCGACCCTCGCCGACACGCACCACAGTCCCGGGCACGAACCCCGCGAAAACCTCCGCGCTGGGAGTGGCCCGCACCCCGGAACCGCTGGCGAGGCGATACGGCTGCCCGTTCCCCAACAGGTAGCAGTCCCCCGGCCCGAGCCGAAGCTCGCCGGGAACGCCGTCGACAGAGATCACGCACTCACCGCGCAACACGGCCCCAAGCTTGACGTGCCGATAGCCGCCGAACGCGACCGCCCAGGGCGCGTCAGCCTCCAGCCGCGCGCACTCAACGCTACGGACGTCGAGCAACCCGAAAACGTCCGCGAGCGGATCCACACACCGATTCTAGCCGCGACGTGCCGATAGCCGCCGATGAAGACTGCCGCGCGCGACATCAATCATCCGACTACACGCAATAAAGAAAGACCGACAACACCGCACATGCGCGATCGTCCGAGAATTCTGCGCACACGTCCAGAAGGAAATATTCAGCTGCGGCAGAGAATTTGAGTGAGCATGCAAGCACTGGTACTTCAAGAATTCGGCAAGCCGCTCGACCTCACCGAGATCGCGACCCCCTCGCCGCAGGACGGTCAGGTCTTGGTCCGCGTCCACGCGAGTGGCGTGAATCCGCTGGACGTCAAGATCCTCGCCGGCAAAGCGGCCCACGCACAGCGCCGCCTCCCCGCCGTGCCCGGCCTGGATCTGGCCGGGGCGGTCGTGGCCGTCGGCGGCGGGGTGGACCGCTTCGCGCCCGGCGACGAGGTCTACGGCCTCACCGGTGGCGTCGGCGATCTCCAGGGCTCGCTCGCCGAGTACGCCGCCGTCGACGCCCGGCTCCTGGCGCGCAAACCGGCGCGCCTCGACATGCGCGAGGCCGCGGCGCTGCCGCTGGTGGCGATGACCGCGTGGGAAGGACTCGTCGACCGCGCACAGGTCCGCGAAGGCATGGACGTGCTCGTCCACGGCGGTGCCGGCGGCATCGGCCACGTCGCGGTCCAGATCGCGCGAGCCCGCGGCGCCCGCGTCTTCGCGACCGGCAGCGCAGACAGCCTGCAGACCATCGAGGCCCTCGGCGCCATCCCGATCGACTACACGACTACCGACCCCAGCACCTACATCGCCGACCACACCGGCGGCAGGGGCTTCGACATCGTCTTCGACACCGTCGGCGGCCGGACGCTGGACGCCTCCTTCACCGCGGCGCGCGTCCACACCGGGCACGTCGTCAGCGCGCTGGGCTGGGGCGAGCACAGCCTGGCCCCGCTGAGCTTCCGCGGCGCGACGTACTCGGGCGTTTTCACCCTGCTGCCCATGCTGACCGGCGAGGGACGGGAGCACCACGGCGAGATCCTGGAGCAGGTCGCCGCACTCGCCGACGCGGGGAAGCTCACGCCTCTGGTCGATCCCCGGCACTTCACCTTCTCGACGATCACCGACGCCTACGACGCGGTCGAGACGGGCACATCGCGCGGAAAGGTCATCGTGGACGTCACCGGCGCATAATCGCAGGCGCAGTCACAGTGGCGCCCGAAAGCCGACCGCGTTAATGCTTCGGGCGCCGAGCATGCTTCGGACGCGCGCGCATAAAGAAATGCGGTATCTCAGGGCGTGGCGCACCACCATCGCCGAGCTCGCGCCAAGCCGCCACCCGGCGCGAGCCGGCCGTCTTCTTCCCCGCGCTCCGCTCAGGCCATCGGCACCAGCGTGAACGACTGGGCGGTGTCCCCCGCGCTACATGTCCACTGCTGTATCCGCGTGCCGTTCGCCGTGCTGCGGTTGGTCACGTCCAGGCACTCCGTGCCGCTGTTGCGCGCCGTGAACGTATACGCGCTGCCGACCTGCGTGGGCAGCCACTGCTGGTTCGTGCCGCCGCCCGCGGTCCACAGCTGGATCGCCGTGCCGTCCGCGGTCGCGCCCTGGCCGCCGGTCACGTCCCATGCCTCGCTCGGCGCGTTGCGGTTGACGACCTGGTAGTAGCCGTTGCTGGTCGGGTGGAACTGCCACTCCTGGTTCGCCTGGCCGCCGCTGCCGCAGGCCCACTGCTGCACCGCGGTGCCGTCGGAGGTGCCCCAGTTGGCGGCGTCGACGCACAGACCGCTGTTGCTGTTCACGACCTCGTACCACTTCGTCGGGTCGATGCCGCTGCCCCCGCCGCCGGAGGTGAGCTGGGGCCAGGTGAACGTCGCGACCGCCCGCGCGGGCAGGGTGTACGTGAACGACTGGCCGCTCTCCGAGACGTTGAACGTGTGGGAGTTGCCCGTGTCGGCGTTGAGCACGACCAGCGCGTTGGAGCCGTCCGGGTTCCGGAAGGCCACGTCCTCGATGTTGCCCGCGCCGAAGGTGTTCGAGTCGATCCGCACGGCGCCGGGCTTCACGAACTTGCTCGCCTGGCCGAGCACGTAGTACTCGGCGTTGTACGAGGCGGTCCCGGCGTTGTTGTCGACGGTCACCGCCGCGGTGCAGGTGGTGCAGTTCATGCTCGGGCCGCCGCTGGGGTTCAGCGCGACGTTCCACGTCGCGACGGTCTTGGCCCAGTTCCGCGTGGCGCCGATGATCAGATTCTCGGTCTGCCAGTCCAGGCTGTCGGCGAAGGTGTTCGCGGGGTTCGAGGACTGCGAGCCCGAGCACTCGGTGAAGTACGTGTCCTTACCCGGGTAGGCGTTGTGGACCGTGCTCTGCGCGCTGGGATCGCCGGAGTAGCAGTGCCAGGCCGTGCCGGCCGTGTACTGCGACGCCGTCGAGTTGCCCAGGATCGTCTCGGGGAACGAGGGGTCGTTCCAGTTGTGGTCGTAGCCGATGATCTTCGTCCCGAGCCCCGACGAGGCCAGCGCGGGCCCGAGGTTGCCGCCGATGAGGCTGGTCTCCTGGGACGCGGTGAAGGTCGAGCCGGGGTAGTTCGACGGCGAGTACTCCGGCTCGTTCTGCGGCGTGAGCAGCGCGACCGGGACGCCCGCGGCCTGGTAGGCCTGGGCGAACTTGACGAGGTAGTTCGCGTACGCCTGGTAGTTCGAGGCGTTCAGCGACCCGCCGACCATCGAGCCGCTGGACTTCATCCAGCCCGGCGGGCTCCACGGCGTGCCCATGACGGTCAGCGCGGGATTGAGCTGCAGCGCCTGCTTGAGCACCGGGATGATGTACGCGTTGTCGTGGCCGATCGAGAAGTGCGCGAGCGTCGGGTCGGTCTGGCCCGAGGGCATGTCGTCGTAGCTGTACTGCGACAGCGAGAAGTCGGACGCCCCGATGGGCTGGCGCAGGAAGCTCAGCCCGATGCCCTGGCTCGGATCGAACAGCTTCGTCATGATCGCCGACCGCTGCGGCGAGTTCGCCACCAGCCACGCCGACGAGTCCGTGAACGACGCCCCGAAGCCCGTCATGCTCTGGTACCCGGTCCCGGGGTTCACCGTGATGGTCTGGCTAGCCGACCCGCCCCCGGCGTTGAAGACCGCCCCGGCCTGCGGACTGAGCAACTGACTCCGGTCCGCGGTGGTCTCCCAGACCGACACCGCGGTCGCGGCCGCCGCAGCGACGGCATGCTGCGGCGCGACGAGAGCGCCGGCCGCCCCGGCGACAAGAGCGACCGCCCCCAGGGAAGCCACGAGGGGTCTGCTGTGCCTGCTGCTGAACATCTTCGCCTGATCCTCCTCCACCCTGCTGTAACAAATGAAACAGCCATGTAACAGCCGCTGGCATGGAGGAAAGCAGGGGCACGGGATGGTGTCAATGGCCGGAGTGAGTTCCGCAACAAGCGCGGGGCAGGCGGGGCGATGAAACGGGGGCGTTACATCAGTGGGGGTGGGGTTGGGCAGGCAGGTGCAGCCGGTCCGTGGCTTGAAGGGCGATTCTTAGGGCTTGCAGAGGTTTAACTGTGGGCGTGACGGCGGGTTGCTCGGGTCGTTGTTCAGGGTGTGCGTGCTTGGGAGGGGTTGGAGGAGGCGCTGGCTGAGAAGCTGGCGTTTGTGTTGCCGCATCTGAACGAGCGGCAGCGTCGTCTGCTGCTGGGTGCTGAGGCCCGGATGCTGGGTCGGGGCGGGATCCGGGTGGTGGCGCGGGCGGCCGGGGTCAGTGTGGCGATGATCTCGCGGGGCGTGGATGCCGCTGATGCCGGGGAGTTGCCGCGTGGTCGGATCCGGGTCGAGGGAGCCGGCCGCAAGCGTTTGGCCGATGCCGATTCTGGGCTGGTGCCGGCGTTGTTGGCGCTGGTTGAGCCTGACGCGCGTGGTGATCCGGAATCCC
>Ga0207671_10006487_pt1 | contig 10414 bp, 10 predicted proteins | sample KBSC24metaG_FD_184352 | JGI IMG/M metagenome (GOLD analysis project Ga0207671, IMG submission 184352) | Corn rhizosphere microbial communities from Kellogg Biological Station, Michigan, USA - KBS C2-4 metaG (SPAdes) (version 2) | ecosystem: Host-associated > Plants > Roots > Rhizosphere > Soil... | reverse complement strand
TGGTCCATTGCCGACGGTGAGATGACCAATATCACGGCGGGCATACGTCAGCCCCTGTACGATGAAGAGGACGATCATCCTGATGATCCACCGCCCTATGGCAGCATGGGATGGCATGAAGATGACCGCTGGGTTTACATCTATGACAAGTACGATATCTGGCAATGTGATCCCCGGGGACAGGCGGCTCCTGTCAACCTGACCAGGGGACTGGGGCGGGCTCATCATCAGCGGATACGTTATGTCCGGCTGGACAAGGATGATCCTTTTATCCACGATGAACGTCCAGTGCTGCTGACGGTCTTCGATACAAAAGAAATGACCAGCAATATACAGCTGCATAAGATGGGAACTCCCTATACCCCGGTGGGCGCCACCTTCCCTGTCAGCTACAATGGGTTTTTCAAGGCGAAGAACAGCCCGCAGCTGGGTTACCTGAAAGGCAGCTTTGACAAATCGTATGATGTATATGTGGGGGACCATATTTTTAGCCATATCAACCCGCAGCAGGAAAAATACAATTGGTTCACGGTGGAGCTCCATCATTGGAAAATGCTGGACGGAAGAGGCACCGAGGGACTCCTGTATAAGCCGGAGAATTTCGACAGCACGAAGAAATATCCTATCATCTTCTACTATTATGAAAGGGATGCCGAGACGCGCTATCAGTACATAGCGCCGCAGCCCGTGAGAGCTTCCGTCAATATTCCCTGGTTCACGAGTAACGGATATCTTGTTTTTGACCCGGACATCTGGTATAAAACAGGGACACCCGGTGAAGATGCTTACAATTCCATCATGTCGGCCGTGCGCTATCTCTCCCGCTTCAAGTGGGTGGATACAACAAAGATGGCTTTGCAGGGACATTCATGGGGTGGGTATCAAACGGCTTATATGGTGACGAGGACGGGTAAGTTTGCGGCTGCCGAAGCAGGGGCTCCCGTTGCGAATATGACCAGCGCCTATGGAGGTATTCGCTGGGGTACGGGTATCAGCCGGCAATTCCAGTATGAGCGGAGCCAGAGCCGGCTTGGCGCCACGCTGTGGCAACGTCCGGATCTTTACATAAAGAATTCACCCCTGTTCCGGGCGGATAAAGTGACGACGCCGCTGTTGATCATGCACAACGACCTGGACGGGGCCGTACCCTGGTATCAGGGTATCGAGCTGTTCTCCGCCCTTCGACGGCTGGGGAAAAAAGTGTGGCTCATCCAATATAACGGAGAAGATCATGGATTAATGGAGCGGCGCAACCGGAAGGATTGGAGCATACGTCTGGCCCAGTTCTTCGGCTATTATCTGAAAGGGGAGCCGCCGGCACGCTGGATCAGGGAGGGGGTACCTGCTACGCTGAAAGGTATCGATTGGGGATTGGGAACGGAATAAATTAATTATATTCAGAGCGGAACACAGTTCCGCTGGCCGAAGGCCCATCATAAGCCGTGTACCGGGGATGGGTTAGTTTTCGGAAAAATCCATCACCGGTGCACACAAACACCATGCTATGTTCAGGAACTATTTAAAAGTCGCTGTCAGGAGCCTCCTCAAAAGGAAGGCTTTCACTCTGATCAATATTCTCGGGCTGGCCACAGGAATGGCTGTATGCCTGCTGATCATCCTTTTTATCCGGAGCGAGCTCAGCTATGACAACTTCCATGAAAAGGCAGACAGGATCTACAGGGCTGTGCTGGAGCGTAAATATCCTGAACGAGTTGCCAGCTATTCCATCATTCCTTTCTCCATCGGCCCGGCTATGAAGAAGGAGTTCCCCGAGGTCGAGGCCGTCACGGGTCTGCAGGATTTTGCGGGGAATCAGAGTATCTTTATCAAAGTAGGGGACCAGCTTTTCGAAGAGCCGCATGTGCTCATTGCCGACAGCAACTTTTTCCGGGTATTCACAACCCCTCTGCTGGAGGGCGATACCGCTACGGCGCTGGAAAAACCCAATATGGCTGTGATCAACGAAACCACGGCCAAAAAGTATTACGGCTCTGTTGCCAAGGCCATGGGGCAATGGTTCGAGACGGACGCAAAACAACGATTCACCATATCCGGCGTTTGTAAGGACTGGCCGGAGAACTCGCACCAGGAATTCAGTATCCTGCTGTCGCTCAACAGCTTCCCTTTTGCGCGGCAAACGAATTACACCGGCTTCTCCACCTGGACCTACCTGCTGTTGAATAAGAATGCTTCACCCGCCGCCCTTGAAACAAAGTTCCCACGCATCGTGGAGAAATATGTGTCGGGGGATATAGCGAGGAACTTTGGAATGAGCTATGAAGCATTTATCGCTGCCGGCAATGGATATCATTATTATCTGCAGCCCCTTCCCAAGATCCACCTGATCTCGGACCTCGAGTCGGAGGCAAAACCCAACGGCAGTATGCGGGCGGTGTATATTTTTGGCGTCATCGCTGTCTTTATCCTGGGCATCGCGTGTATCAATTTTATCAATCTTTCCACGGCACGTAGCGTAGAAAGGGCCAAGGAGGTGGGCATACGCAAGACCTTCGGTTCGGAGAAGGGGAGCCTTATCTTCCAGTTCCTCATGGAGTCCACCCTGGTAAGTCTGATGAGCATCCTGCTGGCCCTCCTCCTTATCTGGCTGCTGCTGCCAGCCTTCAACAGGCTATCGGGAAAGGACCTTTCGGTGATGAGCTTTCTCAACCCATTAACCCTGCTGGGCCTGCTGGTCTTTGGAGGGGTAGTGGGCCTGTTGGCGGGACTTTATCCGGCCTTTGTCCTGTCCTCTTTCAAGCCTATCAAGGTCCTGAAAGGGAAGTTCAAATCCTCGAGGTATGGCACGGCGCTTCGCAATGGGCTGGTGGTCTTTCAATTCGCGATCTCCATCATACTGATCATCTGCACCATCATCGTCAACCGCCAGATGCAATATATGCTGGGAGATAAGCTGGGGTTCAGGAAGGACCATATCATCGAGATCCAGCGGTCCGACCTGCTGGCTGAAAGTACGAGGGCTTTCCGGAATGAGCTGACGGGTATTGCGGGAGTGGAGAAGGTCAGCGGGACTTCGACCATGCCTGGCGGCGGTGGGTTCTTTGGCGTCACCTGGCAGCCTGTCGGATCCAGGGAATCCATGACGGGACGGGGTATCGTTGTAGACGATCAGTTCGCCTCCACGCTGGGGCTGGAGCTGAAGGATGGAAGGTTTTTCTCCCGGAGCTTTCCCACCGATTCGTTGGGGCTTGTGCTCAATGAAAAGGCGGTGTCCGCCCTGGGGCTGAAAGAGCCTGTCGTAGGCACCAGGCTCACTACCACGGATCAATTCTTAAGTCCCCGGCCTGCCGACTCGCCTTATGTTTATACGGTGGTGGGGGTGGTAAAGGATTTTCATTTTCAAACGCTTCACCAGGCGATCGCTCCCCTGGTATTTACCAGCTCTGCCAGGTTCAACGATGTGTCGGGTATTACTTCCGTGCGTATAAAGGGAGATGATTTTGCCACAGCGATCAAATCTATCGAACGCACCTGGCACAAATTCGTGCCGGAAAAGCCTTTTCATTATACTTTCCTCGATCAGACGCTGGCTGCTCAATACAAAGCGGAGCAGACGGTGCAGCGTGTATTTACCGTATTCTCCGTCCTGGCCATTTTTATCGCCTGTATCGGGTTGCTTGGATTGGCGGCTTATGCTACGCAGCAGCGTATCCGTGAGATCAGCATCCGGAAAGTGCTGGGAGCCAGCGCCGGCAATATCATCGGTATGTTGTCAAAGGATTTCCTCAAACTGGTGACCCTTTCGGCCATTGTCGCCTTTCCGCTGGCCTGGATAGGCATGCATTCCTGGCTGCAGAGCTTTGCTTACCGGGTGGATCTCAGCTGGTGGATATTTATCCTGGCCTGGCTGATCTCGTTGTTTATCACAATGCTGACCATCAGTTTCCAGGCCATCCGGGCGGCCCGTGCCAATCCGGTGACCACCCTTAGATCAGAATAGCTGCGGCTCCGAAATACTGCGCGCCAAACAGGCCGGCATGGCATGCTTTTTTTGCATTTCCTGGAAAGTACAGTTATGAACAGGAAAAAGAAAACCAACCTCCTCGATGAACTGGGAACAGCCATTGGAGTTGGGCTGCTGGCAGGATTGGCCGGTACGGCGGCTATCACCCTTTCACAAATGATCGAGATGAAGATCACAGGCAGAAAACCCAGCACCACGCCTGAAAAGGCGGTGGAGAGGACCCTGGACATAGGCGCTGTCAGCAAGGAAAAAAAAGGAAAGGTCGCACAGGAAGTCCATTGGGTGTATGGCACTACCTGGGGCATTGCAAGGGGATTGATGAGGTTTGCAGGATTGAAGGGCTGGCCGGCGACCCTGACCCATTTTTCGGCCGTCTGGGGAACGTCGCTGGTCATGTTGCCTGCGCTGGGATTGTCCAAGCCCGTCCAGGAACAGAAGATAAAAAAGACGCTGATCGAGGCGACGCATCACGCGGTGTATGCTGCTGCAACGGGATTGGTAGTGGATGCTATTGAAGGATAAATTTCCCTACCTTGCTGTTATGAAGCCATACGTTATTTGTCACATGATGTGTTCTGTCGACGGCAGGATCCTTACCGAGACCTGGGGTAATCCTAAAGGCCGTAGTCTCTATGAACCCATCGGCAACCAGTACAAAGTAAAGACATGGATGAGCGGAAGAGTGACAATGGAACGGGATTTTGCGGGTAAACGGCCGTTGAAGCTAAAGCCTCTCCATAAGATCATTCCCAGGACGGATCACGTGGCTGACCTCCCCAGGGCCCGCAGCTTTGCCATTGCCATCGACAAGGAGGGAAAGCTCAACTGGCAAAGAGGGGAGATAGAGGGCGATCATATCATAACAGTCTTATCCGAGCAGGTGAGCACGGAATATCTTGTTCACTTACAGGAAAAGGGTATCAGCTATATTTTTGGCGGCAAGTCGGAAATAGATTTTAAAAAGATATTGGAAAAACTGAACAAGCTGTTTGGGATAAAGAAGTTGATGCTGGAAGGCGGCGGCAGTCTGAATGGATCTTTTCTGCGTGCGGGGCTTATCGATGAGCTGAGTGTTCTCTATCTGCCCCTGGCGGATGGGACTGCCGGCGCACCCAGTCTTTTTGATCTTGCGCAGGGCGACCGTAGGAAGGCTTCCAAATTGAAGCTGTTATCTGTCAAGAAGCTACAGCATGATGTCATGTGGATGAGGTATAAAGTGCAATAAATTTTTTTTATCTTGATCCTATGAAAAGAACCCTTCTAATCCTTGCGTCAGTCGCTGTATACACTATCGCTTTTGCCCAGGCGGGTGATGACGAATCTGAAATGAAACAGCTCAGCCCGGCAGCCCGGGCATATCATACCTCCAGGACAAAGATCACCCGGCCACCGTATGGGCTGGAAAAGATACTGACGCTGCTCAAAAATGCCAGGGCAGACGAGGATGACAATGTAGTTCTCCCTCCTAAGATATATAACAGCCTGTCCTTCCGGGAGAAGTTCACCTATCATATGATACATGGCGAATCTTACGATCAAAACTGCGATGGAGGGTTATTCGATACAGATGAAGAGAAGAAGATCTATGCCGTGCTGCCCGGTGCATTTGGAGATGGGCTATGGAGCCACCGGCAGGAAAAATTCTTTAAGGACAACCGGGATTCCGTAGTATCCTTAATGACAACCTCCATCGGCAGGACCCACCGGGTAGGCGCCAATTTCAAGCTGGTCATTGCTGATATCAACGCCACAGAAATGATCCCGTTACTGATCAGCACCTACAACATCGGGAAAAAGGACCATGATCTGCTCACCGTATTGATGCTGCTGATGCTGAACAACAAGTATCAGCCCTTCATTATCTCTGCTTCATACACGAAACTGTATGCCGACAAGGAGACGCGCTGGAAGACCTGGCTTAATTTCAATAGCGCCAATGAAGCGCTGATCATCCGGCGTGCGAACGACTTTTACCATGGGCTTGCAAAAAAGAGCAAAGGATCCGGTGATGATGAGGATATGGAGTTCGTACTTGTTAACCAAAGCCTGGTTCACTATAATGACAGAAGGGATATTACGATGCCGCCCTATGGTTTGAAAAAGGTTCTTGCCCTGATCGACCGGGCTTTCAAAGACAGTCCGAGCATGATCAAGGTGTTGTCTCCCGAAGAATATGCGACCTTATCCCTGCGGGAAAAATTCACCTATCATATGATCACAGGTGAGTCCTATAGTCAGAATTGCAGTTTTTATTCTTATCCGGATGAAGAGAAAAAGATCTATGCTCATCTTCCCGATATTTTTGGTGCGAATGCCTGGAGCAGCCGGCAGTGGGATTTTTTCACCGGCAACCGCGACTCCGTCATTTCATTCATGACTGAGGCGGCTGCAACATCGGCCGGTATAGGAGCGAACTTTAAATGGGTCATCGCCAGGCTCAATGCCAGGGAAATGATCCCTTTGCTTATAACCACCTATCGTAATTCACAGAAAAAAGATAACGATCTGCTCACTGTACTTATGCTTCTTATGCGGGATAACAAATATCCTTCCTTTCTTACCTCCGACATATGCAAGCAATTGTATGACAGTAAAGAGTCCCGTTATGGATCATATCTTGACTTTAATGCCGTCCATGAGGCTGCGATCATTCAATATGCCACCGAATTTTCCAGCGGTCTTACGAAGAAGTAGCATCGGGCTGCTCATGCTGCTGCTCACCGGTGTCTCCGTCCGGTCGCAGGATACTGCCAGTGGTTTTGTCCTGGTGCCGGCGGGCTATTATATGATCGGCAAAGCGCAGCATGCGGTGAATCCCCGGCGCAAGGTCCATGTGGACAGCTTTTATATCGCCCGGTGTGAAACGACCAACCGGCAATTTGCGGCATTTGTCGCGGCTACTTCCTATGTGACGGATGCCGAGCGGAAACATGACGCCCTTACTTTCCGGCCAGGGTTAAGGGAGTTCGAGTGGTACGAAGATTCCACGTCCTGCTGGAGGTACCCCAATGGCATCAGCAGGGGAGGTATTGAAGATAAGATGGATCACCCCGTGACGGGTATCAGCTACCACGATGCAGAGGCTTATTGTAAATGGGCCGGGGTACGGCTGCCGATGCTGGCGGAATGGGAGATCGCCTGTCGCGCGGGTTCTTCCACGGATTACTTTTTTGGAAAGGAGGATGATTCCATCAGCCGGTATGCAAATGTCTGGCTGGGAGAAGACCATACGATGGCGGATAGCTCCGATGGGTATATGTACACTTCCCCGGTGGGAAGCTTTGCGCCTAATCCCTGGGGTTTGTATGATATGTACGGGAATGTCTTTGAATTTTGCACCGGCGTACTTTTGCCAGGCGAAAAGGAGCGGCTCGCTCATGCGCGGGGCGGCTCATGGTGGTGCAGCGCCCGGTCATGTCATTTTTTTAACTCCTACGATATCGGAAGTGTGAATAAAGGAGCGTCTTTTAGTAATTTAGGCTTTCGAGTTGTCGTCGTTAAATCTATGAATTATGAAAAAAGGACGCCTGGAAGCCTTTAGCGATGGGGTGATCGCCATCATCATTACCATCATGGTGCTGGAGCTGCATGTACCGCATGGTCATCATATCGAAGATATTATACCCTTATTACCCGTATTTCTCAGCTATGTGCTCAGTTTTATATATATAGGGATCTACTGGAACAATCACCATCATATGATCTATGCCGCCAGGACAGTGAACGGCAGTATTCTCTGGGCCAACCTCAACTTATTGTTCTGGCTTTCCCTTATTCCTTTTGTCACGGCCTGGATGGGTGAGAACCATTTTGCGCTTTGGCCCGTGGTAATGTACGGGGCTGTGCTTGTCATGTGCGGGTTTGCCTATGCCATTCTATCCCGCCTGCTTATTAAAGAAGCGGGACCGGATTCTGAGCTGGCTATTGCACTGGGCAGGGATTGGAAAGGGAAGTTATCCGTCATCCTGTATGCCATAGCCATTGCCCTGGCTTTTGTCAATCCCCGGATCTCTTTGGGGATATATGTGCTGGTGGCGATGACATGGCTAATCCCCGATAGAAGGATCGAAAGGAATCTGGGGCGCACCCCAAGGGAGGAATAAAGGTGACTTGCAATTACAGAAAACTTTCTGTATATTGTCTGTCAAGATCCAATCCCTATAAACCATGCGTCTTTATCTTATTGCTGTTGTCTCCTTTTTCTTCTCCGGCTGCGCCACCATTATGCACGGTTCCCGGCAAGGCGTATTCCTCACATGCGAACCCCGTGTTGCCTCTGTATATATAGATAGCGCCTATATGGGTAAGACGCCCATGTCCGTCGCGCTGCGACGGGGTAAGAACCATCGTTTGAGGATAGAGCTCCCGGGCTATAAGCCTTTTGAGACAGTGCTCACGCGCCGGCTGGACGGATGGGTGTTTGGAAATATTCTTGGTGTCGTCGGCATTGCCCTGGATGCCTACAATGGCAGCATGTACCGGCTGAGCCCCAAAGATCTCTATCCTGAGCTTACTCCTCTTCCCGCAGAAGGTACTGCCCGCAGCAATGATCTGTCTATCCGGATCGTGCTTCATCCTGATCCCGATTGGGAGACCATCGGACATTTGGAAAAGGGGACGGTAGCTGTAGTGGAATAGCTGCTTTTCGTAGGTGTGGTAATTTGAAATAATTTTATCTACGATATTAACAAATTTGAAATATAAAGATAAGAAGGGAGTGCCGAATGGCAGGTTTTTGACAGCATCCTCCCTTCTTATTTTATTAAAAATTAAATAAACAATCCTCTTTGCTTCGACCCTGTAGGAAATTGATGCATCAGCAGAACCATATCTTCTATGCTCATGAATCTATTAACTAGCCCTGCTTCCATAGCTGGGGTAATTCGTAAAGTCTGGTGAGGACGGACGAAATTATAATGGACAAAATGTAAGGCAATAGCAAGGCGATGATTCTCAAGCTTTTTGGAGAAAGAATTGGTTTTCCGTCCGAACCGTCTAATACCCATCCGCATTGTCAAATTCTGACGTTCGATATGGGCCGTAGTTACCTTTTTAAGGTCAGGTTTGCCAATAATGATTCGTTTTTCGGAACCGCCGTACTTACCAGTTCTTCCCTCACCGGAATCGTCAGGCTTTCCTCCATAATACTTAATCATTTGAGCAAAGTCTATGCGACTGCCGAAAGTGTCAGCTACGGCCTCTCGATAGGCTGAGAAGCCATCAGTGGATAGGTGAGGTCTGTTTCTAACCCTGGCTCTTACGTCTTTCATAAAGATGTTAGCGGAAGTCTGATCCCGGAGTCCAGCATACCAGGATACAACAAGTTTCGTGTCTGGATCCATGGCTACCCATGTATAGACACTTCCTACTCCAGGTTTATCTGGAGCAGAGTCTCTATCCTTTGAATAAACAAAGGACCAGATCTCATCACATTGAAGTCTTTTACAGGAAAGATTCGCTACTGTTTTACTGTGAAATTTTACACATGCTTCACCGACATCTAATAGAAGTCTAGTGACTGTGTTAACAGAAACATTAGCGATGCGGGAGGTAGATCTCAGGCTGTTGCCTTCTACTAATAGCTGTACGATTTGTGCTCTCTTTTGGAGCGAAAGTTGATTCATTGATTCGTAACATGTTTAATAGTTGTGTTTTGTGAGCGCAAAAGTAGAACGGATATTTCACCATGTCAATAGTCAACGTTATCCTTTAACGTTTTCTTGATATTTATATAAAATGATTAGTTATGGAAGAAGATAAAGAATATATCTTTGAAGAATTATTGAAGATAGGTTTTATTCCTACCTATCTGGATTGGCAAGATAAAGAATTGGACTATCCAAGGTATTTACGAGATCCTCAAAAGCCAGATATAGTATACGTTCAAATTGGTTCAGAAGATAAGCCCTGTTATCAAGCTTATACAAAAGAAAGCGTTAACAGACCTTTTGATTAATCAACTTTTTCAACATCCTTCATTTCACATTCGATCAATTTACCTGTTGCTATTACCTGAAATACATAAATTGTCTTGTTTCCATATTGTGCTTCTGACGGATGTTTAAAGTTCAACAAATCACCTGTTGCTTTTAATTTATACCTACCGCTGAGATCTACAACAGATTCCTTCAAAGTTACTTTATTCCCCTTCGATTTTTCAGATTTCATATTTAAAGGTTTAGATGGTTACTAATTTACTAAATATACAATTTCTACTGAACATAAACCTCTTTCCCGTCACAAGCTATGTGCTTTTTTATGAACTCATCTGGGTGTGCTCCATCGGTATTGCCAAATGGATAATAGATCCTAAAAGTTACTACCCATGAACAGTTGTCTCTTTTTTCGATAGGACCAAATTGACTAATTTCTCTGGCCGATTCAGAAGGCAATTCATTTTGAATAGCAGTATACTTGTCAATTATTTTAGAA
>Ga0207671_10006485_pt1 | contig 10416 bp, 10 predicted proteins | sample KBSC24metaG_FD_184352 | JGI IMG/M metagenome (GOLD analysis project Ga0207671, IMG submission 184352) | Corn rhizosphere microbial communities from Kellogg Biological Station, Michigan, USA - KBS C2-4 metaG (SPAdes) (version 2) | ecosystem: Host-associated > Plants > Roots > Rhizosphere > Soil... | reverse complement strand
CACCTGCGATATCTTCCTCACCGAAACCAATGCCCAGGGCCGCGACAGTCTCCAGACCACCAGCCTCCTGGTGCATCTCACAGACTCCGCGTTATGGGGCGCCTTCCTCCGCGAGCAGGCGCCAGGCATACACATCGACACCAAAGGATCTACCCACTACGCCGGGCAGGATCGAATGGGCGCAGCCTGGGATAAGGACCTGGCCATCCTGACCTTTGTGCGTAGCATGGCGCAAAAGATCCCCCCGACCGGCGCCGCCCCCCGCGCAACCCGCCAAAGCCAGACTCTCTTAAAAGGCTTTAGCGACTCCGCCCGCATTCACGATCCTTTATTCCTTGCCGGCTTTTCGGACAACGCCGATATACATGCCTGGACCGATCAGGGCCAGATACTTTTTCTGTTGTGTCAGCAATTGTTTCACCTCGACCACACCCCTGCCTATCCCACCCTGACCCCACCAGGCTGCGGCAGGGTCCGGACACTCAGCGCCCTCTGGTTCGAAAAAGGCCGCGTGCGGCTGAAAAATACGCTCTGTCTGCCACCCGGCGCCGACTCTCTATACGCCCGGCTCACAGCCCGCCCCCTGTCCGACGACCTCCTCTCACACATACCCCCCGGCAAACTCCTGGCGATGTTCAATCTCCACTTCGATCCCGCCGCCATTCCCCGCCTGCTTGACGGCCTACAGGCAAGGGGCCGCTCCGAAGCCTTGCTGTTTGACAGAGGGGTCTCGCTCGAAACCTTTGAACGAGCCTTTCAAGGAAATTTTATGTTTGTGGCACTGCAGCCACCGACGCCTCTGTCTCCATCGCCGCTGCCGTCGCCGCTTCCATCCACCCCACCAACCCCTCCCACATCTCTGCCCCCCGCGCCGCCGCCAGCCCCACACCCCGGCGCCCCAGGCTTACCCCGCCCCGCCCTCTACCTCGCCACCACCGTCCGCGACCTGCCCGCCTTCTGGTCCTGGACCAGCCACCTCAAATGGCTGACCCCTACCACCAACCCTTCCGGCGCCGGCCGCGTCAGCACCCGCAACCCCATCAGCAAACACCTGCCCGCCTTCCGGATAAAAGATAGCCTGCTGGTCATCGGTTCGAGCCAAAAAAGAGTAGCCGCCTGGTTCGACGATAGCACCCGGATCGCCCCCACCCGCATAAGCCCCGACCGCCCCGCCTCCACGACTCGTGTCATCGCGCTCCGCGACTCCACGACCCACCTCAACGCCCTCCGCCGTCTTCACAAAAGCCCCCTCGCCGACTCCCCCCTCAACGGCTGGATCGATTTCAAAGCCGTCACCACGGCCCTGCAACAACGCCCGCCGGCAGAAAGAAACCGCACCCTCTTGTCGATCCTCAGCGCGCTGGACCTGCTCACTTTCACAGCAGGCCACCTCAACGCATCGGGGCAATTGGAAAATACAACGGAGCTGACGCTCGTCAATAGTGAAGAAAATAGTTTGAAAACGCTGTTTGGATTGCTGCAGTAGCATTTCTGCCATAGGCAGCGCACCTCATTTTTATTTTTTCTGCAATGCTCCTTTTTTTACATTTAGTGTTTCTAATTCCCATACTGAATTGTGGATAAAGGACAGGCTATGAAATCATTCGAAATACTACTATATACCGGCCCGGAAGGGAAAACCAATATCGAAGTTTTCTACGAGGAGGAAACCTTCTGGCTTTCCCAGAAGAAAATGGGGGAATTGTTTGGAGTAGATGTTCGAACAATAAATGAACATTTACAAACCATATTCAAAACCAATGAGTTGGATAAAAATTCAGTTATCCGGAATTTCCGGATAACTGCCAAAGACGGCAAAAACTATCTCACCAATTTCTACAACCTCGACGCCATCATCGCCGTTGGCTACCGCGTCAATTCCCACGAAGCCACCCGCTTCCGCATCTGGGCCACAAAAACCCTGCGCGAGTTCATCATCAAGGGCTTCGTCCTCGACGACGAGCGCCTCAAACAAGGCAAAAACTTCGGAAAGGATTACTTCGACGAACTTCTCGAACGCATAAGGGAAATTCGGGCGAGCGAACGCAGATTTTACCAAAAGATCACCGACATCTACGCCCAATGCAGCGTCGACTACGATCCGAAGGCCGAAACTACCCACACCTTCTATAAAGTCGTCCAAAACAAATTACACTGGGCCATTACCGTGCAGTATTAAAGGATGCAGGCCGCATCAGCGCCGACATCGCAAAGCAATTAGCGGAGACACAATTCGAGCAATACAGGGTCTTGCAGGACAGAGAGTATGAATCGGACTTTGACGAAGCTGTTAAACAACTGGAAAAGAAAAAACCATAGAGGTTCACCCCCTCACGCATACCCATATCTCCTTTTGAACTCCTCCAGCTCCCTTTCATTCAACACCTTCAGCATATAGGTCCTCGTACTCCGGCTATGCTCGACAAAAGGCAAATGCCGCTGATAAAATGAGTCGAACAACAACCCCAGCTCCTGCACATGCTCCTTACTCGCCAGGTAGAACCCGCATTTCACCCGCTGACCACCCGCCTCAAAACTCAGCTCATTGGTCATACCATCGGAGTTGCTTCCCGACACCATGGCGCCGTCATTGACATACATGCCGTTATAAGCTTCCACATTGAAATCGATATTGCTCACCATCCGCATGGGATAATGTACTGATCCAACCGAAATGCCCGACTCTGAAACAATAAGGTCCTCCGGCGAAAGCCCATAATTGCGCACATCGCCCCGGGCAATAATGGCGCCGATGACCACGATGCCGATACCCGTGCCGAACACATAAGGGATATAATCGTTTAACGAAGGGATAAAAACCAACAACAAAGAAGAGGCGGCCACAAAAAGCCCCAGATAGGCCACATACGCCCTCTTATTTCGCCGGGATATTACCAGTTTGGTGCGGAATTCCATATGAACCCAAAATAAAACAAATCCTTGAATTAGCACAACGCGCCACACCCCACCAACCGCCCCACCGCGACAATCCAGCCCCCTGCCCCCTATATCTTCTCATAAACCACGGCAGCCCCCTGCCCCACTCCCACGCACATCGTCGCCAGCCCATACCGCACTTCGCGCCGACCCATCTCATGCACCAGCGTCGTAGAAATGCGCACCCCACTGCAGCCCAGCGGATGCCCGATCGCTATCGACCCCCCATTCACATTCACCTTCTCCGGGTCCAATCCCAACTCACGCATACATACCAACGCCTGCACCGCAAAAGCTTCATTCAGCTCCACCAGATCCAGATCCCCAGCCTTCAATCCAGCGCGCTGCAACGCTTTTTGCGTCGCAGGAATAGGCCCAACCCCCATTATCGAAGGATCAACACCCGCCACAGCCATACTGACGACACGCGCGCGGGGCTTCAGCCCGTATTTTTTCACTGCGGCTTCACTCGCCAGCAACATCGCCGCCGCGCCATCATTGATGCCCGCCGCATTACCCGCCGTCACGCTGCCATCTTTGATAAAGGCAGGGCGCAGCGCAGCCAGTTTCTCCATAGATGTATTACGCGGTTGCTCGTCGGCATCGAAATAGATCTTTTCCTGTTTGCCACCCAACACTTCCACCGGCGCCAGCTCCGCCGGCCACTTACCCGCCGCCAGCGCCGCAAAATATTTCTCCTGTGAAGCCAGCCCGAACTGGTCCTGCGATTCGCGTGAGACCTTCCAGCGGGACGCAACATTCTCCGCGGTCTCCCCCATCGAGTAAGGATGATACAGCCCGGCCATTTTTTTATTGACGAATCTCCACCCAATGGTAGAGTCGAATATCTCTGCATTCCGGTTGAAGGCATGGGTCGACTTGCCCATGACAAAAGGCGCGCGGGTCATGCTCTCTACGCCTCCGGCTATAAAGACCTCCCCATCTCCGCAGGCTATGGCTCGGCTGGCATCCATAATAGCCTGCAAACCCGAAGCGCAAAGCCGGTTCACCGTATTACCCGGCACAGTAACAGGCAATCCCGCGAGCAGCGCCGCCATCCGCGCAACGTTGCGATTGTCTTCCCCCGCCTGGTTGGCATCGCCTGCGATGACGTCTTCAATAGACGCAGTATCGACACCGGGGTTGCGTTGTAATAATGCTTTGATCACATGTGCCAGCAGATCGTCCGGGCGGATGGAGCTCAACGCGCCACCATATTTCCCGATGGGGGTTCTGACGGAGTCTATAACGTAAACGGTATTCATAGTTGTTTGTGCCTTATGCGCCGGCAAGTTACAGGAATTTGCCATATTCGTCTATTCCTTGTACATATTCCCTGCCGGATTCCCCCCACTTCGTGTAATACCACATTATGGTATTGACAAACGTCCTCACCTGCTGTACCTTAGCATTCCTAAGCATCACACATCTACCGCCATCGCCCTAACCGTCTTTGTCCCCACGACAGAAGGGACCTCATTTTTAAATAACCCCATCATGGAAAAAAGAAGTTATGCAGATGTTGAAAAGGAGCTTCTCTCACATCTGTCCGCCGCTAACCTCAACAAGGATCACCTTGCCGGCATCTCCAAATCTATCGCCGCCTCCTACAACAGCGGTCTGCAGATCGTTGACTGGTGGATCTATGGCATCCCCGCATTCGAACGCATCGTTATCCAGGCTCAGCTGCCCGTGGCCGGGACAACAGCCATCCAGAGCCTGCTGCAGAACGAGAATTTTAAAGCCATCGAGATCCTGCGCAAAGGGATCCCTCGTCCCGACTTCTTCCAGGTACAGCTCACCGTAGAAAAAACAGCCTGATGATAAACCCTCCCTCACCGCACTCACCGGCACCTTTGTCCAAGCCGGTGTTCCCGGATGACGTCAGCTGCTTTGACAGGACAGCTACGCCCTCTCCGGTTTGTCCGACAGAAACCCTGCAGCAATGCAGGGTTTCGCGGATCATTCAAATTCATCCCACCCTGCGCTGCAACCTCTTCTGCAAACATTGTTACTCCTCTTCCGCCCCTGAAAAAAAACAAGGCCTCGACGTCCGGCCGCTTATCAGCATCCTCGAACAAGCCGCTCCTCTCGGCTATAACGTCGTCAGCCTCTCCGGCGGCGAACCCTTTTTATACAACGAACTTGAACAATTAGTCACTGCCTCACACGCGCTGGGCTATTTCAACTCCGTTACCACCAACGGCATGCTCCTGCAATCGCAGCGCGCACAGCGTATCCTCCGCCAGCTGGATCTCGTGGCCGTCAGCATCGACGGCAAGCAGGCTGCGCATGACCATATGCGTAACCAGTATGGCGCCTTTGCCCGGATGACAGAAGGCCTCGAAACACTAAAAGATTCCATAGAAAAGTTCGGCTTCATACACACCCTCCTGCCCGACAGCTGGCAGATACTCTCCTGGCTGACAGACTTTGCCCTCGAACATAAAGCAAGTCTCCTGCACCTGCACCCCCTGGAGCTTTCCGGCCGGGCAACCGAATATTTCGGCCAGACACGCTTCACCCCTATCGATCTCTATCGCATCTACATCGCCCATTATTATCTCAAAACTTTTTCCGAACCCGACCTCTTCATCCAACTCGACCTCCTGCACCGCGATAATATTATCGGCAACCCCAACTTTTTCTTTCATCAAAACAGCGGCGCGGCCCCCCACCCCCAAAACGACCCCAAAGACTTTTCCTCCCTCTTCAAAGAACTTATCATAAACGAATCCGGCGACATCCTCCCCATCGCCCACGGCTGCTCCGACTACTTCCGCATCGGCAATATCTCCTCCGGCATCCCGCTGGATAAAATGATCCACACCTTCATGGAAGAACGGCTCGGCGACATCATGCAATTATACAATGACACCTATCGCGACATCATAGCCGACAGCGACTATGAGATTGTCAACTGGAGCGAAAAAGTCATCGGGAACAGCCATAGCTTCTCCACAAGCATCGACGCCTGATCCCGCCCCCCGCCGCTACAAAAGCCCCCCTCCGCGGAAGCCCTCTCCCATTTTTAAAAGGTGGGAGACTTTTCGTACCTTTGCCGCCCAAACGGCGCCCACGACCCGACCACACCCGCCCCGGCATAACCCATATGCCCGGCGGCCCCGGCCGGACGCCAGCAATGGAGTGAAAGAAATGAAGACGGAGAAAAAGAACATACGACACCTGGCTCTCAACGAGTTAGAACAATACTTCGAAACCCTCGGGGAGAAAAAGTTCCGCGCCAGACAAGCCTATGAATGGCTCTGGCAAAAACACGCCCACAGCTTCGAGGACATGACCAATCTTAGCAAAGAACTGCGCCAGCGCCTCGCCGACTCTTTTTCTTTCCCAGCCCTCAAAGTGGACGCGACCCAATACTCCGCCGACGGCACCGTCAAAAGCCGTTTCCGCACCGCCGACAACCATATGGTCGAAGGCGTCCTCATCCCTACCGACGACCGCAAGACAGCCTGCGTCTCCTCGCAGATCGGCTGCTCGCTCAGTTGCAAATTCTGCGCGACAGGGTATATGGAGCGTAAACGCAATCTCGACTTTGACGAGATCTATGATGAAGTCGTCCTCATCAACCAGCAGTCCGAACGCGTCTACGAAAAAAAACTTTCCAATATCGTCTTCATGGGCATGGGCGAACCCCTGCTTAACTATAAGAACGTTTTAAAGGCCATCGAAAAGATCACATCTCCCGATGGTCTCGCCATGAGCCCCCGCCGTATCACGGTATCCACCGCCGGCGTCGCCAAAATGATCAAACAGCTCGGTGACGACAAGGTGAAATTCAAGCTGGCCCTCTCCCTGCACGCCGCCAACGATACCAAGCGCAACGAGATCATGCCCATCAACGAGAGCAACAATATCAAAGCCCTCATCGAAGCGCTAAATTATTTCTATCAACAGACAGGCAACGAGATCACCTTCGAATATATCCTCTTCAAGGACTTCAACGACAGCCGCCAGGACGCCGACGAACTCGTCAGGATCTACCGCCAGGTGCCTGCCGACCTCGTCAACATCATCGAATACAACCCCATCGACCAGGCCCTCTTCGCCAAACCCGAAGAGAACGCCATCGCCGCCTTCATGTCTCACCTTGAAAAGAACAAGGTGAACGCCCGCCTCCGCCGCAGCCGCGGAAAAGACATCGACGCCGCCTGCGGACAACTCGCAAATAAGGAAGGGTAGGCTACCGGCTTCAGTATTACTATTGACCTTCGCTTGCGACGCTCCCTTGTACGTCAACAAGTCTGTTCGGCATTCCAAGGTCACGGATCATTGCTCCGCTGTGGATAGCTGCCCCGTACCGATGCCGACGGCATCTGGCAGGGCCTATATCTGCTCCGCTACGCTCCGCGACCTCCCTCCGGTTGGTCCGGCCCCGCCACCTCCCTACCTTTGTATCATCAAGGAGAAAAATTTATGAAAAAGATCATCGAACGCATTATCCCTCAACCCGCCGCCCCCGGCATGGTAGGCGACGGCTTCAGAGTATATAATTATATCCCCGGCGGTGGCGGCCTTCCCGGCAGCTCCATCCCCCAACAACGGATCAGCCCCTTCCTGATGCTCGACTTCAATGCCGAGATAGACTTCGGCCCCTCCAATCGTGTCCGCGGAGTCGGAGTACACCCCCATAAAGGCTTCGAGACGGTGACCATCGCCTACAAAGGCAGCATAGCCCACAACGACAGCGCCGGCAGCAGCGGCGTGATCAACCCCGGCGACGTACAATGGATGACAGCCGGCGCCGGCATCTTGCACAAAGAATACCATGAACAGGAATTCTCGAAAAAAGGCGGCCCCTTCGAAATGGTACAGCTGTGGGTCAATCTTCCCAAAAAAGATAAAGGCGTCACTCCGCATTACCAGGCCATCACAAAAGACCAGATGGGTAAGATCGGGCTGCCGGACCACCAGGGACATATCAATATCATCGCCGGCAATTTCAACGGTACACAAGGTCCAGCCCAGACCTATACCCCCATCCACCTCTTCGACATAAGACTCAAAAAGGACGGCAGTACAACCACGACCCTGCCTGCAGGATACAATACCGCTCTGCTGGTGGTAAATGGCAGCGCATCGGTCAATGACCAGCCGGCGCCAAACCATAGTTTCGTGCTGTTTGCCAGCGAAGGAGAAGAAATAACCATTACGGCAAAAGAAGACGCCGTAATTTTGTTGCTCAGCGGCGAGCCCATCAACGAACCCATCGCCAGTTACGGCCCCTTTGTCATGAACACTCAGGAAGAGATCGTTCAATCCATCAGGGAAGCCCAGGCCGGCAAATTCGGAGTGCTTGAGTAAACCCGCGCCCCACGCGCCCGCCCCTTTCGCGCAAGTGTGAACCCGCACCCCACGCAAACCCGAGCCCCACGCGCCGCCCCACCAAAATGAAAACTCAAATGCCATGCAAAAGAAAATAACCCACATACTAAAAGGCCGGGAGAAGGAGATCGCTCCCGGCCAAACCATCCTCCAACCCCTGCCCCACGCCGATCTCCGTTTCGCCAACCCCTTCATCGTGCTGCACCACCTGCGCCCGCAAACCATCATACCCGGATCAGAGATCCGTCTCCCGATGCACCCGCACCGCGGCTTCTCCCCGGTGACTTTCCAATTACAGGGCGAAGGCTATCATCTCGACAATGCAGGTAACGAAGGCCTCCTCCACCCAGGTGACGTACAATGGATGTTCGCCGGAAAAGGTATCATGCACAGCGAAGGCCCAACCCCGCAATTCTTACAAAAGGGAGGCGTACAGGAATTGATACAACTGTGGATCAATACCCCCGCCGCACATAAATTCGACGAACCTTTTTACGAGTACGCACCAAAGGATCTTCAGCCGCCCGTCCTCGAACAGGAAGGCGTAGAGCTTCGATTGGCCAGCGGAGGCTATGAACACAAAACAGGACCGCTGAAAAGTTTCACACCAGTCATAACCATCCTGGGCAGCATCGAAAAAGGCCGGCGCATACAGTTCACCGCGACACCAGGCTATTGGACGCTCCTCTATATTGCAAAAGGCGCCCTAAGCATCAATGCCGAAACCGTCACCCAATACAATCTTATTGTGTTTGAAAAAGACAACGACGAACTGATCGTCACCGCAGAAGAAGACGCCCGAATTTTATTTCTCTCCGCCCAGCCCATCGACGAACCCGTAGCCGCCAAAGACAATTTCGTAATGAACACTCCCGAAGAGATCGATACCGCCATCGCCGACTACCAGGCACGCCGCAACGGGTTTTCCTAACCCACCGTCAGCACATCGATCTTCTTTTCCCCGCCGATCGCCAGCTTCCTCAAAGCCCTATGCCACGCCATCGGCGGAATAATACGGCTCCCTACAATAGCAGATCGCTGCTCCCCGGAAAAAATATCCTCCGCCCCCCACTCGATCGTGCCGGTCCGGAGGTTGATCAGCTTTGGATAACGATAAAGGTCCAATGCAAACGCATCGTCAACGGCAATGAGATTGCCTGTCTCCACTTCTGGCTGAACTTTATGAATGATCTCACGCAGTTGCATATCCCATATACCAATATGCCCTGGTGGCAACAGCACCGGTCTTTCATCGTCAAAAGGCGTCTCAGCCGAAGCACCCACGAGTAGCCGGCTCTCGTCAATTGAACTGGCAGTGCTGACTTCTACATTGCCATCTGCAACTTGTTGATCGATCTCATCCAGCAACAACGGATCCATCAGACATGCAGAAATATCATAAATTACTACAATATCCCAGGGATGCCAGAACCAGCCCTTGCTAACCAGGTACCTTCCGGCAGGACTGATCTCCAGTCTTGAATGAAAAAAAACCTTCGGCGCCCGGTCAGAATGATTGGTTATTATCACACCCGTCTCGACATCCTCAAAATCAAGCCGGTTATACCCATTAGGACAATGTACCAGAAAAGTTCGGCCATCGGGCACCTTGAAAAAAGCGGCAGGATATTCATAGGATTCTGCGCAATAGTAGGATCTGTTCACCTCGCGGATGAGATCTTTACCGTCTCTGAGCAAAAGCCCCTTCGTGCCCCGCCGGGTGTAGAGTAAGGTATAACGACCATCAGGAGAGGAGACGGCGCCGTCAAGCCATCCCGGGAAACTGTAACCAACCCCCCGCGGCATACCCCGTCCCGGTGGATAGGCATCATATTCCGGATAGTATTGTTCGCCATTGTTGCGGTCGACAATTCTATCGCCGACCCAGTCAATAGTTGTAGGAGTTACCGGTAAGGATATGGTCTGTCTTTCCACGGAGGTTTTTAAACACAATTTAACTATTCTCTGCTCAAATTCGGTAAACACCCTATTTTGACCGCCGTATACCGGCGCCCCCCATTAAACATTTCCCCTCCCGATCCATCCTATATTCCAAAAAACGACAGTATCATGAATCGAAAAATCTCCTCTCTCCTAAAAAAAACATTCTTTCTTTTAGGAGCCGTCTCCCTG
>Ga0207671_10006482_pt1 | contig 10418 bp, 6 predicted proteins | sample KBSC24metaG_FD_184352 | JGI IMG/M metagenome (GOLD analysis project Ga0207671, IMG submission 184352) | Corn rhizosphere microbial communities from Kellogg Biological Station, Michigan, USA - KBS C2-4 metaG (SPAdes) (version 2) | ecosystem: Host-associated > Plants > Roots > Rhizosphere > Soil... | reverse complement strand
CTTAGATCGGTCGGATGCTGAAATTCCGGTTGTGCAGCCCTCAAGCAAATCGACAGAAACTGTAAAATTTGTTTCGTGCGAAGTGGTATTCTGGCTCACCATCGGCTCCAGTTCCAACTCTTTTGCACGCTGACTGGTGATCGGCGCGCAAACCAATCCCCGCCCGTGGCGGATCATAAAATTGACCGTCTCGGGTGTGGCATTATGAGCGGCGGTTAAAAAGTCGCCCTCATTCTCGCGGTCCTCATCATCAACTACTATTATGGTTTTACCGGCCTTTATGGCTTCAATGGCTTCCTGTATGGTGTTCAGCATGTTTTTTATGTAGCAGGGGGTGTTTATGGCTTGATCAATATAAATGTCATCAGCCATCTTTTCTTCTAAGATGCAAATTTAAGTGATAACATAAGGATTACGGTCGGATATTTGTAAAAGTTGCTTGGGGAAAGTTGTTGTAAAGTTGGAAGGTTGAAATGTTGCAAAGTTGGCAAGACACGTTGTCTGATAGGGAGCAATTACTCTTGCGTCGATTATAACATTTCAACCTTCCAACCTTACAACATTTAAACATTCAATGTCTAAGCCTCCTTGCGCCTGATCAATTTATTGAAGAAACGTTTATACGCTTCCATATCAAATAAGACAGAATCATTGGCGGCCTTATAGGACAAGAACAAACCAATGGGAGTTAGTACAATGATGGCTATCCACATGCCGATAACCGGTGAGAGGTCGCCATCTTTGGCAGATTTTTCGCCTATGGTAGATATAATGTAATAGACCAGGAAAAATATGACCGATACGACAACCGGCATACCTAAGCCACCCTTGCGGATGATGGCGCCCAGCGGGGCCCCAATTAAAAACAAGGCAAGACAGGCCGCTGATAGTGTAAATTTCTTTTGATACTCGATACCAAATCTGCGTACACTTTTGGAAGCTTCCTTATACATATCTGCGCGGTTTTTTATAACCTCATTTACCGAGCGTATCTCATTGGCCGCATTGGTTAAGGCCATCATCTGCTGGCTTACACTAGGGGTAGTCTTTTTATCCAAAGCCGGGCTAATGCCTGAAACCGCTTTGTGAGGGATAGTAAAGTATTTTATATAGGGCGAGATCAACTTATAGTTGGCGCTAAGACTGCTATCTGCAACCCTCTTGGTGGAATCGCCAAAATATTTCAATTGCTTCAGGTCCATCATTTGCACTGCGGAACGAAACAGGTTTTCGTCGGTATGGTTCATCTTTAAAAAAGACAGATCGAACTTTTGTTCCGTTTCTTTAAAGCGGAAACGGGTAAACCGCTGGCGCGATTCCCGGTTCTGGTCGCCGTGGTCCTCGTCGTATTTTATCCCGTCGTTGAGCCTCAAAACCAGGTATTTATTATCAGGTGTGCGATACATCAGGCCCTGCTTAGCGATCAGCACATTCATATTATTATCCGCGTCGTTCTTTTGGTAGATCATCACACCATGCAGCGTTTGGCCGTCGGCGTCCTTCCTGCTTACACGAATGGAATAGTTAGGGAAGCTATTGCTGAAAACGCCTTCAGGTAAAAAATTGGCCGATTTTTGCTGCCGCACGTCATACAATAAGGAATAGTATTTCCTGTTAGCGATGGGCAGCATATTATCCGAAAAAATAAAGGCGGAAATACTAAGAATAGTTACTACGATGATCATGGGATACATGGCCCTGCGCAGGGAAATCCCGGCAGATTTGATGGCAACCAGCTCGTAATTTTCACCCAGGCTGCCGTAGGTCATGATGGAAGAAAGTAATATGGATAATGGGAGCGCCATTGCTACGTTGGTAGCCGAAGCGTACATCATGAGCTGTGCGATGGTGGTCCACTCGAATCCTTTACCTATAAGATCGTCGATATATTTGAATAGAAATAGCATCAGCAGCACAAACATCACGATCATGAAGGTGCTTATGAACGGCCTTACAAAAGATTTAAGTAATAAAAGATGAATCTTTTTCACGATACAAAATTAAGGAAAATTAAATTCCCTTATGCACCCAGCACGCTAATGAGGTATTCGAGCTGGTTATCCCATATCAGCTTGCGTTCGCCGATGGTATCTTCCGCGGCAAAATCGGTAATACTTAGTGCGACATCATTGGTCAGTTCATCCTGCAATATCTCCATTTCAAAATAGCATTGGGGTTCATCATCCACCCATTTAAACCTCACCAGCTTATTTTCTTTTATTGCTATCAGTTTAGCTTTCTGCTGCTCACCATCCCATGTAAAGGTATAAACCTGGTCGCGCACACTCACATCATCAGCAAACCATTGAGTCAATCCGTTAGCCTCGCTCAAAAATCCGTACAATATCCGGGGGGATGATTTTATCTCGTACTCAATAGTAAATTTCTTCTTCTCAGACATAGGGGGTTTATATCAACAGGCAAACACTGCCGTAATGTTAACATTTTTTCTAAAGGAAACGAATTTCTGCTATATTTGCAAACTATTTTTAATGACCCGCAAGGTTTATTTCAAATAGCATTGTTTTAGCTAAAACAAGTATAAGGCGGGGTAGCTCAGATGGTTAGAGCGTAGGATTCATATCCGCTGGTTAGCGGACGGCAGTTCGATAAAATAGAATACAATCAGGAGCAAGTCCTGAACAAATAAATACGGCGGGGTAGCTCAGATGGTTAGAGCGCAGGATTCATATCCGCTAGTTAGCGGACGGCAGTTCTGAAATGATTGTTCTTATAATAAAATATTACGGCGGGGTAGCTCAGATGGTTAGAGCGCAGGATTCATAACCCTGAGGTCGGCAGTTCGATCCTGCTCCCCGCTACATTGAAAATGAGGCTCTTATCTTGGCAGATAAGAGCCATTTTCTTTTCATTTAGTTTGGATATGTTTACAGTATACATTTTATATTCTGTTAAATTCAATCAAATTTATATCGGTTTCACTTCTAATCTGCCCAACCGTTTTCTATCTCACAATGAATTAGCAACAAAAGGACATACCATAAAATACAGGCCGTGGGTGATCGTCTACACTGAGGAATACCAAACAAAAGCAGAAGCGATGAAACGGGAAACCCAACTAAAATCTGCAAATGGAAGAGCCTTCGCCTGGAATATTATCCGGCAGAAATTTGGCAGCTCAGATAGTTAGGATATAGGATTCATATCCGCTGGCTAGCGGACGGCAGTTCGATCCTGCTCCCCTCTACTTTTAACCGGCAAAAGCCTTGAAAGTCGACCTTCTCCATTGAGAATCAAGCACTTTCAAGGCTTTGTTGTTTTTTACAATTGACCTTAAGTTGTAAAAAGCTTAGTAAATATTTGATATATGGATCTTTATAGGTTCGATCCCGTTTCAATTAACCGAACCGGCATAATTTCATAATATACTGATAGCCAATATAATTAAAGGTTCGACCAATCTTTTATCAATTAATATAATCATCAACCATTCTTTTTGTCTCTTACATATTCGTGATACGCCACCTTGGTCAATACAAGACCCAAGCCGATTTTTCGATGTATGATAATTATTTGCTAAAATTTCAAGATTGGCATTTTGCCTACTGTCCAAGTTTAAAATTACTGAAAAACTGATAGACTTCTTGGCCATTGACACTAAGAAAGGCTGTGGTTGTCACACTTTTTAATAAAGGTGTCTAATGATAAAACGAAAACATGGAAAACGAATTTAAAGGTAAAACCGCCTTGGTACTTGGAGGATCAAGCGGAATTGGTAAAGCTACAACGGCATTGTTACTACAAAATGGAGCTGCAGTAGTTATTGTTGGCAAAAATCAGGTTAATATAGATCAAACCATTAACGAATTGTCTGGCAGTGGAAATATTAAAGGTTACAAAGTTGACTTGACAGATCGTCTGCAAACTGCTGATTTTATAAATCAGCTCGGCAATGATATAAGCCGGGTTGATTATCTGGTTAATGCTTCCGGTATTTTTAGCCCAAAGCCATTCCTGGATCATACTTGTACTGACTATGATTCCTATCTTGATTTAAATAGGGGACTGTTTTTTATAACACAGGCCGTAGCCAAACTAATGGCTAATAATAAAAACGGCTCCATAGTTAATATCGGTTCAATGTGGGCAAAGCAATCTGTCAGAGCCACACCTTCATCTGCTTATTCAATGCAGAAAGCGGGGCTGCACTCTTTAACCCAGCATTTGGCAATGGAACTTGCGCAATATAATATCAGGGTTAACGCAGTGTCTCCGGCAGTCGTTGAAACACCGGTATATGATAAGGTTTTTGGAGGTCAGGAAGCTGCTGTTGAAGCTTTAAAGGGTTTTAATGGATTTCAGCCGATCGGCCGGAATGGAAAACCAGAAGATGTGGCCAATACAATTGTATACCTGCTTTCGGAAAAGGCATCATGGGTGACCGGTGCCATTTGGGATGTCGACGGGGGCGTTATGGCAGGACGAAATTAATTCTTAAATTTAGATGTTCTGAACATGTCTTCTTCCAATAGAAATTTGATGAATCCTTTTTTAGTCGCTTATGATACCGATGAGGAGATGCGTTTTATAAAAGAGGCGCAGGAAGGATCAAAATCCGCTTTGGAAAGATTGATTATGCTGCATCAGCGATTTGTTTATAATGTCGCGCTGCGATTAGCACGAAATGCTGAAGATGCGGCCGATCTAACCCAGGAAGGTTTGATAAAAATGGTGACCAGATTGAGCCAGTTCCAGGGCAAAAGCAGTTTCAGAACATGGTTATACCGTATAGTTTTCAACCATTTCATCCAAAGCCAGGGCAATAAGAGGAGGCTGGAAACGGCCTCCTTTGAAGAACTTGGTGATTTTCTCGAAAATGCGCATGCATCTGAAGAAATGAGTGTTGAAGAGCAGGTCATTTATAGCGATTTGATTGATGATACCAGGAATAAATGCATGAGTGGCATGTTGCTTTGTATGGACAGACAGCAAAGAATTATTTTTATACTGGGGGCTATCTTTAACATGAAATCTACTGTAGCTGCACCACTGTTGGAAATTTCTCCGGAAAATTTCCGGAAACAATTGTCGAGGGCCCGGGCTGACCTTTTTCAATTTATGGAAAATAAGTGTGGATTGGTGAATCCCGCCAATCCTTGCCGTTGTCATAAAAAAACAATGGGGTTTATTAAAGAAGGCAAAGTGGAACCGACTCAGAGAAAATTTATGCCCGAAGCTTTAGAAACAATCCGGTCGGTCTCACCTCAAATAAATGATGAACTTGACCAATTGATGGAGGATAACTATATAGGCTTTTTTAAAGCACAAAATTATGAAAAACATGAAGTTGCAAATGAGATTGTCCAGTCTTTATTATTTAATAATGAGATTAAAACTATGTTCCACCTTAACTGAGAACGCCTTAAAGTAATCAAGCCTAAATCATGGTTACACCTTATAACCATTAAATACCTGATTATAAATCACTTAACCAGAAAAACACTAAAATGTGTTAACCATGTTAACCCTACTGACAGTATCTTATAAAACCAGGCTGCAATCAAGCGGGTGTCAAAAAAAAACGTCAAAGATGGGTATGGCCTTTCGCCCCACAGTGGGTCGCTAAACAGCAGTTCGGCCCTGCTCCCAGCTACAACGTCCCGTCAATCTGAAAAATATCAATTCTTATCGTCATCGTAAGTAATAAGATCGATATATTTGAGAAAACAGGGTTCTACCTAATCTTCCCGTTATGAAACAGCTTTTCTCTTTTATGATCCTCTGCATGGCAGGGACATCTGTTATGGCGCAACCTAATTCAAACGCTAAGCACCTGCCGCGTATCGCTATTGCAGGGTTGGGCATTGAGTCGAGCACCTTTTCACCGGCGCTGACAGATGAGGGCGCGTTTCATGCCCGATATGGTAACGACATTTTCTCCATTTATCCTTTCTGGGCGCCCGATTCAGCTGTTCATAAGGCGGCAATATGGGTGCCAACCATAGATGGACACGCCTTACCGGGCGGAGCAGTTACCAGGGCAGCGTACGAGTCGCTGGTGAGAAAAACCCTGGATTCTCTAAAAAAACACGGGCCGTACGATGGCCTGTTTTATGATATTCACGGTGCGATGAGTGTGGTTGGCTTAGATGATCCGGAGGGGGATTTTATTGTGCGGATAAGGAAAGTGGTTGGTAAAAAGACCATCATTTCAACGGCAATGGATTTGCATGGTAATGTATCGTGGCGATTAGCTGAAAACAGCGACCTGATCACGTGCTACCGAATGGCGCCGCATGAGGATGCATTACAAACCAAACGCCGTGCGGTGACTAACCTGATCGACCGGCTTGAAAGCGGGAAGGGCAAACCGGCTTACAAAGCCTATATAGCTGTGCCCATTTTATTACCCGGTGAAAAGACCAGCACAAGAATTGAGCCCGGTAAAAGCTTATACCAGCAAGTATGGCCTGCCGCTAAACAGAACGGTATTGTAGATGCAGCAATATGGATAGGTTATGCCTGGGCCGATGAACCACGTAACCACGCCGTAGTGATGGTAATCGGTGATGATAAAGCCAAAGTGACAAGCACGGCGGAGCAACTGGCTAAAAGCTTTTGGGATGTGCGAAAAGAATTTAAGTTTGTTGCTCCCACAGGGAATTTAAAGTACTGCCTAGACAAGGCGGTAGCCAGTACTAAACATCCTTTTTATATCAGCGATTCCGGCGATAACCCGACAGCGGGGGGAGCGGGCGATGTGACGTGGACATTGACACAGATATTGAAAAGGCCGGAATTTAAAACGGATAAAGGGCCATCGCTGATATACGCCTCTATCCCCGGCCCTGAACTCATAAAAAAGGCAATAGCGGCGGGTGTTGGTGGCCATGTAGATGGCTATGCGGGCGCGAAGGTAGACGCACGGCTTGCACCGCCGGTGCATATTGTTGGGACGGTGGAATCAATTGTGAAAGGTGATGTTGATGCCGAAGTTGAAGCATCTATAAAAATGGGAAGTGTGCACATTATCGTAACACAAAAACGTAAGCCGTATCACCACGAAAAGGATTTTACAAAACTCGGGCTTAATCCGCGGACGGCAGATATTGTTGTGGTAAAGATCGGTTACCTGGAGCCTGAGCTTTATGCCATGCGTGCCGATTGGCTATTGGCATTGACACCCGGCGGAGTAGACCAGGATATCGAGCATTTACCCTATAAAAGATTAAAGCACCCTATTTTTCCATTTGATGGCAATATGAAAACCCCTGACCTGCGGGCTAAACTGGTGCCTTTATCAGACCACGTAAAATGATAGGGATTGACAGTGGCCCTGGCATAGTCGTCTGAAGTTACAACTTCGGACAGTGGGGTGTTATGTGTTTCATCAAGATCATTTTTTGTTAAAATATCTTGTTCTATGGTTTATTGGTATTCTTTTGTTTTGATCTTTTCCTTTATCTTTTCAAATAGCATTTCCCCTCTGCGGGCAATCTCTTCCTGGATGTCCTCACGCCACCAGTCGGCAATAACTTTAATCTGCCAGTCGGTACCAGAATATTTTTTTAACAATTCATCCAATCCCTGAAGTTCCTCTATAGTAGCTTCATCGTTCACACGCTTAGCAACAAGTGCCCAAATACGGTCTTTGGTGCTCATATCATTTGGGGTTTGTTAAGCTCGATTTGACTACTCCGACCGAAGGCTCCTGACCGGATTGGCCAGGGCGGCTTTTATGGACTGGAAACTCACCGTTATAAGTGCAATGAAAATAGCGATGAGCCCGGCTGCGGCAAACATCCACCAGCTGATCGCGATCTTATATGCGAAATCCTGGAGCCATTTGTTCATAGCCCACCAGGCAATAGGCGATGCAATGAGGATGGCCAATAATACCAGCTTGATGAAGTCCATGGATAAGAGAGTGGTAACGCTCTGAACGCTGGCGCCTAATACCTTGCGAATACCGATCTCTTTGCTGCGCTGCTCGGCCATAAAGGCTGAGAGGGCGAATAGGCCCAGGCAGGCGATAACAATGGCCAATACTGCGAAGCTGGTAAAGATGCTGCCGGTACGTTGTACATCGGCATACATATTGGCAAATTCCTGGTCGAGGAAAGTATATCGGATCGGCTGGTCGGGCGAATATTTTTTCCATAAAGCGGATACATTAGCAATAGCATTCTGCACATCGCCGCCGCGAAGTTTTACGGTCATGATCGATGTACTGAGCCCGAAATGAAGCACCATAGGCTCAATATGCCCACGCATCGACTCGAAATTAAAATCCTGTACCACGCCAATAACGGTAAATACACCGCCATTGCTGATACGTGCGCCAACCGGATTTTTCAAACCGAGTTTTGCCGCCATGTGTTGATTGATGATAACTGACTGGCCGGCCGTATCACTGGCAATATCATAAGTGAAATTCCTGCCTTCAAGGAGCTTAATGCCCAGTGTTTGCAGGTAAGTATCATCTACCTGCCAGAACTGGCCCCCAACTCCCGGGTCGAGTTTATCGCGCCCTTCTTTAAAAAAGGCATTCCTATTGCGCAGGGTGCCGTTTATGGGCAAATAATCGCTTATCGATGCGCTTTTTACCGAAGCAATTTTGGATAGTTCGTTTTTGAAATTCCTGATGTTTTGATCACCCAGGGTATTGGTGCCTTGCAGTACGATCACCTGGTCCTTATCAAAGCCCACCTTGTGGTTCAGTATAAAATGTGTTTGATCGTAGATAACGATGGTGCTGATGATCAGGATAATGGAAGCCACGAACTGGAAAACCACCAGGGTATTGCGCAGCACCGGGCGTTTGCTGCCGCCTGCAACCGTACCTTTTAGTACTTGCACCGGCCGGAACCCGGACAGGTAAACGGCGGGATATAAACCAGCAAGCGAGCCAACAACGGTGGCAGAAACCAGGATAACCGGAACAAACCACCATTCGGTCCATGGCATAGCAAGCGACTTTGCTGCAAGTGTATTAAAATAAGGCAATAACAACCAGGCTATCCCAATGCCCAAAATAAAGGAGATCAGGCTATAGATAAGCGATTCGGTCAGAAATTGTGCTATGAGGCTGCTGCGGTGCGAGCCTACAACTTTGCGCAGGCCTACCTCCTTGGCACGATTAGCTGATTTGGCTGTGGAGAGATTGATGAAATTAATACAGGCAATAACCAGGATGAACAAGGCAATGGCGCCAAACAGCCATACAAAGCGGATATCTCCGTTTGTTATGCCATCCTGAAAATCGTATGAATAGAGGTTAATGTCTGGCACCGGCTGCAGGTATACATGTTGCTTTTTGGCTTCTGTTTCAGGGTCTTGCGCACCTCCTTTACGGTATTCAGGCATCCAATAGTTTTTTCGCAGGTCGGTGTTGAGTTTTCCCTCAAATGCTGCTATGTTGGTGCCTGCTTTCAGTTTAATATATTGGATATAGTTGTACCAGCGCCAGTCGTTTTGCTCGTTGTCCCCAAACTCCATCCCGCTTAGGGTAATGAAAACCTTGAACGGGTGCAAGTGCGAATTTACCGGAATGTCAGCCATCACAGCACCGATCCTGTATGGGTGAGCCTTGTTATTATCAAGGTACATCAACCGGCCAACCGGGTTTTGGCCGGGATAGTACTTATCGGCCATGGTTTTAGCGATCACCATGGTGAATGATTCTTTTAAAGCCGTTGTACCATTTCCGTATACCATTGGCAGCCGGAAAGCATTCAGAAATGATTGATCAACATAAATAATACCTTGCTCATAAGCATTTTGTGCCTGGTCGGCACGGCGCAGTTCGGCATGGCCCAGATAGGAATTAATAGGCCTGATGCGTCCGGCAAACTCGACCTCGGGAAAATCTTTTTGAATGGCTTTCGACATTGGCGCCGGCCAGGCTAATCCCTTACTTGTTATGCCATCGCCTACCACACGGAAAATACGGTCTGCGCCCGGATAAAAACGGTCATAGTTCGTCTGATTATGAATATATAATCCAATCAACAAGCATGCGGCGATGCCCAGGGCAAATCCTCCGATCTTGATCGCTGCGTACATTTTTTGCCTGAGCAACTGGCGGTAAGCGATCTTAATATAATTCTTGATCATGATATTGCGTTTTAATGTCCCATGAGCCCAATTTGGCGGGCTTTCCGGACGCAATATTACCGGGTGTATTCGTGGCAGGGGTGCCAACTTATCAATTGGCCCCCCTTTTCTCAGGATATTCTTGTATTCCACAGGGGTTTTACCGGTCATCTCTTTGAAAACCCGGTTGAAAGTTCTTTTGGAATTAAAACCCGACTCGTAAGCGATACCCAGCAGCGTGAGCCGGTCGTAGGCCGGGTCCTGCATTTTCCGGGTAATCTCACGAACCCGGAATTCGTTAATAAAATCGCTGAAGTTCTTTTCCAGCCCAATGTTGATGATCCGGGATAAGTCATGTGGGT
>Ga0207671_10006470_pt1 | contig 10428 bp, 8 predicted proteins | sample KBSC24metaG_FD_184352 | JGI IMG/M metagenome (GOLD analysis project Ga0207671, IMG submission 184352) | Corn rhizosphere microbial communities from Kellogg Biological Station, Michigan, USA - KBS C2-4 metaG (SPAdes) (version 2) | ecosystem: Host-associated > Plants > Roots > Rhizosphere > Soil... | reverse complement strand
TACCGTACTCTCCGGACTCGCAACAGCCGATCTGATCAGCTCAATTCGTAACGGCCAGGTGGAACGGCTGGTGAAGATTCCCGGTGTCGGCAAAAAGACTGCCGAACGCATGATCCTCGAATTACGAGACAAGCTGGAAGGTATCGGCGCCGGGCCGGCAGCGGTCACCGCGGAAAAAGTTCCCCCGATGAGCGATATCGAGCACGACGTGCTTTCGGCATTGGTCAATCTGGGCTGCAATCGTCCAGCAGCGGAAGCGGCGATCCGCAAGGCCAAGACAACGGGCGCGCCGGCGGAGTTCGAGCCGCTCTTCCGGCGCGCTCTCGAGCTTGTTCGCTAGCCCGCAAAGGGCCGGTCTCGACCTCAACATTCGGAAGCAAACGCGCCCTGCGAGTCCAAGACCCAGGCTCCGTTTTGCAGGCGTTTACCTAGTTTAGGACAACCTATTTGCCTTCGAGAATAAACGTTGGAGCAAGTCCGGTAATGGTCGAGAACTTCGACTCCACCGCGGGCCTGAGCCAGGTGGAACACCCGTTGACGCGGCCAAGGAACGAGTGCGGCTGTACGTCGATCTGCATTTCCTGCATTTCCACGCCGCCGTAGCGATGAAGCGGGAACATTGCCTTCACCGGCGCAAGAACTTCCTGCACCACATACGCTCCTCGCGATGCAATCTTCATTGCACGCTCCCAACCGGAGCTATCGAGATTGGCTCCCTGGAAGGTATCGAGATCGCCTGAATCGTCGTTCGGTCTTAGCACAAGTTTGTCCCTGTGCGATAGGATAAACTCGGGCAGGTCGATGGTTTTTTCCGCGTACGTAGTTTTGTTCGCACCCACCACGCGAGTCCACGGAATAAATTCCCGAATTGCCTTGCGCTCATTAGCTGGGAAACTCGCGGTGATATTCGAATCCGTCAGCAAATCGAAAATCGCCCGCTTTTGCGCCAATTCGGAACGGAAGCTGTTCACCACGCAAACGGTGCGATCGCGATAGGCACGCACCAACGGATGAGTCAGATCGAACCTCACCAGAAATTCTGAAACCTTGACGCGGCGATAAACCAGGTCGATAGTGAAATCGCCCTTGCGAAGCACCCCATCGCGATATTCCAGTTGATCCGGCGAAACGATCTGGACTTTGAAGCCCTCTTGGCGGAACAACTCCATGATCAGAAAATACTCGTCGGAATCGGAAGTCTGGAAGGGCTGGCGAAACTCCAGAATCGCGATCTGCGGTTTCTTCTTGCCGCCAAATTCCTTGTAGGCCTTGAGCAGCGACTGCAAAAACGGTTTGGCGCCGCTCATCTTGCTCAACTTATATTTCCTGCGAAAAGCCTTTACCGGCTCGCTGTCGTAAAACAGGTTATTCAGCGCTTCGCCGTAAATCACTCCCATCGGCGTATCGGCCGTGTAGCCGGAAAAATGGAGGCTTCCATTGTTTAAGTTCGTGTCGAGCAGCGAGGTTACAGCCATGTAGGAGTAACCGGGATTCAGCGAAGCCAACATCTTTTCAGCCGGCAACATCCGCATCCGGGCCATGTAAGCTGGATTGGTGAGCGCCAATTTTTCGATGCGGTCGATAGCCGAATAAAGCGCCTCGGCCGCCTTCACCAGATTGGCGTATTGCCGGTTCGAAACAAAGTGGGGTCGAAGGACAGGCGAGATCGGTCGTCCGCCTATGGTAAGATGCTGCTCCTTCATCTTCGCCTGGAGTTCAGAGGCCCAGGAAAGATCCGTCAGGTAGTCAGCTTCCAGTAATTTGTGATAACGGGCAATCGCCTCGTCTAACTGCGTCATTTCCGGTTAGGATCCAGTCTCACTACACCCCAGTATCTCATAAAGAATGTAAATAGGGAAGTTAGGTGGAGGCCAGATAGGTCGGTAAGCAACTTGTTTTCAATGAGATATAGTTGCCAATTTGTCGAAGAACTTCTTGATCAACATCTTAGATGTAGAATCGATTAACCGTTGTCCTACGGCGGCGATGGTACCACCCACCTGGACGTCGCCCTCATAAGTCACCGCCGTGGTCTCGCCGTTCGGGTCCAGTTTCATTAGCCCTTCTCCCTTCATGAAACCGATTTTTCCGGTGCCTTCTACAATGAGACGGAAATTAGCTGGCGGATTTTGATCGGTGATGCGCACTTTCCCGGCGAAAAGTCCACCCATGCTGGCGATCGACAATTTCATATTCATGTCGTACTCGTCCTGGCCGACCCTGGTCAACGAGTCGATGCCGGGCATGCATTGCTGGAGAATCTCCGGGTCCTGCAAGAGCGTGTAGGCACGCTCTTGCGGAACCGGCAATACATATGATCCGTTGATCTTCAAGAAACCCTCGAGAACGCAATCGTCAGGGCGCGCGCCGCGTAGACCTTGACCATGTGCCCTCGGTAGCCGGCGGATGCGTGCAGATCGGAACTGGACTCTACCCCGTCCGCAACGGCTGCGGCGGCTTTTTCGATATCCGATGGCGAGGCGGCCGTTCCCTCCAGCAGGCTTTCTGCTTTTTTCGCCCGAAATGCCTTCGGTCCAAATCCAGTAACTCCGATTCGAGCCAGCGAAGCCTTGCCGCCAGATATCCGAAGGCGCGCCGCCACACCGACGATCGCGAATCCCGACGCCGGTTGCACCATCTTTTGATAACTGGCTCCGACGGACGAGTCCTCGACGGGAACAACGATGTCCTGGATAATCTCGCCGTCTTCAAGCGCGGTGGTAAAGGTATCGACAAAGAAATCTTCGACGCCGATCACGCGCGAACCCTTCGCGCTAACGAGAGTGATTTGCGCTTCGAGCGCCATGAGCGAGGCAGGATAGTCCGCCGATGGATCGGCATGGGCGGTGCTGCCTCCAATGGTCCCCATGTTGCGCACTTGGACGTCGCCTATATTTCCGGCGGCTTCAGCCAGCAGCGGACACCGGGATCGGACCAGCGGCGATGATTCGATCTGAAAATGAGTGGTCATGGCGCCGATGTGAAGTTTGCCGCCCTCCTCGTGAATGTAGTTCAGCGAAGGGATGCGGCCAAGGTCCACCAGCGTTTCGGGGGCCGCGAGCCGGAGCTTCATCATCGGGATGAGACTCATGCCTCCGGCCAGCGGCTTGGCGCCGGCGGCGATCTGATTGAGCGCGTCTTTCAGGTCGGCAGGTGCGGCGTACTCAAAACTTTGCGGAATCATGCTTGCGCTCCTTCATGAATGATCTTCCAGATTTTTTCGGACGTGAGGGGCATGTCGATGTGGCGCACTCCAAATGGCTTCAGCGCATTGACCACCGAATTGACGACGGCAGGCGAGCAACCGATGGTGCCTGCTTCGCCGACTCCTTTCACGCCGAGCGGATTTACGGGCGACGGCGTTTCCGTGTGACTGCTCTCGATCCACGGCATCATCGACGCTTTGGGAATCGCGTAATCCATAAGTTCGCCGGAGACGAGCTGGCCGGTTTCGTCGTAGACGCCGTGTTCATAGAGCGCCTGGCCGAGCCCCTGAGCAACACCGCCATGTACCTGGCCGTCGACGATGAGCGGGTTGATGATTTTGCCGCAATCGTCCACTGCGACGTAGCGCTTGATCTCGACAGCCCCGGTTTCGCGATCGATTTCCGTGATGACAATGTGCGCGCCGAAAGGAAATGTGAAGTTCGGCGGTTCCCAGAAGTGCGTGGCGACGAGGCCGGGATCAGTGTCCGGCGGCAGCTTCAGCGCACGGTACGATGCCCCGGCAATTTTCGCGAAGGAAACGGTCTTGCCGGTCTTGTTGTCGACGCACTCACCGTTGGCGAAGCTGATGTCGTCCGACTTCAGCAGCATGGCGCCAAATTTCTTGATTTTGGTTTTCAGTTCCTGAAGCGCGAAGTAAAGCGCAGTTCCGCCGATGGCAGTGCCTCGGCTCCCGAACGTCCCGATGCCGTATTGCACGATGGCGGTGTCGCCGTGGAGGACGAGAATGTCGTCAATATCGACGCCCAGTTCGTCGGCCGCGATCTGTGCGAAGGTGGTCTCTTCTCCCTGACCGTGAATGGAGATTCCGGTCATGATGGTGACTTTGCCGCTGGGGTCAATCTGTACAGTTGCGCTTTCCCAACCGCCGGCCGGCGTGGCGGGCGATGGTCCCATGGCGCAGATTTCGCCGTAGGTGGAAATGCCGATCCCCATGAGACGGCCCTGGCTACGGGCTTCCTGCTGACTGGCGAGCAGTTTTTTGTAGTCGACAATTTCGAGCGCCTTGTGCAGCGGTTTGGCGTAATCGCCGCTATCGTAGCTGAGCCCGGTGGCGGTCGCATAAGGGAATTCATCGGGACCGACGAAGTTCTTCAGCCGGATTTCCGTCGGATCCATGTTGAGTTCGAGCGCGAGGATGTCGACCATGCGTTCGATAGCGTGAGTCGCTTCAGGACGGCCGGCGCCGCGATAGGCGTCGGTCGGAACGCAATTGGTGAAGACACCGATGACATCGGCGCTGATGTTGGCGAACTTGTAGACGCCGGGCATCATCAGCACGGAGAGGGTGGGAATCGCCGGCGTGAGGAGCTGATGATAGGCGCCGAGATCCTGAATTAATTTGAGCTTCAGTCCGAGAATAGTGCCGTCTTTTTTGGCCGCGAGTTCGAGGTAATCGACGTGACCCCGCCCGTGAATGGTGCAAAGGAAATTCTCGCGGCGCGACTCGATCCACTTCACCGGCTTGTCGATCTTCATGGCGATGAAGCCCATCAACGCTTCCTCGGCGTAGACGTTGAGCTTGCTGCCGAATCCGCCGCCGACCGCGGGCGTGCTGACGCGCACTCGGTTTTCAGGGTGTCCCAGCATCTGCGCCACGAGCGTCCGCATCAGATGGGGAACTTGCGTCGAAGAATAAATAGTGAGGGCTTTGTCGCCGCTGCGCCAGTCGGCTACGACGCCGCGCGTCTCCATGGCGGTGGGGATGAGGCGCTGGCTGGTGATGCGCTGCTTGACGACGACGTCCGCCTCGGCGAAGGCTTTGGCAACATCGCCCCCATCCTGGTGGAAGGTGAATGCGGTGTTATCAGGCCACTCGGGGTGAACCGCCGGCGCGCCGGGTTCGAGCGCTTTTTCAGGATCGGCGACAGCGGGCAGCGGGTCCCAATCCACTTCCACCCGGTCCGCGGCATCGCGGGCGATGTAGCGATCGGATGCGACGACTACAGCCACGGGATGTCCGACGAAATAGACGCGATCCTGCGCCAGAATGTAGTGGTGCGGAACGCGCAGGCCAGGAAGCGATGCGCCGCAGGGGACGGGACCGACGTCCTTCACATCCACGCCAGTGAATACAGCCATAACTCCAGGGGTTTCCAGCGCGGGCTTGGTATTGATTCCCTTAATACGTGCCGCGGCGTAGGGACTGCGGACAATGCAGGCGTGCTGCATGCCGGGCATCTGAATATCGTCGACGTAGGTGGCGGTACCGGTGATGAAGCGGGGATCCTCGCGGCGCCGGATTCGTTTGCCTACGAGCTTGTCGGTTTTTGTAATGGTTGGCGTGGCCATGGCTATGCGGCGCTCCCTATGGACGTGGCTCGGGCAGCCGCTTTCACTGCATTGACGATATGTTGATAGCCCGTGCACCGGCAGAGATTACCTTCCAGCCCGTGGCGGATCTCCTCGTCAGTCGGATTGGGGTTGCGTTCAAGAAGTTGCCGGCAGGCGATAATCATGCCGGGCGTACAGAAGCCGCACTGGAGACCGTGTTCGTTCCAGAAGGCCTCCTGCATGGGATGGAGATTGCCGTTGGCTGCCAGGCCTTCGATGGTCACGATCTGCTTGCCTTCCGCTTGCACCGCGAACATCGTGCACGATTTGATTGCGTTGCCGTTCACCGTTACGGTGCAGGCTCCGCAGATGGAGGTTTCGCAGCCGATGTGCGGGCCGGTGTGGCCTACTATCTCTCGCAGGTAGTGGATGAGGAGCAGTCGCGGCTCCACTTCATCGGTACGCGGCTTTCCATTGATGATGAGGCTGATTTTTCGTTTCATGAGGGATATGCGGTGAGATTATCAAAGTGGAAGAAAGAATGGAAGCAGGGGAAGCCGGGGAACTCCCCCATCCCGCCACGGAGGTCCGAGACATTCTTTAGGCCAAATGTTTCGGCCTGTTTTACTGAGTGATACCACGGACTGCGAGACTAGCCGCCAATATTCACGAGGTTGACAAGCTCAGGAGCCCGCGAAGCCACCTGCGGCACTTCCAGATCCGGCATCGGCTTACCTTGGAAAAGCTTGCGGCACGGCTTCACCAGCCAGCGCGCCCATTGATTCGAATTCGATTTCCGCGCACTATCCGTCGCAATTCCGGTATTCGCATACATCAGCCGGTAGAGCTTCGAAATAATCATGAAAGCCAGGCGGCCTTTCACCGACTTCACGCACCGGGACCGCTTCCAAATCTCCGGCAGGCCGTAGAAGTTGTCCCAAACCTTCTGCGTCCTCACGCGAATCTCTTCCGTTGACATGGTTGGGTGAGGCGTGAACATCTTCGGCCGCTGCGCGCTCGGGATCAGCCAGTATCGAGTCAACGGAATCCCGTCGACATTTGCCGCATTGGCCGTCTGAGCCTTCTCCCACGTATTGAAATCCACCGTCCCAGGAAACGGCGTCATCATCACAAATTGCGCGAACGTCACGCCGGCCTGCTTCGCCAGCTCCACCGTCGCGTCAAACGTATCGGCGCGATCCGACGGCAATCCGAAGATGAATGAGCCCAACACATGCACGCCATGCTTCCGGAACGTTTGAAGCTGAGTTGCCAGGCTCGGACCCGACGCATTGAATTCCTTAAACACGTCCTTCAAGCCGGCTTCCGTAACCGACTCCACGCCCACCAGCGCACCCTTGATCCGCGCCTTCTTCATAGCCTCCAGAAATGTCGGGTCCTCCGCCGCCTCCATCGTGATCTGCGTGAAGAAAACCATGTCGGAGGGAAGCTCCGACAACCGATCCATCAGTTCGAAACGTTCCGCCCGCGTCGCTTGCAGTTCTGCCACACGCGCGGCATTTTTCTGCCGTTCGGCCAGCTTTAAATCGGTCAGAGTCACCGGATAAAAATTATCATCGGCCAGCGCGATAAATCGATAGCCCAACCGCCGCAGTTGAACAATCTCCTCGATCACCGCGTCGGACCCTCGTTGCCGCGGCTTCTGTCCATCCGTGCGCCACACCGAGCAGAACGAACAATGCTTCGGGCATCCGCGAACCGTCTGCACCGACGCCCACATATAATTCTCGCGAGGCATCAGGTCCCATCGCGCTTTCAGAAATTGCTCGGCCGGCACGCGCCCGCCATCATAAACTCGCTGCAAATTGCCGTTCGCGAAATCCGTTAGGGCTCTGCCCCACGCCACATCGCCATCGCCCGTAACCACCGAATGCGCCGCGCCGATTTCGTGCGCCTCATCGGGATAAAGCGTCGCATGTATCCCGCCGTAAATTACGGTCGCCCCGCGCTCGCGCACCATCCGGCCGATAATATGCCCGCGATGCGCATTGCCCGTATGGATTCCAATCCCGACCACATCGCCGGGTTGAATCCGCTCTATCTGAATCTGTTCCAGAGTTTCGTCGGTTATGATCGGCGCACCGAAGCGCTCCGGCGTCGCAGCCGCAAGCACATACAGCCAGCGCGGCGTAATCACGCCGACGCCAAAAGAAAAATCGCTCGGGTTCACTAGGTGAACACTCATTCGTTCTCATTCCTCCATCAATCTTCCGCAGCAGGGCATTGATCCAAGAAGGAAGGAGAGCGGACTGTTTCCCAAGAGGAGCGAAAGAAGCCCAAGTATATCAGAATAAATTCCACCTAGGGTTCTCACTAGCCGATCTTTTGGACACCCCAATTAATTCAACGGACTAAGATGAATCATGCCCGCAAATGACAACGATCTTCGAGCCAGGAAACGCGATCTGGAACAAAAACTGAGCGAGGCAATTTTGGCTTTCGAACGCGAAACAAGTCTGAGCGTGACCGAAGTGCTTCTCTCGCCCACAGCCACCGGCGGCAGCGCTGGAAATCAAGGTGGTCATCTCAAAGTCAAGGTTGAATTGCGGAGTTGAATGTAGGGTTTCGGCGGTTCAGCAACCACCGGTTCAGCAACCACCTTGACTCCAGACGATAGCAGCGTTATTCTTTACCTAGTTCATTACCCTAGCGAGCTAGGGTAATCGAAAAGAATGGCTCTCGCTCCAGACAACCTTCAAGGCACTCTCGTTCTGTTAATCCTCAAGACCCTCACCAGAGGACCCAATCACGGCTTCGGAATCGCTCTCCACATCCAGACTGTTTCCGATAGCGCTCTCCGCGTCGAGGAAGGTTCGCTTTATCCTGCACTGCACCGTCTCGAACGAGACAAGCTGGTTGCCGCCGAATGGAAAGTCACCGAGAACAGCCGCCGCGCCCGCTATTACAAGCTCACACCTGCCGGACACAAGTGGCTTGCAGCCGCGGAAGAAAATTGGACCGCGCTCGCCAAGGGAGTGAACAAAGTGCTGAGGTTCGCATGAAGAGCGTCAGGAATTGGTGGCGTCGCAAGCGGAGCTTCACCAATGAGCTTCACGAAGAAATCTCCTTCCATCTCGACATGCGCGCGCAGCGAAATCGCGAATCCGGAATGGCCGGTAGGGAAGCCGTTCAAGCAGCCCATCGCCATTTTGGAAACACAACTTTGATTCAGGAGGATATGCGCCGCATGCATACGAACACCTTCCTCGAGAGTTTAGTACAAGACCTTCGCTACGCCGCCCGAGGCTTTGTTCGCAGTCCGGTCTTCACTCTAACCGCCGTATTCGCCGCCGCGCTGGGCATCGGCGCCTCCACCGCTGTCTTCAGCGTGGTGGACCGCATCCTTTTCAGAAGCCTTCCCTATTCGCAAGCAGACCGCCTCGTCTCCGTGGGAATGGCGTCGCCGCTTGATCGCAACGAATTCCTCTTCCCCGAAGCGTACGTTCCGTGGCGCGCCTACCAGAAGCCGTTCCAGGCAATCACTTCCTGGACCGCCGGTGTCGCCGCCTGCGACCTCAGTGAAATAAATCCTGTCCGGCTGGACTGCGCAAAGGTGGAGGCGAATTTCCTACCAACCTTCGGCATTACGCCGTTCCTCGGCCGCAATTTCACCGCGGCGGAAGATCGTCCGAACGCACCAAGAGTAGCCATGCTCTCGTACGGCCTCTGGCAAACCCGATTCGGACGCAATCCAAATCTGGTGGGCAAACAAATCCGTCTCGACGGCCAACCTTTCACCATCACTGGCATTCTTCCTCCCAGTTTTGAAATGCCGACGCTCAACCACGCCGATCTGCTGATCCCCCAAGCGCTAAGCGATACCGAGCGCAACGGAAGAGCGTTGCGGGTGTTCGCCAGATTGAAAGACGGCGTCACGCTCGAGCAGGCGGAAGCCGCAATGCAGCCCTTGTTTCAACAATCCCTCAAATCCGTGCCCGCGCCCTTCCGTAACGAGATGCGGCTGCGCATTCGCTCTCTGCGGGACCGCCAGATCCAGGATGCGCGGCTTGCCTCCTGGGTTCTCCTGGCTGCGGTCGCTGCTGTGCTGCTGATTGCCTGCGCGAACATCGCAAATCTGCTGTTGGCCCGTTCCCTCAACCGTCAGAGAGAAATGGCTGTGCGGACTGCACTCGGCGCGGGTCGCCTGCGCCTCATCCGCCAAATCATCACCGAAAGCCTGCTGTTGAGCGTTATCGGCGGCATCGCCGGCTGCGCGGTTGCCTCCGTCCTCCTCCGCACATTCGTCGGCATCGCGCCCGATGGCATTCCACGTTTGGCTCAGGCGGCGCTCGATACTCGCGTGCTACTCGTCACCTTCGTTGGATCGCTGGTCTGCGGTCTCTTCTTCGGACTGGCGCCCGCTCTGCAGACCCCTCGAGCCGAATCGCTTGCCGGATGGCGCACCACCGGAACGCGGCGTCTCTTGCTTCGAGAAACGCTGGTCGCCGCACAACTCGCCGCTTCGCTCGTGCTACTCACCGGTGCCGGTATGCTTCTCCGTAGTCTCTGGAACCTCGAAAACATTTCCATGGGCATCGAGACAGAGCACGTTGTCACCGCCGAATTTGTTCTCGGCAAGCAAGCATATTCAAAACCGGAGCAACAACTCGCATTCTTCGAACAACTGGAACCGCGCCTGCGTCAACTCGGGTATCTCGGCCCCATCGCCCTCAGCGATTCCCTGCCACCCTCCGGACCATCGCGATCCCGGCCGCTCGCCGCAATCCATGTGGACGGCCGCCCGCCGCTTGCAGAAGGCTCGGGCGGAATGGTCACCTGGCGCTTTGTCACGCCCGGCTACTTTCCGACTCTGGGAATCCCGATTTTGCATGGCCGCGGATTTGTTGAAGAAGACCGCGCATCGAACGAAAACTTCGTCATTCTCAGTCAATCGCTGGCAGCTAAACT
>Ga0207671_10006467_pt1 | contig 10430 bp, 7 predicted proteins | sample KBSC24metaG_FD_184352 | JGI IMG/M metagenome (GOLD analysis project Ga0207671, IMG submission 184352) | Corn rhizosphere microbial communities from Kellogg Biological Station, Michigan, USA - KBS C2-4 metaG (SPAdes) (version 2) | ecosystem: Host-associated > Plants > Roots > Rhizosphere > Soil... | reverse complement strand
GAGTGCCCGAGCGCGTGCTGACTGGCGGGATGTAATCGCCCGGATGGACCACGTATTCGGGCGAAAGGTATTTACCGAACGCGACCTGTCCCACCGCACCGGCATTGATTCGCAGCAGCGAGACGTTGAGCGGCGTCGGGCTCGCCGTTGCAGGTGCTACGCCCGTCTGCTGGTTGAAGGTGATGCTGTTGACCTTGTCGAGTGGAAACACTGTGCGGCTTCCGTCGAACGCGAGGTTGAAGTCCGCGGCAGCCGGCGTTGACGATTTGATCTGGTCTCGTATTTTTTCCAACGTCGCCGTCGAGCTTTGTGTCGTGAAGACACTGGCGGCTACGATGTCGGCTTCCTGAACTCCGGCAGTGCGTGCTGCGTCGATCGCATCAAGTAGTGACTTTCGATAGTCCTTCAGGTCGCGATCGCCAGTCTGTCCGAAATTCAGATCATGCCTGAACCGCTGAAAGGTTTCGCTCGGCTCGATCGGATTGCCCTGTGCGTCGTGCAAGCCGTTCGTTACGATCAGCGCATAGCGAGAATGTTGGTCGAGCAGTTCGTCTGACTCGGCGTGAAGCGTGTTTGTGGCAGGGTCCCAAACGATTCGATTGATACCTGTCACGCGGCCTTGAAGGTTGATCAGAAAGACTGTTTGGCTCGTGGCTGTCGCGGGGTCGATCGCACCGTCGAAGGGTATGGATAATCGAGGCAGCAGATTGAAACCGTCGAGCGTGTTGAGGAGGTCGATGTCTTCGCAGTCTGAGCGACGAATCTGGCAATCGGGTTTCGGCAAGTCGATGCGAAGCCCGGTGTTCTGACTTGCATCGCTGACAGTAAATAGATCGCTCGGGAATGGCGTTCCCGCATGTACCCCACCGGCCGCCCTCGAGGGTGCGACAACCACGACTGCACAAAAAGCGATCAGCAAAAACGTTAGGCAATTAATCCTATTCATATAGCTTCTCCTCTCGCGGCGGATAATCCAGCGAAGGAGAAAATAAGTCCTCAACCCACGCTCAGCCTTTTCTCAACGTTTTCTCATTGGCCACAAAAAGGCACAAAAGGCACACAAGAAGAAACGAGCGCGACCTCCACCGACGCGCGACGCACATTCGTGTATTCAGGCAGCCGCTCGGCATTTGGCTGAACCACAAAGGATTTACGACGCATAAATGAGAAATTCATTTTTGTGCCTTTTTGTGGTCTTTTGTGCTTTTTGTGGACTGGCTTAGTAGTTAAGCTTCAAGGCGAGCTGGAGGATGCGCGGGTTGTTGCTGGTGGAGGTGATTCGTCCGAAGTCGCCGGGGTTCACGATCTGACCGGTGACTGGATCGAAGCTGCCGGTCGCGGAGACGGCGTTGAAGTCGCTGATTGGATTGGAGAGATTGACGTGGTTTAGCAGGTTGAACACTTCGGCGCGGAACTCGATGTTCCGGGATTCCCTGAGCTGAAAGCGCTTCGTGAGCGAGAGATCGACGTTGTATTGTCCGGGACCGCGTAACACGTTGCGGCCGACATTTCCGATGTCGGTGCCGAGCGCGTTCGCGATAGCAGTGCCGTTCGAGCTTGGAATCGACCGGCCCGCCGTCACCACTGGCCGTACAAACGCTCGCGGATTGAAGAAGTAGCCAGCCGGAACACCACTCGAGTTGCTTACACCAGGCGCCCAGTTCGGTCGCGCCAGCGGATTCACACCGTTGTTCAAACCGTAGAAAGATCCTGCGCCCGTGTCCACAATGTCGATCGGTTGGCCAGACATCAACACCACGACACCCGCCAGTTGCCAGTTCGACAAAAGCACTCGAGCAAACGCGGGTTCAGGCAGTTCCCACAAATAGCTGACGACAAACCGGTGCGTGCGGTCGAAATCTGACACGCCACGATTGGCTCGGTTGTTCAGTTGATCGCCGAGTATCGCACTGAAGTCGAACTCGTCCCTGCCCGAGGCGTTGTCGATTGCCTTCGCGAAGGTGTAGGAAGCGAGAAATTGCAGACCCTGCGAAAGTCGTCTGGTCAGGCTCACCTGAAGCGAGTTGTAAGTAGATTGCGCGGTGCCTTGTGCCTGGCTGAAGTTGACGGTCGAGACTCCCTGATACGGCGCGCGCAGTTGCGCGTTCTGAGGCGTATTCATCGTGATGATCGCGCCCGTGACTTCGTTGACGATCGGATGCTGTGGACTCGCGAGTCGCGCCTGGTTCAGCGCGATGAGTCGCGGCAAATTCACGCCGCGCGCGCCGACATAAGCCGTTTCGAGCAGAAGGTCTTTGCCGATCGAGTATTGCGCGCTCAGGTTGTACTGATGAAAGTACGGCGTGCGTGTGTTTCGATCGAAAAAGACGCCGCTGAGCGCAGCGCCTTCGATGAACGTTGGAAACTGGTCGCCGGAAGGCACGTCGAAGAACGGATTATCAATCACCGAAGCGGCTCGCGTCCTGACAATGTAGCTCGGCGGTGACTGAATACCGTTATTGAGCGGCCCGGTTGATCCGCGTGAATAAAAAATCCCGTAACCGCCGCGCAGCACAAATCGCGCCGATGCGAGAGGCGAATAAGCGAATCCAACCCGCGGTGCGAAGTCGTTCTGATCGATATCCGTTACGAGGCGCTTGGAAACGTTCGGCACACTTGCAAGATCGTATGACGGGATGACGTTTCCTGCCTGCACAAACCCGCCGGCGGGCGGTCCTTGAGGAACTCCTGCGCTGTTGACCAGCATGCGCGGCTGGTAGAGCGTTGGGTCGAAAGTCGAGATTCGTCCGCGCGTATCGTAGAAGGGCACATTCAGTTCGTAGCGCAACCCGGCGTTGATGGTCCACTTCGGCGATAGCTTCCAATCATCCTGGATGAAGAAGCCGTAATCAGTCGTGCGGAGGTTGCGATCGTTGATGCCGGAACCGAGAAACGAAACATTGGCATTGCCGCTGAGAAAATCTGAGAAGTTGTTGAAATCGATCTGACCGCGTCTGAAAAAGTTCAGCGCGATCGTCGCCTGGTAATGCACGGCCTCGACGCCGGCGCGCGTCGTGTGGCTGCCGTGCATGATCGAAACAACATCTGCAAGCGTCGCGGAATGGTGTGTCGCTATCAGATCTATGTTCGCGAAGCCGGTGCCGAATGTTAGACCTCGAGCGTTCGGTGCGATGCGAATCAGAGGTAAACCCGGAAAACTGGCGGCGTTGGACCGGCGGATTCCGACGTCAGAATCCTTGATGGGCTCTTGCGGAAACGAGTTGTTGCGGACGAAGTTGTAACCTGCGCGCGTTTCGTTCAGCACGTTGGATCGAAACGTATGAATGTCCTGAATCGAGAGCAGGCGATGATTGAGCTGTCGCTCGTCGTCGAAGCCCGGAACGTTCGGACCGTTGAACATCGCGAGTGTCCAGGGTGCATTCGCGAGGAAGAACTTTGCGGCAAACCAATTCTTGTCGCTGGGCCTGAACTCGAGATTGGTGTTGATCTGATGTTCCTCAAAACGCGACATGGACCAGCCTGAATATCGACCATTCGCTTGCGGCGTCGGAATCAGAAACTCGCCCGTAGGCAGTCTCGCATTCAACAACGCCAGCGAAACAGGATGAATAGACGGGCGATTGAACGTTGAGCGCAGGGTCTGCTCCGAGCGATCGTCACTCAGGCCCCGTGCGATTAGGGCGCTCGGAGAGACGCTGTTAACCGATGCGCCGTTTCGCTCGCGCGTGCCCTGGTACGCAAAGAAGAAGAACGCATTATTCCTGGTGACAGGACCACTCAATGTCGCGCCAAAAACGTCGCGCTCGAGCGGCGGTCGCTCGACGCCGGCGGCCTTAAGAAAAGGGTTGTTCGCGCTTAGGCTCTCGAGCCTGAAATACGTATAGAGAGTTCCGTGAAAGTCAGTGCCACCACTCTTCGTAACAGCCTGAACGTTGCCGCCGCCTGCACGACCAAACATAGAGTCATAGAGCGACGTTTGTACTTTGAATTCCTGAATCGTCTCGGGCGCAGGAAGCGCGATGAACAACGCGCTGTTCGTGCCGATCGTGTTGGCGTCCACGCCATTGATCTGAAAGTTATTCTGCGTTCGGCGCGCGCCATTGACGGAGATGTTTTGTGAGTTGCGACCGACACCCGTGTTGTCGGCGAGACTCGCGTCCGTGCCCGGCGAGAGCGCGAGGATCTGTGTGTAATTTCTCGTCGCGAGTGGCAGTTCAGAGACGGCGCGGGAATCCACGATACGGCCGAGAGTTGGTCCATCAGTTGTCGTTGTGATTGTCAGAGAGGCTTGGGGTCCTGAGCCCACGAGTAGCTCAGCGTTGATCCGCGTGGTCTCGGTGATGCCGACTACGACATTGGTGACGACAAGCTGCTGGAAACCGTTGGCGGTGATGGTGAGGCGATATGAGCCCGGGGGTAGAAGAAAGAGTACAAAGTCGCCGTTGTGATTCGTTTTTGTTTTTCGCTCTTCGTTAGTCACCTGGCTGGTTGCAGTGACTTCTGCTTGGACAACGACGGCTCCCATTTGATCGCGGACCTTCCCCTCGATGCCTCCCGTCGTTTGGCTTTGTGCGAACGTTTCAACACCGAGAGAGAGTAAGAGCACGAGGGTGAGTGACGGCAAAAAAGTGCTTGCGCTCATGGCGATCAGATCCGCCGGCCCACGCGGCATGACGACTGGGCGAGGAAGCACGCGAGTGGTTGGCTAAACTCAGAGGTGACCGCCGCATTCTATACCCGCACGCGCTTTGGGTCCAAAGTCAGGACTTGTGTCTTTCATTCACACCAGGGCTTTAGCCTGGTGAGAATGAGACTTTAAAGGCAAAGCCCCAGCGACTGGCTTTGCACAAAAAATCGAGTTGAGATGGAAGTCTTTCCTCTGCGGCCCTCTGCGTATCTCTGCGTTCTCTGCGTTAATGGGCCTTTCAACGCAGAGAGCCGCAGAGATACGCAGAGGCCGCAGAGAAAACAAATCAGATTTGCCACTTTTTGTGCAAAGCCGGTTCGTCCTAATTTTATTTACTTAAAGAGGTGAAATGAAGAAGACAGTTTCTTTTGTAGCCGGTTTTATTGTGATTGCATCGCTATTCATTCTGGCCTTTCCGACTGAGTCGACAAGCGCCAAAGCAGGAAAGACGCGAGTGGGTCTTCCGGTAATTCGAGAGGGTGAGTTCCGATTTGTGCCCGGCAGAATCCTTGTCGGCTTTCGTTCCAACGTCGGCCTGGATCACGCTCGCCAAATCATCGCCGCTCTTGGCGCGCGAGACGCTGGTGAGATTCCGGGAACAGACGTACGAATTCTCGATCTTCCGTCGCAGGCAAGTGAGGCCGCGTTCGCACATGCGTTTAGCGCGCGCGACGAAGTCGAATTCGCCGAACTCGATCACCTGCTCCCCGCTGAACAAGTCGTTCCAAACGATCCGCTCTACGATAATTTAAACGCGTGGTCACTTCCGAAGATAGCTGCTCCGGAAGCGTGGTCTGTGACGACCGGCAGCAGCAACATCGTCATCGCTGTTCTCGACAGCGGAGTTGACGCCACTCATCCCGATCTCGCATCGCAGATCGTTACGGGCTGGAATATCTACGACAACAACTCCGATACGAGTGATGTACAGGGTCACGGTACGTCGGTGGCCGGAGTTGCGGCCGCCGCGAGCAATAACGCGCTTGGCGTAACGTCAGTCGCATGGGGCTGTCGACTCATGCCCATCCGGGTTACCGACACGACGGGCATGGCTCCTGAATCTGCCATCGCAAGCGGGCTGACCTGGGCCGCCGATCATGGTGCTCGCATTGCGAATGTCAGTTTTTACGTGACGGGTAGTCGAACCATTTCATCTGCTGCTAAAAATTTTCAGAATCGAGGTGGGCTAGTAGTAGCCGCCGCTGGGAACTATGGAGTGTCGGAAACTGTTTCCAACGATCAGTACGTGGTCACGGTTGGAGCAACCGATCAGTCGGACGTTCTCTATTCATGGTCCAACCGCGGTAACAATCTCGACCTCGTTGCTCCCGGTTCAGTCTACACAACAGCGAGATTCGGAATGTATGGCGTCGGTGGGGGAACGTCTTATGCTTCCCCGACTGTCGCCGGCGTTGCCGCGTTGGTTCTTTCGCTGAATCCATCTCTCACAGGACCGCAGGTGGAAAATATTCTAAAGCTGAACGCGGATGATCTCGGTGTCGCTGGCTGGGATCCGTTCTACGGTGAAGGTCGGGTAAACGCCGCGAGAGCTGTTGCGGCGGCGGCTCAAATCATCAACACCAGAGACGGTGTGTCTCCGTCTATAACGATCACTTCGCCAGGTCAGGGAGACACGGTAACGGGAACTATAAACGTTGAAGTAAGTGTCAGCGACAATGTCGGCGTGGTCAAAAGCCAACTTTACGTCGATAACGTACTGGTTGTTTCGTCAACCACTGCTCCATTCACGCTGAAGTGGAATACCAGGAAACTGAAGTCAGGTCAGCACGTCTTAAAATCAAAGGCGTTCGACGCGGCGGGGAATGCCGGCACGTCTGAACCCATTACCGTTATCAAATGAAAAGAAGGGTGAATGACGTAGCGTCACTCACCCTTCGTCGTTAACTCCTCCGAGGACCGAATCTAAAAGGCCCAGAGAAGAGCAATTCTCGTAACTTTGGCGAGGAAAGTCTCTTTCGCAGCAACCTTAGTTGCCGGAGCGGAGTCTTTCGCCGGAGGCTCCACGATCGCTTGCGCCTGAGGTGCGGGAGACGTCAGTGAAAAACACAATTGCGCGGTTTGCGAACCGCTGCAACTCTTGCTATCCGTGACGGTCACCGTGTACACCCCGGTCTTGTTTACCAACAGACAACTCTTTGTCGGTCCACAAGTGTTGGTTGGATCGGTCACCGGAGTTGGACCACTCCATGAGTAGGAATCAAACCCCGCAGTTGCTGTCAGTTTTGAAACTGTGTCGCACGCCTGCGTTAGAGTGATGGTTACGGTCGGGTTTGGATTGATTACCAGGTTCGCCGAAGAGCCGGCGGTTCCGCAATCGCCCGTCACTGTCACGTGCACCGCATGCGTTCCGACACTGAAATCACCCGGATTGACGGTGAGCTTGGTGGCGTCGCCATCAGCGTCCGTGGCCGTGTTTCCGTCGATTGTCCAGGCATAGGTCAACGTGCCGGCTCCCGTTGCTGCGACTTGAAATACCACTGGTGCGGTATCGCTGTCGCAAACTTCAACCTTGTCGATCTCATCCGTGATAACCGTCGGTGGCTTGATGTTGAGCGTGGTGCTCTGGACGGCTGGTGGTCCGCAATTGCAATCGACCGAAACCTGAACAGTGTGATTTCCCGCAGCGAGACCGGTCGTGTCGATCGTTACGTGACTACCGCCGGGCGTTCCATCCTGATCCGTGAAAGCCGCACCGTCGAGAGTCCACGTGAAGGAACAACTTCCGTCGCCGCCGGATGCTGTCGTGGAGTACTCCACGCTTGTTCCGGCACAGACGCTGACGTTGTCCGTTAGATCAGTTGTCGACGTATTCGCCTCGACGGTTGTAATGACCTGGCACGACGCGCCGCTTCCGCCAGCGTTTGTAGGCGTGGCTTGCACGGTGTAAGAGCCCGCCCCACCGGGATCGACGTCCACGAAGACGGTTCCGAGATTCGGATCGCCATTCGAATTCTTGATACTTGCTCCACTGGTATTGTTGATGAGTTGGAACGAGTAAGTTGCGCCGGCTTCCGGATTGGTAACTTCGTAGTGCGCGGTCGCATCGCTCTCACATACCGTTGTCGGACCGCTAAGGTTACATCCGCCAGGAGCACGAACGGCTGCGGCTGCAAGCGATCGATCCTGGTTTCCACCAGAGCCGTCAAACGAGATCAGCCGCGTATGGTAGGGCGAACCGCTAATGCCTGCCGCGGAATGCCCGGCACCCCAATCACCGGCAGCCGCGATATGTCCGCCCCACGCGATCACAACTGTTGGGCTCGTTGCGTTGAAAGTAATTTGCATACGCGTGGAAGCCTGCGCCGCGTTCAGATTACCTTCACTCAAATAGACCAGCCCGGTGATCGTGCCGTTGTAGATAGTCATCACTTTCTCTCCGGCAGGCAGGGCGTTGAAACTCGCAGTTGGTTGTCCGGCCACGGGACTTGCAACACTCCCGGGAGCCGGAATTGGAAACGTAGTAAAAGTCCCCGGATTACACCCGGCGACGCCTAAGCAGGGCAGCACATTTTCAGCGATGCGATCGTAGTATGTGATGTAATCGATGGCATTCACGCTGCTGTGTTTGATGTCCCACTCGATCACCGCGATATGACCGCCTACGGAGATGTTGCTTAATTTGAGACGGTAGGGAATTGATTGTCCTTCGAAATAGTGGGCATTTGACGCGCCGGCGTTGCCATTGACCCAATCCGGTGGATCGATCGGAGCGTCGAACGATCCGTTTCTGACCTGGTCCAGGTCCGCTTTCGGTGGCGCAAACATCGGTGCCAGAAACGGAGTGACGGGAACTCTATTGATCTCTCTTTGCGCGATTTCGTTCTTTGTAGAATTTTGTGAGGGTTGCTTGTACGTTGCTGTACCGCCAATACTCCACAGCAACAGTGGTACTACCGCGAGTGTAACGAACAGGAATCTGAGGCCTGTCCTTTTTGTCTTGCGATTCATTTTTTCCTCCAAATGTATTGGACCCGTGAAGGTCATGCCTTAAGGTCTACTGACCTCTTGGCATCGTGAGCTTCGCTTAGTCGGGCAAAAAGATGCTGAGCGAATTGGGAGCGCTCTGCTTCGTACTTGTCGAGGTGCTCTTTTGGATATACAGATCGAGAGGTTTCGGAAGTCGAAGCGCAGAAATCGAAACGCGCAAATCAATGCCGAATGTTTTGAAATCGGCAAGCTCGGTCCGACAACGAGTCATGAGATACGCGTCCTCGAAAGCGCATCACTTGAGACCACGATGATTCATGACGAGCACGAGTGACAGCAGTGCCCGACATGATTTCTGGGCGACGCGGAATCAAGCCATGCGATAAAGCTGCACGTGTCCGAATGGAGCGTGGGAGAATTTGGCTAACCGGACGGGTAACGCGTGGGCTATTGGGATGCGTCGGGGGCCGGGTAGGAAAAGAACTCCTTACTTCAATCGAGTTTCCAGCGCGAGGCGTTAGCATCGCGCATTGCCGTTACTAGCGAGGAAAGCTCTGGGACAAAAAGCAGCGTCCTCCTCAAATTAATCCGAACTTCCTTGCGAAGCGAAGAACGGATGCGGCTATTTCGATAGATACATTGTAGTTAAGGTTTGATTATTAACAAGGGAGCTATTTGCCAAAGTGGAAGCACAAACGTGCCGATTTCTGAGACTGGCGGAGTAGGCAGGATCGTAGTAGGAAGATCGGACCACAACCTTGGGGTTTAGCCCTTGTACTGAAGAACTCTTACTGGTTCTAACGTCACCATTCCGTCTGTGATCATTCCGTCCAGCTGCGGCAAAAAGCGCTCGACCTTTTCTCGACTATCGACTATCTCGATTACCATCGGAAGATCCTCCGACAGGCGCAGAATCTTTGCCGTATGCAGGACGCTATGTTTACCGAAGCCCATCACGCCTCGGAGCACAGTAGCGCCCGCCATTCCTTGTTCTCTGGCCTTCAGGACTATGGCTTCATAAAGCGGATGATGGTGGTGGCGGTCGCTCTCGCCGATGAAGATCCGCAACAGAAATCCTTCCTCTGGAATCGTCATAATTGCCCTCACAAGACTCTGGCCAAAACGTAGCCAATCCACACCATGAATAGACCGAGAACATTCGACGCAATCATATTTAAGATCCCCAGCCCGAATTCACCATCTCGCAGCAGCGTAAAAGTCTGCAATCCGTAGGATGAGAACGTCGTAAATCCGCCGAGTAAGCCGATAAGGATCACGGTCCGGACCGTAGGACTCACGAGGAACCGTTCCTCACTCAGAAAGAACACGGCGCCGGTTACTAAGCAACCGAGCAAGTTGACGGCCATCGTTCCCCACGGAAACGTCTCGCCATACTTTCTCGCCACAAATCCCGAGAGCCAATACCGCAAGAGAGTCCCGACGAGCCCGGCCAAAGCAATGAAGATAGTTTTCTGCATCCTTTACAGATGAAGTTACAGTGCAGTATTGAACCGCCAGGGACGGAATCGAACCGCCGACGCCGCGCGTTTATTGTGTGGTAATCGTGTTAGCTGCGTAGAAACTTTGGACCCGACACGAACTCAAACAGGCACAAACTCGGCATGCACATCACTCGGTTGCAAAGCTAAGCAACTTCCCGCAAGACTCGGGGATTCTTCGCCACAATTCGGAGCAACGTACGCGCGGCGCCCGAGGGAGCTCGCCGACCTTGTTCCCAATCCTGCAGCGTCCGCACCGAGACCCCAAGCAACTCCGCGAACTGCGACTGTGAAAGCCCGGTGCTCTCGCGTACCGCACTTACCTGCGGGACAGT
>Ga0207671_10006466_pt1 | contig 10430 bp, 9 predicted proteins | sample KBSC24metaG_FD_184352 | JGI IMG/M metagenome (GOLD analysis project Ga0207671, IMG submission 184352) | Corn rhizosphere microbial communities from Kellogg Biological Station, Michigan, USA - KBS C2-4 metaG (SPAdes) (version 2) | ecosystem: Host-associated > Plants > Roots > Rhizosphere > Soil... | reverse complement strand
GACGGCGTCGGGAATGCCGGTGTCCCACAGGAACCAGCCCTGGCTGTGCTTGATGAGATAGCAGGTGTCGACGAAGTCCATCGACTTGCCCTCGTTCACCCCGGGCGACCAGCGCCCGATGTCGCCAGCGACGCCTTCGCCGCAATTGAGGATGTAGAGTTTTTCGACACCCGGCTTTTGTGCGAACACAGCCTGGGCAGACAACGCGAGTGCGGCGATGGCGAGAGCGAGCGTGGTCTTGGACATGATCTTGCGTGTCATCCTTGGTCCCTCCTGGCAGCGTCTTCCTGCTACGACCGAGGATCAACCCCGCCCCTGGCGCAGAATTCCTCTTCCACACACTATAGGCTTCGGCAGCATATCTTTCTAACGCTCAATACCCGCGTATCAGGCGATTGACAGCTAGGCCCAGTTTCGCTGTAATTAGCGCCATGGGGATTTGAGCGATCTCCCCACGAGGCGACATGCCCAAGTATCGCGTCCCGTTCTTTTTTGCGAGGACGCAACACCATGCCTACTTTCACGACTATTTCATCCGACAAATTGGCGCGCCTGATCGGCACGGCCAATGCCCCTGCCCTGATCGATGTTCGGACTGAAGAGGATTTTGCCGCCGACCGGCGGCTGATCCCCGGCTCCATCAGGCTCAGCCACGACAACGTGCCCGACTGGGGCGCCGATTTCGCCGGCCGCTCCGCCATCGTCTCGTGCCTGCGCGGCGGCAAGCTCGCGCAGGGTACCGCGGCCTGGCTACGCCAGCTCGGCGTGGAGGCCGAGACACTCGACGGCGGCTTCGAAGGGTGGAAGGAAGCGAAGCTGCCGCTGGTCGATACCCGCAAGCTTCCGCCGCGCGACACCAAGGGGCGTACCGTCTGGGTGACGCGGGCGCGGCCCAAGGTGGACCGTATCGCCTGCCCCTGGCTGATCCGCCGCTTCGTCGATCCCAACGCGGTGTTTCTGTTTGTCGCGCCGTCCGAGGTGGTCGCCGTCGGCGAACGCTTCAAGGCCGCGCCCTTCGACATCGAGAACGTGTTCTGGAGCCACCGCGGCGAGCTCTGCACCTTCGACGTGATGATCGAGGAGTTCGGCATTGCGACGCCAGCGCTGTTGCGGCTGGCCACGCTGGTGCGCGGCGCCGATACTGCGCGGCCGGACCTGGCGCCTGAGGCACCCGGGCTGCTCGCAGCCTCGCTCGGATTGTCACGCATGTACGATGACGATCTCGAGCAGCTCGAGGCCGGCATGCTGCTCTACGACGCCTTCTTCCGTTGGTGCCGCGACGCCACGAGCGAGACCCACAACTGGCCGACCAACAAGGTAAAGGCGTGATGGATATCCGCGCCAATCAAACGGAAGCTGATGCCGGTCACGGCATCAGCTTCCGTGAAGCCTTTCGCGTCTGGCTCCGTGTCGCCTGCCTCAGCTTCGGCGGGCCTGCGGGCCAGATCGCGGTGATGCACCGCATCCTGGTCGAGGAGAAGAACTGGATCTCCGAAGGCCGCTTCCTGCATGCGCTGAACTACTGCATGCTGCTGCCGGGACCGGAAGCGCAGCAGCTCGCGACCTATGTCGGCTGGCTGATGCATCGCACCAAGGGCGGGCTGATGGCGGGCGGGCTCTTCATCCTGCCCGGCATCTTCGCCATCATGGGCCTAAGCTATATCTATGCGGCCTACGGTAATGTCAGCTTCGTGGAGGCGCTGTTCTTCGGCCTGAAGGCTGCGGTGCTTGCCATCGTCATCGAGGCCGTCTTCCGCGTCGGCAAGCGCGCACTCAAGAACCGCATCATGATTGCGCTCGCGGCCATCGCCTTCGTCGCGATCTTCTTCTTCGCGGTCCCCTTCCCGATCATCATTATTGCCGCCGGCGTGATTGGCTATGCCGGCGCGCGGTCCGGCCGCCCTGAGTTCGCGCCGGCTGGTCACGGCCATGGCGGCGCTGGCGCTGTGATCGACACCATGCTCGGCGAAGCCGTGCCCGAGCACGTGCGTCCCAACACTGCGCGCACGGTCCGCACCGCCGCGCTGTGGCTTTCGCTCTGGCTCGTGCCGGTGATTGTGTTGCTGCTGATCCTTGGCCAGGCCAGCGTCTTCAGCCAGATCGCACTGTTCTTCACCAAGATGGCGCTGGTCACCTTCGGTGGCGCTTATGCCGTGCTGGCCTACGTCGCCCAGCAGGCGGTCGAACACTATCACTGGCTGAAGCCGCACGAGATGCTCGACGGCCTCGGCATGGCCGAGACCACGCCGGGTCCGCTGATCATGGTGCTGCAGTTCGTAGGCTTCATGGCGGCGTATCGTGATGCAAGCGGCCTGTCGCCAATGCTGGCAGCAACGCTCGGCGGACTGCTCGCGACCTGGGTCACGTTCACACCCTGCTTCCTCTGGATCTTCGTCGGCGGCCCCTATATCGAGCGGCTGCGCGGCAATACGGGCCTTGCCGGCGCACTCAGCGCCATCACAGCCGCCGTCGTCGGCGTGATCCTCAACCTCTCGATCTGGTTCGCGCTACACACGCTGTTCCGCGAGACCGTACCCGTGCACGCCTTCCCCCTGGATTTCGACAGGCCGGTGCTGACGAGCGTCGACATTCCCGCGCTCGTGCTGTCGATCGCGGCCGCCACCGCAATCTTCCGCTTCAAGCTGGGGATGCTGACGGTGCTGGCCGGCAGCTGCGCGGCCGGCGTGGCGCTAAGGATGGTCGGGGTGATCTAGGGCTGAATTCCGTGAGCATTGACGTGGATCAACACTGCCGACGGTCGGAGTGCCACCGGTGTGTTGGGCCGACTTGGAGGAAGCTCCAATGCGCAAATGGGCTTTGACGATCTTGACCGTGAGTATCGCCCTCACAGTGGGGCACGCCCGGGCTCAAAGATATGATCCGGCTTTTCCCGTATGCTTGAACGTCGTCACTCGTGGAACCAGTCCATACTACAGGTGCAGCTACACGACGATGGACCAATGCAGGGCGTCGGCCAACGGTCAGATGTGCGTCCTCAACCCGTATTACGCTGGTGCGCCGGCCAAAGGGAACAACCGGCGCCGTTCTCGCCAAACATACACGTCACCTAAGCCGCCAATCCACCACCGGGCTGCGCCGTACAATCAAAACAATGAACCCTACTATGGAGCGTCCCAAGGTTACGCACCGGGCGAGAAAGAGCGATTTCTCCAAAGTGTGAGACAATTCATGTGACGGATAATGGCCCGATCTGTTCGCGCACATCTGACGCCTGCTAGCCGCGGCAGAATTACCGCATCATCATCCGCGCGATCGCCTCGCCGATCACGACCGTCGTGAAGTGGGTGTTGGCCCGGCAGTCGGACGGCATGATCGAGGCGTCGGCGACGCGCAGGCCCGAGATGCCTTTCACCGAGCCATCAGGGTTGACCACGCCGTCGGCATCATTGACACCGGTCATCCGGCAGCTGCCTGCGGCGTGCTGGATGTCGCCGGTTTCACGGCGCAACAGCGCGTCGAGCTCGTGATCCGGCAGGCTAGCGGCCTGCTGTAGTGTCAGATCGGTGTCGGTGAGCCTGATCCAGTCGGCGATGCCTGACAGCGCCGACTGGGAGGTGATGACAGCGAGCCGCTTCACCGCATCCATCATCCGCAGCATGTCGCGGGGATCGGCGAGCATGTTCTCCTCGACAACAGGATCGACGGACGGATCCGTCGAGGCCAGCTTGAGCGTGCCGCGCGAATAGGCGTTGAACAGGCCGGCACCGATGGCCCCGGGCACGCCGATACCACGGTGATTGAACGCGATCAGGATCATGTCGCGCTTGCCGCCATTGGCGAGGCCGGAGGAATAGGTCACGCAACAATTGGTGTGGCGCGTATCGGGATCGGTCGGCCGCAGGTTTTCGTGCAGCTGGATCGTGGCGCGAAACAGCGGATGGTCGAAGAAATGGCGGCCGACCGGCAGATCGCGTTCGACTGCAATTCCCATCGCCCTGAGCTCTTCGGCAGGTCCGATGCCCGAGCGCAGCAGGATCGCCGGACTGTGGATCGCACCGGCGCAGAGCACGATCTGGCGCGCGCTGATCTCGCTGGTGCCCTGCCCCTCGGTATGAACGCGGACGCCCGTCGCCCTGTTGTCACGGATGAGCACGCGATCGACCAGCGCGTGCCCACGAATTTCCAGATTGGCGCGGCCACGCGCAGGCTCGAGATAACCTTCATTCGTGCTGATGCGGCGGCTGTCGCGGCTGTTGATGGGATAGCAGGCGACGCCCTCACCATCAGGACCGTTGAGGTCGGCACACCAGGGATAGCCGCTTGCCAGCGCCGCGTCGCGCAAGCCGCGATCAATCGGACCCCATTTCTCCGGCGGCGCGCGATAGACCGGTAGCGGTCCGCCGCGGCCATGGCCTGCGGCATCGCCAAACTCCAGATCGTCCTCGATCACCGAGAATAGCGGCATCACCTCTTTGGCCGACCAACCAGCGCAGCCATTGGCCGCCCATTCGTCGAACGCGTCAGCAACACCGCGGATCGCGATCTGGCCGTTCATCATCGACGAACCGCCGAGCCCCTTGCCACGCCAGTAGAAGCGCGGCTCCTGCCCCGCCACGCGGCGGCTCAGGAGGTCAGGCCATTGCCACTTCTCCTGGTACTCGCGCTTGTGAATGATCGGGATCGGGTTCGGCGTTCTGACTTCCCAAGGCGCTTCGTCCGCGCGCCAGTCCAGACCTGCCTCCAACAGCAGTACGCGCCGTGCGGAATCCTCGGAGAGCCGTGCCGCAACAGCGGCGCCGGCGGAGCCGCCGCCGACAACAATGACATCGTACATCGCGCTCATTCTCAACGTTCCCAAAGACCGGCTCGGCGGACGATATCAGACCGTGCGAACCGATGCAGCCATGCAAGCGCATTGCTGCACATCAGGGAGTTAGAGAGCGACTACCCGATCATCTTGCCGAACTTGTTCGACTTCGGGAAACCCTTCGGCGGCAAACGGCCTGCGTCGGCGCGGGTGCCCTTCCACTCCGCGAGCTCCTTCATGGTCGCGGAGAATTCGCGCCCCGCAGAGTCCTTCCAGGTGAGGCCTGCCTTGGCCTCGAAGACAGCGATGTCGGAGAGACCGCCATCCTTGTACTTCTGCAGGCGCACGCCGCGGCCGCGGGCCATCTCCGGCACCTGGTCGAGCGGGAAGATCAGCATCTTGCGGTTCTCGCCGATCACAGCGACGGTGTCGCCGATCACCTCGGTGACCGTACGCGCTTCGTTCGGCATATCGACGTTGAGGACCTGCTTGCCCTTCTTGGTGGTGCCGACGCAATCGTCCTCGTTGACGACGAAGCCTTGGCCCTCGTGGCTCGCGACCAGGAATTTGCGACCGCCCTTGTTGACGAACAGCGTGACCGGCGCGGCCTCCGGCTCGAGATCGATGAATTGGCGGATCGGCTCGCCATGGCCGCGGCCGCCCGGCAGCTTCGCCACATCGATCGAGAAGAACTTTCCGTTGGTCGCGAACAGCAACAGCTTCGATGTCGTCTCCGCGAAGAAGGCGATGCCGAGCTTGTCGTCCTGCTTGAAGGCCAGCCCCGAGAGATCCTCGACATGGCCCTTCATGGTGCGGATCCAGCCCTTGTCGGAGACGACGACCGTCACCGGCTCGCGCTCGACGAGAGCTTCCTCCATCGCGGCAATATCGTGCTCGGGCGCATCAGCGAAAGTGGTGCGTCGCTTGCCGAGCGGCGTCTTCGGCCCGAACATGTCGCGGACCTTGCCGACCTGCTCGCCGACCTTCTTCCATTGCTCGGTTTCGGAGGCGAGCAGGCCTTCGATGCCCTTCAACTCCTTACGCAGATCCTTGTCTTCGGTGCGGATCTCCATTTCCTCGAGCTTGCGCAAGCTGCGCAGCCGCATGTTGAGGATGGCTTCGGCCTGCACCTCGGTGAGCTTGAACGCCTTCATCAGCGCCGGCTTCGGCTCGTCCTCGGTGCGGATGATCCTGATCACCTCATCGATGTTCAGATAGGCAATCAACAAGCCGCCGAGGATCTCGAGCCGGTGCTCGATCTGCGCCTTGCGGAAGTTGGTCCGCCGGATCAGCACGTCGCGCAGATGGTCGAGCCATTCGCGCAGGCACTCCGCGAGCCCCACCACCCTGGGGATGCGGCCTTTGATCAGCACGTTGAGGTTCAGCGGAATTTTGTTTTCGAGCTCGGTAAGCCGGAACAGCGATTCCATCATTAGCGCAGGATCGACGTTCTTCGACTTCGGCTCGATGACGATGCGGACGTCTTCGGCCGACTCGTCCCTGATGTCGCCGACCAGCGGCAGCTTTTTCTGGTCGAGCAGTTCAGCAACCTTCTCGATCAGGCGCGACTTCTGCACCAGAAAGGGGATCTCGGTAACGACGACGACCCAGACGCCTCGCGCGCCCTCTTCCTGCTCCCACCTCGCGCGGACACGGAACGAGCCGCGGCCGGTCGTGTAGGCTTCAGCAATGGCCTGCTTGGAATCGACGCAGATGCCGCCGGTCGGAAAATCGGGGCCCTTGACCCACTTCATCAACGCCTTCGATTTGGCGTCGGGCTTCTCGATCAGATGCAGCGCGGCCTCGCACAGCTCGGCGGCGTTGTGCGGTGGGATCGAGGTCGCCATGCCGACCGCAATGCCTTGCGCGCCGTTGGCAAGCAGATTTGGGAAGCCGCCTGGCAGCACAATCGGCTCTTTCGACTGGCCGTCGTAATTGGGACGGAACTCGACGCCGTCCTCGTCGATACCCTCGAGCAGAAGCCGCGCGACGTCGGTCATGCGCGCTTCGGTGTAACGGTAGGCGGCGGGATTATCGCCGTCGATATTGCCGAAATTGCCCTGGCCGTCGACCAGCGGATAGCGCGAGGAGAAATCCTGCGCGAGACGGACCATGGCGTCGTAGATCGCCTGGTCGCCATGCGGGTGGAACGAGCCCATCACGTCGCCGACGATCTTGGCGGACTTCTTGAAAGCCGTGCCGGGGTCAAGCCTGAGCAGGCGCATCCCGTAGAGAATGCGCCGGTGCACCGGCTTCAGGCCGTCGCGCGCATCGGGCAGCGCGCGGTGCATGATGGTGGAGAGCGCGTACGCGAGATAGCGCTCTTCCAGAGCCTCGCGCAGCGGCACATCATGAATTTCGGCTGGTTCTTCCGGCGGAACGATTCGTTTTCCCATGCCGCCCGGTTAAACCGTGGAAGCGAATCGGGCAAGGATGGATTGGTTCCCTGTGGGCTCCTACTGCCCCGCCCAACCGGCGGTCACGGTCGGCTGGACCTTGGCCGGAGCCGTCGCCGGCATATTGGCGACGCAGCGACGCGCTGCCTCGATTTCAGCCTCGGTTGCGCCGTGGGATCGCGCCCATGTCTCTGCGGCCGCAGCGGAATATTTCGCCACATAGTACCGGACCACGGTGCAGGAGGCCCGGCGAAACACGCCAGGTTGCGGCTCGCCAGCCAGAGCATCCGGCGCAAAGGCCAGCAGCGCCGCGGTCAGCGCAAAACCCCTGATCAACATTTGGGCTGTCCCCGTTGTGGAACCAGCCCGGCCAACGCGACCGAACAAGTTTGGTTCCGAGGGGTACCCCATTTTTTCAGGCAATGCAGCAGCGCGGTCGGCTCATGGCGCCGGAAGCGATGCCTTGGCCTGCTGCCGGGTCAGGGCGTTGATGAAGCCCGCCCGCGCGTCCGAATGGACCTGCCCACGCGGCTCCAGCACATGGCGCAACAGGAACAGGCCGGTCAGTCGGAACCCGTCCTGGAGATCCTCATCGGTGAGGTCGTCATGCACCTCGCCTTGCCGCAGGAAAGGCGGCAGCCGCAGCAAGCGGTCGCGCCACGCCTCACCTGCACCGCGCGAGACAGCGCCACCGGACTTCGGCGAGACATAGATCAGCTCGGTGGTCTCCCCGGTCACCGCGCAGTTTTCGAGCGCTAGGCCGAAGCCGAGCTCGGAGAGCATCGCCAGCTCGAAATGAATGAGATGCACGGCGGCACTACCGATGTCGTCGAAATCATCGAGCGAGTGTTCGAGCAGCGAAAAGATCTCCTCATGCGGATCACGCTCCGGCAACAGCCGCGCAATCGAGGCCAGATGGGTGACGCCGTAGACGCCGTGGGACGATCCAAGCAGCGTTGCCGCGCGCAGCTTCAATCCTTCGATCGCGTAGGTGCCGAGATGCTCGTCAAGCCGCGCCCGCCACACTGCGCTGACGCTGTTACCGGGCTGCAGCAGTGGCCGCAGCCGGGAGCTTGCACCGCCTCGCACCAGACCAAGATGCCGGCCGTGCTGGCGCGTCAGCAGCTCGACGATGGCGCTGCTCTCGCCATGCCGCCGCACGCCCAGCACGATGCCTTCGTCGGTCCATTCCATGTGCTAGATATACCGCCATATGCCTTGACGCAGAAGATCAGACCCGCCCTGGATCACGATGGCCAGCATCATTTTCGACTTGATGGCGCTAATTCTCGAGTTGGCATTCTGGATCGCCTGGACGGTCTTGCCGACTGCTTTCTATTTTACGGCGCTTGCGTTGCTGTTCGTCGTCACCTTCGGCAAGATCACCGTCGAATTCCCGAAACGCATGACCCGAGTCGGCTGGACAGGCCTCTTGCAGATCAGGCGCACCGGCGAGGGCGGGCTGATCCTGTCGCCGGCGCTCGGCGTTGTTGTGGGCTTTGTCGTCTGGGCGATCGTGATCGCGCTAACTGTCATTGTGTACGAGTATTCCCATCCCCAAGATAGAACCCCGCGCAAGCGCCGCACGCTATTCTGCGTCCTTCACGCGTCGAACCAGCCCTGCGCGTCGCCTGTGAAAGAGAAGTAGAGCCCGAACGTCGTCAGCACGCAGGAGACGATCTCGATAGCGCTGTCGAGCTCCAAGCCCCGCTCGCCGAGGATCTGGGCGAGCGAAATCACTGACAGCACCAGCGCGGCCGCCAGCACCCAGCGCGGCCAGTTCTTGCGCCCGTGCGCAGCCAGCCGGACGAAATAGACCATCAGCAGGATCATCCCGCCGGCGAGCAGCGTCGCCGTCATGATCATCTGTTCGGTCATCTCGACAGTGGGCGTGCGATCCTGCACCGCCACCGACAGGGAGTCCAGCATCAGCGAGGCATAGAGCAGCGCTTCAAAGCGCTGGACGTTGCGAGGCACGCTCATCGTTGAACGATCATTTCTTGCTTATTCTTTGGGAAATTCCAGGCCCATCTCGCGGTAGCGATCGGGATCGTCACCCCAGTTCTCGCGCACCTTGACGAACAGGAACAGATGAACCGGCACGCCGAGGATCTCGGCGATCTCCTTGCGCGAGTCTGCCCCGATGGACTTGATGGTTGCGCCACCTGCGCCGAGCACGATCTTGCGCTGGCTCTCGCGCTCGACAAAGATCGTCTGCTCGATGCGCACCGACTTGTCCTTGCGCTCCTCCCACTTGTCGGTCTCGACCGTGGATTGGTAGGGCAATTCCTGGTGCAGCTTGCGATAGATCTTCTCGCGCGTGATCTCGGCCGCCAGATGTCGCATTGGCGCATCCGACATCTGGTCCTCGGGATAGAGAAATGGCCCCGCCGGAACCATCTCGGCGAGCGTGGTGCGGATGTCGTCGACACCGTCGCCCGAGATTGCCGCGATCATGAAGGTCTTTGCGAAGGCCATGCGCTCGTTGGCGGCCTGCGCCAGCGCCAGCAACTTCTCGCGCGGGACCAGGTCGACCTTGTTGATCACCAAAATCTTGTCGTGTTTCACGCTGGCGACCTTGGTGAGGATCGCTTCGGCCTCCTCATCGATCCCGGCCTTGGCATCCAGCAGCACGCAGACGAGGTCGGCGTCATGCGCCCCGCTCCAGGCGGTCGAGACCATGGCGCGGTCGAGCCGGCGCTTGGGCAGGAAGATGCCGGGCGTGTCGACCAGGATGATCTGCGCGTTGTTCTCGATGACGATGCCGCGGATCAGCGCACGCGTGGTCTGCACCTTGCGCGAAACGATCGTGACCTTGGCCCCGACCAGCGCATTGACCAGCGTGGACTTGCCGACGTTCGGCGCGCCAATCAGCGCGACGAAGCCGCAGCGCGTCGCTATGGGCGCTTCGCCGCTTGTTTCAGCCGTCATTGCTGCCGCCAACACCTTCGCGTTCGATCATCACTGATGCCGCAACCTTCTCCGCCGCGCGCTTGCTGCCGCCGATACCTTCGGCCGGCGCGAGTCCCGGCAAATCCACGGCGACACGGAATTGCGGATCGTGATGCGGACCGGTCCGCTCGACCTCGCGATAAACCGGTGTCGGCAAGCCCTTCCCCTGCGCCCATTCCTGCAACACGGTCTTGGGATCTCGCAACGGACGCCGCGGCTTGTGCATGCGCTCGGTCCAGTTTTGCTTGACGAACTCGTCCGCCGCCGCATGACCGCCGTCGAGGAAGATCGCGCCGATGACGGCCTCGCAGATG
>Ga0207671_10006465_pt1 | contig 10431 bp, 10 predicted proteins | sample KBSC24metaG_FD_184352 | JGI IMG/M metagenome (GOLD analysis project Ga0207671, IMG submission 184352) | Corn rhizosphere microbial communities from Kellogg Biological Station, Michigan, USA - KBS C2-4 metaG (SPAdes) (version 2) | ecosystem: Host-associated > Plants > Roots > Rhizosphere > Soil... | reverse complement strand
GCCAACCGCAAGGAGCAGTGTAGTGACCATCACGTCGGAGACCGACAAGGTCATCGCGAAGCTGCGGCAGGAGGTCTGCGACCTGCACGCGCAGCTGACCCACTACCAACTGGTCATCTGGACGGCGGGCAACGTCTCAGCGCGCGTGCCGGACCGCGATCTGATGGTGATCAAACCGTCTGGGGCGCAGTATGACTCGCTGACCGCCGATGACATGGTGGTGTGCGACCTCTACGGCAACCTCGTCGATGGTCATCTCGCGCCGTCGTCGGACACCGCCGCGCACGCCTACGTCTACCGGCATATGCCCGAGGTCGGTGGCGTGGTGCACACCCACTCCACCTACGCCACCGCGTGGGCCGCGCGTGGTGAGCCCATTCCCTGCGTGCTCACCATGGCGGCCGACGAGTTCGGCGGCGACGTTCCCGTCGGGCCGTTCGCCCTGATCGGCGACGACTCCATCGGTCGCGGCATCGTAGAAACGTTGCGGGGCAGTCGATCACCGGCGGTGCTGATGCGCAATCACGGACCGTTCACGATCGGCCCCACCGCTCGTGCCGCGGTCAAGGCGGCGGTGATGGTCGAGGACGTCGCCCGCACCGTCCACATCAGCCGTCAACTCGGTTCTGCGACGCCTATCGACCCGTCCGACGTCGCCGCACTCTTCGACCGCTACCAGAACGTGTACGGCCAAGCGGGCCAACCCACCAACGCACTCCAGGAGAACCAACGATGATCGCGTCCCGACTCGTCACCAGCCAGGTATGGCTGATCACGGGCAGCCAGTCCATGTACGGCGAGGAGATCCTCGCTCAGGTGGCCGATCAGTCCCGTCAGATCGCCGAACAACTCGACGGCAGCGCGGAGATCCCCGTCGAGGTGCGCTGGCTGCCCGTCGTCACCAGCTCCGACGAGATCGCACGCGTGCTTGCCGAGGCGAATGCCCAACCCGAGTGCATCGGTGTGATCGCATGGATGCACACCTTCTCGCCGGCCAAGATGTGGATCCGCGGGCTCAAGTCGCTGAACAAGCCCCTGCTGCACTTCCACACCCAGTTCGCCGTCGAATTGCCGTGGCACAGCATCGACATGGACTTCATGAACCTGAACCAGGCCGCCCACGGCGACCGCGAGTTCGGCTACATCCAGTCCCGCCTTTCGACCGCGCGGAAGACCGTCGCCGGCCACGTCAGTGACCCACACACCCGCAGTCGAATCGGGTCGTGGGTGCGTGCGGCGCTTGGCCATGCCGAGATGTCCACGATGAAGGTCGCGCGGTTCGGCGACAACATGCGCGGCGTCGCCGTTACCGAGGGCGACAAGGTCGAGGCCGAGGCGCACTTCGGGGTGTCGGTCGACACCTACGGCGTCAACGATCTGGTGGAGGTCGTGGAGCGGGTACGACCGGCCGAGGTGGACAAACTGGTCAAGGAGTACGAGCACACCTACCAGGTGGCCGCAGAATTGCTGCCGGGCGGCGACCGGCACGCATCGCTGCGCCACGGTGCCCAGATCGAGATGGGTCTGCGAAAATTCCTGCAGGACGGTGACTTCCACGCGTTCACCACGAACTTCGAGGACCTCGGTGGGTTGCGGCAGCTCCCGGGCCTTGCCGTGCAGAGGTTGATGGCCGACGGCTACGGCTTCGGCGGCGAGGGAGACTGGAAGACCGCGCTCATGCTGCGCACCGTGAAGGTGATGGCCGACGGGCTTCCGGGCGGCACGTCGTTCATGGAGGACTACACCTACGATCTGACCGCGGGCCGTGAGCGCATCCTCGGGGCGCACATGCTCGAGGTCTGCCCGAGCATCGCCGCAGGGGTCCCGACCCTCGAGGTGCATCCGCTGTCGATCGGCCGCCGTGAGGATCCGGTGCGGCTTCGCTTCGTTGCGGCGCCCGCCGATGCGGTCATCATCGGCATCTGTGACATGGGGTCGCGATTCCGGCTGGTGGCCAACGAAGTTCGCGTGGTCGAACCCACCGAATCGCTGCCGAACCTGCCCGTCGCGTGTGCGGTGTGGGAGCCGCTGCCGTCCTGGTCCACCTCGGCGGAGGCGTGGTTGATGGCCGGGGCGCCGCACCACACGGTGCTGACCACGGCGATCGGATCGGAGACCATCGACGACTTGGCCGCGATGACCGACACCGAACTGCTCATCATCGACGCCAACACCACGGTGCGCGGATTCCAGCACGAACTGAAGTGGAACGACGTGTATCACCATGCCGCAGCGGGTTTTTGAGAGTGACCCGATGATCGCTGCCCGTCTGCACGCCGTCGGCGACCTACGCGTCGCCGACGAACCCGGCCCAGGGGAGCCGCCGCCGGGCTGGTCGCTGCTCGCGGTGACGTCGGTGGGGATCTGTGGGTCGGACCTGCACTGGTTCACCGACGGAGGCATCGGCGAGACCTGGATCGACCGTCCCGTCGTCCCAGGGCACGAGTTCGCCGCCATCGGACTGACCGGCCCGCACGCCGGCCGTCGCGTCGCGGTCGACCCGGCGATCCCGTGTCAGTCCTGCGAGCTGTGCCAAGCCGGTTACCACAACCTCTGTCCGACGGTGCAATTCGCCGGACACGGCACGCTGGACGGGGCGTTGCAGGAACAGCTCATCTGGCCGGACCACTTGCTGTTCCCGCTCCCCGACGAACTCAGCGACGACGCAGGCGCGCTGCTCGAGCCGCTCGGCGTCGCGATCCATGCGGTCGGGCTCGGACAAGTGCGTCCCGGGTCCGACGTGCTGGTGGTGGGCGCCGGACCCATCGGGGTGCTCGCGACACAGGTGGCGCGCCAGGCCGGCGCCGCACGCGTGTTCGCCGCCGAACCCCTCGAACACCGAAGGGTGACGGCGCTGCGCAGCGGCGCGGACGGCGTCTGGTCACCCGAGCAGGCTGTCGAAGCGGTTCTCGACGCGACGGATGGCCGCGGCGTCGACGTCGCGATCGAGCTGGCGGGCAACGATGCGGCGATCGAAACCGCGGTGGCGGCCACCCGGCCAGGCGGCCGCGTCGCGCTCGGAGGCATCCCGTCCGAGGCCCAGTCGTCGTTCCCCGCGGCCGTGGCCCGCCGCAAGGGATTGACCTTCTCGATGGTGCGGCGGATGAACGACACCTACCCGCGTGCGATCGAGCTCGCCTCCACCGCGATCGACCTCGATCTGCTCGTCACCGCCCGCTACCCACTCACCGACGCCGCCAAGGCGTTCACCGCCGCCGCCGAGCGGCACGGCGACAAGGTCGTCGTCGCCGTCTCGACGACATGAGGACCCGGCCGACCCTAGCCTGAAGCATGGCCGAATCCTGGGCGTCGTCGCCGGAGGCTCGGGCCCGCATGCAGTCCAACCGCAGCAGGGACACCAAGCCCGAGCTGGCGCTGCGCTCGGCCGTGCACGCGCGGGGGCTTCGCTACCGCGTGGCGGCCAAACCGTTGACCGGATTGCGGCGCACCGCCGATCTCGTCTTCCCGCGGGCCAAGGTGGCGGTGTTCCTCGACGGCTGCTTCTGGCACGGCTGCCCCGAGCACCACACCGTCGCCGCGGCCAACGCGAAGTTCTGGGCCGACAAGGTGGAGGGCAACCGGACCCGCGACCGCGACACCGACGCCCGGCTGGCCGACGCCGGGTGGGTCAGCGTGCGGGTGTGGGAGCACGAGGATCCGGAAGAGGCCGCGCGACGCGTCGAGGACGTGGTCCGCACCAGACGTGTCTGACCGTCACGTGGCAAGCAAACACGGCGAAACAAGACGATTACGAATGTCCCACGGACGCCCTGCCCGACGTGTCGTCGTCACCCGCCTCGCCTACGATGAGACACCGGTCGGATCCGGCTACCAATCGAACAAGTCTGGAGTGTTTTGTCGTCGTCTCGTCGTGCCCGAGGTGCCTGGTTGGCTACGGCCTTCGCCGTGCTCGCAGTGCTCGGGGGAGTGCTGGTAACCGATACCCCGCAATGCCCGGGTAGCAAATGCCAAGTGGTCGCCGCCCCGCGCGTTCTGGCCCAGTCGGATCCGGTCGTGCCCGCGTCGGAGCCCGCGGTGTTGTCGATCATGCCGACGCCGGGAGCCGACAAGATCAACCCGGCAGGCCCCGTCATGGTCACCGCCAGCAGCGGCACCATCACCGACGTCACGATGGTCAACGACGGCGGCAAGGAGATCCCCGGCGTCCTCACGCCGGACGGGACGGCATGGAAGCCGACGACCCAGCTCGGGTACGGCCGCACCTACTCGATGACGGTGCTCGCGCGCGGTGCGCAGGGCATGCCGTCACGGCAGACGGCCAGCTTCACCACGGTATCGCCCAGTGATCAGACGGAGGTCTACCTGAACCGGGCCGGTGGCGACATCCTCGAGGACGGCGCCACCTACGGCATCGGCACCGTCGTCGTCGCGCACTTCGACCAGGCCATCGACAACAAGGCCAGCGCCGAGCGGCACATGGTCGTCACCACCAATCCGCCGGTACAGGGGTCCTGGTACTGGGTCGACGACCAGACCGCGCATTGGCGACCGGCCAAGTACTACACGCCGGGCACGACCGTCACCGTCAACGCCAACATGTACGGCACGACGCTGGGCGACGGCCTGTACGGCGCGGAGGACGAGAAGGTGTCGTTCAAGATCGGCGACGCCCACGTCTCGATCGCCGACGACAACACCAAGCAGGTCAGCGTCTACGACAACGGCAAGCTGGTCCGCACCATGCCGACGTCCATGGGCATGGGTGGCACGCAGACGATCGGCGGCACCACGCTGTCGTTCTTCACTCCGCCCGGCGTGTACACGGTACTGGACAAGGCCAATCCCGTGGTCATGGATTCGTCGACGTTCGGCCTGCCGATCGACTCCCGTCTCGGCTACAAGGAGTCCATCTCCTATGCCACCCGGATCAGCATCGACGGCATCTACCTGCACCAGCTGAATTCCACGGTGTGGGCGCAGGGCAACACCGACACGTCGCACGGGTGTCTGAACCTCAACGGCGAGAACGCCGCGTGGTTCTTCGACTTCTCGGTGCCCGGCGACGTCGTCGAGGTGAAGAACACCGGCGGCGCACCGCTGCAGCTGTGGCAGAACGGCGACTGGAGTGTGCCGTGGGATCAGTGGAAAGCGGGCAGCAAGCTCACCTAGCGCGGGCGACTAGTACCGAAACGCACGTTTTGCAGAAGAAGTTCGAGTGGACACCTGCAAAAGGTGCATCTCGGCGAGGGACGCCGGGCACCCCTACTTCAGTCGCACCATCCGGGTCGTCGAGCTCTCGTCCAACTCCACGACATCCGACCGCGACCGCAGGAAATCGCTGAACGACCGGAAACCCAGAGACTTTTCGCTGAACGACGGATCCATCCGCTTCATCTGCGCTTTGACCGCCGAGTTGTGCAACCAGTCGGCGTCGTCCTTTTCCAACCCGATCTGCAAGGCGCGCTGAAGCAAAGCGGTCGCCGCGGTCTGCGGATCCGGCGCCTCCGGCTCCTCGTTGTCGGCGGGCCGCGCGGCACGCCTGCGCTTCTTCGGCGGCGCGGCCTCGGCCTCCGTCTCCGCCTCGGGCTCGGCCTCAACGGGTTCGGGCTCGAACGCAGGGACGCCCGGCAGCGAGTCGTAGATGACGAAGTCGTCGCACGCCGCGGCCAGCGACCGGCTCGACGACCCGGCCACACCGATGCCCACCACGTACCGGCCGAGCCGCTTGCAGCGCTGCGCCAGCGCGATGTAGTCCGAGTCGCCAGCGACGATCACCACGTGCGTCAGGTCGGGCAGCCGGAACATGTCCTCGACGGTGTCGACGGCCAGCCGGATGTCGGCGCCGTTCTTGCCGTACGCCGCGGCGGGGAACAGCTGCACCAGGTCGACGGCACGCCCCACCAGCTGCCCGCGGTAGGCGGCATTCAGATCCGCCGACCAGTCCGCGTACGCGCGGGTGAGCACCAACGTGCCGAACGACGAGGCGAAGTCGATGATCGCGCCGACGTCGACCGTCGCCCGCTCCAGCCGATCCGGGTGCTGATCCAGCCCCTTGGCCTTGTCACGCTGAAACGAATTGCGGCCGTTCACTTGGTCGTACCGCGAGATGACGATGTTGTCGAAGTCGAGGTAGACCGCGACGCGGGTGGTGGTGCCGGGTTCGGTCATGCCATCAGTCTCGTCGCTCGAGGCGTCAACTCGAACCCTGTCGGACACGGGCGCGCCGCACCGCTTCCTCGACCAACCGCTCCGCGACGACGTTGAGCTTGACGTTCTCGGTCTGGCTCAGCCGAGCGAGCCGCTCGAATGCCTCTTCTGCGGACCCACCCGAGCGGCTGCGGATGATGCCGATCGCCTGGTCGATTACCGCGCGGGAGCTCAGGGCACGCTGCAGTCGGTCGGTGCGCTCCTGCGCCGACGCGAGCAGTTGGGCGTTGAACACCGACACCGCGGCCGGACCGGCGAACTGCGCACCCAGGTGCACGGCGTGCTCGGCGAACGCGTCGCGTTGGTAGGCGTAGGCATTTATCGCGCCGATCACCTGGTCGGCGATCATCAGCGGCAACGCCAACACCGAGTGCACCCCCATGCGGGCGACGTGGCCGCCGAAGCGCGGCCACCGGTCGTCGCTCCCGATCGAGCCGCTGACCGCAGGACGGCGCGTCTGCATGCACGTCACGCACGGCCCCTCGTGGAGCACGTTGTACTGCAGTGCGTCGATGTCGCTGACGAACTGTGGGGTGGCCGCCCAGGCCTCCGCACGCGGCGCGCAGGAGTCGGCGTCGATCAGCGTGACGCCTGCCCCGTCGACGCCGGGGATGGCTTGCACCGCGAACTGGGCGACGTCGTTGAGCAGATCCGGCACACCCCGCCGGCCGGCCACGATCTTGGCGACACCGCGCAGGCCGAGTTGCAGATCGAGCTCGTCGGCTTCGAGTTGAGCCCGCGACAGATCCGCCCCCTGCGGTGCGTCCCGACCAGGCTGGGCGTCGTAGTCGGCCATACGGTTCCTTAGCGGCTCGAGTTGCTCTCCGCGAAAGACGTTAGATGACGAGCGGCATGGCGTGTGCTCGGCGGAGCTTGCCCGACGGCGTTTTGGGGATCATGCCGGGCTCGAGGACCACCACGTTGCGCGGCCGCACGTCGACCTCGGCGACCACTTCGTGCGCCACCTGTCGCTCGATGCGCCGCACTTCATCGGGGTTCTCGTACTCCTTGGACTCCACGGCGACGGCGAAGCTCTCCCGCGTCTGCCCGGCATTGAGCCGGACCGCGACGGCGCAGCCCTGCCGGACGCCGGAGACCCTGGCCGCGGCGCGTTCGATGTCGGTGGGGTAAACGTTGCGGCCGGCCATGATGATGACGTCCTTGACGCGTCCGCACACGATGACCTCGTCGGTCTCGGTGAGGTAGCCCAGGTCGCCGGTGTCGTACCAGCCGTCCTGGTCCTGAGCTCCGATGAAGCCGGCCGCGGTGGTGTAGCCGATGGTCACGGGCTCGCCGCGGACCTGCAGCACGCCGACGGCGCGGTGGCCCATGATGCTGCCGTCGTCACCGACGACGCGAATCTCGAGGCCCTTGAGCACGCGGCCCAGTGACACCAGACGACGGGTGTTGCCCCTCGATGCGGGGACCGCACGATGCAGGACCGACAACAGGTCGGCGTCGACCTCGTCGATGACCATGCCCGCGCCGGATTCCGAGAACGACACCGCGACCGTGGTCTCGGCCATGCCGTACGCGGGAAGGATCGCTTCGGGGCGCAGCCCGAACGGTGCGCCCGCATCGATGAGGTCCTCGACGTCGGCGGGTTCGACCTGCTCTGCGCCGGACAACGCCCATCTCAGCGAAGAGAGATCGAACTGGCCCGGCGTGGCCTGCCTGCGCAGTCGCTTCGCGAAGAGCGTGTAGGCGAAGTTCGGCGCGGCCGTCATGGTGCCCTTGTACTTGTCAATGAGCTTGGCCCACAACAACGTATCGCGCAGGAAATCCATCGGCGTGACCTTGACCAGCTCGGCACCGAAGTACATCGGCACCGTCAGGAAGCCCGTCATGCCCATGTCGTGGAAGCACGGCAGCCAGCTGACGATGACGTCGGTGTCGTGGTCGAACTCCGCGCCGACGAACATCGCCTCGGCGTTGGACACCACGTTGCGATGGCTGATCTGCACGGCCTTGGGCGATCCCGTTGAGCCGGAGGTCAGCTGCAGCAGGGCAATGTCGTCGTCGTCGGTGTCGACGGGCTCCGCCGGTGCGCTCTGCAGGAGCTTCTCGATGGTCACCACGTTGAGCCCCAGCGCGGTGAGCAGCGGCTCGGCGGGCATGAACGGATCGGAGATGACGACGGCCGTGGCGCCGATCATCTCGATGACGGCTGTGGTTTCTTCGGCCCATCGCTGCAGGTCGGTGCGCGGGGTGGGCTGATGCAGCATCGTCAGGCAGGCGCCGCGCATCCAGATGCCCTGTGCGGCGGGGGCGATCTCGACGGGCGCTCCCGCCAGGACGGCGACGGCGTCACCGTGCTTGACGCCGGCCGCGGCGAGACCGCCTGCGATGCGGCTGGCGCGTTCGTGCACTTCGGCCCAGCTATGCCGAACCGGAGCGTCCGGCTCGCCGGTGACCATGCCCTTGGAACTGGATTTGGCGTTGCTGAACATGGTGTCGGTGAATCGACTCACGGCAATCCCCCTGACGGTGCCGCACACGCGGCATGTAATGGACTGTCGCACTGAACTGGCGCCGTCGACGTGCGGCGCGCTCGTGCGTGCAAGGTAGAGACCAAGTCGAGACCGTTTTGGTCACCTTTGGGCGGGTAACCACCTCGACGCGGTGCGCGATCTCGAGTGCCGGGTATCGCGATAGCCGCAAAGTTCTCAGCCAAGGGACTCCGTCATTCCGAGGGCACAACCGTTCATCGAAGGTCGGCCTACGTCGGCGTGCGGAGCGGGCGCTCCCAACGGGGACAGCTATGTCGCCGCCGTGACGGGTCCGGGTGGCTGGGTCATCAACCGGGTATGACCGTACCGCGCCAAAGCATCAAGATGCAGCAGTTGCGCACCTAAAACGGCTGTTAGCTAGGCGTCGTAGCGGCTCTAGCTGGGCAGGGAGTCCAGAATCTCCTGCGTGGCGATGTCAACGATGTCGTCGAATTCGGGGTGTTTCTTGAGGAATCCGGCCACCATCGGGCATACCGCGACGACGCGCAGTCCTTCACCGCGCGTCACCGCAAGTGCTTCGGCGATCAGCACGGTGCCCAAGCCGCGTCCGCCGAACGCTTCGTCGATCTCGGTGTGATAGAACACCCGCTGCCCGTCGCGTTCGGCAAAAGCCTCCAGCCCCACCGGTTTTCCCTCGACGCTGATGGTGAACTCGTCGCTCTTCTTCACCACGGTCACGGGGGCGCCGGTCTTGTCGGTCAGCGGCATTCGCGTTCCTTCCATTGCATACGATCGACGTGCATACGATCGACGTATTCGACACTACCCGCCGACGCGGGACCGATCCGAAGGCGTGCGATGGACACCGAGCACATCCACATCGACCAGCAGTCGCGGGCCGCCTACCAGGCGTTGGTCGGGGCTTCGACCGCGGTGGCCAGGACCGCGAGGGAAGCGGGCCTGACCCGCTGCCTGGTCGAGCTGGTCAACGTGCGGGTGTCACAACTCAATGGGTGCCCCTCCTGCCTCGAGGTGCACAATCGGCGAGCGCTGGCCGCTGGGGTCTCCGACAAGCAGCTGGCCACGCTGTCGGTGTGGCGGGACACCGAGCTGTTCGACGAGCAGGAGCAGGCCGCGCTGCGGCTCGCCGAGATCACCACCACGCTGCCCGACCACGACGTGATGGAACGCGAATATGACCGTGCCAGAAAGGTATTCACCGACGACGAGCTGTCAGCCGTGATCTGGGTGGCGACCACCATCAATGCGTTCAACCGGGTGTCCATTCTGAGCAGGCATCCGGTCACGCCGTAGGGCCCGCGACTGTGCAAATCGATACGGTCCGCGCGGCGCGTCGCGTATGAAACCGCACACTCGCGGGCGCGCACTCGGTGAGGTAGCCCAAATTCGCTGAGAGGCGGGCACTTCGGCGCGCCGTCAGACGTCGACAGTCCCGCGTAGCCGCACCGCTAGCCCCGTCGCCCGCACCGCCCGCCGATCGATCGCCGCCCGCACCGACGCCTCCGACCCGACGACCCGCACTTTCGACTTCGCCCGCGTCACCGCGGTGTAGAACAGCTCGCGGGTCAACAACCGCGAATCCACCGGCGGCATCAGCACCGTCACCTCCGAGGCCTGCGACCCCTGGCTCTTGTGGATAGTCATCGCGTGCATGGTGTCGACGTCGGAGAGCCGGCTGCTGGCGATCGTGACCGGTTCCTCGGCGCCTGCGATGACGGCGCGCAGGCCGTTGGGGCCGGCCACCGTCACGCCGGAATCGCCGTTGTAGAGGCCAAGTCCGTAGTCGTTGGCG
>Ga0207671_10006464_pt1 | contig 10432 bp, 7 predicted proteins | sample KBSC24metaG_FD_184352 | JGI IMG/M metagenome (GOLD analysis project Ga0207671, IMG submission 184352) | Corn rhizosphere microbial communities from Kellogg Biological Station, Michigan, USA - KBS C2-4 metaG (SPAdes) (version 2) | ecosystem: Host-associated > Plants > Roots > Rhizosphere > Soil... | reverse complement strand
CTGTCGCAGGCAACGGCTCCCGGATAGCTGAATTGGGCGACAGTATTGACCTGCGCCGCGAGTGTGACCTTTCTTAGGCGACCGTTGAAAGTATCTCCTGTGTAAACATTGCCCATGCCATCGACGGCAATACCTTCCGCATTGACGGCAAACTGAGCGACAAGGGATGCTCCATCCAGGAACCCCGGTGAAGGCGCTCCTGCATAGGTGGTGACATAGGCGGAAGGCGTAATTTTGCGGATACGCGGATCTACCTGGTCGAGGACGTAGCAATTACCGGCCTGATCGGCTGCTATGCGGTAAGGGTCCTCAAAACGCGCCATTACGCCATTCCCATTGACGATGCCTGCGCTATCGCTGCCGGCCAGTGTATATACCTGTCCATCTACTATTTCCCTTATCCGATGATTGTTATAATCCGCCACATATATGATCCCGTCGGAGGTAACGGCTACATCGGTAGGGGAGTCGAATTTAGCAGAAAGGGCGGGGCCGTCTGCAAAAGCATCGGAGCCATTGCCGGCTATGGTGCTCACCTGATATTTTTTTTCTATGGGAGGCGGCGCGTTACTATTCTTTTTACATCCAACGGAAATTACTGCCAGCGCCACCAGCACTCTTATTTTAGCAGATGTCATACTTTCGAAGATTTGGTCGGAAGATTGACAATATTTCTGCCGGCGGCGCTGCCTTCCTACCGACCGTCTTGCCTACCGGTGGTCTTGCTCTTCCGACCGGCCCCTGATGATCTCTAAAATACCTTCTTCGGTGATGATCCGCATGCCATGGCGGTCGCTGGAAATGCCCGGCTGCAGCTTGTAAGTATAGGCGGGTCTGCCATTTTCCATCACCGTGGGGAATTGGGTGAAGACCATGTTGTGGCAGCGTTGCTGCAAGGTCTGCCCCGCCTCGACGATATGGGTGGAGACCATGAAAGTACAGTTCCTGTTGTTTGCGAAGGCCTCTGTGACGGCGACGGTGGCATCATAGGCGTCCTTTACGTTGGTGCCTTTGAAGAGCTCGTCGAAGATGATGACAAGGTTTTTCCCAAGGCTGACCTCTTCGGCCGCCCGCCGGACCCGGAGCACTTCCGCATAGAAGTGGCTATAGCCCATATTCAGGTTGTCGGATACGTTGATGGAGGTGTACAGGCCATCCTGCACGGAGAATGTCATTCCTGCCGCGGCTACGGGAAACCCCATATGCGCGAGATAGATGGCCGTGCCAAAGGCTTTCATAAAAGTGGATTTTCCCGCCATATTGGCCCCTGTGAGGAAGATGAGGTTGCGCTCATGATCCACGCGGATATTGTTGGATATAGCTCCCGTCACCTGCGGATGATAAAGGCTGACAATATCGATCCTGTTCTCGCCGTCTGTGAAAGGGACGGCGAGGGCGCAGGCCAGCCCGCGTTCCTCCGCGATGCTGCTGACGGTGATATAAACATCTATCTCATAGAGCACTTCCATGATGCGCCGGATGTCCTGCTGGTGGGAATGTCGTAACAGCCGATCGTATTGAATGATCTTCCCGATCGGGAGGGGGGCGTCCCGCTGTTCAGCCATCAGCTTTTTCAGACCTGTATTCCGAAAGATGATCCTGATCTCTTCGATGGTCTCACGGTATGGATATTCGTGGAGGCCGGATGAGAGTTGGTCGAAAAACCCGTGCAGGGTGTGCAGCCATCGGATGAGCGATTGGATGCCGGAGTGGATCAATTCATACTGCTGATCGGAGCCTATGAGCTGGAGCAGCTTTTTAGAACCTATATTCAATGCAGACCCCGGCAGGGTCCTGCTTGCCGCACCGCTGATATATTCCTCTACCTCATCACATTGCTGTTTGTCGACGGGAAAGATGGCGGCCCTGGTCTGAAAATACTGGAATATGCTGCTGCGGGTGTTGATAGCCTCGGCATCCGACAGCGGATGAAGGAACATGGATTCCAATAGCTGGCTGCCGCCCCGCGTGTGGGTCCGATCGAATACCTGAAAGATAGAGCCCGCCTTGAATCTGCCAACCAGGTCCAGATCATCCAGGGTCTGTTTATCCACCGTAAAGCTCATGACGCTGATTTTAAACTGTTCCGTCGTCTTTTGATAATATCCAGGATGTGTTCGTTGTTAATGATCATCATCCCATGTCTGTCGTTGGTGATACCAGGCGTGAGGCGGTAGGTATAGTTGGGTATATTTCCTTCCATGATAGTGGGGAAATAGAGAAAATTGATATTGTCACATTTTTTCCGCAGCTCTTCCCCTGCCTCCATGATATGGGTGGAAATGATGAAGGTGCAATTCCGCCTGCCCGCGAATGCTTCCATCACGGCCACGGTGGCGTCATAGGCATCCTTGACATTGGTACCTCTGAACAGTTCGTCAAAAATGACGACCAGGTGTTCCGTATGGCTTACCTGTTCCGCTACCTTTTTCAGGCGAAGTACTTCCGCATAGAAATGACTATATCCCATGTTGAGGTTATCCGCCAAATTGATGGTAGTGAACAGGCCGCTGCGTACAGAGAATTCCATGTCCACCGCAGGGACGGGGAAGCCCATATGCGCCAAAAAAAGCGTGATGCCCAATGTCTTCATAAAGGTGGATTTTCCGGCCATATTGGCGCCTGTGAGGAAGATGACATTGCTGTTATAGTCCACCTGGAAATCGTTGGCCACGGGGTCTTTCAGCTGCGGATGGTACATGCCTTCTATCTTCAGCACATTCTCTTTTATGTCCAACACACGGGGAGAAGTAAAGCCCCTGGCTTCCGCCACCTTTGCCACGGATATATAGACGTCCAGGTGATAGATATGATAAAGGAGCTTTTTTATCTTATACCTTGCGACAAACCGGAGGGTATGGTCATATTTAACGATCCTGGCATAAGCAAGCTTCTTATTGTCCCTCTCTTCGTGCATCCAGGAAAACTCCGGGTCCGACAGGAGCACCTGCATTTCTATGATGTCGCGGAGATAAGCCGCGGGAGCCTCGTCAACGTCTATCTTTTCCAGCAGCTCGCGCAGGCCGTTGAATACGCTAATGGCGGCGAGCAGCCCTTTATGCAGCTGTTCGTATTCCGTATCCGCCCCTATGTAGTTGCGCAGCCGGCGTTGTATTGTGTCATTCTCCGGAGCGATGGTCGTTCGCTGATCCGTATTGGACAGATAGTGTTCGAGAGTATCCAATGCATCGTTCCTGAAATTGAGGGCTATCTTCCTTTCCCGGAAGTACCGGATGATGTCACTCCTTCGCCTTATCTTTTCCATGTCGGCCAGGGGGTAGAGGAACATCTCTTCCAGTATCTGCGCGCCTCCCCTGGTCCGGGTCCTGTTGAAAAGATGGTAGACGGACCCTTCCCGGCGTCTGCCGATGATCTGAAGGTCATCCAATGTCTGTTTGTCTATAATAAAGGCCATGACATTTCTTTTTGTGTTATCGTCCTCTTCTGCGTATCCACAGGACAACGGCCACTAAGGTCAGCAGTCCCGGGAGCACCCATACCAGTATGATCTTCATGGTGAACACGCCGTCCTTGTCCAACTGTATCTTGTCATCCGGGTACGCGGGTCTCCGGACATCGATGGGCACTTCATTGTCGGACATCCAGAAAAACGCGCCAGTGATCACGGAATAGTTGGCGGCGGATACTCCATTCCTTGCGATGCTTATCTCGCCGTTGCTGATGCAGTCCGCATCGCCCAGCACAATGATCTTTTGTGTCTTTTGTCCCATTTTCCTGGAGAGGGCGAGGCCGGTGGGATAGGGTTTGCGCACTTCTCCTTTGGCGGGATTGAGCTTTACCGTGTCATCGATGAAGTTGGTGGTCTCGACCTCATTCCAGGTGGTGGAGTCGGAGACGAACAAAGGCGTCACGTCGAAGCCCTTGTCCTTTGTATAGTCCAGCCCAACGGCGCCGGGCATGGTCACCACGTTGTGGTTCTTACGCATCTGGTCATAGATATAGATCAGCGCGCCTCCTTCTTTTGTCGGCCTGGCAATGGTAAAATCCGCTAGGGAGCTCTCGCTGGGGCGTACCAGGGTGCCGGGCACGAACTTTACGCCCAGGGGCTCTACCAACTGATCCATTGCCTCCTGCCTTCTGGTCTCGCCGGCTATCAGCATATCCCCGCCACGGGCAATGTATTTATCCAGATTATCTTTTTCTATTTCCGTAAGTGCCGTCCTCATATCGGCAATGACGATGATATTGACATCTGCCGGCACTTCCTGGTTCAGGGTGACATCCGTCACGTCGAAGCCCTGGTTGATCAGCGAATAACGGAAGGGTTTTTCTATGGCAAACCTGTTGTAATTCCTGTCCCCCTCTTTGCGATCGTCCCTTTCCCCGTGTCCGCGCAGGAAGCCGACCTTTGGAAGGTGCATGGTGAGCCGCTTGAGCGCAGCGGTAATCTCCGTCTCGCCGGGCAGGATCATCGGGTCATCGAATACGCGCAGGAAGGTCTGCTGGCCGCTGTCCCTCCGGATAGATCGTACGAACAGGTTGTTTTCGGAGGAGAGGTCTATCTCTTTGTGTACATCTTCCGGGGATCTGATCAGTTTTTCCTTTATTCCATAAATATCGATGATCTTCTCCATGCGTTGTTTGTCCGTCATATGAGGGTAGCGTCTGGTCAGACCGGGGTTGTTGACCGTGTCGTAGTAATAGACGTATTTCAGCTTTGTCTCGGGCTTGAACCGGACATATTGCCTGAAGCGGCTAAGATCGACATTTACAGCACGGGGAACGGCGATCCAGAGACTTTTGTCGTCCAGGATGTTGGTGTAGGAGGTGATCGTAAGCCCGCCCTTCAACTGTTTCAGCACTTGCTGACTATTGGGTGTGAGAGTGTTCATTTTGGTAGCGGTGGCATCGTAGAAGGTCAGCATCATGGGGCGGGAGGTAGCGTAGCCCAGCAGCATAGCCACGGAGATGACGGCTACATATTTCCAGATGGATGCCGTCCATCGGCTTTTTTGCCGGACCGCCTGCAGCCGGATGATGGTCAGCATGAGGAAGAGCCCGATGACGATGAAGAAGTACAGGAAGTCCTCGCTGTCGAGCAACCCTAAAAGGAACCAGCTTGCGCGGCCGGAGATGGAGAGCCAGTAGGTGATGTCCCGGACAAAGTCGATGTCCTGCCATAGGGTGCCTACATAGTTCAATACGGAGAGGACGGCAAGCGTGCACATTGCGGCTACCACCTGGTAGGAGGTAAGGCTGGACATGAACAGGCCGATGGCGGCATAGGCGCAGATGAGAAGATAAAGACCCAGTACGCCCATCAATATCGCAGGCAGCTCGAAGGCAGGTATCAGCCTCCAGCCCGTCATGACAAAGATGAGGAGGATAACGACCAGGATCAGGGCATAGATCGTCATCGAAAGGTATTTCCCAAGAATGATCTGTGTATTGGTTACGGGAGAGGAATAGAGCAGCTTGATCGAGCCGCTGGCAAACTCACGGCTCATCAGGGCCATTGTCAGCAAAGGAATATATAGATACAGGTAGGTCAGGACATTGATAAATACGCCGCTGACCGAATTATCAAAAACATCGAGCGAGACGCCCCCGGACTTGTATCCTTGAGAAAGGAACTGTACCCATCCATCCATCGTGCCGGAAAAGCCGGAAGCTACCTGGAAGGTGAAGATGACGATGATCAGCCAGGCTACGGGTGAGAAGAATAAGGTCTGCAATTCTGCGCGTGCTATAGTATATATGGTCTTCATGGTGTTGGTTATTTTTTTGACAGTTCTGCAAAAATGGCGTCGAGGGAGCTCTTTTCGGTGAATATCTCGGTCAGCCGCCAGCCTCGTGCCACGCTGGTCTCCACCACACGTTCCTTTACATCCTGCCCGTCGGAGAATTTCAGCCTGTATTTAGGGCCGCCCAATTCTTCCACGCCCACCACACCGGGGATACGGCGTAATTCTTCGGCGGGGGGCATGGAGATCATGGTTACGATGAGGGTATTAGGGACGATGTAGTTGTCGAATTCATCCACTGTGCCGGCGAATACCATTCTGCCCTGCTCGATCATTCGGATGTAGTCGCAGGTGGCCTGTACTTCTGAAAGGATATGGGTTGAAAGGATGACCGTCCGCTGTTCGGCAATCTCTTTTATGAGGGCACGGATCTCCAGGATCTGGTTAGGGTCGAGACCGTTGGTAGGCTCGTCGAGGACGACGAACTCGGGATTGTGGATGATGGCCTGTGCGATGCCTACCCGCTGCTGATAGCCTCCGGACAGATTGCGTATCAGCCGTCTGCGGAAATGTGCAATGGCACAGCGTTCCATGACATCCGTCATGGCCTTGTCCACTTCCCCGGAGGGGATATGCCGGAGCCGGGCGCAGTATTTCAAATATTCTTCCACTGTCAGGTCCGTATGGAGCGGTGGTTTCTGGGGGAGAAATCCGATGAGCCGCTTGGCTTCGACGGGATTGTCCCGCATATTGATCCCTCTGACGAATACATTTCCTTCTGTCTGTTTCAGCACACCGCACATGATGTTCATAGTAGTGGACTTGCCGGCTCCATTGGAACCCAGCAATCCATAAATGCCATTCTTTGTGATCTCGAACTCGATGTCCCGGATAGCCCATTGGGCGCTGTACCGGTGTGACAGCTTTTCAACTTTTACGATTGATTCTTTCATATTTCTGGTTGCTATATTCCTGCATTGCCGATGGCCTGAAGATCTACTCCGAATGTGGACATGAAATAAGCCAGTACGATGTGGTATTTTTTCATGATCAGCCCCTGGGTGTCTACGCTGGGGTCCAGTATATTGCCGGGTGAGGTGAGGGTCGCATAGGAATTGGACACAATGATCCTTACAAAGGCGTCCCAGTCTAAATCCGGAGTTTTGGAGTAATAATCTACCAGGCCCATTGCATTGTAATTGTAGTAATCTACGGACGAGTAATCGCTCACTGCCGCAAAGACTTTGCTGGTGGTAATGGCGCCGGCAGCGTGGGCCTTCGTGAGGAAGACGTCGTTGATCCTGGATTTGAAATAGTATTTATCATCCGGAGTCATGCTCTTGATGCGCGCGGCTCCCCAGGTAACAGCAATATAGTCGCCGCCGGGATAGACGACGTCGTAGTAATACCAATAGATCAGGTCTCCTGGCGTACCCTGCCCGGGCAGGGAAAAATACATACTGTCCAGCAGGTAGACCTTTTGCGGAAGTCCCTTGCGCAGCAGCGAGTCGGGATAGTAATTTAACCAAAGCTGTTTCAGCATATTGAGCTGATCGCCGACATATTGCTGATCCGCCGGCACGTCGAAATATCCTCCTTTGGTAACAGTATTGCTGGCCGAGTCGTATACTCCTCCTGAATTGTACAGCACGTTGTAGTAGAGGTCCCTTGGCTGGTATTTGTACAGAAAGAAGGTCCTGTAGTTCTTAAAGAGCTGCAGGATGTCCGCATCGTAAGGATGGTTGCCCTGTGGCAGGGAGGAATCGCTGTAGATGTCTTCGGGCTTATCCGAGGGAGTCAGCTTTGCCTCCTTTTTGCATCCTGTCATCAGTCCGATGGACAGAAGTGATATGGTCAGCATATATACTAGTCGCATAATGTGTCTATTTTACAGTTTAAGGATTGGGCGCCAGTGAGGGATCTCTTTCCAGCGCTGAGAGTGGTATGGGTAATACATAACGCTTGTCGCCCTGGTGCAATACAAAATCCACGGGGGTCTGGCTTGCCGATGACTGGAATGTGTGATGGATCTCGGGCATTCCATAACGCCGCAGATCGAACCAGCGATGGTCTTCGAAGCTGAGCTCCCGGCGGCGCTCGTCCCGGCAGAAATCGAGCAGACCCGGACCACTGGTATCCACGTTGATATAGGGAGTATTCCTTGTGTCATAGCGGTGGGACCGCAAATAATTCAGGTCTGTCAGGGCGGCTACTCTCTTAGCATCGTCGCCATCTTTCAGGTATTGCTGGATATTGCTTTCAGCTCTGTTGAGGTAGAGTTCCGCCGTCCGCATGCCTTTGATGACGCCGCTGTTGGACGAGGCGAGCTTACAGCCGTTGAGGGGTATGAAGATGGTCCAGTTATAATCTTCGAAATCCCATGTATAGAAATAGCGCATGCGCAGATCACCCCGGTCGGAACTGGTAGAGGGATGATAGTCGTATTTGCTTTGGAGGTCCTGCGAAACACAGAAGGGTACAGGCCCATAAGGGCGGAGATTGATCTGTTTGTATTCGTACTGGTCCGCGTAGCCCAGCCAGATGGCTTCCGGGCTGTTGATGCTGTAGACACCCGTCGCGGCGATCGAATACTCATCGGGGAAGGCGATGCTTGCCAGGTTGACCAGCGCTGAGTTCCTGTCGAGCGCTTTGGAAGCAAACAGCGCTGCCGAATCCCATTTCTCCATGTACAGATACATACGGGACAGCAAGGTGTAGGCGAACATATCGGTGGCCCTGAACTTGCTGTTGTTGCCGCCGTACTGTTCCAGCAGGGGCGTGGCTTTCAGGAGGTCTGTTTCCACCTGCTGATATACGCCGGCTACGGATGCTCTTGTGGGGTAAGAGTCATGTACGACAGAGGACAGAATAAGCTCTACGCCGGGGGATGTGTTGATGTCCACCCCTTTTGCATTATACGGCTGCCCGAAGAGATTCACCAGCATAAAGTAGAAATAACCTCTCATCGCCAGCGCCTGGCCGCGGACATTCTCCCTATCTGCCGAATCGCCTCTCATTTTATCGATGTTATCCAGCACTACATTACAACCCATGATCCTGCGGTAGTAGTGGGCATAGGTGTCTACATCAACCTGCGCCTGTGCGGCCAGCATGGTCTCGAACATGTTCGGCTGCCATGTAAACGGACCGACATAAACCTTATACAGCGACTGTGCGCCCGGGTCGGAATTGAAGTTGGAAGTCATATCATCCGTCATGAGGTCTACATAGGCTATGAAGCTGGGCTCTGTCGAGCCGGCGGGATAGACCTCACCCATCAGCAGCTCCTGCAGATCGTTGACCGTGCTGGGCCTCACTTCGTCCTGACTTTTTTCATCCAGGAAATGTTTGGTGCATCCGGACAAACCCAGACAGATGGCCAACCCTATTGTGATGGAATATATTTTATTCATACTGAATTTATATTTAGGGTTAGAAACTAACATTTAAGATGGCTGAATATACCCGCGGTATGGGTTGGCCGCCCGTGGCGACCTCGGGGTCCATTCCTTTGAAATCCTTGCTGACGATGACAAACGGATTGCTTACGGAAGCTGTCAGCGAGACGTTCCTTAACGCACCGCGCAACATTTTCTCCGGGACATTGTACGACAGGGAAATGTTATTACATCTCAGGAAGGAAGCGCCGACCACCCGCGAATCGGAATAATTGTACATGTCATATGCATATTCGTATGTCAGCGCGATGGGCAATTGGATAGTGGGGGCATCGTAATTGTTGTCGGCCGGATTGTATACCAGCGAAGGGATGCCGGGGATATTCGTTCTCTTCTCGTCCCCCGGGTTCTTCCATCTGTTGGCAAATTCCTTTGGCATGTTGGAGTAAGCGCTGGGCAACGCGCCGTTGGGCTGATTGAACATTTTATATAAGAGCTTTTTACCTCCCAGCTCCGTCGTAAAGGCGGACATCAGCGAAAACCATTTGTAACGTATGGAGGTAGTGATACCTGCCTGGAAGTCGGGCTCGAGCCTGCCGGCATACTTCATGTACTGAGTTGGGTCTTGTGCTGCATTGGGAGCTTCGTCCTTGGTGGGGATATGGAAGAGAGGATATCCGTTGGTCGGGTCCAGGCCTGCAAAGGGGAAGACCCAAAAGGAAGAGACTGCATAGCCCTTCTTGTATAATTTACCGGCGGCGGCATCCTGCCACACACTGGTAGTGGCCACGTCGGTGTTGAGCGAATTAGTATTGCGGGATGTATTCAGGGAGAGGTTCCATACCACATCCTTTGTCCGGACGAGGGTGCCGCTGAGCGACAGCTCGTAGCCCTGGTTCAGCATGGTCCCGCCATTGACCGGCATATTGTCGATGCCATAGGAGACGGGGAGGGGTTTGTAGATGATCATATCCTCTGTCCGTTTGTGATAATATTCCACGGACATGATAAAACGATTTTTGGCAAATCCGAAGTCGAGACCCAGGTTGAGCGTTTTTGTCTTTTCCCAGCGCAGGTCGGCGTAGGGGAGGGACTTGATCTTGAGCTCAAATTCTCCTGTTGTATTATTGACGGCGCTGGCAGGCAGCTGGGCGATGAGGTCGGGGCCGAAGTTCTCGGCGACATTCCCCTGCCAGCCATAGGAGGCGCGTAGATTCAGCTCGCTGACCCAGTTCTGACTGGCCATCCAGGGTTCGTTGTGAACATTCCACCGTACGCCGGTGGCCCATACGGGCAGGAAGCGGTGGAATGTTCACAACGAACCCTGGA
>Ga0207671_10006460_pt1 | contig 10438 bp, 9 predicted proteins | sample KBSC24metaG_FD_184352 | JGI IMG/M metagenome (GOLD analysis project Ga0207671, IMG submission 184352) | Corn rhizosphere microbial communities from Kellogg Biological Station, Michigan, USA - KBS C2-4 metaG (SPAdes) (version 2) | ecosystem: Host-associated > Plants > Roots > Rhizosphere > Soil... | reverse complement strand
ATCGGGGCAAGAGGTCTTATTGGCTACAAGCAGGCCGTAGGGTGGAGGGTAACCAATAAGGTCAAATCTATGGTCGTTCATGACTCCTCATTCCTTTTCGCGGTCTACCTTGCATGCCATTTCGGACAGGGTTTTTGTCGAACACATGTCGTCTATGAATCGCACCCCTGAATAACTAGTGGCAGCGCTATACTTTAAGGAGTACTTTTCCGATACGTGGCGTGAGAATATTGCTGCAAGGCAATAATCTCAACTTTCGAGGTCTTACCAACGGCGATCATTTGCTACCAACATATCTGAGCATTGAGACCATCATGGCTTCTCTCACCAGTGAAGGTCGTGATCTTTACACAAGAGTCTATTACAATGAATACTTTTGTCCAGGAGACGGGATCGGACGATCGGTTGTGCAGCGTGAAATCAATAAATACCTTGGGAACGATGCCACTTTCCGCCCTGGCACTTACAAGGTATGGGCTATTTTCAAGTGATTCATGTAAGTGAAATGTTGACGAAACAGCGTAGGGAAGCTCGGGATATTGGGTTAGGGCGTATAGACCATTTACAACAGTGGGATTGCATGTTAGAACTTCAGTTGATCGTCCTCCTGATCCGTTTTTGGTAGGCTATGGAGGAATCTCTTCGTGAGAGCACCGCCAAAATGAAGCGTAGACAGGAAGTGGAAGGCAGACTAGGTCGTTTGTGTCACTAAACCGCAGGTAGTGAGATCGATCTTAAGGAGCAGAAAGGGGAAAGAGAGAAAACATGTGGATACCCATGAGATAATTCTCCATGGAAGCATTTTGTCCCTTCAGGTACGACGATTTACTGCGACCAGAATGGCTCTTGTAGGATACAGCAAATGGGCAATCCGTATTACATTTCACCCGTGTGCAGTTTCTCGCGGTCCTATAATCAGTACCAAAACCAGAGGCATAGGCGTTTTTAAGTGCCAATCACTATATCAGCTCAATATCGGGTGCTCGAGGGAGACCTCAATGTCGACCATATTTCGCTCCTGCTGAACCAACCAGACGTGGCATATAACCTTATAGCTACCATTCTTCCGCAACCACTGTACGAAGGCTAACGTTCCGGGCAGACAGCCCGACGACCAAGATTCGCCAATGAATCACCTGACAGTCTTGGCTGACTGCAGGTCAGTGACCAACTCGTAGGCGACTCTAGTTGGACGAATAGGAGCAATCAAGAATTACATGGTGCCTTTTAACCTTACTTGGTGATGGACCGACGAAATTTTGTCTGGATCTCTTTTTCAGTGAACCGTCTTGTTTTTGTTCTCAGTATGTCGCTCAACTCTTTCGGAGACTTGTCAATTTGATCGCCCAACGGTACCAAGCATCTCGTTAGATGCATGTAGTCTTTCCGCAACACCCTATATGTGATCCCAAAGTAATCGATATCCCGAAAGACGAGTGCTTGTTCTTCTGCATACTTGTCTTGTTGTTCTATGAACGACACAGGATGGTCTCTCCAATGCCTTTTAGGATTGAGGTGGTGAGAAGTATGGTAGCCATCATTATAACAGAATCGATTGCTCTGCACGTTCTTCGTCAGCAATCCCAATGCTCTAACAATAGGGACCTAACCAGCCAGAACTCACCGCGACATCGATCAAAGTAATGCTGGAGCGATAGTTAGAGTTAGGGTTTTTATCATCCACAAATGCATGTTGACCCCAATTGCCAACCATCAAGCCCACCCTCATCAACAGCAATGGGAAGACAAAGGAGCAGAACGTGGCCGGAAGATGAACATGACGTGCCAAGAGATACACCATAGCGTAGCTGCCTAATTCCCACCCAGCCGATTTTAGCGCAAAGCACCATTTCCATTTGCGGGCGAAGTAAAGCGGAAGCTCTAGCCACACGAGAAAGAAAAACCTCCCTAGATAGCAAGTAAAGTCCCACACACTATCCCGTTGATACCTCAACGTTGAGGAGACGTCATCCGGGCCGTTGTTCTCCACATGATGCTGCTTGACGTGGTGGTAGTAGTATGAGTTCCAGGTGTGGCCCATTAGAGGGTCGGTGATATAAGGGAACAGATGATCGAACCAGGCGTATTCTTTGGCCAGAATGCCGTGCATGTGGATGTGTTGATGCATCATAAGGGTATAGGTCCCTGCAAAATATGCCTGCATCAGGAGATGGAGGGAGCCATGGATCCACGAAAAGCAGGAGAACAAAAGGAGCATACTTGGCAATGATGTGGTCAAATAGAGGATGAGATGAGTTACCATGACCACATCAGTAGGATTACGAACAATCTTCTGGGCCCAGCGTACATATGGTTCAAGGAAATTTCTCTGTATGACATCCGGAAGTGTCAGGTATGCGATTTCCCATCGCAAAAACACTGTTGGGGCGAACAAATCTGAATTCGGGTCGTTCAACGCCTTTATGCGATTAAGGCGCTGATGGTCGCGGTAAAGTAGGGCCGTTTTGTCCACTGGTCGTCCGGAGATGGAGCCAGTATCAGCTCCCCCCGACTGCCAGAACGATGTATCTGCTCGTATATCAGACAGGACAGACTCATAGTGGATAAGCTGGGTCTCCAAGGTTGGTGCTCTTAGGCACTTCTTGTGAAGTGTTGAGGTGTGTTCTGATGATGAAGTGTTTCGACCTTGAAGTTGTATTCGATCATGTTGGGATAGTCTGTTGCTCGAATCGAGGTGGTCGTACAAACTATGCAGCACGATCGTGTCTGACTCTGTTAGACGGGAATTAATGTAGAAAGATAAGAACATTTTGAATTATAAAAGACTTGGCAGATCATGGAAATCTGACTTTGCAACAGTGATAGCGGAGCAAGGAACAACGAACTCCAGCAACCTCTTCCAATAAGTCCTTGGAAGTTTGCGCAACCACGTTCAGGGCATCCAAGAATCAACTAGAGAAAACCATGGGGGTGTTCGCAGGGTCTTGGCACCCTTCTGGCGGCTTTCATGTTCTCCGCTTGCAAAAAGGTCCTCAATCTATCATTGGCGGAACGCAGTGCCAGTGCCAGGTAGCTCACGCCAACTAGGGTGAGTTCACGCCGACAAAGCGACGTTCCGGAAATAGTATCCGTCGGAACATGCTTCCCGCAATGGCCCCGGCACCCTACCTGCCCATTAGCACTCCTTTTTCCATCATCTCCATCAGGGCTGGTTCTGCGTTTAGAGCGGCGGCAATTCTCGTTCTCGCTCTGTAAAGCAGAGCGCTTCGTTCGTCATTTTGTGGTACTAACCTGCACTAGGATACCAATCTGTGTCTGTAGCCTATACCTCAGTTATTCCGCACCCAATTCCATCGTCTTCCCCATCTGTATTGGATCGGGCGCGTTCAGAAGGTCCGTGCCGTCCCAGCGAGCCTCGCGTAGGCAATGGTGCAGACAGGTCCATGACGGTCTGCGTTACTGATGTTGGTGATCCCGCGTCGTCGGTCATGACCGCGTCGCACAACGTGCGGTCCTGTCACGCTTTTCCTACATTGAACTCTCCTTGATATGTAGATGATCATATCAATGAATCAATGAATCCTCCTAACAGAATTCGAAATCCCCTCCAAGGATCGGGCGTTTTCGGCTATTCTCACCGTCATTCACTTGATGCGCTTTGCTGGATATTAGTTTCACGTGACATTCTCCCAATCCTACGGAGCATGTCACGTGAAAACCAATGTGAGAAACTTTACGCCAAGGGTCATTGGATAGTCCCAGGAGAAGACGATTGGGATGGCGAGGGAAACAGTTCCAGCCAGGATTGTCCTGGCGATCCTAGTATACGGTCCGACGCGGTTTGTGATGCGTCTGTCCCCGCGAACCCAAGAACCCCGCCGCGTCCGATCATGCCCGACGCGCCAGCTCCTCCAGCCCAGCGGTACTCCCTGCGACCTCGCTCGACACGGCGACACAAATGAAGAGGAGGAAGTTGAAGAAGATACAAAATCATCTACGTTCGAGGCAAAGGCAGCGGGGTCAAACAAGAAGGCGCCTAAGTGGGAGACTCTTCTCCAGGGTTATGTGACGATAATGGCGCAGTTGCAGGAACACGTGGAGACGACTGCAAATCAAAATGAGCCCCTGCTTCGGCTGGCTCAACAGAATGAGGTGAGAACGGGTATATGGGAGAAGCAGATTGAATAGAATGAAGCGAGGTATGAAAAGCTGGAATGACACAATGAGACTCTCCTACAGGCTGTGGAAAAGTACGAGAACAAGATCGAGGAACTCATTCAAATAGGCCAGAAAAATGAAAACAGAATTACATCCTTGGAAACGCAGAATCAAAGGCTCATAGACATGATCGAGAAGAGTGCTAACGAGCAGGTGAAAATGACACAAGGCCGGGCTCAGCTGGTCACAGGGGCGCAGCCACCACCGACGAGCTCACCGCCGCCCCGGGCTCGCGGCCATCACTCTCCAGTGGAACACTCAACCTCCACAGCTCGGCGTCTCAGCCATCAGCGCTGTCTCAATTGGCCATCATCCTCGATTTGAACCGGACCAGCGAGCGGGTCACCGACTTCATCCAACTTAGAGAGTAGATCAACGAAGCACTGAAGAAACATGAATCCACGAGGGGTATGGAATGCAGGGGTTACAGCAGCGCGTGGGAGGAGAAGATCAGGTCAAGATCTCGTTAGCGTTGGAGGAAATGGCCAAGGTGGCACGGAAAGACGAACAATAGTTACAGAAACCTCGATTCCGCCCGGGCGAATGCTGGGAGAGCAGTGGTAACCCATCAAAGTGGATCAAGTGCACCGCTCGAGCATTAGCTCTAATGGGACAACTGCCATCACTAAGGAAGTCACCGAAGCCATCGCACGGGAATGGGGTGAAGGTTCAGGATATCTCAAACAATAACCTAGCTCCCCTTGATATATGTATTTCCGAACCCTCACTGATCAACTTACCTATCTCTTCCATCCCACTTCAAACCACCTTGCTCTCCAATTACCACCGGACAACTAGCAGGCAAGCCAGAATATCCCATTCCTACAACGCGCACCCATAGCAGAACCATTCGGGCCCAGCGGACCCACCAACTATAATTCGAGGAAAACCCACATCACAGAGACCCTAACGACCAATTCTAACTAGTACAAGCACGTCAATTGGCTCAATGTCGCACTCGTTATTGGCATTCCAATCTATGGTTACGTTCAAGCATTCTGGGTCTCCCTTCAACTCAAGACTGCCGTCTGGGCTGTCCTCTACTGCTTCGCCACCGGATTAGGTATCGCAGCTGGGTACCACAGACTATGGGCACACACATCATACTCTGCTACTCTCCCTCTTCGAATTGTCCTCGCCGGACTGGCCGATGGTGCGACCGAGGGCTCAATCCGATGGTGAGCCCGGGACCATCGAGCACATCAACGCTATATCGATAACGATAAGGACCCATACTCCGTTCGCAAAGGTCCCCTACACTCTCACTTTGGCTCGATGATCATGAAGCAAACCCCGAAGAGAATGGGGGGTATTAATATTTCCGATCTCAATGAAGATCTAGTTGTCGTCTGGCAACAGAAGCACTACCTCCAGGTCATTCTTTTAATGGGACTTATGGTACCCACGCTCGTTACAGGTCTCCTTTGGGATGATTGATTCGAAGGACTCATCTACGCCTGGGATTTTCTTTCTTCAACAAGCTACTTTCTGCGTTAACTCTTTCGCCCACATTATGGGAGACCAGTCGTTCGCTGACCGTTAGTCTCCTCGCGACCATGTTATCCCTGCCCTTATTACCTTTGTGAGGAAACCCCCAACTTCCATCACGAATTCCCTTCTGACTATCGTAATGCCATTGAGTGGAACCAATACGATCTTACCAAATGGTCTATCTGGTGTTGGAAGCAACTTGGCCTTGCGTACGACCTCAGCCAATTTCGAAGCAATGAAATCGAGAAGGGTCGTTACCAGCTGTTACAAAGAACCCTCGACCTGAGGCGCGAAATGGGGAGACCGGCGGCGAAGAAGTTGATAGCGATGTACAATGTCAAAAACCAAGGTAAAATGATCTTGGCCGCACTTCTAGCATGGGTTTGCGTCATTGGGGATATCTACGAGTCGCATCTTGTTCTTTGGCTTCCAGTTACCCCTCGAAAGCTCTGGTAAAATAGTCAGTGTTATCATCGCCACGGTGAGAAGGGAGATGTGTTGGAGACACTATGCGGTTTGGCGACGTTCAAGCCGCCGGTGTGCTGAAAGAATGAAGATTTTGAGATCAAGCTGTAAAGGAGCAGGCGGTGTTATCCTGTTCAACTCCTTGGGCTGGCGTTTGTTTTCTTACGGGAGCACATCAACACCTGGTGGACTGATATCATTTCACGCCTATCCTAAATCGGCAGACTGTATCTACCACCAAGTCAAAACGTGCGCCATAGAAAGTCCTTGCCAGTGGTACCTTAGATTAGCAAAAGCCAGGGGGGTGTTAATCCTAGCTCAAGATCGCCCAGTCTTTTGCTGTCTGCATGGGTGGTGGCGGCTATAGTGAGCCATTTCCCGCCAAATTAAGCCGGTGATCTTATATCCCATGGAAGCTTGCATTCCATAACGTGGTTGGCAAAGCCAATTTCCCCCAAGTCAAAAAAACGCCTTCGCAGAGATGAGCAAAGGGGCTAATGGAGGACAGGACAGAGACTATCATCGTCTAGACCGAGAACTTTGTACGTACAGGAATGGGTGTTTGCTCATGGAGAAGGGAACCCGCTCTTGGTCAAGCATTTGGCTGTCGCTATTGAGCTAGGCCCTCGAGGTTGACGACAAGGATCTGGACCCGACTGAGAGCTTGACCAGTTACACATAAGGTTCATTAGCTTGGGGAGTGGTCCGAGAGTTTCGACTGTCACTGGTGGTGGGTCGCCGCAGCATGTAGTACTCGCCTAGAAAAGGTTATTGGCGGGTTCTATTTCCGGTTGGAATGTAATTTAATTGGGAGTTCACTGCTCCCCTTATTTCTCACCGCTGGCTTTGTCTGGACTACCGACAACGCCCCATGGCGCTCCCCCAGGCACTCAGCAACGCCAGGATCTGGATACTCAGGACTATTAGGCTCCAATACCCACTCGTCTAAGTTAGCTAAATATCTACAAATAAAATAGGCACTGCAGCGACTGGTTCATCGCGTAGAGAATAGAAATCATTGGACTACCAATTGCGGCTATTCCTGGGCGCTTACTCCCTCTCCTACAAGACGCCGTCTGACGGTCCTACAGAGTCCCCGTCGTAACTTCGTACAACTAAATTATAGTTATTTCATCCAAATCACCTGTGGTATCCCCTTTCTACAGAGATGACCACTTCACACTTCAAACAAATAATGAATTGCTGAGATCATTAGCTGCTTAGATATTGAAGCAACCTCACCAAGAGCACGCACAGTCGTCCTTCCAACCCCAGCTTACTGTCATGTCGCCCGCGATCGAGCGTGTGTTCCCCATTCGATGCTGCGTTTTCGACGACAGTCCACACAACCAGAACAGAGGTCATCAAGGTCAGTATTCGATGATAATCTATTATTGTCGTTGCGTTTCTCTGATACCGATTTTCTTCCCCAGTAACCTTCATCGAAAATGACAGGAACACTCTCATCGGATCTAACAGCACAGAAACCTTAAAGGCTTCCGAATCGATTATACTTGAGGATGGACCGCGGTGTCCTGAAGGTGAAGGTGCAACACCCAGTCCCGGTTCTACGTATCTGCAGACCCGAAAGGAGAATGAACAGCCAGAAATACAATTTCCGACAGCCCCAGAATACGAACAGGAGCAGATATATATCTCCGGCCTAATCCAGTCATATGGAATGTTGGTTGCGCTGGAGGAAGAACACAACGGGATATTTGTGGCTCGAGTTGTCAGTGAGAACTCTCATGCATTTTGCAAGTACTCTCCGGAGGATATCTTTGCGCTAGACTGTTTTTCCAGCGTGTTTCCAGAAGAGAAGCGTCCAGCTTTTGCACGCCAAGCAAGGATGATCAGGAGTCAGTCTCTCATAGCTCCTAAATCCACCGAGCCTAAAGTGTTTCCCATACCATTCATGGATCCTCTGGGTAACTTGATGCCTTGTTGGTGCGCTATTCATTGTGTAGGGACAAACCAATCGGTCCTGATCTGTGAATTCGAGCCCCAATTCCATCCCCGAATCGATTTGGTGACACCCCCCTACGATCTTCAATCACCATCCGACAACCAGGAGGACAACTTCCTCGCCGCCGCTGGGATTCAAGGGAGCACAATCCAGTCTTTTTATTCTTCACTAGGGATGTCAGACCTCTTCAACGGAGACGGGAGAGCTACCGAGGTGCTGAATGTAATATCACAAATCCAACAACGGTTTTCTGCCGCTATTGTTGTTCAAGATCTCCTGAACATTCTGGTCGGGGTCATGCAGGAGCTAACAAAGTTCGACCGCTGCATGGTATACCAACTCGACCACTCTTTCAACGCAACGGTCGTTGCAGAACGAGTTCATCCTCGCGCGGGTAGCGAGGTCTACAAGGGACTACACTTCCCTGCAGTTGATATGCTCAAGCAGGCACGAGACGACTACGGGATCAATAGTATACCGGTGTTGTTCGATCGACAGCAAAAGCCAGTGCACCTTGTCAGCCGGAACGTTGCCGACCTTGCGACACCGCTCGATCTTACCTACGCGTATCTCAGATCAACGGCTCCCGTTCATATCAAGTACTTGGAGGGCATGGGGGTGCGTTCGACAATGACGGTTACCCTCTGCCAACAGGGTGAGCCTTGGGGCTTGATCTGCTGTCATTCATATGGCCTAGATACGACCAGGATCCCCTTTCCGATTCGAGGGCTCTGTTACTGGGTTGGTTTGTGTGCTTCAAACTGCCTAGACAGGCTTCTGGATGTCCCAATAGTTCAAGCTCGCAAGCTTCAAAACCCAATTCACATGGATAAGACTCCAGATGCGTTCATCACTGCCTCTTCCAATGACTTGTTAAGGCTCTTCCAGGCGGACTCGGGATTCTTGGTAGTTAAGGGAGAAGCCAAAACAATTGGCAGGTTAGCATCGTACCAGGAAGCTATCACGCTCCTCAGATATGTATTTTTGAGGAGATTCAAGCATATCTATGCTTCTCAAAGTATAACCGCTGACTTCACTGACTTAAGCTATGAGCCAACGTTCCGACATATTGCGGGCTTGCTTTTCATACCTTTGTCCACAAATGCCACTGATTTCGTCTTATTGTTCCGAAAGGAGCAACGGAAAGAAGTCCACTGAGCAGGTAGTCCCAGTGCAACGCTACCCGGGTCTCAAACGCCAAAGAGCAGCTTCAGGAAGTGGACCGAAAGGGTTTATGGGACTTGTATAGGCTGGACGCGAGACCAACGTAAGCACAAATCGACCGCATTACGTTCGAAGTATTGGCTAAAGTGTACTGTTCCAAAGTTGATACTGCTGTCATGGCAAGGCTAGTATATGGAAATTTCATCCGAGTTTGGCGAGAGAAAGAAGCAGCACTCCAAGACACTAGAATGAAGCGATTGCTAATGCTCAATGCTTCTCATGAAGGTACGTCCCCTCCACGGGTCCGCAATAACGTAGAAACTGAATGAGCAGTCCGTACTCTACTTAACGCTATGATCAATTATCTTGAAATGGCTTCGGAAAGGCCGTTAGACAAACCGACAAAGGAGATTTTGTCTATGTCACACACGGCCTCGAAATCTTTAATCTATTATATCGACGACCTACTACATCTCACCGGAAGCAGAAACCTGAAACCATCACCTCTCGACGAAGCTTTCGACGTCAGAGTCGGGTTACAACAAACCTTCGAGCAACTGAGACAGCATGCGGTCCGAAAGTCGCTCGAATTCGAAGTCATCGTACACCCCGCATTTCCACGCTTTGTACAGGGTGACCTGCAACGCCTTCAGCAAGCCGTGGCGAGCTTAGTCTCTAACGCGATACAATATACAAACAGTGGAGGCGTCACTATGCAACTCGGTCAGATCTCTGCAACGGAAATGGATTGTCTAGCTCAGATTATAATCCAGGATAGCGGAGTTGGTATGTCAGAGAGCGAGCTTGATGACCTGTTCAAGGATCTTGAAGAGGTCCATGATAAAGACTTCGAAGAGGAGAAGTCGCCGCTAGAGGTAGAGCGACGTGTTCCACGCGAAGGTGTGAACTCTTTGAAGTTGGGACTGGGTCTCGCACTAGTCGCACGGTTTGTGAAATCCAGGAACGGCCAGATCCGACTCACGTCTACCAAAGGGAAAGGTTCAACAGTCACCCTTGAGTTGCCTTTTAGGCTTTGCTCTGAGGCTGCACATCCACTTCAATCCAGTGTCAGTCTGAAGACTGAAGCCGTGGAATCTACTCAGCGTCAGCCACTTCCTGTATTCCCAAAGTTGGAGGCTAATCACCAACTAGAGCTTATGGGCCGCAACCGGA
>Ga0207671_10006456_pt1 | contig 10440 bp, 9 predicted proteins | sample KBSC24metaG_FD_184352 | JGI IMG/M metagenome (GOLD analysis project Ga0207671, IMG submission 184352) | Corn rhizosphere microbial communities from Kellogg Biological Station, Michigan, USA - KBS C2-4 metaG (SPAdes) (version 2) | ecosystem: Host-associated > Plants > Roots > Rhizosphere > Soil... | reverse complement strand
GACGTTGAACGATAGAACCTCCGGCGCTGCCGCGCGATGTCCCTCCTCGGCGAAGAGATAGCGCTGCATTGGCGTCCAATCGCAACCGCCCCATTGGACTGGCCAGTTTGGCACCGCCCAACCCTTCGCGAACAGGATCTTTTGCCAGCGCTCGATATCGCTGCGATTCCAGCGCTGCTCCATCGCAATTTTTCGCCGGATATCGGCAGGCAGGGAGGTTCTGATAAACGCCCTCACCTCCTCCTGAAACGCACGCTCAACCGGCGTAAGCTCAAGATCCATGACGCGCCTCGTCCACGTTTACGCCTGACACGTCGATATAGGCGTCGAGCGCGACAACGCCCTGGCCGTCGGGCAACACCAGTAGCGGATTGATCTCGATGCCTTTGAATGCCTTGGAATTCTGAGCGGCCAGTTGCGAAAAATCGGCAAGGGCGCGGGCCAGAGCCGCAACATCCGCTTTTGGCTTGCCACGAAAGCCCGAAAGCAGCGGAAACGAACGCACCGACTGTATCATCTCGCGAGCTCCGGCCGCGTCCAGGGGAGCCCGCCGGAACACAACGTCCGAAAGGATCTCAACCATGACACCGCCAACACCGAACATGATGATGGGGCCGAAGACGGGGTCGTCGCTGGCACCAACGATGCACTCCACACCGCCACCGATCATCTCCGACAGAAGATACCCATCGATCCGCGCCGTTGGCGCCAGACGCGCGATGCTAGATTTCATTGCGGCCAGAGCCGCACCGACCTCACCGGCGTCCCTCAGACCAAGCGTGACACCGCCGACTTCAGTCTTATGCGGCAAGTCTGCCGATACGGCTTTAAGCGCCAGAGGATACCCGACCGCATCAGCAATCGCCGCAAGACCTTCGTCCTTGGATAACAATCTCTCGTTCGGAATACGAATACCGCATTTGGCAATGATGGCCTTTGCGTCTACTTCGCTGTATCGCCTCCGCTCGATAACGGGCATATTTCGTGCCGTCAGAACGTCGGCATACTCGTGTGAAAAGCTGCGCGAGAAACCCGCGAGCGCTCCGACTGTGGCGACGGCGCGCGCTGCGTCTTCAAATACCAGACAACCGGCCTCGGCAAACGCTTTCGCTACCGCCGGCTCACAAACCATACTGATGCAGAAACACGCCTCAGAATAGCGGCGTATCGCGTTCTTGAGGGCAACAAGCAGAGGCTCAGCTAGATGCGGTGCTGAGGCTATCACTCCGATGTAGAGGATGACCGACCCGAATTCCGCGGTCGAAAGAGCGATCTCCGCCGCTGTCACAATGCTCTCAACGCCCGAATTGGTTTGCGCTGTCAAATCAATCGGATTCGTCATTGATCCGTTGGGAGCAATGAGTTTGATCTCTTGTTGTGCTGTATCGGCCAGAACAGGCAGCGACAGCCCTGCACGGTGCGAACGATCCGCCATATGGGCGCCGATACCGCCGGATGACGTAATCAGGCAGGTGCGTCCATCTTTCGGAAGGGTCCCGAAGGTAGCGGCGTAAGCGACGTCCAACAGTTCTTCGGTTGTCTGTGCGCGATGCACGCCGAATTCGCGAAAAACGGCATCATAGATTGCGTCAGCGCCGGCCAGTGCCGACGTATGTGAGGCAACCGCCGCGGCTCCTTGATCAGTCGTTCCGACCTTAAGGATGACGACTGGCTTCCGATTCGCGCGCGCGATCCTCAAGCCCTGCATGAAGTTTTCGCTCAGACGCAGACCTTCGATATATCCGACGATGACATCGATCGAGGGGTTATCTGCCATCCATTTAATAACTTCTCCAACCTCAACGTCAGCTTCGTTGCCCGTAGCAACGAGATGCGTTACGGACAAACCGCGCTGCTGTGCAAGCTTAAGCACGTTCGTTGCATAGCCGCCGCTCTGGCTCGCGACGCCTACCGAGCGGCGTTCCTGGACGTTCGCCTGAAAATTTCCGGTAAACGTCAAATAGACCTTATCTGTGGTATTGAAAGCGCCGACCGTGTTAGGGCCGAGCAGCCGCATTCCAGACCGGCGGGCAACATATGCTATCTCGGCCTGCAACCGTTTACCTTCTGGTCCCATTTCGGCGAAGCCGGCCGTAAAGACGACGACCGACCGAACCCCTTTTTGTGCGCATTCGCGAACCGCGTCGAGCACTCCTGCCGCCGGGATGGCGATGACTGCCGCATCGATTTGCGCCTCTATCGCCGTGATGGAGGGGTAGGATCGAACCCCCTGAACCAGCGTGTGTGACGGATTGATCGCGTACAGCTCGCCCGGATACTCAGCGGCAAGTAAGTGCTTGAACGGCCTACCGCCGATCCGATCGACATCGGATGACGCCCCGATGACCGCGATGGATTTCGGCCGGAACAGTGTTTCGAGACCTGCGGTTGATTCCTCGTTCGATGACGGCATTGTCTGATTAGGCCACCCGTTGTTGTCGGCGAACATAAGTCGGAAATCTCCTTTCAGGACCTCCAACGTACCTTCAGAAGGCTAAGGTTTGGCGTGCCGAACGTTCTGCCGATCTCTCCGGCCGACCACTACCCTTTGCCAACCGCAGCCAGCGCGCGCGCGAGTTGCTCCTTGTGCGCGTTGGTATCCATAAGAATCGCCATGTGCGACGACACGACATCGAAGTGCGTGCGACGCGTCATTTCAAGACCCTGATACACCGCGCGCTTGAAGTATCGTATCGCCTCTTGCGGCTTTGCAGCGATTGCTTTTGCGATCTCGGCGGTCACGGGACGTAGTTCGTCGTCGGAGACTACGCGATTGACGAGCCCCAGCCGCTCGGCGACGGGCGCATCGATTGAGCCGCTCAGCCAGAACATTTCCAGCGTCCGCGCACAGCCCATCATTCTTGGAAGAAAATAGCTTCCTGCGTCGCCCGCTATCAAACCAAGATCAGCGCGATTCTCTTCTAGTCTTGTCAAGGTTCCGGCGATACGGAGGTCGCACATCAGCGCGATGTCCAAACCGTCTCCGCGTGCAACACCGTTGATCGCTGCTATGATCGGCTTGTCAATGCGCTCAAGCAGAAATCCGATCTTGTGCAGTCCGCGCCAGAAAAAATGCTTTCTACTGGCCGTACTGGATTGATCGATTCGACCAAGCTCCTCGAGATCGAGGCCGATACTAAAATCTGGTCCGGCGCCGGTGATCACGATCGCGTGGACGTTATCATCTCGTCCCGCCACTGCGAGCGCGTTCTCCCATTCGGCGGCCAATGCTGCATCGATGGCGTTTCGCCGACCGGGACGATTAAGCGTGATCGTGGCCACATGGTCTTCGCCAATCGACAGCACTACTGGCGGGTCAGTTTGCATGCCAAATCCCTCGGGACCGCGAAAAATCGCATCCCACCAAACTGATCCCTGGTTAAAGCAGAAAAAGCAAGAGACCGGAAGTAACTCGACACATTCGTATTATCAGGAGCCGGCATTCCTGATACTCGATTGAAACCGCGCCTCTTTAGCACTTAAGACAGTGCTAGCGAACGTTTCCCTCACGGTGCTGAAGCGGATTCTGGTCCGAAGAAAGTCGCGCGACTGTCTGGCGCAGGACGATTGGCGATAACGAGGATTATTTGCCGATGAAACTCGCGAGCTTCGCTTTGCCGCCCAGCGATATTCCATCGAATATAGATGCTTTGCGCAAAGAAGTGCGCGACTTTCTGGCTGATGAACACAACAGAGGCGGCTTTAAACGTACAGCCGAGGGCTGGGACCGCTACGATCCCGAATTCAGTCGCAAGGTCGCACAACGTGGCTGGATCGGAATGACGTGGCCAAAAAAATACGGGGGTCACGAGCAGTCTTTCTTCGAGCGCTATGTCGTGAGCGAGGAATTATTGACCGCAGGGGCACCAGTGCGTGCTCACTGGCTCGCGGACCGGCAAATCGGTCCATTATTGCTGACCGCGGGCACGGAACAGCAAAAACAGACCTTTCTCCCCAAAATTGCAGCCGGCGAATGTTTCTTTTGCGTGGGGCTGAGCGAACCGGACGTCGGGTCCGATCTTGCTTCAATAAGCACGCGCGCTGAAAAGATCGAGGGCGGCTGGCGCATTTCCGGCACAAAGGTCTGGACGAGCTACGCTCATCGGGCGCACTTTATCAATCTTTTCGCGAGGACAGAGAGAAAGAGCGAGACGGATCGGCGCGGCGGCGTAACGCAATTCATCGTCGAACTCAAAGCGCCGGGCATAAAAATCAACCCGATCCTCAATCTCGCCCAGGACCACGATTTTAATGAAGTTGTTTTCGAAGACGTCATAGTCGCGGATGACGCCGTGATTGGCACCGTCGGGAACGCCTGGAAACAGGTGTCCAACGAGCTTGCGCATGAGCGAGCAGGTCCGGAGCGATGGGTTAATTCGTTTGGCGCGCTTGCCACCCTGATTGACGAAATAGGTCCCTCTCCGGACGCGAGAGAGGCGGAAGCGACCGGCCGGCTGGTCTCACACCTGTGGACACTACACCGTCTTTCTTTCTCTATTTCGGCGTTGCTTCAACGGGGCGAAGTTCCTGAAGTCGAAGCTGCGATTGTGAAGGACCTCGGCACCAATTTCGATCAAAGGATACCGGAAGTCGCGCGCGGCTTATTGGACGAGTCGCGCCGCACCACCCTCTCCAACCATGCCATTTCCATGCTGGATCGCGCGATGTTGTATGCGCCGGCAACAACAATTCGGGGAGGTACCCGCGAAATCCTGCGAGGGATCATCGCGAAAGGGCTTGGTCTCAGATGAACGAAGCTCAATCGATCCTGGTCGAAACGACGAGACGCATCTTTTCGCAGCATTGCACGCGAGAGCTCGCTACGCAGATTGACGCTGGGACCAGACCCGCCGCCTTTTGGACATTGCTTGAAGAAGCGGGACTGTTCAACATCACGGCACCGGAAGAACAAGGCGGCGCTGGCGCGGACATTTCCGACCTCTGCGCCATTCTGCGCGCGGCTGGCGCCTGGGCGGCCCCCGCGCCGCTGGCGGAAGTATCGCTGGCAGGAGAAATGATCCGCAAAGCTGGTCTGGATTTACCCGTTAAGCTTCGTACCATCGGGCCTGTCGTCCAGGGCGATATGATCAGGCTGAATCGGCGGGACGGTCGCTGGCAGATTACTGGAACGCTCCACCGGGTACCATGGGCGCGCCATCTGGACGGTCTGGTGATCATCGCCGAGAGCGAGGATGGCCCAAGAACAGTTGTGATCGACGACTTTCGTATCCTGTACGAAGACTGGAACCATGCGCGTGAACCTCGTGACACGATTGTCTTTGAGAACCGGGTGCTACCCGATTCACAAGTGTCGGTCGCCAACAGGGGTCTTACACTGCGCGACCTGACGTTTCTTGGCGCCCTGTTTCGAACCGTAGCGATGGCTGGCGCACTCGAGCGAATTCTCGAAATGACCGTCGCCTATGCACAGAGCCGCGTCCAGTTTGGTCGTCCTATCGCAAAATTTCAGGCCATCCAGCAGCAGGTCGCCGTCATGGCAACCGAAATCACCGCTGCAAGCGCCGCAGCGGAAAGCGCGGTGCTCGCGGTATCGAAGGGGGGTCATTTTGAAATCGCGGCTGCCAAGGCGCGCGTCGGCGAAGCAGCCGGTATAGCAGCCGGGATCGCCCACCAGGTGCATGCGGCGATGGGCTTTACCTACGAACACGACCTGCAGCGCTTCACGCGGCGGCTATGGTCGTGGAGAGACGAATTCGGTTCGGATGCCGCTTGGTCGATTTGGGTAGGCCGAGCTGTCGCCTCAATCGGCGGAGACCATCTTTGGGCGCTAATAACCTCGCCAAATCAGTTTAACTTGCCTCGATGATCCGGGCGACACGTCAGGTCTGACCATGCAACAACCGAATACTTTGCCAATGAGCGGCATCAGGGTGCTGGATTTCTCCAACATGATGGCCGGCCCCTATTGCACCCGCCTGCTCGCTGACTTGGGCGCCGAGGTGATCAAGGTGGAACCCCCGGAGGGCGATCACAACCGATCCCGCCGACCTGTCAGAAACGGGGTCAGCAGCTTTTTTGGCCATCTCAACTGTGGCAAGAAAAGTGTCGTTCTCGACCTTAAAAGCAAGGAGGGCCTTGAGGCTGCCACCCGGCTCGCACAACTTAGCGACGTCGTGGTCGAAAACTGGCGCCCGGGCGTCGCCGACAGGCTGAGCGTTGGATATTCCGATATATCCTCGGTGAAGCCCGACATCGTCTACTGCTCGATATCGGGCTTCGGTCAGACCGGGCCAAAGGCGCTCCGCCCCGCATACGCGCCCATTGTCCATGCGGCGAGCGGCTTCGACCTCGCGCAACTCAGCTACCAGGGAGAAAAGACTAAGCTTCCCGCAAACACGGCGATCTTCGTCGCCGATCTCTATGGCGGTCTTGCTGCGTTTGGAGCGATCCAGACGGCGATGTTCGATCGTCAACGAACCGGCCGAGGGCGCTACATCGACGTTTCTCTACTCGATTGCATGCTCAATGTAATGGTCAACGAGATCCAGGAAGTCCAAAATCCCTCGCCAGTGAAGCAACGCGCCTACCAGCCGTTGCGCGCCAAGGACGGATTCATTGTCGTTGCGCCAACCAGCCAAAAGAATTTTGAAAATCTTGCACGGGCGCTCGACCATCCGGAATGGGTTTCGGACCCGCGGTTCATTCGCACGAAGATACGCGAGGAGCACTGGGATGAATTGATGCGGCTGATCGAAGGCTGGTCGCAAAGCCGCTCCGCGAGCGAATGCGAGGAAATTCTGCTTTCGGCAAGCGTTCCATGCACTCGCTACCAGGAAATTGGTGAGGTGTTAAAGGATCCGCAAGTCGTCAGCAGGCAGTCGCTTACACTGGTTCATGATGCGGCCGGCGAGTATCTCGTTCCGAATGCTCCCTTCCAGTTCAAGGGGCAGCCGTTGCCGGCCGCTAGCTGGGTTTCGAGCATCGGCGAGCATTCGCATGAAGTCCTGAACGCATTGCTCGGTTATTCCGAAGAACAGGTGCGTGCGAGCGCCGGCCGATTTTCGAAGCCGGTCACTCTACCTCCAGCCATGCCTAAAACGAGGATATTCCCATGACCGACCCTCTTGTTCTGTTCGAGCTAAGTGACGATGGCATCGCCACGCTGACGCTGAACCGCCCAGACAAGATGAACGCCTTCACGATGGAAATGCTGGGTGTATGGAACCAACTCCTGCAGGAATGCGCGGAAGACGTGAACGTCAAGGCCATCGTACTCACTGGCGCGGGTAGCGCCTTCTGTGCGGGTGGCGATGCAAACGCCATGAAAACACGCGCAGGCAACGATGCATTGGAGCAGAAGAATTTTCTCTGGAAGCATATTCATTCTATCGCGCTGGCACTTGACCGACTGGACAAGCCGATGATTGCTGCGATCAACGGTGTAGCCCGTGGCGCTGGCCTGGATATGGCGCTGATGTGCGATATCCGCGTTATGGCAGCATCGGCAACACTGGCGGAAAGTTACATCAGCATGGGCTTGATCGCTGGTGACGGCGGCACGTGGTATCTGCCACGTCTGGTTGGCCTGGATCGCGCGCTTGAGCTTTTGTGGACCGGCCGGACCGTCGCCTCGGAAGAGGCATTGCGGATCGGGATGGTTACGCAAGTGGTGCCTGACGATCGGATTCTGTCGGACACCTACGACTTCGTGCGGAAGATCTGCGCGCAACCCCCGGAGGCAATTCGTTTGTACAAGCGGGCCGTTTATCAAGGCTACCGAATGGAACTCCCGGCTCACCTTGACATGCTTTCATCACACATGTCCGTGTTGCGCGATTCTCCAGAACATCGCGAGAGAGTTTCTCGATTTCTTGCACGCAAGACCTAATGGGATCGGTTCGCTCGATGGGCGTCTGCGAGGCGACACTGCCTTCGTCACATCTGCGCCTTAAGTTTCCGCAAGAGCGGGCAAGACATCGCAACGGATCATGCGAGATCGGTTCGGCCGTTCTTAATCACCGTGGCGCCACGCGCGGCAACGCGCGCCTCGAAAGACACCACGTTGCCATCCTTCCATAGATCCATGCTCACTGTCTCTCCTGGAAATACAGGCGACGAGAATCGCGCAACATGGCGTTTGAACGCACTGGGGTCGTAGTCGGCAAAGGTCTGCAGGACCCCTCGGCACGTCAGCCCGTAGGTTCCCATGCCGTGCAGGATAGGGCGATTAAAACCGGCCTTCTTCGCAAATTCTGGATCGCTGTGCAGCGGATTGCGGTCGCCGCACAAACGGTAGATCAGCGCCTGATTGGGACGCGTCGGGATGTCGACCGTCCTGTCGGGCGAACGTTTCGGAATCGGATGAGGTTCTGCCTGCCCTTCGGAAGGTCCGCCAAAACCGCCATCGCCGCGCGCGAAGGATGAGTGAATGATCGTCGCGAGCTTATCGCCCGATATTGCATCCTTCACCACCGTCTCGGCCTGGATCACTGCGCCTCTATCCTTGCCCTTGTCGAATACGCCAATCACGCGTGCCGTGGCTAACACGTTGGCGCTCACCGGCATTGGCTTGTGGAACGTGATGTCTCGCTCACCATCGACGGTCATTACCCGGTTGGTCCCATAGTCACCAGGTCTCGCGCCCCAAACACAGACCGATGCAAAGGTCGGCACCACCTTCAACGGCTTTGGGTTGAGATAGCCTTCATTGACGAACTGAAGCTCCTTTTCATCCATGGGATCTTCGCCCATTCCGATGCCGAGCGCATACAGCATGACGTCACGGTCGGTCCAGGAATATGGAAGATTTTCCTGCTTAAGATCGAGAATGTCTGGATATTTGATCGGCACCGGCAATCCTTGATGCAAGCGGGCGCTCGCGAATGAGAGGCGGCTCAGGTCTGCAAACTATCCAATCATGGTGTATCCACCAGACACCGAAAGAACCTGTCCAGTGATATAGCCGGCGACCTTTTTCGAAGACAGAAACACCACGGCGTGCGCGATGTCCTCAGGGTTGCCCACCTTCCTGAGCGGCAACGACTTGGCCACCTTTTCAAGCTGATCTTGCGTGAACATGCTGTCCATGTCCGTCCACATACTGATCGATCCTACATCCCCGGGCTTCGTCGGAATGGTCACGCCCGGACATACGACGTTGCACCGAATGCCGTAACGGCCATTCTCCTTGGCCACAGTCTTCATGAAGCTGTTAACCGCTGCTTTCATCCCGCCATAGACCGCTTCGCGCGGCTCTCCCTGCCGGCTGGCGTCCGAACTGATCGAGACGATCGACCCGGATTGCTTCGGAATCATGATGTCCAACGCCGTCCTGGTGCAATTGAGATTTCCAACAAAGTTTATTTGGATGATTCTCTGCCAGAATGCCGGATCAGTCTGGGTGAAGTACATCAACTTATCCCAGCCGACATTGTTCACGAGAACGTCCACGCCGCCGAATTTGTCCACAGCCGCTTTGAACATGCCCTGGACTTGCGCGAGGTCGGTCACATCCGTTTTAACCACCTGAACGGCGCCAGCACCGGCCGCCCTGGCAAGCTCTGCCGTGCCGTTAGCCTGGTCGGGATCAATATCGCCAATCGTGATATTGGCGCCTTCGCATGCAAATCCGAGCACGATGGCCCGGCCGATGTTGGACCCCCCGCCTGTGACGACAACGGACTTTCCTTTGAGATCGAGGTTCACGGTGCTTCTCCGATATGCTTACCACTATAGCTATCGCCTATGCGTCGACGGAGCTTCTGCTCAACGGGATTACCGCCCCGTCCCGATCAACTCCACGCTCCGCTCAATCGCTTCTTGAAGTCATCCATTGCCCAGGGGACCACTCGAGTAAACGTCTCGAGCTCCACCGCCCTCCTGCAAAACACGGCCGCCAATCGATGTTAATTCATCGACCGCTATCTAACTGATCGATCGAATAGTTGAACCCGAGTGCCCCTCAAACAACACATATGAATTAAGGCACACAACGCGCGTGCTAGGCGATTCGGACCAAGCCGAAACCGTTCGTCCGTCACCCCGTGAATCCGAGGGCGCGAGAGGCCTTATCGGCAAACTCGCGCGTGACTTCGCTCCAGGTCTTTCCCTCTCTAGCATGACGCTCCGTGGGGCCCGCCACGAGTAGCGCGGCCAAAACGGTCCCGTCAGGCCCAAAGATCGGTGCCGCGACCCCCGTCGCTCCTTCGACCGCCTCTGAAATACTGATAGAAAGACCGGTCTCCACAATGGTATCCAGCTTCTTCCGTAGCTCCTCCATGTTGGTGATCGTCCGTATCGTCAATGGTTTCAGCTTGACCTTCCGCAAGTATTGATTTCGCCACTTTTCGCTTTGGTAGGCGAGTAGCAGTTGGCCTGCGGCGGACGTAAATAGCGGACGAGTCGTTCCTGCTGGCACCGAATAGCGGATGGACTGTGGGCTCTCCATCACGTCCGAATATATTGCCGTTTGCGCAGCAC
>Ga0207671_10006455_pt1 | contig 10440 bp, 9 predicted proteins | sample KBSC24metaG_FD_184352 | JGI IMG/M metagenome (GOLD analysis project Ga0207671, IMG submission 184352) | Corn rhizosphere microbial communities from Kellogg Biological Station, Michigan, USA - KBS C2-4 metaG (SPAdes) (version 2) | ecosystem: Host-associated > Plants > Roots > Rhizosphere > Soil... | reverse complement strand
GGCGCGATCGAGCGCGTCGAACTCGTATTGCGTGATTCGGCCGAGGTGATCGGTTTCGCTGACGAGATTGCCGACTCGGTCGTACGCGAACTTGTCGGTGTATTGGGCGGCGATCGCGGCCTTGTTCGCGGCGCTCAGGCCGGCAACTGTCGCCGAGAGGCCCATCGCGACGCGCATCTGCTGGTACAGCGGCAGGTCGGAGGCGAGCAGCGCGTTGCCGACGCCGTCGGTCGTCGCGAGCAGCTGGTTGAACTCGTCATAGACGAACGAGCGCGTCTGCGCCTGCTGCACGCTCTGCAGGCTGACGGTGCGGGTCACCGCGTCGTAGGTCGCGTCCGCGCCGACGATGATCGAGGTGACGTTGTGGCGCGAGTCGTAGCTCCAGACGGTCTTGATGCCGTTGGCATCGGTCAGCATCACGACCTTGCCGTCCTTGTCGAACGACGTGGTCGTGACGTGGCCGTTCTCGTCGGTCGTCGAGACTTCGTTGCCGGCCGCATCGAAGCCGTGCAGCACGGTCTTGCCGTCGGCCTTCGTCTCCTTCACCAGCCGGTTGTCGGCGTCGTACTCGAACTTGGTCGGGTTGCCGTTCGCGTCGTCGAGCTCGATCTCGTTGCCGACCGCGTCGAGCTTGTGCACCGTCGTGAAGCCGAGCGCGTCGATCTCGCCGATCAGCTGATCCTCTTCGTCGTAGCGGTAGCGCAGGATGCGGCGCGCGCCGGCCGCGAGCTGCACCCCGATGTTGACCTGCACCTGCTTCGCGTCCGCGTCGAACAGGTATTCGTTGACGTTGCCGGCAGCATCGGTGGCCCGCTTCAGCAGCCCGGTCGAGGTGTAGAGGTTCTGCGAAACGTTGCCGTTGTTGTCGGTGATCGTGATCGCGTTGCCTTCGGCGTCGTAGGCATAGCTCGTGGTGTAGCTGCCGGTCGTGCCGTCCGCCTTCGTCACCTGCGGCGTGATCACTTGGACCAGCCGCTGTGCGGCGTCGTAGGTGTAGGTCGTGACCCGGCCTTCGGCATCGGTCACCTGCGTGCGCTCGCCGAGGATGTCGACGGTGTAGGTCTCGCGGTGGTCGAGCGCGGCGCTCGTCGCGGACGGATCGATCGTTCCGATCAGCAGGTTGTTCTTGTTGTAGAGCGCGGTGACGACGTGGCCGTTCGCGTCCTTCACGCTCACCTTGTTGCCGAACGCGTCGTACGTGTTGGTCGTCGTATGGCCGAGCGGGTCGGTGATCGTCAGCAGCTCGTTCGCGCCATCATAGGTGTAGGTCGTCACGCCGCCGTTCGGGTCGACCGAGCTCGTCAGGTTGCCGAAGTGATCGAAGAAATTCGTCGTGACCTTGCCCAGCGCATCGGTGATCGACGTGTTGTCGCCGAAGGCGTCGTAGCTGTAGCTGGTGACCTGCTGCTTCGACGCCGTGACCAGATCCGTGGCGTCCAGGTACACCGTCTTCTTCGTCAGGTTGCCCGCGGCGTCGTAGGCGAAGCGGGTGATGTCGCCGCCCGCGTCCTTGCGCTGCGTGAGATTGAGCTTCGTGTCGTAGGTATAGGTCGTGGTGTAGAGCGCGAGCAGCGCGCTCTTCTCCGCCGCCGTGAGGTCGGCGACGCGCTTGCCCTGCCCCGCGAGCGCATTGCCGGGCGGGTAGACGTAGCCCAGTTCGCCGCGCTTTTGCACGTAGAAGTCGTTGTCGGGCTGGACGTAGGAGCTGCGCTGGTCGGGGTCGAGCGCCTCCAGCGCGATGGCGTTGAGCGTCGTCAGCGCGTTGCCCATCGGGGCCGTCATCGTCGCGACCTTGTTCGCCGCCGTGTAGGTGTAGGTCGTGAGGTTGCCGCTGCCGTCGCGCACGCTGGTCACGTTCGCGTTCGCGTCGTAGGTGTAGCGGGTCGTGAAGCGGTCGAGGAGCGCGTCCTTCTCGGCCTGCGTCAGCGTCGCGACCAGCTTGCCGTTGCCCTGGGCATCCTTGAAGCCGAGATCGGCGCGCAGCGCCCGGAAGTAGGCGCTGTCGCTGGTGACCGCGGCGTTGCCGTTCTCGCTCGTCACCGCGGTGAGGTTGCCGCTCTGGTCGTAGACGTATTTCGTCAGGTTGCCCAGCGGATCGGTGACGGCGGTGAGCTGTTCATTGGCGTCGTAGACGAAGCTGGTCGTGCGCGCATTGAGGATCGCCGCGACCTGCGCCGCCGGCGCGGATGCGCCGTAGGTCTGGTAGAAGCCGTTGGCGACGCGCCACTGGCTGTAGATCGCATCGTTGGAAAACGCGCGTGCATTGCCGAGCGAATCGACGACCCGCGTGCTGCCGCCGGTGAATACCCGGCCGCCGACGCCCTGGTAGGCGTTGTCGCGATCCTCGGGCGCCATCGTGCTGCCGAAGTTGAACGCATAGGTGAAGGTCGTCACCCCGCCCATCGCGTCGGTGATCGAGCTCAGCGCAAACGGGGGGCCGCCCTCGAAGTCGGTGATGGTGTGCGGGTGATCGTCCCAGCTGATGCTCTGGTAGGTGAACGAGAGGCTGTGGTTGTCCGCGGGTGTCGGCCCGACCTGGGTCAGCGTCGCGAGCTGGCCCTGGTTGCCGTAGCTGTAGGTGGTGACGCGGCCGGCCCGGTCGGTCACCTGGGTGAGCAGGTTCGAGGTGTACGCATAGCGCACCAATACGGCGCCGCTTTCGTCGCTGATGCTGAGCAGCGTCGAGCCCTGGTAGTTGAACGTGATCGTGTGGCCGGCCGCCGCGATCTGCGTGATGCTGCCGCCCTGGTACGAGAAGCTCGTGGTCACGCCGTTCGGGTCGACGATGCTGGTGATCGTGCCCAGCTTGTCGAAGTTGTACTTCGTGCCGTCGCCCCGCGTCACCACGAAGCCGCTGCCCAGATCCTGCAAGGTCATCACCGGCCCGGCGCCGTCGGTCGAGACCCACAGGTTGCGCGCCGCGACGAAGTCGAAATGGAAGGTGGTGCCGTCTCCCTCGGTCATCAGGTAGTTGGTGAGGTTCTGGCCTGCCGCCGTCTTGTCGTTGTGCTTCTGCAGCGTGATCTGGCTCGACCAGCGCCAGCCGACCGAGCCGCCGGTCGAGACGATGTTGCGGTTGTTGTAGGTCCGCACGAGCGAGAAGTCCTCGCCGTTGGACGGCAGGAACACGTCGCGATCCTGGATCGCGAGGTCGCCGTCGCCCACGTTGACGTAGGTTTCGGTGTCGCTGCCGAGCGTCCCGGGGCCGGTACGGTCGTTGCGGTTCAGGTTGGTCAGCGAGCCGTCCAGCAGACCGGCGTTGTGTCCGCTGATGATGATCGTCATGGCCTCAGTCCTTTTTGCGCGACTCTCGCGTTCCGGCAGCGCAAGGGCAATGCGCGGCCGGCACCGCTTCTGATGCAGTTCATCCGCGATTTCCGTCGGATGTTTAGCGGCCCGACGAAAATCCTGGAACTCCCCGGCCGCAAGCCCGCGTTGACCTGGCACGCAAGGTGCTGCCATACTCTTCCCGCGGCGCCCGAAGCCCCCGCGCGGCGCGATCGAGAAGCGCATGAGCATTCCCTCAACGAACAGCGGCCTGGACGCCGACGAGTTGCTGCACCTCGCGATGAAAGCGATGGATGCCGGCAACCATGAAGCGACGATCGGCTACTTGAAACGCGGCCTTGCGATTGCGCCGGACGATGGCGGCCTCCACTATCTTCTCGGTGCGATCCACGCCGAACTCGGCATGCACGACCGGGCGATCGCGGAGCTGACGCGCGCCACCGAGCTCGCGCCGCATCTCGAGACCGCACACTTCCAGCTCGGCCTGCTGCATGCCGCACGCGGCGACATCAGTCGCGCGATGACGGCCTGGCAACCGATCGAGTCACTTCCCTCGGATCACCCGCTTTACCTGTTTCGCGCCGGCGTGCTCCACCTGGCGGACGAGAACTACGAAGCCTGCATCTCGGCCATCCGGGACGGCATTGCCCGCAACCAGGAGTTCGCGGCGCTGAACGACGACATGGGTCGCTTGATCACCCAGGCCGAGGCCGCGCTCGCGGCCGGTCGAGGGCGTCGCGAGCCCGCGCGCCAGAAGCCCGTGACGATCGAACACGCGCCATCGGTCAACGAGGCTCAGCATGTGCTGCTGAGCCGATATCAATCCGGCCCGGAGGGCGGGCGCTGACAACCGGGCCGACGGTCTTCGCATGTCGGCCGAGCCGGGGCTGGACGCCGAGGAGCTGTTGCACCTGGCGCTGCGCGCCACGCGTCGCAACGATGCCGACGCGGCCTTGAAGTTTGTCCACCGCGCACTGGCACTGGCGCCCGCCGATGCGCGGCTGCACCATCTCGAGGGCGGCTTGCTTGCCGAACGCGGAGCGCTCGAGCCGGCGCTGGCAGCACTCGAACGTGCGGTGGCGCTCGACCCCCGATGCTGGGGCGCCCACTTCCAGCTCGGCCTCCTCTACTCGACCAGCGGCCGGCTGGACGAAGCCAGGCATGCGTGGGCGCCGCTCGATGCGCTGCACGACAACCACCCGCTGCGTCGTTTCAAGACTGGGCTCGAGTCTCTCGAGCGGGGTGACGACGAGGCCTGCATTGAGCAGCTCGACGCCGGCATCGCGGCCAATCACGAGAGCGAGGCGCTCAATGCGAACATGCGCATGGTGATCGAGCAGGTGCGTCGCAAGGGGTAGGCTGCGTCGGCGTGCAGCTGCGCGAAGCCGGCGCCGACGAACACACCCGCCCGGATGCCTGCCTCAGAAGGCGTGCCGCATGCCGATTTCGTAGCCTGTCGAAGTCTTGCCTGCGGCGGCCGCAGGAGGGGTGCCAACGACGAAGGCCACGGCGCGATCGTTCTTGATCGCGACCTTGCCCACCTTGGACATGTCGCCCATCTTGGCAATGCCCAGCACGACGCTGCAAAAGACGATGGGCGCGATCAGCATGCGAATGAGCTTGATGAAGCCGTCGCCGAGTGGTTGCAGGCTTTTGCCGAGCGTCGGATAGAAGTGGCCCACCATGACGCCCACGGCCATCGCGACGAGTACCTGGACCCACAGCTGCTTGTACCAGGGACGGCGGGACTTGGGCCGAGGCGGCGCCACCGCGATGTTTTCTGCAATCATGTTTGTCTCCTCGTTGAGGTACTTAATGCTTGTCGGCGGCAGGCGCGGTCCGCTCCTCCGGCCAGTAGAGGCGCATCGGGTTGTCGACCAGCAGCTTGCGCTGCAGCTCGGGCGTCGGCGCGATCTGCGGAATGAAGTCGACGAGCAGGCCGTCATCCGGCATGTGTCCCTGCAGGTTGGGATGAGGCCAGTCGGTGCCCCACAGCACACGGTCCGGAAACTCCTCGACCAGGCGGCGCGCGAACGGCACCACGTCGCGATAGGCACGGCGCTCGCCGTTCAGCGCCGGCGGGCCGCTGATCGAGAGCCTCTCGGGGCAGCTCACCTTGCTCCACACATTCGGATGCTCGCGCATGAACGTCAGGAAGAGCTCGAATTCGGGGCCATCGGGCGGCTGCGCCACGTCCGGCCGGCCCATGTGGTCGACCACCACCTTGGTAGGCAGCGCGGTGAAGAAGTCGAGCAGCTCGGGCAGGTCCACCGCCTCGAAATAGATCACGACGTGCCAGCCGAGCCGGGCGATACGGCTCGCGATTTCCGTCAGCTCATCCTTGGGCGTGAAGTCGACGAGGCGCTTGACGAAGTTGAAGCGCACGCCGCGCACGCCGGCTGCGTGCATGCGCTGCAGCTCGTCCCCCGTGACGTCCCGCGGCACCGTCGCCACGCCGCGCGCCCTGCCGTTCGAACTCGCGAGGGCATCCAGCAGCGCCCGGTTGTCCGCGCCGTGGCAGGTGGCCTGCACGATGACGTTGCGCGCGAAGCCGAGGTGATCGCGCAGCGCGAAGAGCTGCTCCTTGCCGGCATCGCACGGCGTGTACTTGCGCTCGGGCGCATAGGGGAATCGATCGCCGGGGCCGAACACATGGCAGTGCGCGTCGACGGCGCCATGGGGAAGCCGGAACCGGGGGGTGCTGGGGTCGACATGCCAGTCGAGCCAGCCGGGGGTCTTGCTGAATTCCACGTTGGGTCCTTGAGGCGGAGGCGGTGACGCTGCGGTGGAGGCGACCATCAGTCGATGTAGCGCAGGCCGGCCTGAGCCAGCGCCTCGCGCATGCGGTACATGTCGAGGCCGAGCACGCCGGCCGCCAGCTTCCGGCGCTTCTCGCCCTCGAAGTCCTCGCGCTTCCTGGCGGCGTCTGCGACCTTCTGCGCGATGGCGGCCGGCACCACGACCACACCATCGTCATCGGCCACGACCACGTCGCCCGGCGTGACCAGCGCACCCGCGCAGACCACCGGTACGTTGACCGAGCCGAGCGTCGCCTTGATCGTGCCCTTGGCACTGATCGCCTTCGACCACACCGGGAAGCGCATCTCGCCGAGCGTCTTCACGTCGCGCACGCCGGCGTCGATCACGAGGCCGACGGCGCCGCGCGCCTGGAAGCTGGTCGCCAGCAGGTCGCCGAAATAGCCGTCGCTGCAGTCCGCGGTGACCGCGGCGACCACGATGTCGCCGTCTCGAATCTGCTCGGCCGCCACATGCATCATCCAGTTGTCGCCGGGCTGCAGCAGCACGGTGACTGCGGTGCCTGCCACGGGGGCCCCGCCGTAGATCGGGCGCATGTAAGGCTTGAGCAGGCCCACGCGGCCCATGGCCTCGTGCACGGTGGCCGAGCCGAACGCGCACAAGCGGTCCACCGTCTCGCGGTGGGCGCGTTGGATGTTGCGATAGACAACGCCGAGTTCGAACATGATCGGTTCTCCGGAAGTCAGCGCGCTTGCGCCTTCAGTGCGGCGTCGAGCCGCGGGAACACCCGGCGTGCGTTGCCCTCGTACACGAGGTCACGCTCCTGCTGAGTGAGGTTGGCGGTCGCTTCGATGTAGCGCCGCGTATCGTCATAGGCGTGGCCGGTCTCCGGGTCGATGCCGCGCACGGCGCCGATCATTTCGGAGGCGAACAGGATGTTCTTCGCCGGGATCACGTCGGTCAGCAGCTCGATGCCCGGCTGGTGATAGACGCAGGTGTCGAAGAAGATGTTGTTCAGGAGGTGCTCGTCGAGCAGCGGCTTCTTCATCTCTTGCGCCAGGCCGCGGAATCGCCCCCAGTGGTAAGGCACCGCACCGCCGCCGTGCGGAATCAGAAACTTCAGGCTGGGGAAGTCCTTGAACAGGTCGCCGGCGAGGCACTGCATGAAGGCCGTGGTGTCGGCGTTGAGGTAGTGCGCGCCCGTCGTGTGAAAGCAGGCATTGCAACTCGTCGACACATGGATCATCGCCGGCACCTCGAGCTCCACCATCGTTTCGTAGAGGGGATACCAATGGCGGTCCGTCAGCGGCGGGCTGGTCCAATGGCCGCCCGACGGATCAGGATTGAGGTTGAGTCCGACGAAGCCGTACTCGTTGACGCAGCGCTCCAGCTCGGGGATGCAGGCGGCGATGTCCACGCCCGGCGACTGCGGCAGCATGGCTGCGCCGATGAAATGCTGCGGATAGAGCCGGCTAACCCGAAAGCACAGCTCGTTGCAGATCGCGGCCCACTCGGCCGATGTCTCGAAGCGGCCGATGTGATGCGCCATGAAGCTGGCGCGCGGACTGAAGACGGTGAGATCCAATCCGCGCTCGCGCATCTTGGCAAGCTGATTCGTCTCGATGCTCTCGCGCAGTTCGTCGTCGGAGATCTTCAGGTCGCCGGCCTTCGGCGCCTTGCCGGGATCCGCCAGCGCTGCGACTTGAAGGTCGCGCCAAGCGCCGAGCGCCGCGGGTGCGGTCGTGTAGTGGCCATGGACATCGATGATCATGGTTTGTTCCTGCGGTGGTTGAGGGCGCGCCGGCTTCAGACCGGCTGCATGCCGTGTCGACGCTTGGCTTCGTCGACAGCGGGTGAACGAAGGAAAGCCAGCAGCGCCGCAGCGGCCTCCGCCCGCGTCGACGTGGCGCAGATCGCACCCGAGAAGCTCGTGAAGATTTCGAGTCCGGGCGGCATCGAACCGATCACGTCGACGCCGTCGAGGCCGATCAGCTCGCTCAGCTGCTGGAAGCCGAGCGCCACCTCGCCGCGAACGATCAACGTGCCGACCGCAACGCCCGGCGCCGCCTGGACGACACGCGGTCCGATCGTCTCGGCAATCCCCCAGCGTTCGAACAGATGCTGCAGCGCGACGCCACTCGGGCCGGTGGAATAGCCGATGCTGCGAGCGGAAAGCACGGCGTCGCGCAACGCCTCCTCGCTGTCGATGGCCGGCCGCGGCATGCCTTGGCGCACCGCGATGGCAACGCCCGAAAGCGCCAGATCGGTCCTGCTGTCTGCAAGGATGCGGCCCGCGGCGACGAGCTTGTCGATGGCGCTCGCCGACAGCACCACGATGTCGAACGCTTCGCCGTCTTGCACGCGCCGGGCCGCTTCGACGCCGCCCATGGATTCGAACGAAACATCGCCGCCGTGCCGGCGCCAGAGCTCGGTCGCATCGTCCAAGATCCGGCGCGTGGCCATCGAAGAGATACCGGTGAGTCGCGTGTTCATGGTCGGCGGCGATGCGATGAGGAGTGCGGATCGGTGCCCGAATTCTGTGGCGCTCACCCCCGCCAAGGAAGACATGGAAGACGCTAGCTGCTATGCCGCTTCGGCATGGCTTGTGCGAAGATCCGGCGATGAACCTGAACCAGCTCGAAACCTTCGTGCAGGTCGCCGAGCACGGCAGCTTCAGCAAGGCGGCGCTCATGACGGGATCGGCGCAGCCGGCGCTGAGCCGCCAGGTGCGTGCGTTGGAAGTCGAGTTGCGCGATGCGCTGTTCTTGCGCCACGGGCGCGGCGTGCAGCTGACGGAGACCGGTCGGCTGCTGCTCGATCGCTGCCACAGCATCCTGCAGCTGGTGGAGCAAGCCAAGGAGGATGTGGGCGCGCACCGCGACGAGCCGGTCGGCCATGTCTCGATCGCGATGCGGCCAACCTTGGCGCGCTCTCACACCCTGGCGCTGATACGCGCGTTCCGGCAGGAGATGCCGAAGGCCAGGCTGACGATCCTGGAAGCTTTCTCGACGCACATCACCGAATGGCTCGCGTCGGGCCGTGCCGACCTCGGCCTGGTCTACAACCCCGAGCCGCTGGCGTCGCTGGAGATCCGCCCCTTGCGCGAAGAACGCCTATGCCTCGTGAGTCCCGCGCGGGAGGCTCCTGCCGGCGCGGTCACGCTGCAGCAGTTGGGCAGGTATGCCCTGGTGATGCCTGAGCGCAGCCACAGCTTTCGAAAGCTGATGGAATCTGCCGCGGCCATGGCGGGCGTGCCCTTGCGCGTCGAATGGGAGGTGTCGAGCGTGCCGGCGATCCTCGATCTGGTCAGTGCAGGCATCGGACACGCAGCGCTTGCCGAGGAAGCGATCCGGCCGTTCCAGCATCTCAAGCGGTTGGCGGTCACGCCCTTCGTGCGGCCCGAGATCAAGATCACCTTGTGCCTGGTCACGCAAGCGCAGCGGCGAGCGACACCGTTGCGCCAGCGCACCGCCGAGCTGTTGGCGCAACTGGTGGGCGGTACGTGACCGCCGGTACGCGTCGGCACCCGCCGGCGGGAGCTCGCAAGCGCTGCCGCCGGCGGCCTTTTCAGGCGGCGCGCACTTCGATGCGGCGCGGCCGGGCCGCTTCCAGCTTCGGCACGCGCAGATTCAGCACACCGTCCTTCAGCGAGGCATCGATCTTCGTCGTGTCCAGTTCGCGGCTGAGCGTGAAGCTGCGGCGGTAGTGCGGCGCCCGCACCTCGGCATAAACGACCTCGGTGCCGGCCGCTTCGCCGAGCGTGAACGGCGCGTCGATCGTCAGCGTGTCGCCGTTGACGTCGATCGCCAAGGTCTCCTTGACGGCGCCGGGCATGTCGGCCAGCACGGTGATGCCGGATTCATCTTCGGTCACGTCCACCAGCGGCACCAGCGCCGGGGAAGAGGGGTTGGTCGTGTTGGGCTCGCGCGTCGCGAGCGACTGGGTGTTGCTCATGATGGGCTCCAGAGTGGCTTGTCAGCGGGCGTCGGTGATCTCGATGCGGCGCGGGCGCGATGCCTCGCGCTTCTCGACGCGGATCTTCAGAATCCCGTTGGTGTAACTCGCGTCGACCCGATTGGGATCGGCATCGTCGGGCAGGCTGAGCACGCGGCGGAACTTGCCTGAGGGCCGCTCCTGCGCGTACACGGTGCGCTTGTCGCCGTTGCTGCCGCTCGACAGCGCAGCGCGACGCTCGCCGGCGATCGTCAACAGGCCCTTGTCGACCGAGACCTCCAGCGAGGCCAGGTCGACCCCGGGCGCGAAGGCAAAGACCTCGACGGCTTCCGGCGTGCTGCCGATGTTCAGGGCGGGGAAGCTGCCGCGGCCGACCGAACGGATGCTCGAGGTCGGGCTGCCGCGTGTCGCGAAGACACGTTCGAATTGGCGTTGCAGTTC
>Ga0207671_10006453_pt1 | contig 10441 bp, 9 predicted proteins | sample KBSC24metaG_FD_184352 | JGI IMG/M metagenome (GOLD analysis project Ga0207671, IMG submission 184352) | Corn rhizosphere microbial communities from Kellogg Biological Station, Michigan, USA - KBS C2-4 metaG (SPAdes) (version 2) | ecosystem: Host-associated > Plants > Roots > Rhizosphere > Soil... | reverse complement strand
CGACGTCATCTACCTCGACAACAACGCGACCACGCGGGTCGATCCCGCCGTCGTCGAGGAGATGCTGCCCTACCTGACGGAGCTCTATGGGAACCCCTCGAGTGGCTACCGTTTCGGCCAGCAGGTGGGCAAGGCGCTGGAGAAGGCGCGCGAGCGTGTCGCCGCTCTCATCGGCTGTGAACCGGGCGAAGTCGTTTTCACGAGTTGCGGGACGGAATCCACGAATGCCGCGATCAATTCCGCGCTCCAAATGGACCGCGACCGGCAGCACATCGTCACCACGCGAGTCGAGCACAGCGCCACGCTCAAGCATTGCGAGACGCTGGCCAAGCGCGGCCATGAAGTGACCTGGCTGGGGGTCGATGAACACGGGCAGATCGATCTGGCCGAGCTGGAAAAATCCATCCGCACCGACACCGCGATCGTCACCGTGATGTGGGCCAACAACGAAACGGGCGTCCTTTTCCCGATTCACGAAATCGCGGAACTGGTGCGCAAGAAGCACGCGATCTTCCACACCGACGCCGTGCAGGCCGTCGGCAAGATCCCGCTGAACCTCGCCGAATCGAAGATCAATTTCCTCTCCCTCTCCGGCCACAAATTGCACTGCCCCAAGGGCGTTGGCGTACTTTACGTCAATCGCCGCACCAAATTCGCGCCGTACTTGATCGGTGGCGGACAGGAGAACGGCAAGCGAGCCGGCACGCAAAACGTGGCCAGCATCGTCGCGCTGGGCAAGGCGTGTGAAGTCGCCGGGCAGAATCTGGAACACGAGACTACGGTTGTCCGTGGGTTGCGCGATGCGTTTGAGAATGGCGTGCTGGAGAATATCGAGGGAGCCCAGGTCAATGGCGACGCGGAGCGACGGCTGCCGAATACGTCCAATCTTTCCTTCGATGGGATCGATTCCGAGGGGGCGCTCATGCTGCTCGACCAGCACCACATCTGTTGCTCCAGCGGGAGCGCGTGTACCACTGGTAGTGTGCATGCCTCGCACGTTTTGAAAGCGATGGGCTATTCCGATGAACGGGCGCGCGCGAGTTTGCGGTTCTCGTTCAGCCGGTTCAATACGGCGACGGAAGTGGAGAAGGCGCTGGAGATCCTGCCGAAGGTGGTGGCGAAGCTTAGGCGGATTGCAGTGGCGGTGTAGTCGCGGGTGATTGGGACCAACCGTGATGGTGGTCGCTTGGCAGTGACGTACCGCACCGCGCTTGCGGTCGTCCACGCTGGAGGGTCGGCGCTCCGTCGCCGCCCAAACTTCGGCGGGCGAAGGTGGCGGGAGAGTGGAAGAGGCTTCGAAGCTCTTCTCTCATGCTGATGTCAGCCTGAAAACGCCGCATCCAATTTCCCCTCCGCCTCGCCAAAGTGTGGGCGGCGACGGAGCGCCCGCCCTCCAGTCGGTATTTTCGGCGCTGGCGCTGGGATCGGAAACGGCAACTGGATTCGCCGGCCTATAACGGCTCCCGTCTCCCCCGCCGCTCGATCGCGAGAGCAAGAGAAACCTGCCTCTCTTGCAGCTCCCCGTTCAATCGCTCCCGCTTCGCTTCATCTCCACAGCCCGTGAGCGCCTCCTCCAGCGCAGCAACCTGCTTCAATAACTCCACCTCCGGTGGCACGACCCCGGCATTCTTCAGCAAATTCACCCCCATCCGTTCCGAGGCGGGCTGGGAAAAGTATTCCGTCAAATCCAGCGGCCGGCCGCGTCCCGGCAGATCATCGAATTCGCCGAGGGCGATGGCTTCGTCGATGCGGTTCTCAGCCAGCTTTTGCCAGTTCATGGTTCTCTTTGGGGACCGGGAAGACCCACTTGTGATAGAGGAAAAACTTCAGGCCGCTGAGGAAGAACTGCGTGGCGACCACATCGAGATCGAGAGGGAAGTGGCCGACGCTGAAGGACAAATGGAAATTGTCGTGCTTGAGCAGTGTGAGCAGGCCCGAGGAGAGCGCCCACATGCAGGCCACGGCTCCAATGTAGCGCGGCAGGGCGTCTCGCTTGCGGGCGTGGGTGCGGAAATTGATGAAATAATTCCAGAGGAAAAAGAACGTCGCGCCGACGCCCGTGCTGCAGCCCGCGATCGCCAGGGTGGGCAGCCCGGTATGGAGCTTCAGCCAATTGAACGGCGTCGCAATGAGCAGATAGTTGACCCCGGACCCCGCCACAAACCAGAAGAAGCGCATGCGGAGCGCTTGTCGTGGCTGAACGTGATCTTCGAGCGTGAGTTCCTTCATCTTTGTATCTAGCGTGAATCCAGGAACGTAAAACAGAATGAATTGCGGGTTGCGCACCTTTCGTTGCCCGCGAAAGAATCGGCCCGCTGCATGCCTCCACCCACCACTGCCCATCCTTTGCGCGTTGCCGTGACTGGGATGGGCGTGGTTAGCCCGTTGGGACAGGGGCTCGAGGGGACGGCGCGCTCTCTGAAGGAAGGGCACGATGGCGTGCGACCGGTGACCACTTTTGACGTCAGCAAGACGCGCTGCAAAACCGCCGGGCAGGCGCCTGCCAAGCTGTGCATCGTGGCGCCGCCCGGCGACAAAAGTCCCTGGCACCGTCATGCGCCCCATCCGGCCAGCTTCATGATGATCGCCGCCGCACAGGAGTTGCAGCGCTCCGACCCGGGATTTCAGCCGGAGCTGGCCGTCATCGGAACGACGAGCGGCGGGATGAGTTTTGGCGAGCAATTCTATCGCGCCCAGGTCGAGAAGCGCCGGCCCCGCAAACGCGCCGCGTGGCTGGCCAATTACCTGTCGCACAAAGCCGTGCTCGATGCGCAGCAAGCCTGCCGCTGGAATGCTCCCAGCCAGATCATCGCCAATGCCTGCGCTTCGGGGTCGAACGCCGTGGGTCATGCGTTTCAGCTCGTGCGCGCCGGCCTGCACCGGCGCGTGTTGTGCGGTGGATTCGACGCGATCTCGGAAATGGTCTTTGCCGGGTTCGATTCGCTCCAGGCATCCACGCCGGAATGCATCCGTCCCTTTGACAGGAATCGCACCGGACTGGTGCTCGGGGAAGGTGCGGCGCTCCTGGCGCTGGAGGAACTGGAGAGCGCGCGCCAGCGTGGCGCGACCATCCTGGCGGAGATCACTGGCTACGGCATCTCCACCGACAATCATCACCTCACGCAGCCGCACCCGAGCGGCATCGGTCCGCGGCAGGCCATGGAGCGCGCCCTGGCGGATGCCCGCCGCCAGCCCGGCGAGGTCGATTACATCAACGCCCACGGCACCGCGACCCCGTTTAATGACGCCACCGAAGGCGCGGCCATCGCGCAGCTCTTTGGCGACCGGGTGCCCGTAAGTTCCACAAAGTCCATGATGGGCCATGCGCTGGGCGCCGCGGGAGCGATCGAGGCGGTCTTTTCGGTGCTGGCGATCCGGCAGCAATTCCTGCCGCCGAATATTCATTTCGAGGAAATCGATCCCGCATGGTCGCTCGACATCGTGGCGAACACCGCCCGCGAAGCGCGGGTGAAATGCGTGGTTTCCAATTCGTTCGGATTCGGCGGGACGAATGCAAGCGTGGTCATCGAGGAGGCGGAAGCATGAGAATGCAGAAGAGAGCCGTGAAAAGCATGGGGGCGTTGCCGCGGCGGCGGTTGGTCTGGGTAGCGCGGGCCTCCGGCCTGCTGGTTTCGACATTCTGTCGAAGCGAACTTTTTTCTTGGTTGGATGATTGTGTGCTGGCGGTCACGGTAGAAATTCGTTGCTGCAGAATGCGGCGACCGCGCGTGCGGGGCCGGAGGCCCACGCTACCCGTGTCTCTACAGCGCATGGCGACACGCAGCAGGATGGGGGGGCACGCCTTGTGAATGCGAGAATTGCGGGACTGGGTTGGGTCACGCCGCTCGGCACCGGCCTCGGCGAAGTCTGGGAGCGTCTGGATCGTGGAGACACGGGTAAACTCCAGCCATTGCCGAACCCGGAAACCGGCCGCCCACACCGCTACATGCCCGTTCCGCTGAAGCTGGTGGAGGCGGTAAGTCGAAATCCGCGCCTCCGCCGGTCGAGTGCGATCAGCTTGTTTGCCGTCGCGGCCGGGTTGGCGGCCATGGAGGATGCAGGCTTGAAAATGACGCCGGAGATGGCGGCTCGCACAGCCGTTGTTTTTGCAATCAGCGACGGAGGAGTTCTCTACACGCGGAAGTTCTACGAACAGATCGTCAAACAGGGTGCCAATACGGCGAGCCCGCTGCTGTTTCCAGAAACCGTCTACAACGCGCCGGCCAGCCATCTCGCGGCGTTGCTGGGAGTGAATGGCGCCAGCTACACACTCGTCGGAGATGCCTCCGTCGGATTGTCGGCTTTACATTTTGCCGCGCAGATCCTGGCGCTCGGCGGCCTTGATCAGGTCGTGGTCGTCGGCGCGGAGGAGTGCGATTGGATCTTGTGCGAAGCCTATGATGACTGGCGGCTGGCGAGGACACCCCTCGCCGAAGGCGCGGCGGCGGTCGTGCTCCGGAACGATGGACGGTGGAAAGTCCGGACGCATCCCGGGGCTGCGTTCTATCGTCAGCGGGAAGCATCGCAATCGCTCGCTCGTGTGTTGCAGTGGTTGGCCGATAGACCATGCCCGGATCTGATTGTTTCCTCCGCGAACGGAACCTTCGTCGATCGCGCGGAGGCCACCGCGCTGGCGCCCAACTACGCCGGCATCCGGACCATGACCCCGAAGCGCCAGTTTGGCGAAGCGCCCGGCGCCAGCGCCTTGCTGCAATTGGTTTTAGGGGCGGTGGCGCTGGAGAAGTGCGATCTGCGGACGGCACTCGTGCCAGTGGTTGGGTGGAATCAGCAGGCTTCCGCCGCGCTTCTCGAACGGGAGTAGGATCTGGCAGGAGAAGGCGCGCCTACGTAGCGGCGAACCGATCGGATTTACCGGGCGCTTTTCGACGGCGGCACGACGATAATCGGAATCCGCGTATTGTGCCGCACGGCGTCGATCGTGCTGCCGTGGATGATGTCGCCCACGAGCCGGTGTCCGTGCGAGGCCAGCGCAATGAGATCGCAGGTCTCGGCCTCGGCTACCTTGACAATCTGCGCGGGCGGACTTCCCAGCGCGAGGCGTGTGCCGACGGTCAGTCCCGTTTCCTCGCGCAGCCGCGCGGCGGTGGATTCGAGGTAGCCCCAGTCTTCCTTCATTTCCTCGGATTCCACGAGATTGAGCTGATCGAAATTGCGCGCCACCCAGCCATCGGCGACGTGGGCGAGCAGCAGCTCACTCTTCGCAAGTTGTGCGAGCTGCACGATATGGACGAGCAGCGCCTGGTCGGAGGCGGTCGTGTCCAAGGCGACGAGGATCTTGCGGTACATGGTGGTTAGAATCCGGTGGCCATCTGCCAGGACTGCGGCGCGAAGAAATCGAAGAGCAGTTTGAGGTTGAGCACAATGATGATCACCGCGGTCACGCCGGAGAGCACCTTGATCCAGAGCGGATTGGTGAACTGCCCCATCTTGGCGCGGTCATTCGTGAAGATGAGCAAAGGGACAATGGCGAAGCCGAGTTGCATCGACAGGATGACCTGGCTCCAGATGATCAGGTCGGTGGTTTTCCCTTCGCCGAAATAGCCGATGACGAAGACCGCCGGCACGATGGCGATGAGGCGGGTGATCAGGCGGCGCAGCCATGGGGCGAGGCGGATGTTGAGAAAACCTTCCATCACGATTTGCCCGGCGAGCGTTCCGGTGAGCGTGGAGTTTTGTCCACTGGCGAGCAGCGCGACGGCGAAGAGGGTGCTGGCCACGCCGACGCCGAGCACCGGGCTGAGTAGCTTGAAGGCATCCTGGATTTCCGCCACCCCTTGGTTGCCACTGAAATGAAAGGCCGCGGCGGCAAGAATGAGGATGCCGCCATTGATGAAGAGGGCGAACATCAGCGCGAACGTCGAGTCGATCGTCGCAAACGTGATCGCCTCCGCCTTGCCCTCCGGAGTGCGGGCAAAGTTGCGCGTCTGCACGATGGAACTGTGGAGGTAAAGATTGTGCGGCATCACGGTGGCGCCGAGGATGCCGATCGCGACGAAGAGCATGTCGCGGTCATGAAGAAGTGCCGAAGAGGGCATGAAACCGAACGCGATGCCCGACAGGCTGGGCTTGGCGAAGAGCAGTTCCGCGGCGAAGCAGCCTCCGATCGTCAGGATAAGAACGATGACCAGCGCCTCCACGTAGCGGAACCCGCGGTTTTGCAGGAAAAGGACGATCAGGACGTCGAGGGAAGTAATGATGCAGCCCCAGACAAGATCGATATTAAAGAGCAGCTTCAGACCGATGGCCGAGCCCACGACTTCCGCCAGGTCGCAGGCGGCGATGGCCAGCTCGCAGAGCAACCAGAGCCCCCATACCACAGGCCGTGAATAGTGGTCGCGGCACGCCTGTGCGAGATCCCGCCCCGTGGCGACACCGAGCTTCACACACAGGTGCTGGAGCAGGATCGCCATCAGATTCGAGATGAGGATGACGAAGAGGAGGGAGTAGCCGTACTTGGCGCCCCCCTGGAGATCGGTCGCCCAATTGCCCGGATCCATGTACCCGACGGAAACCAGGAAGCCGGGGCCGGCAAAGGCCAACAATTTCCGCCAGAAGGAAACGCCAGTGGGGATCGGAACGGAGCGAAAGACTTCCGGAAGCGACACTCCGCCTTCGCGCCGCCAGCCTTCGGCGGGCGCGTGGGATTCGGTGGGCTCAGTGGCAGCGGACATGCAGAAAGGATTCGATTGCGAATTCAAAAGCGGCCGGGACGGCTGGCCGGCGGCCGAAAGCCGGAGGCGGGCTTCGATGGAACACACCTGCCGTCGAAAGGGGCGGACGAGAGGGGAAAAACATTCATGGCATGGTGAAGAAAGCGTGGAGGCGGATTCATTGCAATAACAAAGTTAGGTGAACCTAACTTTGTTCGATGCGTATGACCGCCGCGAGCGTGTGTGGGCCGACTCTTGACCGCCCCTCCCCGGAGCCGCTATCGCTCCTCTCATGCCGCTCGCGAAACCTGACCGCCATGCCTCGTCCGTTGTGGAGGATTACCTCGAGCGCATCCTCGAATTGATCAACAACAAGGGCTACGCCCGGGTGGTGGACATTGCCCAGCGCCTCCAGATCTCGAAGGCCAGCGTCACGAACATGGTCCAGCGGCTCGATGCCGAGGGGTTGCTGAAGTACGAGAAATTCCGCGGTCTGGTCCTGACGACGGCCGGCGAGGCGCTCGCCCAGAATATCACCCATCGCCACCAGCTCCTGACGGATTTCCTTAAACTCCTTGGCCTCGACGACGAGGTGATCTATCACGATGTCGAAGGTATGGAACACCACATCAGTCCTCCGACGCTGCGCGCCATCGAGGCGCTGACCCTGCATCTCCAGAAACAGCCCGCCCTTCTCGCCAAGGTACGCAAAGTGACCGATGAAAATTGAAAAGACATCCTTCGGCGGTTGGGCCAATTGCCTGCGTGTGGCCAATGAGCACGCGGAATTCATCGTCACTCTCGACGTCGGGCCGCGCGTCATCGCCTACCAGCACCTCCCGGGAGGCAAGAACGTGCTCAAGACCAATGTCGATGAGATGGGCAAGGATGGGGAAGAGCGTTTTGTGGCGCGCGGAGGACATCGCATCTGGCTGGCTCCGGAGGATGAGCGGACCTACCAGCCGGACAATGCGCCGGTGAGCCACGAACTGCTGCCCGACGGTGTCCTCCTCGTGAACCCGGCCGCCGCCCCCTGGAACATTAAGAAGCAACTGAAGGTGACGCTCGCGCCCGATTCTTCGGTGGTGACGCTCGAGCATCGCGCGACCAATGAAGGCTTGGTGCCGGCGACGCTGGCCACCTGGGGCATTACGGTCATGGAGCCGGGTGGGCTGGAGATCATCCCGCGCCCGCCGCTCGGGGAGCATCCGCGCGACTTGCAGCCCAACCGTCTCCAGGTCCTCTGGCCTTATACCGACACCTCCGATGAACGCTGGCGCTGGGGGCGTGAATTCATCACGCTGCGCCAGACGCCGCACAGCTCGCCCACCAAGCTGGGGCTGATGCACCACATGAAATGGGTCGGCTACCTGACCCGCCATGCGCTCTTCATCAAAACCTTCGCCTACGAAGCCGGCGCGACCTACCCGGATTTCGGGTGCAATTTCGAGACGTACAGCAACGCCCAGATGCTCGAAATCGAAACCCTGAGTCCGCTGCGGACCCTCGCCCCCGGCGAGTCCGTGGGGCACACCGAGTCGTGGCGCTTGTTTGGCTCGATTCCCGAACCTCAATCGCTCAAAGAGAACGCGCTGGCCGATTGGCTGGAGCCGTTCCTGGGCCAAATGGGCCTGCTTTGAAAATGTCATTCCACACGCCGCGGCGTTGCGCCGCTTTGCTCCTCCTGGTCGCCGCATTAAATTTTTTCTCGGGGTGCGCCACCGCCGACCCGAATGAGCAAACGCGCCAGGCGATGCTGGAGGAAATCGCGGCCGAGCCGCGTGGCGACTATTTCATCGGTCGCCGCTACTACAAGGTGGACTACAAATTTTGGGGCTATGTCCGCAAACCGGGAGAGCCCTGGGCTTCGGCGAAAATGGTCATGCTGAACGAAAACCAGAAACTCGCGCCCGATCGCGAACTGGGAAAACTCGGCAGTGACAACAACTACGAATACAAGCTCTACGGTTCCTTCTCGGGCGACACGGTGTATGAGCCGGCGAGCAATGGATTCTATCCGGAATTTGTCCTCAAGGGCTATGAGCTGAAGACGGTGACGCCCGCGAAGATCTACAAGACGCCTGGCGCGATGGATCCGCAGCGCCGGATTATTGTGAAGCCGTACTGACCGCCTGCAGAGGAAACTCGAAATTCTAAAGTCCGGACGGGTTTGAAAACTCATCTCCGGTGTTATTCCGAAACCATGAGGGCCGAGGTGGCGGCTGAGGTGCTCGTGGTGGCCGGTATCTTCGGGCGAGCCAAGGCGGGATGGATCCCGTGGCTCTACGTGCGGATTTCTCCGCGGCAATCTCACTGGTTGCGCCGCGGGGTTCTTCGACTGCGCTCCGCCCACCTTACCGCCTCCGCTCCGCTGAATGACACCGGGTGTGAGCTTTCAAACCCTTTGAAGTGGACCCAGATTTGATCGACAAAAGACGAGCCCGCTCCATGGACCCTGAGCCCCTCGCCATCTCCGAGGCCGAGCTCGAGGCCTCGATGCGGAAAAACGTCATCGCCGGCGCGCTCGGCACGGTCTGGCTCGTGGCGGTGTATGGGCTGCCGCTGCCGCTTTTCATGGAGGCGATCAAGGCCAGCGGGTTTCAGCTCGGGCTGATGGGCGCCGTCAGGCAGGCCGCGATGTTTGCGCAATTGCCGGCCGCCTTCATGGTCGAACGGCTGGATCGGCGGAAGATGTTCTGGGCAAGCATTGCCACAGTCCACCGTTCGCTCTGGCTGGTGCCGGCCTTGCTGCCCATGCTGTGGCCGTCCGGCGCGGCCTATTGGGTGGTCGTCCTGATTATCGCCCTCGGGACGAGCGATGCGCTGGGGAATGCGAGTACCGCACCTTGGCAAAGCTGGATGGCGGATCTGCTCCCGGCCAGCCGTGCCGGGCGTTTTTGGGGCGGCCGGCAGCGGCTGTTGGCGACCGCTATTTTCGTCGCGGCGCTGGCCTATGGGTGGATCCTGGATGCCACCAACCGGCCGGGCTACGGCCTGACAGGTTTCACGATCGTCTTTGCCACGGCGGCGATCTTTGGCGTGGCCGATATCGCCGTGCATCTCGGGGTCTTCGAGCCCACGCCCGTGCGCAGCCACCCCGGACAAACACCGTGGCGCCGAATCGCGGCGCCGTTGCGCAACCGCGATTTCCGGCGATTGACGCTGGCCATGGGGGCGTGGACGGCCGCGTTGGCGCTGCCGGGGTATTTCAACGGCACGCCGGGGTTCTTCAATGTCGTCTATCTGCACGAAGCATTTGGCGCGAGCTACTCGCAGGCATCCTGGCTCATTTTGGCGTCCGCTTCGGGAGCGATTCTCTGGTCGCGGCGGATTGGCCATCGCATCGATCGATATGGGGCGCGGCGGGTGGGGATGTGCCTGGCGACGATCGGCCCGCTGTTCACGCTCGCGTGGTTCTTTGCCTCGCCGTTGCAATTGCCTCTGCCTGTGCTGGGAACCGTGCCCCAACCGGTCGTTTTGATGTGCGTGGCGTCGCTGATGATCGGTGGTTGTTATGCGGGCATGCAACTCTGCCAGTTGCGCCTCACGCAGGCGCTCACCAGCCAGGCCGGGCGCACCGTGGCCATGGCGGTGCATTGGTCATTCGTCGGGGGGATCGGAGCGCTCGGGGCGCTGGGCGGCGGATGGATCAAGGATCACTTCCCGCCGGCGTGGGGCGCCTTTGCAGTGCCGGGCGGCGCGCCGCTGTCCTATTTCCACATCATCATCGCGCTCCAGGTGCTCCTCGCATGGGCCGTGGTGGTGCCCAT